>WNFP01002007.1_pt1 | contig 20989 bp, 20 predicted proteins | sample 5400201 | NCBI WGS metagenome assembly WNFP01 (sample SAMN13153355, study PRJNA577476) | soil metagenome | isolation source: 115 cm saprolite under Madrone tree | place: USA:California | collected 2016-06-14
TGTACGCCGCGGTCGAGAGGGGAAGCTCGCCGCTGTCCCGAAGCCCGATGTGCGCGAGCAGATGCGAAGTCGCGCTGTCGAGGAGGACCGCCTGCTCGGTCCCGTCGGACAGCCGCGTCAGGCCGCAGTTCGCGGGCTTCAGATCCAGGTGCAGCACGCCTTCCCGGTGCAGCGCCGCCAGCGCCTCGCAGATCTGCGCGCACAGCTCCAGCGCGCGGGAGGGAAGGACGCGACCGCGCTGGCGGAGCTCGTCCGCGAGCGTCAGCTCGCCGCCGCCCTGGTAGACGAGGAAGAGGGCCTGGACCACGTGCACTCCGGCGGACAGCGGCCGCGCCAGGTTGGGATGATCGAGACCGGGCGAGGTGGCCAGGCGCTCCGCCTCGGCGACGAATCGCTGCACCGCTTCGGCGTCGGGCGCGTAGCGGCGCAGCAGCTTCAGCACCACGGCGTGGCTGCGATAGTCCTCGCCCAGCCAGGAATGCGAGAAGCGGCCGGCGCCGAGCTCGTGGATCAGCCTGAATCCCGCGACTTCCGCCTGTTGCAGCGGCGAGCTCGGGTCCGGGTGCAGGAGGCCCTGGCAGCGATCGCACAGCGTCTGCCCGGAGACCACGGGAGTGAAGGGCGCGCCGCAGTGGGCACACGAGTTCATCGCGCCGAAGCTCGGGCCCTCTGGCTCCACCGAGCCGAATCTACGCCGGGGATCGAGGCCGTCCCAAGATTGCCGCCGGAGCATGTGCGCAATGTGACCGGTGCTGGAACCGTGCCCGTCCGGCTGTCCGGCGCCGGTGCCGAGGTGTGGTATGTGCGCGTACGTGTCGCCACCATCCTTGCCAGAGGAGCTCGACCCGAAGCGACCCGCGCCGACGCGGTTTCGCATCGTTCCCCCTCCCCGGCGCCGCCCCGAGCTGCTGCCGGACGAGGCGCGCTTCACGCTGCGCCTCTCGGTCCTGGTCGGTTGCGCGGAGCTGGCGGCCTGGGCCTGGTTCGCCAGCGCGGGTCCGCGCGGGGCCGTGCTGGGCTGGGCGGCGCTCCGGCTCCTGAAGCCGGCCTGGAGCCTGTTGGGGACCCGGCTGCCCCGGCCCGCGCTGGCGTTCTCGCTCCTCTTCCTCGCCCTCTTCGGCACGGCCGCGAGCCTCTTGTCGCGCGGACAGCTGATCACGGCAGGCCTGCTCGCGGTGGCGCTTCCGGCGGTCGGCGACCTCTGCGCCAGCTGCGCGGGCGACAACATCACGGTGGAACGGCGAAGCACCGCGTACGCCTGGCTGGACATGGCGCAAGGTCTGGGCGGGGCGCTCGGCGTGGCCCTCGGAGTGTCGTTTCCGATGGTGGCGGCCATCGTGGGCATGGCTGCGCTGCTGACGGCCGGCTACGGCGTTCCCGACTTGAAGGGCCGCGGCACTCCCCGCTCGACGTGGACCAGCGACGCCTACCTGGACGTGCTGCGCTCGCCCTTCGGATCGCAGATCGTGGCGCTGGCGTTCTTCAGCGCTTTCCTGGCCATGCAGCCCTTCGCCAAGCCGCTCCCCGGATGGGTGGCGGTGCTCCTGCCCCTGGTGGGGATGGCGCTCGCGGCGCGCTTCGAGTCCTACACGCCCAACGCGGTGATGCTCCCGCGGGTCGTCCTGGGCGTCGCGGCCCTGGGACTGTTCCTGCCGCCCGTGCGGCTCCTGGCGCTGGGCGCGCTCTTCGCCACCATTCCCGCATCGGTGGCCCGCGGCGCGGGAGAGATGGAGCGGCCGCTGGCGTCGTCCCTGGCCTGGTCCGCCTTGACCCTGGGTGCGGCGGTCGGGGCCGTGCTATGAATGAGCGCTCATTCAGCATTGGCTCATTCAGCATTGGAGGGCGACGGCTTTGCCGGCGCCCGGGCGGAGCCCGAAGGGCGTAGCACTGGAGGCGCGCGCATGTTCTCGATGGATCCGCCCTTCACCGAGGAGCACCAGCTCTTCCGCCGCACCTTGCGCGAGTACGCGGAGAAGGAGCTCGCGCCGCATGCCCTGGAGTGGGACGAGGCGGGGATCTTCCCCCGCGAGGTGTTCACGGGGCTGGCGGAGATCGGCGCGCTTGGGATCAACTACCCCGAGAGCGTCGGCGGGGCGGGCGGCGACTACTGGTTCGTGGTGGTGCTGGCGGAGGAGCTGGTCCGGGCGCGCAACTCCGGCCTCAACATGGGCGTGCTGGTGCAGTCGCAGATGGCCACGCCTCTGATCCTGGAAGTCGGCACCGAGGAGCAGAAGAAGGAATTCCTCGTTCCGGCCCTCGCCGGAGAAAAGATCGGCGCCCTGGGCATCTCCGAACCGGACGCCGGCAGCGACGTCGCCAGTCTGAAGACCACCGCGCGCCGCGTGGGCGACGACTACGTGATCAACGGCGCGAAGATGTGGATCACCAACGGCAGCCGGGCGGACTTCATCCTCCTGGCGGTGCGCACCGGCGGGCCGGGCTACGGAGGAATCTCGCTGGTCACCTTCCCCACGGACGTGAAGGGCTTCAGCGTCTCCAAGAAGCTGCAGAAGGTTGGCAACCTCTCTTCCGACACGGCGCTGCTCTTCTTCGAGGATTGCCGGATCCCCGCCCGGTACCTGCTGGGCGAGGAGAACGAAGGCTTCTACCACGTGATGACGAACTTCCAGGGCGAGCGCCTGGTGGCGTCCATCGGAGCGGTCTCCGGCATGCAGCTCCTGGTGGAGGAGGCGCTCCGCTACGGGAACGAGCGCAGCGCCTTCGGCAAGCCGCTGGCCAAGTTCCAGGTCTGGCGCCACCGGTTCGTCGAGCACCTCACTGCCATCGAGGCGGCGCGCTGGCTGACGTACCGCGCCTGCGATCTCTACAACCGCAAGGAAGCGGCGGTGAAGGAGATCAGCATGGCGAAGCTCTTCGCCGGCGACCTGATCCAGAAAGTCGTCTACGACTGCCAGCAATTCCACGGCGGCATGGGCTACGTGGTGGAGTCGCCGGTGGCGCGGGCGTTCCGGGACGCGCGGCTGTTGACCATCGGCGGCGGCACCAGCGAGATCATGAAGGAGATCATCGCCAAGCTGGTGCCCGGCTTCTGATGCGGAATGAGCCGGCGTTCGCGGCGCTGGGCTTCTGGGAGCGCCTCGCCTTCCGGGTGATGCGCTTCTTCAACCAGGGCGGGGGGATGCCGCCCGCGTGGATCTGGCAGCGTCGCGTCCTCCTCCCCTTCTTCAGCCTGCTGGTGTCGCGCCGGCTGCGGATCCATGGCTTCGAGCGCCTCGATGGCGTTCCGAAGGGCGTCCCCATCCTCCTGGTGGCGAATCACCGGACGTTCTTCGACCTCTTCATCCTCGGCTGGATCTTCATGCGGCACCCGAGGCTCCTGCGGCACGTGAACTTCCCCGTCCGCTCGAACTTCTTCTACGAGAACCCGCTCGGGCTCTTCCTCGGACTGGTGTTCACGGGCGGCTCCATGTTCCCGCCCTTCTTCCGCTCCACCGAGAAGAAGGAGATGAACCGGGTCTCCCTGCGCATCCTGATCGAGAAGCTCCGGACCCCCGGGCAGATGGTCGGGTTCCATCCCGAGGGCACGCGCAACAAGACCGACGACCCGTACACGCTCCTGCCGGCCCAGCCGGGCGCCGGAGAGCTGGCGCTCAAGGCGCGCCCGGTGGTGGTGCCGGCGTTCATCCTCGGTCTGAGCAACAGCCCGTGGGCGGAGCTCAAGGCGAACTGGCGGCGCCAGCGCCCGGTGATCGCGGTGTTGGGCGAGCCGATCGAGCTGCCCGAGACGCCGGAGGAGACGCGCCTCTCGCACCACAAGAAGTGCGCCGACCTCTTCAACCAGAGGATCGCGGCCCTGGGCGCCGAAGAGCGGGCCCTCAGGATCTCAGCTTCTCCGCCTTCTCCGGCGTCGATCGGGAAGTGACCAGCTTCGGCCGGAGCAGGTTCGCGATGGTCGCCTCCAGCTCCGGAGCCTCGAACGGCTTTCCGATGTAGCCCTGCGCGTCCATCAGCTCCGCTTCCCATTCGAAGCCGAACCCGGAGATGATCACCACCGGCACGTCCTTCAGCTCCGGCGTGGCGCGCATCCGCTGCAGCATCTCGCGGCCGTTCATCACCGGCATCTGCAGATCGAGCAGGACCAACAGCGGCGGTTTCTCCGCCAGCTCGAGCAGCGCCTCGGCGCCGTTCGCGGCCTCGTCGACCTGATAGCCCTTCATCTCCAGCGCCGTGCGCAAACCGGCGCGGAAATCAGCGTCGTCGTCGACCACCAGGATGTACGGCCATCGGCGCATGCGGGGCCCTCGGCGGTGCGTAGATCTAACGACTGTTACAGCCGAACGGAAGGGGGCGCACGCCCGCTTGGCGGCTTCCCAACCCTGCGGATTGACGAGGCGAAGGCGTCCTGCTACCCCGGCACACTTCTTGGCTCCAGGGAGGACGGCCATGCCATCCAGGCGGAAGGCGCCTGCCCGGGTGCAGGTCGCGCTCCGCGTGCGCGGCGGAAGGCATGCCGCGTCCGTCCTCAGGACCGCCGCCCACCGCTGGGTCCGGCAAGAGCTGTCGATCGCCCTCGTCTCCGATCGCGAGATCCGCGCGTTGAACCGCCGCTGGCGGGGGAAGGACCGGGCCACCGACGTGCTCGCCTTCCCGCTGCTGGAGCCCCGGTCGCTGGGCGACGTGGTGATCTCGCTGGACACCGCCCGGCGCCAGGCCCGGGAGGGCGGGTGGCCGCTCGCCACCGAGCTGCGCCGCCTGCTCGCGCACGGGATCCTCCACTGCCGAGGGTACGATCACGAGCGGGCGGCCGACGCGCGGAGGATGGCGGCGGCCGAGCGCCGGCTGCTCGGGGCCAAGGGAATGGTGGGCGACTCCCTCTCGCAGCGGGGATGACTTCCCCTCGGCGGCGGATTCGGATAGAGGGCTGGGAATGCCGACGCTGCCTCCGGAACTGGACGAGCTCTCCCAGCGATTCGATTCGCTCCGGGGGGCGCTTTGACATCGACCGCAAGCGCGCTCGCGTCGAGCTGATCGAGCGGGAGAGCGTGCAGCCGGGCTTCTGGGAGGACCAGAAGCGCGCCCAGGCCTTGAGCAAGGAGAAGAGCGGGCTCGAGCTCCAGCTCGCCCAGTACGAGCGCGAGCGGCAGCGGCTCGACGACGCGGTCGCAAGACTGGGCGCAGATGCTCTTCCGCATGTACTCCCGCTACTGCGAGCGGAAGGGCTGGGAGGTGGAGCTGGCGGACTTCCAGCCCGGAGAAGAGGCGGGCATCAAGAACGCTTCCTTCATCGCCCGCGGCGATCACGCGTACGGGTGGCTGAAGGCGGAAGTCGGCGTCCACCGCCTGGTGAGGATCTCGCCCTTCGATTCCAACGCCCGCCGGCACACTTCCTTCGCCAGCGTCTTCGTCTACCCGGAGGTGGACGAGGACATCGAGATCGATCTCAACCCGGCGGACGTGCGCATCGACACCTTCCGCGCCTCGGGGGCCGGGGGCCAGAAAGTCAACAAGACGGACTCGGCCATCCGCATGACGCACGTGCCCAGCGGCATCGTGGTCTCCATGCAGAACGAGCGCAGCCAGCACAAGAACCGCGACATGGCCTGGAAGGTGCTCAAGTCGCGGCTCTACGAGCTGGAGCTGCGCAAGCAGCAAGCGGAGCGCGACAAGGTCGAGGCGTCCAAGGCGGACATCTCTTTTGGTTCGCAGATCCGCAACTACGTGCTGGCGCCCTACCGGATGGTGAAGGACGTGCGCACGGGCGTGGAGAGCGGCAATCCGGACGCCGTGCTCGACGGCGACCTCGATCCCTTCATCAGCGCATACCTTCTCGGTGTGCGCCGCAAGGACAGACCGGGCAGCAGCGAAGCGGAGGCTCCATAAATGGCGATCATCCACTACGACGTCACCTTCGAGAGAACCAGCCCTTCACTCAACCAGATCAAGGACAAGCTCGACACCCGCATGGGCCTGCGCACCCATCTGGTCAAGGACTCCATCGAGTCCTGCCACGAATGGCCTCACATCGGCCAGGTCAAGGAGAGCGGGACCTTCGAGTGCGACGAGTGCGACGATTCCGACCTGGAGATGACGGTGGGGAGCTCCGGAGTGCGGATCTCCTGCGTGCCCTCCTCGACGCATCCCTATTTCCGCGAGAGCGCGCTGGCGGCGCTGATCGACCTGGGCGGGAACTTCGACGCGAAGCTGCACCCCTTCGTGGCGAAGCGCTGGACCGAGCTCTCTCCGGCGGAGAAGCAAGTGGGCTGGCGGACGCACTAGCTCTGGGGACACCATACGGAACCTTCGTCGGAGATCTGGGGACACAATACGGAACTCCAACTCGTGCCGGCACGAGCTGCCGGAGATTTGCGGCTACCTTACGGAGCTCCGAGCTGGCGCCGTTTCAACCGGTTGAAATGAAATCTGGCGGCGAAGCGCACCTCGCAAATTGATTTGATTGAGTGAAGCGGCCGGCCCTCCCGGCGCGGCGTCACGAGCATGAGCTCGGCGGCCAGGTAAGGTGCCTGCGCCCCTAGGGGCGACAAGGGAGGGCCAGCCATGGGGCACTGTGGCATGGATGGCATCTGGCGTCGACCAACGCGGGCAAGGCGCGCCGCCCCGATGAGACGGCGCGCTTGCCGGCGGAGTCTTCCGCTACTTCTTGCGCGATGCCATCTGCGCGACGAACTCGTCCTGCGCCTTCTTCATCTGCTCCGGCGTCAGGTCCTTCACGTGCTGCGCCAGGATCCACTGGTTGCCCCAGCGGTCGTGCACTTCGGCGATGCGGTCGCCCCAGAACATGTCCGCCGGCTCCATCGCCACCTTGAGCCCGGCCTTCTTCGCCCGGTCGAAGGCGCGGTCCACTCCGTCCTGGTACAGCCACAGGCGCGCCTGCCTCTGCACCGGCGGCATCTCCGGCATCGTGTCGTTGGCGAAGATGACCGAGTCACCGATGCGGATGGCGGCGTGCCACACCTTCTTCCCGCTCGGGTCCGGCGCGCGCATCATCTCCTCCGCGCCGAACGCCTTCTTCCAGGTCTCGATCGCTTCCGCGCAGCCGTCCACCGTGAGTTGCGGGGTGACACTGCGCATTCCTTCAGGGATCGCTTTCGCCATGCTCCACCTCCAGTGAGGCGGCGCATCCTAGACCATCGCGATCATTCCGTGTCCGGATAAGCACGCAGCGAACGGGCGATCAGACCCATGCCCGCGGCCAGCATCCCGAACATCAAGAGCGTGTTGAACAGGCTGGTGGGCGCCCAGTAGATCGAGAGGCTCATCAGCACGGCGGCGAGGATGGTGAGGAACCCGCCGATCGCCAGGATCCAGCCCACCTTGCTCTTGCCGTCGAAGAAGAGGACGCCCACCCCGATCAAGAGCGGGAGCATGGTGAGCCCGAAACCCGCAGGTCGGTTCCAGCCCCAGAGACCGAAGAAGGAGAAGGACGAGGACACCTGGACCTGGTTCAAGACCAGGTAGCCGCCCACCACGACCAGGAGAAGGCCGAGAAAGAACGTCCCCACGCCGCCCGGCGTCCCTCCGGCGCCGCGCCGCGCGCGAATCAATCCGTTCACCTGACAAACCTCTGAGCCAGGAGCCGTCCGCTCCACGGGATCGGTGCTCGGCATGCTCCCCATTGTACCGCGCCAGGGCGGCGACCGAAGTTTCCGCCCGCCCGCCCGCCCATCAGCGCGCCCGTCGGCCTGCGGGCCCTCAGCGGTCGAGGAGATCCTCCAGGCGCCAGCGAGCCTGGGCGAGATCCTCCGGCTCCATCTCGCCATACACTGAATAGAGCCTGAGGATCTGGTGCGCGCGCTTGCGGAGGGACGGCCCGGGAGCCGACGGATTCCGCTTTCGCGGAGCCGGCAGCATCCCCGCCAGGATCGACGCCTCTTCGGGCATCAGCTCCCCCGCCGACTTGCCGAACCACACCCGCGCCGCCGCGTCTGCCCCGTAGACGCCTTCGCCCCACTCGACGATGTTGAGGTACAGCTCGAGCACCCGGTTCTTGCCCAGCGTCTCCAGCCGGCGCGCCAGGATCGCCTCGCGCAGCTTGCGCCAAAGCGTCCGCTCCTCGCCGAGCCAGAGGTTCTTGGCCAGCTGCTGGGTGATGGTCGAGGCGCCGCGGCCGAGGTGACCGTCCTCCAGCGCGGTGGTGAGCGCGATGCGCGTCTGCTCCTCGTCGATGCCGTCGTGCTCGAAGAAGCGGGCGTCCTCGCTGTTCACCACCGCCTGCACCAGCCAGATGGAGATGCGGCTCAGCGGGACCCAGTGCTGGTTCCGCCGGGCGACGCGGCCCAGCGCCTTGGCCTCCTTCATCCGCGCCTCGATCAATGCGGTGGTGGTCGGGTTGCCGTGCCGCAACGGCTCGACCGAAGGCAGCGTCCCCCAGAAGAGGGCGCCCAGGCAGGCGGCGCAGAAGAGAGCGAGCACGCCCCAGTGGGCGGCCTGCCGGGGCCCCGAGTCGAAATCCATCGCATCGAGTATAAACGCGACCCCTTGGACGGCTCCTTCTCGATCGGGCGCTTGCTCGGCGTCCTGCGGGACAACCGCGATTTCCGCACACTGTATGCGGCGAACGCCATCTCCCAGATGGGCGACTGGCTGAACGTCGTCGCCCTCTTCTCGCTGCTCCTCGAATTGACGGGAAAGGGAGAGGCGGTGGCCATCGCGCTGCTCACCCGATTCCTTCCCATGTTCTTCGCCGGTCCGGCGGCCGGCGTCCTCGCCGACCGGGTCTCCCGCCGCGCCATCCTCCTCGTCAGCGATCTGTTGCGAGCCGCGCTGGTCCTCTGCCTGCTCCTGGTGCGGCGTCCGGATCAGGTGTGGGTCGCCTACACCGTGGTGACGGCGCATTCGCTGGTCAGCGCCTTTTTCGAGCCCGCGCAGCAGGCGATGCTCCCAAATCTGGTGACCGAGAAGGACTACCCGCTCGCGGCCACCCTGGAGAACTCGCTCTGGGCGGTCACGCTGGCCACGGGTTCGGCGCTGGGCGGCGTCGTGCTGGCGCTGGTCGGCCGCGACGCCGCCTTCCTCTGCGACGCGGCCAGCTTCCTCGGGTCGGCGGCGCTGATCGGCCGACTGCCGCCCGGCCGTGCCAAGCGCGCCGACAAGCAGGCCATCGAGGTGCTGGAAGAAGGGCGCGCTCCCGGAGCGCTGGTGCAAAATCTATTGGGCCTTCGCGATCTGAAAGAGGGAGTGCGCTACGTCGCCTCGCACCGCCGCGTCCGCGCGCTGCTGGCGGTGAAGGCGAGCTTCGGGCTCACGCTGGGCGGCGTCCTGGTGTTGCTCGCGTACTTCGGCGAGAAGGTCTTCGCGCAGGGGAACGGGACTGGCATCGCCGTGCTCTGGACGGCGCGCGGAATCGGGAGCTTCGCCGGACCGTTCGCCGCCTTCCGGCTCGCCGGCACCGACGAGCGGGGATTGCGCCGCGGAATCTCCGGCGCCTTCGCCCTGCTGACCATCTGCTACGTCGGCTTCGCGCTCAGCCCGGCCATCGGCTACGCGGCCGTCGCCCTCGCCGTCGCGAACGCGGGCGGGAGCATCCTCTGGACCAGCGGCTCGACGCTGCTGCAGCGCCTGGTGCCGGACGCGGTGCGCGGGCGCGTGGCCGCGGCGGAGATCGGCGGGTTCATGCTCACGCTCTCCGCCAGCACGCTCGGCACCGGGCTGCTGCTCGACCGCGGCGTTCCGCCCCGCGCGCTGATGGCGGCGTGCGGGCTGGTGGCGCTGCTTCCGCTCGCGTATTGGGCCTCCGCCCAGAGGGCGTTTGAGGTGACAGGGCAGGGGACTGCGGAGTAAACAAACGCTCCCCATGGCCGATACTCCCCAGGCTGGCTCGACCAGCTCGATCGAGGACCAGATCCGCCTGCGCGAGCAGAAGGCGCAGATGCTGCGGGAGAAGGGCGCGCACCCGTACGGCAACGGCGTGGTGGTCCCCCACACCACGGGCTTCGTCCGCGTGCGGCACGAGGACGACGACGCCCAGCGCCTCGAGGAGGATCAGAGCGAGCCCTACGGCGTGGCGGGGCGGATCGTGGCGATGCGGACCATGGGGAAGGCCTGCTTCCTCAGCCTGCGCGACCGCACCGGAGATCTCCAGATCTTCGTCAAGAAGGACAAGGTGGGCGAGCAGGCGTACGAGCTGCTCAAGCTGGCCGATCTGGGCGACATCGCCTTCGCGCGCGGCCGGGCCATGCGCACGAAGACGGGCGAGCTCTCCATCGAGGCGGCCGAGTTCCGCATCCTCACCAAGGCCCTGCGGCCGCTGCCGGAAAAGTGGCACGGGCTCACCGATCACGAGACCCGCTACCGCCAGCGCTACGTGGACTTGAGCGCCAACCTCGAGGTGCGAGAGATCTTCCGCCGGCGGACCCGGCTGATCACCGGCATCCGGAACTTCCTCGACGAGCGCGATTTCATCGAGGTGGAGACCCCCGTCCTGCACAAGCCGGAAGAGGCAGGCGGAGCGACGGCGCGCCCGTTCGCGACCCACCACCACGCGCTGGACCTCGATCTCAAGCTGCGCATCGCGCTGGAGCTTCATCTGAAGCGCCTGATCGTCGGCGGCCTGGAGCGCGTCTACGAGATCGGCCGGGTGTTCCGGAACGAGGGCATCGACCGCCGGCACAATCCCGAGTTCACGATGCTGGAGTTCTACCAGGCGTACGCGACGTACGAAGATCTCATGTCGCTGACGGAGCAGATGGTCTGGAGCCTGGCGGAGGAAGTCACCCGCAACGACGAGGTGATCTACCAGGGACAGAAGATCAAGTTCGCTCCGCCCTGGCCCCGGGTCTCGATGGTGGGAGAGGTGGCAAAGATCTACGGCGCCGGCGGGACGGAATCGCAGCAGCTCGACGCGCTGGCGAAGATCTCCGGCGAGCAGTGGCTGGCGAAGGTCGAGGACAGGGAGATGCGGCAGAAGTTCGCCAAGGCGGCTTCGGCGGGCGAAAAGATCGCCTGGGCGTTCGAGGCGTTGGTAGAGCCCGTGCTGCCCGCCGATCGCCCGTGTTTCGTGGTGGACTTCCCGCTGGAGATCTCGCCGCTGGCCCGCCGCCGCGACTCGGAGCCCAGGCTGGTCGACCGGTTCGAAGCATTCGCCGCCGGAATGGAGATCGCCAACGCGTTCTCCGAGCTCAACGACCCCCGCGACCAGGAAGCGCGCTTCCGGGCGCAGGTGGAGGCGGCGGCCCGCGGCGACCAGGAGGCGATGCCCTGGGACCGCGACTACATCCGCGCCTTGGAGCACGGGATGCCGCCGACGGCGGGCGAAGGAGTCGGGATCGACCGGCTGGCGATGATCTTCACCGATTCGCCCAGCATCCGCGACGTGGTGCTTTTCCCGCTCCTCAAGCCCGAGGAGACCCGTTGAATTATCCGTCCACGGCGACCTCGGGCGCCGACATCCCCGGCGAGAGCCCGACGCCGGGCAAGGCGCGCCTGCGACGTCGCGGAGCCGTGCTGATCCTCGCCGCGTTCGCGCTGTTCCTGGCAGGCGCCGGAATCCAGTACGCGCTGGCGCTCTGGCTCGGATCGGCCACCACGTTCTCCCGCGATGCGCAGCTGGCGATCTCGTTCGGCGCCGAGGCGGTCTGGTTCCTCCTCGCCGGCTTCGGGCTCAGCTTCCTCGGCCGCGGATACCGTCCCCTCGAGCACCTCGCCGCCTCGCTCCTCTTCGGCATCGCCACCTTCTTCGTGCTGCGCGCGCTCAAGCCGCCTTCGTTCTCCTATGATCGTTTCTTCGCCAGCACGGGAGAGCTGGTGATCTGGTCGCTCTGCGCGGCGGGGGCTTCCTGGCTGCTGGCGATGTGGGGCGCCTCCTTCGGCATGCTGATCGGCGCCAACGGCCATGCCGATGCCCGCCTCGGCTATGAATGGGGCATCGCGCGCACCCATCTGCGCTTGAACGCGCGCAGCGCGCTCTTGCTCGGGCTCCTCGGCCTGCTTCCTCCCGGGCTCTTCTACGCCCTCGGGATCGTCGCCTCGTTGCGGGACCCGCACCAACGGGCGTTCATCCAGCCGCTCCACGTCCTCTTCACCGTGGCGGTCGTGCTGGCCTCGCTCACCGCCCTGGGCAAGTGGATCCAGCACCGCGCCCAGGTGGCGCGGCTAAAGCCGGGCCAGCGGCGCAAGCGGCCCGCGACGGTGGTGATGACCGGCATTTCGGTCGCCGGAGTGGCCGTCGGAGTCTGGGCCCTGACGGTCGTGCTCTCGGTGATGAGCGGATTCGAGTCGGACCTGAAGCACAAGATCCTGGGGACGAACTCGCACGCGTTGCTGCTCAAGTACTCCAGCGATTTCTCCGAGTGGCGGTCCGTGATCCCGAAGGTCGCCGCCGTCCCCGGAGTCGCCGGCGTGTCGCCGTTCATCCTCAACGAGGTCATCCTCTCGCACGGACAGACCGTGACCGGGGCCGAGCTGAAGGGGATCGATCCCGCGACGGTGGGCTCGGTGAGCGATCTGCCGCGCCAGGTGATCGCGGGCGATCTGGCCTGGGTCTCCAAGCCGGAGCTGATCCCGGGCAGCGACCAGGTGGTCGAACCCAGCGGCGAGGCCACCCGGAAGCTGGGCGGCCCCGAATACGAGCAGTACCTGGAGGACACGCTCAAGCGCCGCCAGCTGCATCCCGAGGAGAGGCAGAAGCTCGACCCGGAAGCGCTGCGCAACCTGGCAGGCATCTGCATCGGCAAGGAGATGTCACACCAGCTGCGCGCCTGGGTGGGCGACGTGGTCAACGTGCTGACGCCGCTGGGCGAGATGACGCCCACCGGACCGGTGCCGCGGAGCCGGCCTTTCCGCGTCGCCTGCATCCTCTATTCGGGGATGTACGAGTACGACTCGAAGTTCGTCTACATCGGCATCCCCGAGGCGCAGAAGTTCTTCAGGATGGGGGACAACGTCGTCGGCCTGGAGCTGAAGTTCGTCGACGTCGACGCGGCCCGCGCGCTGGGCCGGCGCGTGGTCGCCGCCCTGGGCGGATTTCCCTACCGCACCAAGGATTGGGCGGAGCTGAACCGGAACCTCTTTTCCGCGCTGAAGCTGGAGAAGCTGGCGATGGCCATCATCCTCACCTTCATCGTGCTGGTGGCCTGCTTCAACATCCTCAGCACGCTGATCATGCTCGTGCTGGAGAAGACGAAGGAGATCTCCATCCTCAAGTCGATGGGCGCTCGCGACGCCAGCGTGATGAAGATCTTCGTCGTCGAAGGCCTCACCATCGGGGCCATCGGCACCGCCATGGGCCTCTTGCTGGGCCTCGCTTCCTGCTCGTTCATCGAGAAGTTCGGCCTGCAGCTCGATCCGGACGTCTATTACATCTCCAACCTGCCGGTGAACGTGGACGGCGGACAGTTCCTGATGGTCGCCGCCATCTCCCTCGCCCTCAGCTACCTGGCGACGCTCTATCCGGCCACCAAGGCGAGCCGCCTCTCGCCGGTGGACGGGTTGCGGGAGGAATGACTTGCCTCCCCTGGTCGAGGCCCGCGCCGTGCACAAGTCGTACTGGCTCGGCGAGAAGGAGATCCATGTCCTGCGCGGCGCCAGCTTCGCGCTGGAAGCCGGGGAGATGGTCTCGCTGGTGGGCCCGAGCGGAGTGGGGAAGAGCACCTTCCTGCACGTGATCGGGACCCTCGATCCGCCCACCGCCGGCTCCGTGCTCTTCGAAGGACGCGACGCGTTCGGGATGAGCGAGGAGGAGCTGGCCGGGTTCCGCAACCGCAGCATCGGTTTCGTCTTCCAGTTCCATTACCTGCTGCCCGAGTTCACCGCGCTGCAGAACACCGCGATGCCCGGGCTCATCAACCGCCTCTCGCGACAGCAGGCCGAAGCGCAGGCAAAAGAGATGCTGGATCTGGTGGGACTCGGCCACCGCCTCGATCACAAGCCGGGCGAGCTCTCGGGTGGCGAGCAGCAGCGGGTGGCGCTGGCGCGCGCGCTGGTGCTCAAGCCGCGGCTGCTCCTGGCGGACGAGCCGACCGGCAACCTCGACGAGGCGACCGGAGAGGGCATCCACCAACTGCTGGTCGAGCTGAACCAGCGGCTGGGCATCGGCGCCATCGTGGTGACGCACAACCCGCGACTGGCCGAGCGCATGCCCCGCCGCCTGAGGCTCTCCGAGGGCCTGGTCGTGGATGCCTAGCCGCGGCCGCCGCAGGCGGCTTAGCGGCTATCGCTTCTCCGCGGACCCTGGGCTGGTCGCCACCCGCGGGAAGGTGCCCAATCTGCGCTCCGTCCGCATCTTCGCCTCGGGAGGAATACTCAGGAGGCGAATTTCGATGCGGATCACGGCGTGGATCGCGGGGCTCGTCCTGGCGAGCGGCTGCGCGATGTTCGGAGGCAGCTCGGAGTCGTCGTCGAAGAAGTCGGAGACGCGGACGGCCCAGGACCAGGCGCACCAGGCGCTGCAGCAAGCCTCTGATGCGCAGAAGAAGGCGGCGGACGAGCAGGCGAAGGTCGAACAGTACCAGGAGGACGTGACCAAGAAGCAGAAGGAGCTGGCCGATGCGCAGGCGCGCCTGAAGGGGCAGATCGCCAAGGCCGAGCAGGCGCAGCGCGACGCGCAGGAGGCGAACCGGGTGGCCCAGCAGGAGTCGCAGCTGCAGCAATCGCAGGCGAGCAAGGTGCAGCGCAGCGAAGCCCAGCAGATGAACAGCACCAATCAGGAGAGGCTGCAGACCTGGTCGCAGGACAAGGACGTGAGCGGGCAGGTGGTCCAGGCGCAGGGCAACTCCCTCCAGCTCCGCACGTCGGATCAAGGCCTCCTTGAGCTGCAAGTCACCGACTCCACCTCCGTGAAGATCAACGGGCAGACGGCAACGCTGTCCCAGATCAAGCCGGGGAGCGAGGTCCGCGCCAACTACCAGGTGGTGGACGGCAAGGCGAAGGCGCTCTCGATCGCCGCTACTTCGAAGGCTTCTGGGCAGTAGCGGCGGCCGTCGGAGCCCGCGACAGCTCGTCCTTGACGACGGCACCGCCCTTCATCACGAAGGGCACGCGCTCGAGGACGCGCACGTCCTGGAGGGGATCTCCCGGCACCGCGATCAGGTCGGCGTAGCGCCCGGCCTGGACGGTGCCGACGTCTTTCTGGCGGTCGAGGAGCTCCGCCGCCCAGGCGGTGGCGGAGAGGATCGCCCGCGCCGGAGACAGTCCGAGGCGGACCATCCAGGCGAACTGCTTGGCGTTGTCGCCGTGCGGGAAGATGCCGGCGTCGGTGCCGAAGGCGACGCGAACCCCCGCCTTGACCGCCTTGGCCCAGTTGTCGCGCTGCGCCTGGCCGATGGCGCGCTCCTTGTCGACGTACTCCTTGGGGATGTGCAGGTCCTCCGCGTGCGCGAGGATGTAGTCGTCGTTGTAGATGTCGCCCACCAGGAACGTCCCGCGCTCGCGCATCAGGCGGATGCCCTCGTCGTCGATGAGGGTGCCGTGCTCGACGGAATCGACCCCGGCGCGGGCGGCGTCCTTGATGCTCTGGGTCCCGTGCGCGTGGGCGGCGATCCGGCGCCCCAGCCGGTGCGCCTCCTCGACCGCGACGCGCAGCTCTTCGTAGGTGTACTGCGGCGCTCCCGGAGTGTCGCCGCGGGAGAAGACGCCGCCGCTGGCGGCGACCTTGATCAAGTCGACGCCGTGCTTCACCTGGGCGCGGATGACGTGGCGCATCTGGTCGGCGCCGTCGGCCACGTGGAAGTCGTGCTCCAGCGGATAGAGCTCCTCGCGCACGTTGGGCGGGTAGTGATTGAGATCGCAGTGCCCGCCGCTGATGCTGATGCAGGGCCCGGAGGCGACGATCCGCGGCCCCACCACGTAGCCCTCGTTGATCAGGTCGCGCAGGTCGGCGGCGAGGAAGGGGCCGGACCCCACGTCGCGGACGGTGGTGAATCCCGCCTCCAGCGTGCGCCGGGCGTGCACCACCGAGGTCATGGCGGCGGAGAGGAGCGAGGTCTTGAAGGTCCAGATGTCCTCGAAGTGGTCGGACCGCGACTCGAGGTGGACGTGCGCGTCGATCAAGCCGGGCAGGACGGTGGCGGCGGAGAGATCGATCACCGTCGCGCCGGGCGGGACCGCGACGCCGACGGCCGCGATGCGGTCGTTCTCGATCTTCAGCGTGACGTTCTGCTTGTAGGACTCGGAGAGGCCGTCGAAGAGCCGGCCCGCTTTGACGTAGGTGACGCTGGGCGCGGCGGCGAGGAGCAGCGCGAGGAGGATCATGCATTGAAGACTAGCAGCTCCTCGACGCGGCCGCGGGCGCCCGCCTTCGAATTGATGAACCGGGGGGCGCGGACCAGGCGCTGCTCGAACCCGGCGTAGATCTCGCGGACCCTCCCGGTGGCCGAGTTGGAGAGGAGGAACCGGACGCCGCGGCGGTTGAGCGCCATGCAGGCCCGGGCGAGCCGCTTCTGGTCGTCCCAGGTGAAGCCGTCGGCCGTGTAGCTGGCGAAGCTCGAGCTGGGGGAGACCGGATCGTACGGCGGATCGAGGTAGACGAAGTCGCCCGGGGAAGCCCGGGCGAGGGCATCCTCGAATCCGGAATGGCGGATCTCGACGCCTTTCAGCGCCGCGCTGGCGGAGAGCAAGGCCGAGGGATCGTGGAAGCGCGGGTTCGTGTAGCGGCCGATGGGGACGTTGAAGCGGCCGGCGCGATTCACCCGCCAGAGGCCGTTGAAGCAGGTCTTGTTCAGGTAGATGAACCGGGCCGCGCGCTCTTCGGGGCTCAGCCGCAGCGGCTCCAGTGCGCGGATGCTCTGGTAGTGCTCCTTCTCGTAGACGTGCCGGGTCAGGCAGGCGAGGACGCGGCCGACGTTGTCGCGGACCTGGAGGTAGCAGTGCACCAGCTCCGCGTTGCTGTCGCTGAGCACGGCGCGGCGGGGCGCGACGGCGAAGAACAAGGCGCCGCCGCCCACGAAGGGCTCGTGGTAGCGGCGCAGGCCCTTCGCCGCGGGAACGTGGCGGAGCAGCTCGGGGAGTAGAGAGGTCTTGCCGCCGGCCCACTTGAGGAAGGGCGCGGCCGGGAGGCGCTCCTCCGGGAGCGAGCTGCGCAGAGGCGATGCATTCCGGCGGAGTTGGACGACGGGCATGGGGCGTTCGGTAGCATGCGGCGATCAGCCGTCAACAATCACGTCTTCGCGATCGCAAAGTTGACAGGGCCGCTCAGTGCCAGAACCCGAGCGAGAGGAGCGAGTTGCCGTAGTAGCGCGCGCCGTCCCCGGCCAGCGAGATGCGCATCCTGTACCGGCTCCCCCAGAACGAGAACGAGAAGAGGCGGACGTCGAAGCCGAGCGTGACGTGCAGCCGTCCGTCGACGCCGTCGAAGCGCGGAGGCTCCCAGTAGGTGCCGCCGCGGATCCGCAACCAGCCTGGGATCCACTCGTACTCGGCGCCGAGCCGCAGCGAGGCCGACGCGGTCTGTCCCGACCGTTGCAGGCGCTTCTCCACGAATGCCTCCAGCCCGGCGCCGTTCGCCACCGGACCGCTGAGCAGCAAGTCGGCGGCGAGGGTCGTGCTGCGCTCGTCGCGGAATTCATCGGAGACGCGGCGGTTCCAGGGGGTGGGGCCCAGCCGCCAGGCCACGCCCACGCCGGCCGTCCAGGGGAACTTCACGGTGTCGGGGAGGATGTATCCGGCGCAATTGTTCGGATCGCACGCCGTCGGATCGACGCGCGCGGTCACCGCGGGGCGGAAGCTGGCGCCGATGCGCAGGTCGCCATCGCGCGGCTGCCAGAGCGCGCCGGCTTCGATGGTCCAGCTGCCGGCGTTCACCAGGTCGACCGCGGTGGCCGGCAGCCGCAGCGTGAAGCCTCCGGCCACCAGGCTCGCCCCCGCGACCCATTCGCCGTCCGAGAACGAGCGGGCTAGCGTGAGCCGCCAGATGGCCGCGGACATGGTCGCCTCCGTGCCGCCCGGAGAAGCGAAATCGCGCAGATCTCCGGTGACGGAAGCCGCGACTCCCCAGGCGCCGAACATTCCCACCAGGCCGGCGTTCAGGGCGCCCGTCTTGGCGCTGAATTGATCCTGCCGGATGCCGTTGTTGTCGAAGTCCACCCCCAGCGACGGCGTGTAGACGTCGAAGAGGAAGTCCCAATAGAACCAGCTCGAGGCGGTGGAGGGCCGCGACGCGGCCGCCGCCGGGTTGGCGAGGAGGCCGATGGCGCCTTCGGCGGTGGCCAGCGACACGCCTCCCATGCCGATGACCCGATAGTCCGCCACCGCGGCGCCGCGGTACGCGTCGATGACGAAGTTGCGGTCGGTGATGGGCCCGTCCGCGCGGGCCAGCCGCGGGACGGCGAGAAGCAACAGGACCAGACCCCCCGGACGGATCACCGCCGCGAAATGTTAGCAGCGCTCCCTCCGAGCCAAAATTTCCCGCCGCCGCGGAGTACGATGCGGGCATGCCCGGCGCGGCGAAGCCCGGCGTCATCCGATTCGGACCCGCCGGATGGGACTACCCGGACTGGGCGGGGAAGGTCTATCCCGCTCCCAAGCCGAAGGGATTCGATCCTCTGCGGTATCTGGCGGAGTTCTTCGACACCGTCGAGATCAACTCGACGTTCTACCGGCCGGCGACGGCCAAGGTCGCCCAGGGTTGGGCGGAGCGCGTCCGGGAGCGCGACCGGTTCCTCTTCACGGCCAAGTTGTGGCGGCGCTTCACCCACGAGCGCGACACCACCTGGACGACCGAGGAGGTGGACGCGGTCCGCGCCGGATTGGAGCCGCTGGCCGCCGCGGGCAAGCTGGGAGCGCTCTTGCTGCAGTTCCCCTGGTCGTTCCGCAACACCGAGCAGAACCGCGAATGGCTCCGCGATCTGACGAAGGCGTTCCGCGACTATCTTCTGGTGGTGGAGGTCCGGCACATCTCCTTCAACGAGCCGGAGTTCTACGCCGAGCTGGCGGCCAGCCGGGTGGGCATCGTGAACGTGGATCAGCCCATGTTCCGCAACTCGCTGCCGCCGTCCGCCCGCGCCACATCGTCAGCCGGCTACGTCCGCGTGCACGGCCGCAACTACAAGGATTGGTTCCGCAAGACCGCGGGCAGGGATGAGCGGTACGACTACCTCTACTCCGCGGCGGAGCTGAAGCCCTGGGCGGATCGCGTGAAGGCCTTGGCCTCGGAACCCAACGTGACCGACGTCTACGTGGTGAACAACAACCACTTTGCCGGCCAGGCAGTGACCAACGCGCTGATGCTGGAAGCGGAAGTGACGGGGAAGCGGGTCCGGGTGCCGGATCGGCTGCTGGCGACGTACCCGAAGGAGCTCGAAAAGGTCGCGCTTCCGGCGACGGGCGCCCCGGCTGCGCAGGGAAGGTTGCTCTGATTCCCGGAGCACGAGGCGCTCGGCGCCGCGGGCGGCTCGGCATCCAAGCTGCCACGACGCGCTCCTGGGACCTCCGTACCCCAACGGTCAGCATCCACCACCGAGGCTCCGCGACCAGCGGCGGCCCATGCTCTCGCGGCGCCGCCGAGCAGTAGGGGTCCACGCCGGACGGCGCCTCCCGGCCGTCGCGGACCGCGTGCACGATCCAGTTGTCGAGCACGTACCGGATCGCCTGCGCCGCCTCGCGCGGGGAAAGAAGCGGGTGCGCGTGGTACCGGTCGGCGTCGGTCCGCGAAGACGGGCCCCTTGCGGTCCATCACCTTGTTCAGCGCCCGTGCCATCCGCACCTCGAGCCCCTTCATCGCGCGGCCGAGCGTCACCGCGTCGGGTGCCTCGACCACGAAGTGCATGTGGTTCCCCTGCACCGAGAAGTGCACCAGGCGGAACCCGAACCTCTCGCAGCCGCGCTCGAACGCCCGCCGCAGCGCCCGGAAGCACCGGTGCGTCCGCAGATTCCAGACTTCGCGCCGGATGCGGACCGTGACGTGCAGCGCACCTTTGCGGAACTGGGTGCGGATGCGATGCGGGACGTTCTTCCGTTCCGACTTCCGCTTCCGTCCAGCGCCCCTCCGAGCTCCACCCCACCGCGGGAACGGCAGCTCCTGCTGCGGATCCTTCTTCATGATGGCAGCGTACCGAGGGAGTCTGACATTCCTCCGCTGACGCTCCTCCGCTGCGCTCCGGGGCGAGGATGTCCGCCCAATCAAGTCGGGCCCGCTTCACGCTCCGAAACGCGAATGATGGGCCTTCCTGCGCGCGGCCCCTGGCCGAAGGTTGATTGGGCGGACATCTCGCCCGCCTTCGTTACACGAGTGGCTGACTGGTCAGGACGAACAGGTCCGAGGCACCCGAAATCTGCTCCGGCCGACCATGTCCGCCCCGACCGACACAATCCCCAATCCGCGCCAATCCGCCGCGCGCCGACTTTTTTGCTGCTCTCCACACCGAGGTTTCCCGTTGTGGCACCAGAGGAATTCGGCTAGGGTCCGCGCCCTCGCCTCATGAGGACGATCCTTTTCCTTGCCACCCTGACCGTCGCGGCAGCGGCGGCGCTCGCGCAACAGCCTGCGGCGGCGCCGGAGGAGAAGGTCGGGGAGGCGCCGACGGTGCCCACCGGCGAGACCGCGGCCGAGGCGGCGGCTCCCGTTGCGGAGAGCGGCGTCATCGCCAGGATCAACGTGCAGGGGAACCGGCGGGTGGAGACGGACGCCATCCGGGCCTCGCTGCCCCTCAAGGCGGGCGACAGCTTCGACCGGGAGAAGCTCAAGAACGCGCTGCTGGCGGTGTGGCGGATGGGCTACTTCAACGACGTCAAGCTGGACGTCAGCGCCGCCAAGCCGCCGCTCACCGGGTTCGTCCTCACCGTGCTGGTGAGCGAGAAGCCGGCGGTGCGCGAGGTCAAGCTGGAGGGCAACGAGGAGCTCTCCAAGGACGACTTGAAGGACACCATCGAGGTGAGGCCGTTCCAGATCCTCGACCAGGAGGCGGTGCGCAAGTCGGCGAAGAAGATCCAGGAGAAGTACGTGGAGAAGGGCTTCTTCCTCGCCGAGGTGACGACGAAGATCGTCCCCCTCCCCAACAACGAGGTGAACGTCGTCTTCTCCATCAACGAGCACGCGAAGATCACCGTCAAGGAGGTCCGCTTCGTCGGCAACCGGGCCATC
>WNFP01003059.1_pt1 | contig 20985 bp, 11 predicted proteins | sample 5400201 | NCBI WGS metagenome assembly WNFP01 (sample SAMN13153355, study PRJNA577476) | soil metagenome | isolation source: 115 cm saprolite under Madrone tree | place: USA:California | collected 2016-06-14
TGGCGAAGATATTTATTTGAAGGAACCGTTTCAGGTGCTGTGTGAGAAGCACGCAGTAAGCAAGATTCAGCCGGACCTCGCCACCGCTGGAGGCATCCTGGAAACTCACAAAATCGGAGATATGGCCCAAGAATACGGCGTGCCGATGGCTCTGCACTTTGCTGGGACGCCGGTCTGCTGCATGGCGAACGTGCACTGCGCTGCAGCCACGCAGAATTTCCTGGCTCTCGAACACCACTCCCTCGACGTGCCCTGGTGGTCATCCATTGTGCAAGAAGGAACCAAAACGCCAATCGTCAATCGCGGCTGGATCGAAGTACCAGACAGGCCGGGCCTCGGCGTAACCCTAAACGAAAACGTAGTTCGCCAACACCTCGCGCCCGGCACCGGCTATTTCGAACCCACCCCGCAGTGGGACAACGAGCGCTCCTGGGATCGCCTCTGGAGCTAGGAAATGTGCAACTAGAACTGCATATGGCAAACCAAACTGGCATCCACATCTTCTTTGGTCCGACTCTGGGCGTCGCGCTTGAGTGTGTTCATTCCGATGTACACGTCAGAAGTTAAATTCTTGTGGCGGAGCCAGGCCGGAAAGTCCGGGCTTACGGCTGTCATTCGCCAAAACTCCGAAACAACCCGAATGTCATCCTTGTAACATGCTACACGACCTCCTCGTATGTCATTCATTTCAAATGCGCCCTTATTTATGGCGAGGCACAGGCATCCCCACCGGGCTCAATTGATGACGGTGCATTCCATTCGCAGCAGTTGGCCAAGCTTGCTTAACTTGCTAGAGATATGGCCGATGCCGATCGCGCAATGATGCGCCGGGCCTTCGGCATTCCAAGCATTCATGAAATTTCTCGCTCCCATGGAGAAGCGGTAGCGGCTGTTGGTGTTGCCAATTTCAAGCATCGGGCCGGGTTCAGAGATGGCCTCGGCAACCAGCAATTTGAGTTTTCCATCATCCGTTTGAACCACCGAGAGCAACGTCACGGGACCATGCTTAACGGACATCTCAACGGAAAGCCCGCGCCCGACCTTGCCGTGATAGACGCTTAACGGGCGAACCTTGGTCTTGCCTTGGGCAATAGTGATGTGGCCCGGTCCGTCGTGCCCCATCAAGATGACATCGTCGTTGAAATCGACGGCATAGTACTCCGTGAAGGAACCACCGACTCCGAAACAATCCATGATCTTCATGGCCTGGGCGTTTTTGATTTCGTATTCGCCCGCCACGGGTGTGCCTCGCGCGGTGAGCAGGCTGCTGCCGAGGATGATGGAACTGATAGTGTCTTCGTTTTCAGAGTTCTCCACTCCTTTGAAGTAGTAGGCGAGTGATCCCAGTTTGTGAACCTCGACCAGACGATCCAGCGCGACCGAGGTGCGTGCGGCACGTTCCAATTCGACCGGCGGACAATCCGGCTGCACGTCGAAACTATCCCGGAAAACCTGGACACGACCGCTGATCTCTTCGCCGGAGACTTTTCGGCGCAAATCCGTGAGTTCGTCCACCTCCAGCATTTCAATGTGCCCGCCAAAATAGGCGCACTGTTGCGTGAGATCAGAATAGATGTCGAGCATCCCGCCGTAATAATGGCCCATGACTCCCAGGCGATTGTGTTCCATCGTGTGAGCGACGCCGCCCGCTTCGATCCATGCCGAGATCTCATCCCACGCAAGCGGGTCGTTGTCGAGCACGCCGGTGACTTGAAAAAACGGGATATGGCAACGACGAAATACACTTGCGATTTCAGGCACCGGACAAGCCTGGCAATAAGCCAGCCATTCGCCGGTCATTTTGGTTCGGTCGCCCATTTGATTGAAGGACTTGTAGTCAATCGCCGCGGAGGGCGAAAGATTGAGAAGGATTACAGGAATTCTTGCTCTTCTTACAACCGGAAGGACAGTAGATGACAAGGCGTATGTCGTGACGTACAGAAAAATCAGATCTACATCGTGGCGCCTGAAAGCATGGCCTGCATCCTGCGCTTTTTCGGGGGAATCGACCAAGCCTAGATTGATGACCCGGACGCCCGGTCTTTGCAGCCGCTGGGCTACCTGCTGGATATATCCCGTCAGACGCTTTTGCAGGCCCGCGAATTGAGGCCAATAAGCGTCGAGTCCGATTCCGAATAGCCCTACTGTGAATTGCGGGCTCGAAGAGTTCTCGCTCATGTTTGCATTCACTCCGCCGTGAGGGGCTCCAGGCAATTCCCGCCGAGCCCGCCACGATTCTATAACACACATCATTTACCTATTGAAAAAAAAATACACCTCGCTTAACCTGTGCCTCGCGAGCGGCTGCCGCTTTACCGAACTCGCCGGCGCATGTTCGGAGGGAGTATCTTATGAAGCTTTTGAATCTATTCCGGTTGCTGCTAATCCCTGCGTGTACGCTCGCTACCGCCCGGTTTTCTTCAGCACAAGATGCTCCCGTCCAATTCGCGGTCCATTGGGACAAGATAGTACAAGAATCCAGGACAACTCCCACGTTACAGGTGGTCGTAAATCCACCGCTTCGCCGGGGAACCGCGGTGCACGACAACGCGTTCCAAGCGCTGCACGATCTCGGGGTTGACTTCGTGCGTTACGTTCCTTGGCTCCCTTATCCGCGGCTCGGTGTAGCGGAGTTAGAACCTCCGAAAGATGGCAAGACGTCCTGGGATTTCTCCCTTATCGATCCGATGACAACTGATTTCCTGGAGGCAACCAAGGGTCACTCAGTCGTCCTCAATTTCAGCACTATCCCTCAGTGGATGTACAAGACCGACAAACGCATCGCATATCCGGATGATCCGAATATGGCGGCATGGGACTACGAACAGGGAACAGAGTTGCGAGACCTCACCTTCCAGGAAGTTGCGGAATACTATGCGCGGCTCTTGTCGTGGTACACCAAAGGTGGATTTACGGATGAGTACGGAAAGCAGCACGAGTCTGGTTATCACTACTCGATTCCCTACTGGGAAGTTCTCAATGAAGTGGACTTCGAGCATCACATGACACCGCAAACGTACACGCGGGTGTACGACGCGATCGTGACAGCCATGAAAAAAGTTCAGCCAGAGTTAAAATTTGTGGGGGTATCCCTTGCCATACCCGGCCAAAATCCAGACTTCCTTGAATACTTCTTGAATGGCAAGAACCATGGGTCCGGCGTGCCATTGGACTACATTTCCTACCATTTTTACGCGGTACCTACGCCCGATGAGACACTAGATGTTCAGCAACATACCGTTTTTGCGCACGCGGACGGTTTCCTGAATACGGTCCGTTATATCGAGACGATTCGCAAACGACTCTCGCCCGGAACGGGCACAATGATTAATGAAATTGGGATCATTTCAGCCGATGACATCGGCCAGGTCGATCCAAATCACGTCGCAAAACCCATTCCCGCGTCGTATTGGAATCTCGCAGGCGCCGAGTATGGCTACATTTTTGCGGAGCTCACGCAGCTGGGAATCGACGTCGCGGGAGAATCGCAACTGGTCGGCTACCCCACGCAGTTCCCCAGCGTATCCATGGTGGACTGGAACAACGGAAAGTCGAACGCACGTCTCTGGGTATTGAAGCTCTTGCATGACAACTTTGGCCCAGGTGACAAAATAGTGGAGATTGCGCCTACGAGTCCCTTTGCCCCGGAACAACCGTACGTCACAGGCCTTGCAGTTGTGACTAAGGCAGGCAAGCGCAAGATGCTTCTGGTGAACAAACGCGATCGGAATTTGGATTTATCTATCGCTGGAGCTGCTGGCAGTCGCTTCGACTATGTGGACGTTACAACGGGATTTCAACCTCCTGCTTCCGCCAAACTAGCTTCGGACAAGTTGATGATCCACGGTTTTTCCGTCGGAGTGCTTACCTTCCCATAAACTATGTATTCTTGGCTGGCGTGAAGCGTCTGGATTGGGAAAGCCGGGAGGTCCAGTTGCCTAGAGTTGCCTTTCGATTGCGAATAAAGGCCGGCAAGGAGGCGGAATATGACGCCGCGCACCGGAATGTCTGGCCTGCCTTGCTATCCAAATTGAAAGAAGTTGGGGTTTCCAAGTATTCCATCTTCAGGAGAGAGCAGGATTTGTTCCTGGTCATGCAGGTCGATGACTTTGACGCTGCGTGGCACTCGCTTGACCAGGACCCAAGCAATCTGAAATGGCAACAAGAGATGGGGAAACTATTCGAGCCAGTGCCTGGGCTGAAGCCAGGAGAAAAGTTCGCGATGATGAAGGAAGTGTTTTATATGGAGTGACAGGCCAGGTGACTTTACTGGCCCAGTCCCAGCTTAAGCTCATTCGAGAGATTGATCGTGGAACGCAACTGAGTGTCTCCCGAGGAACGGCCAATCTGCACGAAATAGATTTCGTTCTAACTTCCCTTTCGTTTTGACGGACAGAATCAGGATGCCATTTGAATTTGTGGGCCGTCCTATTTCAAGCCCGTCGACGCTTGCACAGCTTGGATCACTTGCACGGGGCCAAGAAGCCCGGAAGATTGCAGCGGGGCGTTCGCCTTATAGAACTTCGGCGAAGTGAAGGTATAAGTCTTGGTGGCGTTTGGCTGGCGATCGCCAATAATGCGATTCGCCCAGCCATTCGTTACCCTTATTTCGATGGTATTGACGCCGGGGCGTAATACGGAAGTCGCATCCACCCGATAGGGCGCCTTCCACAGGATGCCGAGAGGTTTCCCGTTCACCGAAACTTCGGCAAGATTTTTGACTTCACCGAGATCGATCCAAAGTTGCGCAGCTGGCTTGAACCAATCGGAGGCCACCTGAAGCGTTTTTGTGTAGGTTCCCGTTCCACCGAAATACCTCACGCCCTCGTCCGTGCTTTCCTGCCAGGGGACGAGTTTCTCCAAGGTTATTTGCGGAGGCGCTCCACGGTCCGGCTGAAAGCTCAACTGCCACGGACCGGCGATGGTAGCAATTGATTTTTCGACAACCGCGGGTAAAGTGCGAGCTGTCGCTTTCGCCGGATGACGGAAAACGACGAACACGGTTTCCCACGGATCCAGGTGCAAGGGCACCGTGGTTCGACCATTCACGCTCTTGTAGGAAGCGGGCTCAATCTTTCCAGTGTCCGCATGCCAGAGTTCCGCTTCCCTGCCATCGATCCGGAAAGTGGTCTCCAATTCTTCGGAGCGATCATTGCGACTGTCCACATAATAGAGGTCGGCGCCGTCGAGCCGGCGATGCACGAAGAGCAGCTCAGTGTCCGGTCTTGGCTTGGTGTATTCGAAATCAGGAGCCACATTCAATGTGGCGAGTACGTCGCCCAACTTCTCGTTACCGTGCACCCTCCCTTTGCCGACGCTGTTTCCTGCCCCAGTGGAGCCCCAGAGTTGATCCAGGATGCCCCGGAATTCGGTTGCGTCGTCGCTCAAACTGGGCGTGGCGACCGGTTTTGGACCGCAAACAACTGCCCCGGCCTGTACCAGATCACGAATCTTTCGCAAAACCGGGAGCGACATGTGCTGACTGAAGGGATCGAGGGCGAGAACGCGGTATCTCATGCCGCTGGCGGTGGCGAGTTCGCCGTTTTCGACAGTAACGAGATGCACCAGCGCATCGGCATTGATGTAATCAAAGTTGTAACCCGCGGGAATCTCAGGACTTTTCGCGCCAAACAAAGCTGTGATGTTCGAGTCCTCTCCGTAAAAATAAACGATATCGGCTGCGAAACGCCCCTGCTGCAAAAGAAAACTATTGCGTGCAAGGTAAGTCACCCAGGGCTTTGCTTGTTCCGCCCAAGTCTCGTTACGGGTGAACCACTGCCCAAAGGGACCCAGAGCAAGACCTGGTTTCTTGTCGAGCAACGGCTGGTGAACCGAGGTGTGAATGACAAATCGGTTTAGCCCCATGGCTAGTTCTTTGTCGGCGGTTGGTTTAAGAGTGGCCGGCGACCAGGCCCAGGCCCCGGAAGCTGCTGTGAGTGATTCCGCAGCCACAAGGTTCTGACCGTACAGGTGGGCGACCGAGGCGGATTCTCGGACATCGGCGTTGTAACCGTATAGCTCTTTGTTCACGCCAGGAGTCTGCGTCCATGTAGCGGACATGGGAACGGTGTTGCTCCGTTTTACCTGCATGCCGTCGCCAATGAACGCGCGGCCCTCTTCGTGAGATTCGCCATAGTGGCCCATGCCGCGCTCTTTCAAAATCGCGGTGATTAGGTCGTAGTGATACTCGGCGAGCATCTCGGAAAGAATTAGACGGAAATCCCATAGGAAACGATCGCTGGATTCCGAGCTTTCGATCACTCGCCCTGCCAGAACGGGCATCCACGGACGCGGATCGTAGCCGCGACGTTTCGTGAACTCCGCGATCAGGTTATCGGTCCAGTTCTGCGTGCCGGCTTCCCAGCTATCGTTGATGACATACTGCAAACCGCGCTTACCCATGAGCGGGCCGACGGCGCTCTTGTAGTTGTCGAGATACGTGTTCATGTACTCGCGGACGTAGTCGGGATTCAGCTTGTCGACTTCTAGCCCGGTACCTTCCGGAGACGCCGGATGGTTGGTAATGCCGAGCAGGGAGTAGCCGAAGCGCATGACCACCCAACGGCCCGCGGGCGGAGTCCAATCGAGCGAGCCGTCCGGACGCATCTTGGACGTAAGATCCACCACTGCACTTTTCGCGACAGCGTCTGACGCCGCTACATTCGGAGTGGGAGCTGTGTAGAGATTCGTCAAAGTCGCGAACGCAGCTTTTTCTTCCACACGGTTAACACGTGGTCCGGCGTGAAGCGCCATTTCAGCAATCGCATAATCCTTGGACGGCGGCACGTTAAAATCGCCAAAATCGGCGTCGAATTGCATCGCCGGCGGTCCGGTGAATGGAGGCGGGGTAGTAAAACTCACTCGAAAGAAACGCGCGGTTGTCTCCTGAAAAGAAATGGTGTGCACCTGAGCGCCGTCGTTGGGAATTGTGGAAACTTTCCGGAATGAAACGCCGTCCTCGCTGGCTTCCAGATCAGGGCCCGGGGCCGCTCCGCCCATGGTGTCCTGAAATGGATTTACCGGACCTCCTAGAGCAAACGTAAGCGCGCGAATCGTTTGAGGCTTGGCAAAATCGAATTGAACCCAGGCCTGCTGGCCGACAGGAGCCTTGGGCAACGCCGTAGTTCTTGTAAAGTCGCCGTCCGCCAGTACAGAGGAGTCAATGTTTCCGCTGCTGGAGGTCACCTTCGGCTGCAGCTCGGCATCGGGGACATCCGTTCCCGGCGCGGGGAAAGCAATAACCGCGGTGTCGGCATAAAATTCAGGCGGGGCTGGAGGTTTTTCGCCGCTGATAATCGCGAGAAAATCAAAGAGCGGAATATTCTGATAAGGACCGGTGATGGAAGGTGGCTTGGGAAGATTGCCTGAGAAAGGCCGGCCACCCTGTAGGAAGGTTTCGCTCCAGACAAATTTTTTCATACCGTGGGAAGGCTTGACCCAAGGACCGCCGGACTCGCTCCAACCGGGTGAGCCCGCGATGGCCTCTTCCAACCCGAGTTGGTCGGCAAGGTTTGTTGTGTATTGAAATGCGTCTTTCCATTCCGGCGTCATGTAAACGAGACGCTTGTCCACCAATTTCGGTGTGTTCAGCGCGGCATCAAAATTCTGAAAACCGCCGATTCCCACGCGCTTCATCCACTCGAGGTCGAGCTTGATCCCTTCCTTGGTTATGTTCCCGTTCATCCAGTGCCACCAGACGCGTGGCTTGGCGCTATCTGGAGGGTTCAGGAACCCACTCTCCAGTGCGTCGAGGGAGGACTGCCCATGCACGCGAAGCATCAGAAAAACTGTCAATATTAGAAGCAGCGAACCCAGTCTCACAATTTTCCGAGTCCTGTGCATGAATCACCTCGCTCTGTCTTTCTGAAAACTGGGTTCTTCGGCAGCAGAGAGTTACCTGGTGGACGCACCCCTCTTAACATGGCTTAACCCGTATTCTTCCAGGGCGTTCAAGGCTGTACTAATTTGACCTTGAAGGCGTAGGTTCCTGCCGGAACTTCGAACACTTCTTCCGCCCCTTGCTTGCTAATTGCCTTCACTTTCGAATTCCGCGCAATCGGGTCGCCATCGAGAGTCCAGCGGCTGACCATGCCGGATGAAATCGGCAAGAATCCTTTTGTGTTGGGAGGGAGAGTGATCTTCCAATCCGCTTGAGTGGCGCTGGCCGACCATGCGGATCGAATCGGCCCAAAGTGGGACTGATATTCAAGTTCCACGCTGCCCAACTGCGCGTCGAAATTCGGATGGAGATAGATGGTGTGAAAGCCGGGATCTGATACGGCGGTATCAATGCCAGCGGCATAACGGTAGATCCAGTCCGCCACTGCCCCGTAGGCATAGTGATTGTAGGAATTCATGCTGGGATCACCGCGCATCTTATCCCCGTTCCAGCGCTCCCACATCGTGGTTGCACCGTGCCCTACCAGGTATCCCCAGGATGGATATTCTGTACCCAACAACAATCGGTATGCCACATCGGTATGGCCGGTATCCGCTAGCGCCTCCAGCAAATAGGGAGTACCGAGAAAACCGGTGGCCAGCCGTCCGTGATTTGCCGCGACCCTGTCTACCAGTTTCTGTGCCGCAGCGCTGCGCAGAGCGTCTGGCAAGAGATTCATCTTCAGGGCAAGGACATAACCGGTCTGAGTATCTACGGGTTTATCGCTGAGTTTGGTATCAGTACCAGAGGCGAAGACGGGCGGAGGAGGCACACCGCCCACAAAGCCGTCCGGCCGCACGTAGGCCCTGTTAAAGGAGCTTTTGATTTTCTCAAAGAGTTTCGCGTACTTCTTCTCATCCGCATCCTTGCCTAGTGCGTGGGCCATCTGCTTCATAAGGGTCACGTCGTAAGCCCAATAAGCGGTAGCGACAATATCCTCGGGAGTCGGGCCCTCTGGTGACAGCCAATCGCCGAATGGGATTCCGTAGTTCTCTTTCCATAAATAGTCCGGGTTGGCACTCTCGATGGCGGTGAGATACTTTTCCATGCCGCGCCAGTTTTCTTCGATGATTGATCGGTCACCAGTCTGATTCCAAGAAGTCCATGGAATGATCACGCCAGCATCGCTCCATCCGGCGCCAAAACCTGGGTTAGGCGAGATGGTGCCCGGAGCAAAGATGCCATACATGTCCGAGCCCACCTGAGTGCCAAGCAAGTCGATTCCGAACTTTCGGGAGAAGGCAGTCAAATCCATATTGTAGGAGGCCGCGCGCCAGAACACCTGGGCATCGGCGGCCCAGCCCAATCGCTCATCGCGCTGCGGGCAATCCGTGGGCACACCGACAAAATTTGACCGCTGCCCCCAAAGAATGTTGCTCCACAGCTGATTCAGCATCGAGTTTCCGGTGTGCAGTTGCATGGTAAGAGGGGCATCGGTGTGAATGGCGACGGCCTTCAGCGCCTCCGCCGTTGGTTTACCTGGAAAGCCGGTGATCTCCACGTAGCGGAATCCATGAAATGTGAAAGCAGGCTGATACTCTTCGATTCCTTTCCCCGCGGTGATGAAGTGGTCGGTGGCTTTTGCCGTGCGCAGGTTCTCCACATACATCGTCCCATCGGGGTTCAAAACCTCGGCGAATCGCAACTGGATGTCCGTTCCTGCAGGACCCTGCACGCGCAGTCGCGGCACACCGCTGAGATTCTGGCCAAAATCAAAAATGAAGGCGCCGGGCTTCGGGTTGGTAATAACTTTCGCCGTGAGGGTTTTCTCCTGGCGGATGGGCTGAAAGTATTGCGAGACGATTTCCGGCTCTAGCGGATGGATTTCTTGGGCCACTTCCCAGTGTGAATCGTCAAAGGCCGCTGCATCCCAGCCCGGTTGCACGCGTCGGCCATCATAAGTTTCGCCATCGTAAATCTCCGCAAACAAGATGGGAGAGAGGTCAGCTTTCCAGGACTCGTCCGTGACAACCCATTCGACAGACCCATCGGGGTACTCGATCCGCAATTGCGCCTTCAAGGAGGGGGGGGTAGCTCCGTAGTTGTAACCCTGCCCGAACCACTGAAGTGGCGTGGTATACCAGCCCGGTGCGAGAAACGCGGCGATGGCGTTCTTCCCCGTCGTCGCCTCGCCGGTAACGTCATACACCTGATACGCAACGTGTTGGCGGAAATCCATCCAGCCGGGCGCAAGAATTTGATCGCCGACCGGCTTGCCATTGACGTGAAATTTGTACGCCCCCAAAGCTGTCGCATAGAGACGCACCGATTTGGCCGGCTTGTCCACCTGAAAACTTCGACGCAGAATTTCAACAGGACCTGTATTCCACGGCTTTCCTAGTTTTGTGACACCAAAATTTGACGACGGCGGAACGTAAGACTCAGCTTCAGCCCAGGAACTGTCATCGAATTGCGGTGTAAACCATTCGCCCGTCGCGTTCAGCGCCGACTTCCAGCTCTTCCCTCCTGTCGCAAATACTTCGACGGTGCCATCCGTCATTTCGACGTACAGCGTGGCGTTCATGGGCGTCTGGCCGTTGCCAGGCTGAGCTCGCTGGTTCCGGGGGGCATAGCGAGTCACTTCGATCCCGAGGAGGTTTTTCCCCGATTTAATCTCCCCAGTGACGTTTTTCTGTACGTAATGCAGCCACGGCATTTGTCCCCACGGCGGCAGCGGGGCGGCGTTCAAGACTTGCTTCCCGTTTAACCAGGCGGCGGCCGTGTTCTCGCCGGTCACAAAAAGATCCGCAATCTTCACGGTCTTGGAAACCTCGAAGACCAGGCGGAAATCGTGGTGCGTGCCACCGGAAGCTTGGAAGTTCTCGACCTTCGGATTGGTAACCCAGGCCGCGTCGGCTTCGCGTACGCGCTTGAACTCGTGCTCTTCCCGCCCGATCCACTTGCCGCGCCATTCCTTAGCTTCCAGAAGTCCGGTTTCCCACCAGCTTGCGTCGCTTGCTGGATAGGGCTTGCCGTCCTTGTCCCAGACTTTCACGCGCCAGAAGTATCGCTTCTCAGGAACCAATGCCGGCCCTGCGTAGCTCACCCCGGCGGATTGATCCGATTCGACTCGACCGCTATCCCAAATATCAGGTTTTCCAGCGGTGAGCAGTTCGGTGCTCGAAGCGATTTGAATCTGATAAGCGGTCTGCCGCGCCCCTATTTGCGCATCCTGCAGTTGCCAGGAAAGCATAGGATGTTTTGAATCGATGCCTAGGGGGGTGACCAGCGAATCACACTTCAACCGCACGGGTTTTAACGAAGGCGATTGCGCCGATGCAACTCGCACCAACGATGTGAACAAAAGAAAAAATACGGTAAGACCACGGAAAGTCGCTGTTATTTTTGTTGCCGGCTGAATTCGATTCAAGGCACCTCTCCAATTCTCTTTGATCTTCCATTGCCATTCCCAGACAGGCCCTTTGTCGTGCTACGGCTCCGAGTTCGGCTCGATCACCTGCTTGGTGAGGTCGTTCGGCGACGTCTGCTCCTTCACGCGCGATTGTTGAAGCGTTTTCTCGTGCAACCGCTGAAATTCGGACAGCGCCTTTTGTTGCAGGGCATCATTCCCCAGAGCTTTCTGAGCTCGTGACAGCCGGTACCAAGCCACTTCGTCCTCGGGATTGATCGTCACCGCCTTCTGGAGATGCGGCAGTGCAAGCTTCGGCTCACTTTGCGACATCAGAACCGCTGCTAACCCCAGGTGTGCCTCTTCAAAATCTGGATAGAACTTCAGGGCTTGCTCAAAGTATGTTCCTGCTTCCTCGAGCTGCCCGGCGCTGCGAGATGCTTCTCCGAGCTCGTACGCGGCGCTGGCATCACTAGGATCCAATCGCAGCTCCTGCTGGAACTCCTTCATTGCTTCTGCCTTAAGCTCCGCGGAATTGTTCTGCCGCGATTGTGCGAATAGGGTTCGGCCCAATCGATAATGGATGCCCTTCCGGTAGGGATCGAGAGTAAGCACCCGACGGTATTCCCCCATCGCCTCGGTATAAGATCCCTGGCTCTCATAGGCTTCAGCTGCCGCCAGACTCTTCCAGATGGAATCCGGCGCCACTTGGGAGAGCCGCTGGATGGTTACGAAGGCCTGGTTTCCGTAGATACGCGCGGTGTGATAGAGCATCTCCGGATCGTCGGGATAGAGCCGATTCAATTCCAGGGACAATGCAACAGATTTGTTCTCCTGCTTCAAGCCGGTGTCGGCCCTCAGAAGCTGGAGGCCGCACATGCGCTTCAACTCGGGATCGGTAGAGCGGCGAAAACATTTCTCCAACCCAGGCGTGGCCTCGCTATATCTGCCGAGCTCCGATAGAGACATAACCAGCAGCGATTCTGACCTCGGTAAATTCGCCTTCAACTTGAGAGCTTGACGCAGCGCCCCCACTGCCTTATCGAACTTTTTTTCCTGGAAATAGATGGCCCCCAGATTCGCGTGTACTTCAGCCGTTTCCGGTGACAGTTCCCTCAGTTTTTCGAATGCGGCTTCGGCCTCCGGATAGCGGCCCTCTTCCAGGGCTTTCTGACCGATTTCCGCGTATCGCTCAAGTTCCTGAGAATTGCTTGTCTGCGCCGCACCCGCAGAAACAAAAATCGAAACCCCCAGTAAGATCGCACCTCCTGTTTTGCCAGGGCAGTTCATGATGGCGCTTATACTACCGCTAACAGACATCCGCCGGGCCCTTGCGAACCTGGCGGATCTCCTCGGGGTGGGTAGGGGCACCTACCCTAGAAAGTCAACCTTGCACCAAGCTGTACTTGCCTGGCCGTTCGAGCGTTTATGATCTGCCCGAATCTCCCGGTCGGGTCTTGGAAATTGTCAGATACGGCACCCGTACCAGGACCGGACGATGCCGCGAGGGCAGAACCTGGATCCACACCAAATTGCGTGTGATTGAAGCTGTTGAAGGTCTCCACCCGAATCTGCAAGCCAACCCTTTCTGTGAAATTAAACGTCTTGGCAAAGGCGATGTCCCAATTGTTGATTCCCGGGCCACGCAAAATGTTGCGGCCGGCATTGCCAAATGTTCCGGCTAGAGGCTGCGTAAAGCACGCGGTATTGAACCACTCCGTAGGGCTCTTTTGAAATCCGCTATTGGGATTGCAGCCGGAAACTAAGTTGGGACGCGCATTGAATGCCGTCATCAGGAAGAATGGATCGTTTGTTAAAGGCGAGAACGGAAACCCCTTCTGGAATGTCGTGACCGCAGAAACCTGCCATCCGCCGACGGCAAGATCTGCCAGTTTGCTCGCCCCGCTCAGGTGACTCTTCCCGCGTCCGAACGGCAATTGGTAAATGACACTGTTCACGAAGCGATGGTTTACGTCAAAATCCGAGCGCCCATAATCCATGGCCGGATTGTGGTCGTTCAGGTGTCCATTGAATCCGTTGGTGGCGCCGATGCCGGCAGCAGCGGATTTGTCATCCAGGCTCTTCGCCCACTGGGCAATCGCCCGTGTTGACGTTTGCCGCAATGTTGCAAAACGCGGGATCAGTGACGGGTACCGGCTGATTGATGTTGGAACGATCCAACAAATGCGTTCCCTTGTTGCCAACGTAGTTCAACTCCAGCACGGTGTTCCAGCCAAGGTCTCGCTGCACAGAGAGAGACCACTGCTGCACATAAGGATTTCGCGGCGTCTCAGAAATGATTACGGCAATGAACTGCGCTCCTTGCTCTCCAATCGTGGCTGGTTTCAGTGCGCTGAGCGCGGGGTAGAGATTATCCGTCAGCTTCGGCGCGACCGCAGGGGTTTGTGTTGCGGGACTCAAGTTTGTCCGTGTGACGAACGGATAGAGGTCTCCGGAGTCGTCGATCTCGCGTGTTTCCGAGGAATCCCAATAGATTCCGTATCCTCCACGGATCACAGTCTTGTTCCCGCCGAACGGTCGGAAGGCGAAGCCGATGCGCGGTGCAAAGGGCTTCTTCGAACCGTCAGCAGGATTATTGCGGCCGCAGTAATCGTAAAAGCCATTGCCAGCGGGGGCGATGCCGTCCGTTAACAGAATCTTGTCGGCGAAGCACAGCCCACCGGCGGTGTTTTGCCTATTGATCCAGAACATTTTGTCATGCGTTTCGGTCGGTACGCTGCGGTAGTCCCACCGTAGCCCGAGGTTTACCGTCAACTTGCTGGTCACCTTCCAGTCGTCTTGTACGTAGGGCGCTGTATACAAGAAATGGAACTGGTTTAGGTTGCCAGCAATCTTTGGATCACTGAAGGGCCCGGGCTGGAACGTCGAAGCGCCCGAGTAGTAGCCCAACAAGAAATCGGCAACCGCATTCCCGGTTCCGCACAGGCTGGATGGCGTTGCACAGCTGCCGTTGGCGCTGTTTTGCAGTACGAGCGTATTATTAAAACCATAGCTGCCCAGGAAGTTAGAGGACAGATTGCGTCTCTGAACCCATTTGCGATAGTCGAAGCCCACCGTGATGGTGTGTCTCCCACGTATCATCGACACCGAATCCGAGAACTGCCACATCGGAATGTTGCTGTAGGTTGGGTTGTTCCCTGGGCTCCCCGCGGAACCGGAGAAACTCTGAAAACCGATAGTCGGAAATCCTTTGCCATAGTTAGGCAGAGTAGTAAAAATACCCGACAGTCCCAGAGCGGCAATGTTTGCATCACTGATGGGCGTCGCCCCCTGGATGGCGGTAGCCTCCAGCCGGCCGAATCGGAATGTATTGATATTTCTCTGACCAAGCGAGATGGTGTGCGAAACCGCCCAACTCGTCGAATCTTGCGTAAAAATGTTCAATCCAAATGGGATCGAAGTTGTTCCCGCATTTTCGTTGGAATAGCTTGCTTTCGTGTAGCGGAAACCCACCGATCCGTAGCGTCCCAAATTCTGATCCACCTTGTACGTCTGCTGATTGGTGTTATTCGGAAGCGTTGTGCGAGTGGCGACGCTGCAACTGGTGGGGTCGCCGTTGCCCGAGTCCCTGCAGTTTGTAGCGTTTGGAAATATGTTCGCAGCCAACGCCTGTGTTGCAAGCTTTGAAAAACGGCTGGAGGGAATCTTGTTGCCGGGGAATGGCTGACCTGTCTGGGGGTCTATCGGCAAGCACGGCAAATTCTTGGTCAATTGTGTCGTGCACTTTGCTGTCCCGTACGGAAACAAAGTTGCGCTGTAGGCTGAAAAATCACCGCCTAGTTCCGCTAGGCTCGGATCTGTGGCCCCGATGTTCGTTCCATTTTTGATACGCCATCCTTCATAATTCACCAGCCAAAAGGTCTTATTCCGCCCGTTGTAGAATTTGGGGATATAAACTGGACCGCTCGCAACAAATCCGAACTGATTTTGGCGCAATTCCGCTTTTGTAGGCGCTGCCTGACTAGGCAGAGGATTTGGAACAATCGTTATGGCATCCAGTGCGTCGTTCCGGCCAAAATAGAAAACAGAGCCATGGATGTCATTGCCGCCGCTCCGGCTAACCAGGTTGACCTGATTCGCACTGAAACCGAACTCCGCAGAATAGGTTTCGGACTGCACCTTGAATTCCTGAATGGCGTCTTGGGACAGAATGACCGCCGGCGTATTCAGAGCGGTGTCCGTATTGGCCAAACCGTCCAAGGTGTAGTTATTGGACTCCGGCCGTCCGCCGTTGATGCTGATGGCATTCCCGGCTCCCTGGCGCATTTGCCCCTGTTCCCCGACCGTCTGCACCGCGCCCGCGGTGATGAACAGCAGGTTCAGGAAGTTCCGGCCGTTGAGGGGAAGTTCTTCCACCTGGGTCTTGCTCACAACCTGTGAGACTGCAGCGCTGTCGGTATCCAGCGCGAGGGCGCCAGCAGACACTTCAACCTGAGTTGTCACCGCGCCGACCTTCAATGCAACGTCCACGCGGCGTTCCTGGGCCACAACCAGGGAAATGTTGTCTACGACTGATTTCTCAAACCCCGCAGCTTCTACCGTCACCCGGTACACGCCCGGGCGGAGGTACGGCACCGTAAAGTTTCCGGAGTCACTCGTTGTGATCTCCTTGGTGATGTTCGTCGCGATGTTAGTGATCTGTACCTTTGCGTTGGCCACGGCCGCCCCCGTAGGATCAGTCACCGTGCCCACGATCGAACCCACATCGCCTCCTTGACCGTAGACCAGTCCCGCAGTGCCTAGAATGAAGAGCAGGCAGAACAGAAGACTTCGCAGTTTCATTTCGCCCTCCAGATATTCCTCTTCGCGGTCATCCCAATTTCGACTTGCCTTAATTCCTAAACACCACCGACGCAACCAAGCGTGCTGCTATCTTGAAGAGCCGCTGGACCGAGCAGTACTCCCATCCTCGACTTATGGAAAACCCGCAACGCTGTTCTTGAACTTGGCGCCCCGCAGTAGCACCTGCCAAGGCTCTTGGCTGTTTCACACTGTGGCGCGAACTGTATCGGCAAAATTTGGATGCTGTCAATAGAAAAATGAATTAGTTTACCTATTGAAACTGGCGGAGGTATGATTTCCCTGCCGCGATCGAACACACCTATCCGTTGTTTGGCAGGAAGGTCACCTATTAGGCGTAGGACGCGGTTGCGCCCGTGTGACGGTCCTGGCGTTCCCGCGTCACTCGCTCCAGGTAACCGCTCTCTCGAAAGGCCTTCACGGGATCTTCGGGCAAGCCCCTGGATTTCCGCCACTCCGCGATGATGGGCCGCACATCCAGCCAGAAGGCCCCCCGTAGACATTCCTCTGCATCCACGAGGGAACAGCTTTGCTGCAGCCCTGGCAGCCGCTCGTGATCCACTGTGGCCGCCTTCGCGTAAAGCTCTTGGGCAATGCACACCGTCTGGATCATGGCTTCGATCTTTCCTTTGAGGTTATGGCTCTGGTCCACCATGAAAGCGATATCTGTTACCGCACCATTCTCTGCTTCGAACGCAAGAATCTCGTGAAAGATGCGGAACACCTGATAGGGATCGATGGAACCAAGTGTGAGGTCGTCGTCGGCATAGCGACGGTCATTGAAATGAAATCCACCGATCATTTTGTGATGGAGCAGCCAGGCGACAATTTGTTCGATGTTCTGTGCCTGATAGTGATGCCCTGTATCCACGAGTACATACGCGTGCGGACCGGCGGCCTTGGCCAAGAGCAAGGCCATACCCCAATCAGCGATATCTGTGTGATAGAACGCCGGCTCAAAGGGTTTGTATTCGACCAGCAGCCTCTGGCCAGGCCCGAGCGCCGCATGCACTTCCTTCAGTCCCTCTTCAAAATAGCTAATTCGCTTTCGAATGCTCTGAGTCCCGGGATAATTGGAACCGTCCGCAAACCAGGGCGAGATATCCCTGCAATTCAGGGCCTCTGCAATTCGCACGCAATCGAGAATATGCGTTAGAGCTTTCCGGCGAATGAATGCATCTGGATTTCCAACCGATCCGTATTTGTATTCTTGGTCCTGAAACACATTCGGATTGATCGAACCGGGCTTGACACCATGTTTCTTTGCCAGCTCTTTTACTTTGCCCGCATCTTGCAACCCATTCGGAAGGTCCCACTGAACGTGCAATGCCATTGTGGGGCACGCGCCGGTCACCGCATGCACTTGGGCGGCGTCGCTGAATTTTTCTTCAATCGTGCTGGCGGCAGCGGGCTGTAGGAACTTGCCAAATCGTGTGCCGGTGTTCGCAAAGCCCCACGAAGGCAGTTCTATCCGGAGATTGTCGAGCGCCTTCCAAACCGCCTCGCTCTGTTTAGTTTTCATCGTGGCCCCAAACCGTGTCCGCGCGTCTGTCGCTTTCCATTGAATCTTTCCTCACACCGTTTCTCGATTTCGAGCTTCTTCAAACACCGGCTCGGCAATTTCCTCCGCCCACCGAGCTACCGCCGAGGCTGCCACCCCGGTTGCTTCATTCCAGCTTCCCTGCAGCGACGCCATCTGGATGGCAAAATTTCCCAGCGTCGTGCTCTCGGTCGACCCCAGCAGTACTTCCAACCCAGTCCGCTCCGCCGTCAAACGATTCAATAGAGAGTTCTTGCTTCCCCCGCCCACAATGAAGAGCCGCTTCAGTTTCTTCCCCGTAATTGTGGCAATAGATCGCAGGACCTCTGCATATCTCTCGGCCATGCCGTGAAATATCAGGTTTGCGATCACCGGAATATTTCGGCTTTCCGCCGAAAATGTGCGGCACCCGGCGCGCTGGAGTTGCCCATTGATTTTTCCCAGCGTCCCACCGGGAAGTGTCAAGGGCGGATCGTCAACATCGATCACATAATCGGGAGCCGGAAGCGCCTCGCACTCTTGCAACAATTCACTCAACGAAATCGCACTCCCGCGCTCTTCCCATTCATCCATGCACTGGCGCAGCAGCCACATCCCATTCACATTTTTCAGAAAGCAGATGGATCTCCCTGCGCCGCCGAGGTTCGTAAAATTCATTTCCCGCGCCTTATCGCTCACGCAAGGGCTTTTCAGAACCGTTCCTACCAGCGACCAGGTCCCCGAGCTGATGAACGCCCAATCCTCGCCGCTCGCGGGAATCGCCGCGATTGCCGATGCTGTGTCATGGCATGCCGGAACGACCAGTTTGGTGCCTCGGAACCCGGGAAGTTTGCAAAGATCTCCGCCGATGCTACCGACCATCGAACCCGTAGGCACGATGTTGGGCGCCGCTGAAATATCCAGCCCTAGCGATTCAAATATCTCCTCGCACCACCCCTGCCCGCCTAAACGCACTAGCTGCGTGTGCGTTGCGTTGGTGTACTCAGCCACGCGATGTCCGCCCAGTCGGTAGGTCACATATTCAGGCAGGTTGAGCCAGCCCGTCCCTGGACGCCGGCCTGCCAGTTTGTCCGCGTACAACTGATAGAGCGTGTTCAACCCAAGCAACTGAATACCGGTCAATGAATAAAGCCGCGGCGGAGAAATAATTTCGTGGACCTTTTTTTCTGCTTTCTGCGTTCGTTCATCCCGGTAGCAAAAAGGGTCTGCTAGTGCCTCGCCGTTTTCATCCAGACGAGCGTAATCAACGGCCCAGCCATCCACGCCAACGGACGCGATCCCTTCCGGCGCGGCCTCAGCGCACAAACGCAACCCATCTTTCACTCCGTCAAATATCCGTCCAATATCCCACCGCAGGCCTTCCTGTGTAGCAATAGGGCCATTCGCGAAACGATGCATCACCTGAATCTGCGTTTGTCCTTGTTTCAGTCTCAAAAGCGACACACGGCAACTCTGTGCGCCCAAATCCACAGCAACCAGAGCCGCTCTTTTCGCCGACATCTCCATCGTTCTGGCTCTCGATCTCTAGGGCCGCGCGGCCGCACCTCGCGGGGACACTTACCCTACCTCAGAAAAGCTTCCGTAAGACCACCATCCACGGGTATCAGATGACCCGTCGTGCAGCGAGACCCTGGCCCGGCCAGAAACAGAATCGCTGCGGCGCAATCTTCCGGATCAATGGGCTGATGCGTAAGAGTCCGCTGGGCATAAAATTCCGCCAGCAGTCCGCGCAGTTGTTCGTCCGTCGCCTGGGGGTCAAACTTGATTTCATATTTCGTGAGCGATGCTATCACGCGGTCGCGCGGAAACATCGTCGATCCCTTCACCACCGTGGCGGGACTGATTCCGTTCACCCTGACCTTTGGTGCAAGGGATATGGCCAGTTCGCGTACAAGATGGCTGAGCGCCGCTTTGCTTACGTCATACGCTTCACTGCCGCGCTTCGCCACCACCGCATTCGCGGAGCTTGTCAGCACGACGCTCCCATCCAGATCCTGTTCGCGCAGAATCCTGGCAAGCTCGTCCGCCAACCGATGATTTGCGGTCACATTAATATCCAGCGTCGTGCCCCACTGCCCATCGTGAATCACCCCGTCGGGCGACGATGGGAAAACCGCGGCAGTATTGATCAGGATGTCTATCCCGCCATACATGGCGATCACTTCCCGAAATGCTTTGCGAATCGCTTCGCGATCCTGGATATCAATGGACACCGCCGAGGCTGCTTCCTTGCTCGCAGTTTTTTGTAGATCCGCTGCCGTTCTCGCTGCCGCGCCCTTGTCGCGGTCCGCAACCACTACGTGCGCTCCACGTTCCGCTGCCTGTCGGGCAGTGGCTTGGCCTACTCCATTGCCTCCTCCAACCACGATGACCACCCGCCTGCTTAATTCCTTTTCGGGTGCTTGCCGGCGGATTTTTGCTTCTTCGAGCTGCCAGTACTCAATGCGGAATGCTTCTGAGGGCGGCAGCGCCACATAATTCTCATGGACGGTAAAAGCCTCCGTTTTTGCCGCTGGCCCCGCTTGCGGCAAAATCTCGGGAGCCTTCCCGCTTCCGAGAGCCGTCGCGCCCTCCATCACGTGAATCGCGTTGGTGTAAAACTCCCCGGTGATTCTCGCTTCCGTTTTGTTTTTGCCAAAACTAAACATGCCAATGCCGGGAATCAGCACAACCGTGGGATTCGCATCTCGCATTTTTGGCGAATCGGGCGCCGCATACGAGTCGTAATACTGCTTGTACTCTTTCCGATAGACTTTCAGCGCTCCTTCGAACTTCTCGCGAAGCCCGCTCAACTTGTTCGAAGGTTCCCAATCCACGAATAGCGGCCGAATTTTTGTTCGAATGAAATGATCGGGGCAGCTTGTTCCCAAATGCGCCAGCTTTGTCGCATCTCGTGAATTGACGAATCGCAAGACCTCCACGCTATTGCTGAAGCTTCCTATCATGCGTTGCCGCATGGACACCCGACCGCGGATGAACGGAAAAATGTCGATCGCCAATTCGTGCTGGCGATCGAGCGCCGCTGTAGCTGCGCCACCAAAGAGCTTGCTTCCCTTCTCTTCCACGTGCTGCACGACGAATTGACCCAGCTGGTCAATGATCGTCAGCGTATTCAAATAGCATTTCCTCTGCGTCTCTCCCCACGTGAACAAACCATGCCCGCCCAAAACCATTCCGTCGCATCCTTTGCTGGCGCCCACTGCGTCGCGCAGCATCATCGCCAGTTCGAATCCCGGCCTCTGCCACGGCAGCCAGATCAACCGGTGCTCAAATCGCCGATTGAACTCCTCCATTTTCTCGCGCCCATTCGCTGCCGCTGCCAAGGCAATTCCCCAG
>WNFP01003126.1_pt1 | contig 20962 bp, 17 predicted proteins | sample 5400201 | NCBI WGS metagenome assembly WNFP01 (sample SAMN13153355, study PRJNA577476) | soil metagenome | isolation source: 115 cm saprolite under Madrone tree | place: USA:California | collected 2016-06-14
ATTGCCCGAGCCCTCGTGAGCGGCCTGAACACAATAGGCGCGACGATCCTGTTGGCGGCGATTGCAGCCACCGGCGTCTTGCTGGCGACCAATTTTTCGTTCGCCACCTTCTACGAAAATTTTACCGAGGCAATTGCTCGTCGTTTCGCAGCGCTGCGACTGATTCCCGAAAAATTCCGCGCCTGGCGTCAAGCACGACGTGAACGCCGGCAACGACGCCTCGAGACGCGACGTCTAGCCAGAGTCGAAGCGGCTGCCGCGCGCGGAGCGGCAATTTCCGATGCCTCCGGAACTGAGATCAGCGATCTGCGCCAGCCTACAATTGGCAGCGGCACAGATGGAAATGAGATCGCGCAAGCTTTCGCCACTTTCACTGCGGGCGCGGCGGGGCAGAAGACTATGTCGGCGGCAGCCGGCGCCGCCAGTGCTCCCGCGCAACGATCAATATTGCCTTCACGCGGAAAGTCTTTGGAAGCTTCGGAATCTGCCATGGTCGAAGAGATGGTGCGCGAGGCCGCGGTCAAACGGAAAACCGAGACCCCGGCGACCGGCGCCTTGCCGTTCGATGGTCAGCGTCGAGTTTCAACCACCAAGACCGCCGCCTCCGATTATCAATTACCCTCCGTCGATCTCTTGAACGAGGGGCCGCTGCGCCGTGAACAAGCCGACGATGAATTGCTGACCATGGCAACCAAGCTCGCCGAAAAATGCCGCGAATTTAATGTCACGGGTCAAATCAAATACATCTGTCCGGGTCCGGTCGTTACCACTTATGAGTTCAAACCCGATCCGGGAGTGAAGTATTCACGTGTCACCGGTCTGGTCGACGATCTTTGCCTGGCTCTGAAAGCTGAGTCCATTCGGATCGATCGCATGCCGGGCAAGCCGCACGTGGGTATCGAGGTACCGAACCCGCGTCGCGAAACAATTTACCTGCGCGAAGTGATCGAATCACGCGCTTTCAAGGAATCAACTTCGAAACTCACGATTGCTCTCGGCAAAACGATTGATGGACTGAATTACGTCTCTGACTTGGCCAAAATGCCGCATTTGCTGATCGCCGGCACCACTGGTTCGGGTAAGTCAGTGGGCGTCAACTCGTTGCTCGTTTCAATCCTTTATCGGGCTCGACCCGACGAAGTAAAGGTGATCCTAATCGATCCGAAGCGCCTCGAGCTTGGTCTCTACGAAGATATTCCACACCTGGCCACGCCCATCATCGTCGACCCCAAACCCGCATCGCGCGCGCTGCGTTGGGCGGTTGGGGAAATGGAACGGCGCTACAAGGAATTGGCCGGCTGGGGCGTGCGTAACATCGATGGCTATAACGCCGAACGCGAGCGCCGCAATACGGTAAAAGACTTTGGGGAAAGCGGCGTGCCCTGGGTCCGCATGCCTTACATCGTGATCATTATCGACGAGCTCGCCGATCTAATGATGACCTCGGGTAATGAAGTGGAAGACTCGATCACGCGTTTGGCGCAGATGGCCCGCGCGGTGGGTATTCACCTTGTGCTGGCGACCCAACGACCCTCGGTCGACGTGATCACTGGATTAATCAAGGCAAACTTCCCTTCCCGCATTTCCTATCGCGTGTCGTCGAAAGTTGATTCGCGAACTATTCTCGACACCAATGGCGCGGAACATCTGCTGGGGCGCGGCGACATGTTGTTCCTGCCCCCGGGCTCTTCACGTCTGCTGCGCGTGCACGGCGCCTACATCGACGAGACAGAGATCAACAAGATCGTTACCCACATCAAGGGTCAATGGGAACCGGACTACGACGAAACCATTACGCAGTCCGATGAAGAAGCGATGGGCCTGGAAGATTCCGGCGGCGAGCGCGACGAACTATTCGAAGAAGCTCTGCGCATCTGTGTTGACATGAAGCGGGCTTCGACCTCCGTGCTGCAACGCCGCCTGCGTATCGGCTACGGCCGCGCCGCCGCCGTGCTGGATCAAATGGAGCGCGAAGGCCTGATTGGCAAAGCTGACGGCGCCCGCCCGCGTCCCGTGCTGCAGCGCTCCTTTGAGTTAGTGCAGGAATGGGACGAACAGGAAGCGGAGTAGCCGAGGCGGGCGGGCGCCCTTGCCAGTATTGACGCTCGCAACGCGAACTCTATCGCCAGACAGAGACCAAGGTGTGATAGACGGCGCAACCGGCGAGGGGGTAAAATTCTCTGTATGCTGCACGGGGAGGTCAGTGATGAGTCAAGTTCTAGCCGAGCCTCAAGTAAGCCAAACCTATATCACGCTCCGTCTTAGTCCGGCCATCGAAATAACGGATGACGAATTCTTCGCGTTTTGCCAACTCAACCGCGATTTACGTTTCGAACGTACCGCCGAAGGAGACATTATCGTTATGGCCCCCACCGGAGGAGAGACTGGGAACCGCAACGCCGATATTACAGCGCAACTCGTAACATGGACGAAGCGCGATGGTGCCGGAGCAGCGTTCGATTCATCCACCGGCTTCAAGTTGCCAAATGGCGCGGACCGATCTCCTGACGGATCCTGGGTGCGAAAGTCCAGGCTCGCGGCCCTGACTCATGAGCAGAAGATCAAGTTCTTGCCGCTATGCCCGGATTTTGTAATTGAACTTCTATCGCCGACGGACGCCCTGGCAGTGACTCAGGCAAAGATGTCCGAGTACATCGAGAACGGCGCCCAGCTAGGATGGCTGATCGATCCCGAAATGCGACAGATCCATGTGTATCGCTCGCGCCAAGCCGTCGTCGTCCTGAAAAATGTTGCGGAGGTTGCCGCCGATCCGGAACTCCCTGGCTTCGTCCTCGACCTGCGCGAGATTTGGGAACCGGAATGTTTAGGTTAGCTCGTCTTGGGAGGACGGAAGATCGAGGTTTCACCGACCAAAGCTGATGGCGCTCGTCTTGGAACCGAACTCTTCTGTAGCCTACATTATTTTGGTGGAGTGAGTGGTGTTGGTTCCGTGTTGATATTGCCATCAGAACTCCGCGCAATTGCTAAAGCCCGACTGAGGGATGCTGAGATCCTCCTCAGCGCGAGACGCTACGACGGATCGGTATACCTATGTGGCTACTCAGTGGAGATCGGTCTAAAAGCGCGCATCTGTCGGAGTCTGAAGTGGGATGGCTTTCCTTCGACTAATAAGGAGTTCGAGGGGCTACATAACTTCAGGACGCACAAGCTTGACGTGCTACTTCATCTCTCGGGTGCCGAAAAGGAGATAAAGGCGAAGTATTTCGTGGAATGTCAGTCGTTGCAAAATGGGAGCCAGGCACTCGCTACAAGCAAATTGGCACCGCAACTTCGTCCGAGGCTGCCGACTTGATTAATTCCGCGAAAATTCTGTTGAGGGTCTTATGATCGAAACCGAAAAGCTTCACAGGTTCATGCAACAAATGGAGGCTCGGAAGGGACGCTTTACTCTATTCGGGCTTTTCCTCCGCGAAGAATCACCGGGTCTCTGGGATCTTGTTCTGGCTGCTCCTTGGCTCGAAAACGGAAAGCTTAAAGCGTTAGGCGAGTTCGTTGAGCAAATGTCAAAAACGTTCGGTCAAGATGAAGTAATGTCTTTTTCCCGCATCGTCACACTCAACCACAATGATCCCTCATTGCGCGCTATCCTCTCTGAGATCGCCTCACTCAAGAAGCCTCTGGAGAAACAAGGCCATGATCTTTTCGGTTTGCCGATTGAGCATGCCGTTATCCTTCGCGCATCGCAACCTAGAGCAGCCTAACTATTCTCCTTCCACACAATCTGTGGAAAAGTTTGTGGAGATGCTCACCCAGCATGTCACAACTTTTTGTCGCTGCAACACTTCCAGCAGATTGCACTCGCCAGCGGCGCTGCCTGATTCCCTTCTTGATCAGTAACTTGCATGCATGAAACAAAGACCTCCAAACGTTCTCAAACGGATTCTCGTTAGCCCCGTAGGGACGAAATGTTTATAGCCGCCGGATGGTTTGATGGTAATAGCTCCGTAGGAGCGAAACAGCGCTGGTTATTCGACTCACGACTCGTTTCGCTGCTACGGAGCTATTGATTTGGTTTGCCGATTGGAACTATAAACATTTTGCTCCTACGGAGCGTTACAACCGAATCGATACACAGCACGCTTTCCACCTAATGGAACTACCAGCATTTCCTTTCTTGGGCTCTCGGCTTCACTGTGTACTTGTGCTGCTTATGTTGCTGCTCGCGTCACCTGCATGCATAAGACGATCGCGCGTCGCGATCTTATCCAGCAATGGTCACGAGCAAGCAAATCAGACAGCTCAGAAACAGGCGAACGTTCAGCAATCGGGCGATTCGCCACACGTCACTGCACCGTCCAATCAAACAAACGCACAGCGCATCAATATCAACACGGCGCCCGCCGCCCAACTCGAGAAGCTTCCCGGAATTGGCAAAGGTCTGGCCGAGCGCATTATCGAACATCGCGAAAGGTTCGGCCCTTTTCGCCGTATAGAACATTTGATCATTGTGCGCGGAATCAGCGATAGAAGATTTAGGGCACTGCGCGATTTGATAACAGTTGAATAGTCCTGGCTCCGCTATGAGCCAAATGTTTAGAGGCAGTGCGCAACCCATTTGATTGCCAAATCCAAACTGGAATCAGCAGCTATAAATATTTCGCGCCTAACGGCGCTCCGGAGTTATCCCAGAGGCAATTGTGATCGATCTGAGCGCTTAACTCGTTATGCCTAATCTCACCCAATTGCGTCTTGCCGCCCGCGAAATCTTCGACGAAACCCTGAACGCGGTCGATGCTGCTGCCGCCGTGCACCGCAATGTTCGGCGCGATGGATTACAGCTTCTTCTTCGCGACACGCAGTTAGATCTGGTGAATCGGAAAGCCTACGCAATCGCGATCGGCAAGGCGGCCCGTCCCATGGCCTACGCCCTTGAACAAGTACTCGGTGATTCATTCACAGAAGGACTCGTCAGCGGCCCTTCGGTGCCGAGTTCAAGCCAAAAGCTCAACAGCCGCTGGCGCAAGTTCGAGGGTGGTCATCCTCTGCCAAACCAAACGAGTCTGGCGGCGGCTTCCGAAGGGTTCGGCCTATTGAAACGGGCGAATGAAGAGCGCGCCCTGGTCATCTTCCTTATTTCGGGCGGCGGTTCGGCTATGCTCGAGTGGCCAATTAATAACGACATCACGTTGGAGGACTTGCGAACAGCCAACAAAGTCCTGGTCAATTGCGGGGCGTCCATCACCGAGATCAACTCAGTCCGCTGCTGTTTTTCTGCCGTCAAAGGTGGACGTTTGGCCATGCGGGCGCCGGATTGCGATCAGGTCACCCTGATTGTCTCGGATGTTCCCAAAGGCGAAGAACGAAACGTGGCCTCGGGACCAACGCTTGCTCCGCCGGATAACGCAACGCTGGCGGTGGACGTTCTTAACCACTATGATCTACGCGCCCATTTGGCAGAAAGCATTCTTCGAGCCGTCGAAACTGACTCCGGATCTCCCCGGAATGACCTCACGTCGTTACGCCGGCACTTCGTTCTGCTTGATAACGAGAGCGCGCTCGAGGCGGCCGCCGAAGCTGCGCGCCGCCGAGGCTTCACAACTGAAATGGCCCCCGACATCTCGGATCAACCCATTGAAGAAGGCTGCAAACAACTCGTCGATAGGCTTAACAAACTGCGAGAGAAAGCCGGAAGAGAGCAATCGAGCGGGACCAACTTCGTATGCTTGATTTCTGGTGGCGAGTTCGCCTGTCCCGTCAGAGGTGAGGGTCTGGGCGGAAGAAATATGGAGACCGCTCTGCGGCTGGCAACCGGCGCAACTCTGTCGAACTCAGCACAGTTAGTCGCGCTTTGCGCGGGGACCGACGGCATCGATGGCAATAGTCCCGCGGCCGGCGCAATTGTCGACCAGACGACTGGCGCACGCGCACGCGCGATCGGCCTTGAGCCAACAAGTTTTCTCGATCGCAGCGATGCTTATTCATTCTTTGTCGCTCTCGGCGACGCGATCGCAACCGGCGCGACCGGCACCAACGTACGCGACCTGAGAATTTTGTTGGCTACGTGCGAATAGTTTGGACCTTCGCACCGTTCATCTCTTCAGTGAGCATAAGTTAAGCTCACCCACATCTTGACTCTGCGTTGCTCGCGGAATATAAACCTAGTGACTTAGGAGGTCACGTTGACCGCTCAACTACACCAGCCAGGCGAAACCACTTCTGAAGCTGCCTGTAATTTTTCTTTTAAAGATCTAACCGAAGCTTTATTGGCGCGACAATATGTTCCTTCACTTCCGGAAATCAGTGAACTGATTGCCCGCACTACGATCTCTCCGAATGAATTGCTGCCTTATTTGGGTTTCAAAGCCGGCAACTATTGCCGGCACCGGGTTATGCGCAACGAGCATGTCGAGATGCTCGTGCTCTGCTGGAAGCCGGGGCAGCGCACGCCGATTCACGATCATAACGGATCGCATGGCGCCGTATTTGTTCATGAAGGTATCTTGTGGGAAACGACCTTCGCTTATGACTCTGAAGACGGTCTGGGCTACCACGCGCATCGTGAACTGCGGGCGGGCGGTCTGACTGGATCAGAACTGCCGGACATTCATCAAATCGGCAATCCCGATATCAGCGGCCAGGATTTGATCACGATCCATATCTACGCGCCTCCGCTCGGCGTGCTGAAGACCTATAAGCTCGGTAGTTCGACGATTGATCTGTATACGCCCGCCGATCCGGATTTTTTGTGAAGAGTGGCACAGACTTCAGTCTGTGAATGGCAGCTTTGAGATCATAGACTGAAGTCTGTGCTAAATCACTAACGTACAAACGTGTTCACGCTCAAGACTCGGCCATCGGTAACGACCGAAATCGTGCCCTTCTGCCCCGTCGTCATGACTTCCGCCCCGCTCGCGCGCCAGCGCTCTACGACTTCCTTATTCGGATGACCAAACATTGAAGTCCGGCCCACCGAGATAATTGCCAGCGAGGGGTGCGTAGCCGCAACGAACGCCTCGATCGAAGACGTTTTACTGCCGTGATGTGCAACCTTCACCAAATCGGTTCCGAGGTCCACGCGTTCTGTCAGCACCGCCGTCTCGCCCTGTTTCTCGATATCTCCCGTCAACAAAAAACTTTTTTCACCATAGCGGACCAACAACATTATCGAATCGTTGTTCCCCGACGGGGCCTTTTCATCTCGAGTAGGCGGGGGCCAAAGGACTGCTGCCGAGACCGAACCAAAGTGCAGCACGTCACCGGCGCCAATCTGATCAACTGGCACGCCCGACTCTTTCATCGTCGCCGCAAAGCGAGCGTACTCCGGATCGTCCGCTGGCGTGCGCGCGACCATAGCCCCGCGAACTCGGAAATTCCGCGCCACGTCGTTGAGACCGTCGATATGATCTGCATCGGCGTGCGTTGCCAGGATGTAATCAACCTGATCCATTCCACGCGACCACAGATACTGTGACACCACGCCCTCTCCGATCGAGCGCGTGTCACGCTCAAAGACCGGGTCGCCGTCTTCCTCCTGCGTCTGGTTGAAGCTGGGACGTCCGCCGCCATCCACCAGCAGAGTAGTCCCATCCGGCATCGTCAACACGGCTGAATCTCCCTGACCTACATCGAGGAAGTCGATGTGAAGTTTTCCATCGGGGCGCCCGGCACTAAAAGGATGGAGGACGATCACTGAAACTAGTCCCGCACTCGCCAGTCCACCGACGCGCAGCGTTCCCGGCGAAAACTCTCGCGTCCTTTTAGTCCATATCGGAACCAGCGGGTCCCATCGTGCCAGCGCAAAAACAAGAAAACCCAGCACGCCGTAGTAGAAGACATAAATACTCGCAGACCAACCAGAGTAATGCGGCATCCGCAGCGAAGCCACGTGGAGGTGGGCGAAGGGATCGACCAGATGAATCATTAACCAATTGATCTTCTCAGTCATAACAATGAAGGGCGTGGCGAGCCACGCACTCACGTGCGAAATCACCACGGCTGCGAGCGCTGCGAATGCCAGGCCCGCCATCAGGATGCCGACAACAATATTCAGCGCGAACGAGGCTACTGAAACACGATGAAAGTAGATCACCATCAGCGGGAGCAATCCGAGTTGCACGCTGGCCGAAACAACTACCGCGGCGAATGAATAGCGAAGGAGCCTCTGCAGATGCCAACGCTCAAGCCTGGCGGCAGTCGGCATCTTAAAAAGCCGGTAACTGATATTTGAGGCGGTGATTTCATTTCTCCACTGCCGCTCGCTCCAAAACAATGATTCTGAGACTATCCGAAGTCCCCACGCGCAGCGGGGTGGATAAGGTGTCTTAAGGGTAGGCCGCCATGAACCAATCCGCTGCATTCGCTGCATGACGGGAACGGCAATAGACACGATCGAGAGCACGGAAAGAAACGTCAATTGAAACGACGGATCCAGGAGATTCCCCGGCTGCCAAACCAACAACACCAGCGCGGCGCCGCCGAGCACATTCAGTGTGTTCGCACGTCGCCAGACGACCGGCGCGAATACCATCAGCGTGAACATCAACACAGATCGCGTGACCGAAGGATCGGCTCCCACTGCGATTGTGTAGCCCCACATGAAAGCGGCAGCGATGATAAACTGTAAGAGTTTCCGCCGGGTCAACTGGCGAGCTAAGAAGATGACCAGGCCACCAACAAAAGCGATTTGCAGCCCACTGATAACCAGCACATGAAACGTGCCCCCGACACGAAAGCGCTCCGCCGCTCCACGTGAGATGTTGAAGCGGTTGCCGAGTAAGGCCGCTTCGAGAACGCCGGCAGTCTCCGCTGAGAACGTCGTGGCGAACTCCTCTTCCAGATGCTGGCGCCATTCGTAAAGCCACGCCAAAGGTAAGAAGACACGATCCTCATCCAGCCGTTCGATCAGCAGAGGACTCTTGACCACACCCGTGGCATCGTAGCCTCTGCGGTCAAGATACTCAGTTAAAGGCAACACACCGGGGTTGCGAAAGTTCTCGTCTCGGTCGAGCGTAGTTACTACTCGCACTCGGGCCCCGTGGCGCAGGTCCAACGCACCATACTCTTTGCGTAACTGTGCTTCGTGCACATGCGCGAGAAGTATCACCGTGCCGCTCGCCTTGCGCTCAGATCCTTTTAGACTAATTCTTTCAACGCGAATGGTGAGATAAAAACTGTCGGGCGCCGGTTCCGGCTGACCCTGAACAACACCAGTTATTTCAACCGGCTCGCCATACGTGAACAGGCCTTCGTCGTACAATCGTGAGATACGATTCGGAGCGATCGGTCCATACTCGATCATTGAAAGAATCATTCCGGTGCTGAAGAATGCGACTACTGTGAAGATGGAAGCCGATCTCAGGCATCCTTTTGACCAGAGCGCGATCAACAACAGTGCGACGCCGGCACCGCCAGCGAGGCTAAGCACGAGGAGGGATTTCGACTGAAGCGTGTAATGTCCAAGGAGAATTCCCGCGGAAAGCGCTGCCGCCAGAACCAAGAGCGGGCAGGGAGAAAAACGCGACTGTGGGAGATCAGCCATGATCTTTCCGTCAACCTCTCAGCTGAAAGACAGTAATGGAGCGGAGAGAACATAGCAGAAGGAATGAGGCAGTCAAGCGATCATCCGCCGCAAATATTTTGCTGTGTACAAAGGTGAGCGCCTAATTTACTTACGGATGGCTGCAACGCTCGTGGTAGGTTTTCTTACCGGTCTGATCCGCGTGTCGTCAGCACAGAAATCTCACTCTGGCCTACCTTAGTCAATAAGAGCGGCGGTATCAGTGGTTCCGACGAAAGAAGCGCGTACGTAGTAGTGCTTCAGCATCACGCGTATCTACAGATTGGTCAGGGTGGGCGCCCGAGAACTCGTACTGCCGGCCGGTGACTGTCCCCCTTACAAGGATGGGCGAGGTCTCCATATAGTGAAGAGATAACGCAGAGTAGCCGGAGGAATAGCTTGGGATCGCGGCCACGGCGATCCGCGGCTCAGCGATTGGACTGTTAGATACCGGCGGTTGCATGGCGACCCGAGTTGTCGCCGTTGAGGAAGCGTTATTGAAATTCGCTCGTTTCTGGCCGCAGCATCCCAACGTCTGTACCTCCCTCGTCTGCCCTGGACATCGGTTGAATGACCACTGGCTCCTGACCAATGCGTTCCAGCAAACAAACCGCACCGGACAACGCTAACCATGTCAGCAGCAGTTCCAGTGGTTTCCGCGAAACGAAGAAAGCCAGCGGCAGCGCAACCCACAAACTGAGGCATTGGAAGCAGTCCATCAGCTTGCCAACTAGTCCGCTGCCCAAACGCGTTCGGAAGCGCACCACAAGATCAGCCGGGCCATCCTCGCTTGCGAGCAAGTGTGTAATTCGCCAGGTGGCGAGAATGGCCAGGACCAGCCGCGCCCAAAAGACCCCACGCATAACGCTACCGCTGCCTGCATTGTGGGATGTTGGCATCCGAGTTCAGGTCATTGCAGACCTCCACAGCCCACGGCAATGACCAGGCCTGGTGCAGGCCACCCGCTACACCGTCACTCCAGGTTTTATCCTGTCCATATAGCTGGAACGTATAACCGCAGCAGGTTCCACGTTCCAGGGGGAATCCTGCAGGTGGAGGAAACTTGGCTGAACCCGCGCAGACAGCATCGAATACGCGCAGGTCGAGTTGGGTCAGCGCTCCCGGGAATCTGGGGGCATGTGGAGGAACCGGGCAACCCCCTATTAACTCCTCACACCGAGTGCCAGGCTCTCCAATTCGCTGCGTGCCCTTCTGTGGATCAGGGCCGAAAGTAAGACAATCCGGCGTGATCGGAACGCTGTATGTTGGCCCACCCTGGCGAGTGATCCAGAGACTATAGTAATCGAAGTTGTCGCTGGGATAGGTGAGATCACTCGGGACGATGTACTCGTCGTAAGCGACGCCCAGCAGGTTCATGGGCCAGCAAATATTACAGGGCGCACCCTTCGGCACAAATCTTCCCAGACAAACGTCCTCGCAGGCCTTGATTCCTTCCAAACCATCAAACTCAACATGTATTGGCTTGTTGTCGAACCAGACCTGTTGCGTGTCGTAATAGTGGTTGCCAAGCGTATCTGTGACGTCCAGCAAGAGCGTGTACTTGCCGCTGCGGCAAGGGTGATTAGCATCCGGACAAGGTGGTAACAAACCCGCGCTGTTGAAGCAAAACCGCTGGAGGCAGTATTGCGTGTCGAAAGGAAAAATGTTGGTAGGAACCCAACGGGCTGTTAGCGGCTTTTCATATAACTGGTTCCACGGCGCGCGCTTCTTCCCCTCGATGACCGGATCGGGATCCGGATAGCAGATCGGAGCGATAAGCATATTGATGGTGTAAAGAGGCAACGATGCGGCAAACGGCAGCTCGGCGGTACCAGGTTGCCAGCCAATAGCAGCACGCAGGTCGACACAAGCGATCCTGCGATCCTGACAATCGCCAACGACGGCGGTGCCGACAACGCTCACACACGCACCCACCGGCACGACGATGCCGCCGGGGTTTACATTCACGATCGGCTCCTGCGGGCCGATGGGATGGTCGAACCAACCTGGAGGCGTTCTCACTGGAGCCCCTGGGAGATCAGCTATGCGGTCAATCCAAACCATTTTCTTGAAGAGAGCAAACTGCCGGCAGAGGCGGCACTGAGCTGCCTGCGCAACCGAGGTGAACACGAGTAGTCTGATTTCGTAAGAATTGGGCGCAAGCACCGTAGTATCAAGCCAACCGAGCGTGCCTCCGAATACGGGATTCGTGCCCGTAGCAAAACCACCTGGATAAACGATGCCGACGCTGCTGAATGCGATGTTGTCGTCGCAGACCTGTCCCTGCACCTTGCGCCACTCCAAAGTGTAGTGCTGGAAAAAAGCACCTCCGGCGCTACCTTTGATCTCAAGCGCGACCGCGCCCGGCAATAATCCCTCGAGTTCTTCAGCGCAGCCTGAAGGATCGGTCAGCTCACAGACCAACGGGCGGAAACAATTGCGCAAGCAGCGCTGATATATCTTCAGGCAGCGCCGCACTTCAATAAGGGTGCGCGCGCGCGCCAGACAACAGCCGAAACGGATCGCGCAGAGGCACCAGCACCGACAGAACCAGAAGGAAGGATCTTTGATTCGGGCCTCAAAGGTCTCCCTTCCCAGGAGCGCCGGCGCTATGTCGCTGTTGAGAAATCTTTCGAAAATTGCGGCCGCTTCCTCTTCGCCGTCGAGGCAATCAATCTTGCCGCCTATCACTTCATCAGGTATCCCTGTTGGGAAATCAACCGTGGCCAACTGGTCAGTCAAAAACGGTCTGTATGCGGTGGCCAGTTCTCGCACCAGAGTCTGAAAATCTTCGCGCTCAACGGCTGTGGGAGGTGTCTTGACCGGTACCCCCAGGGTTTGGCGAACACAGAGCCAATACTTATATAGGTAGTAGGAAAACCGTCTGAAGCCCCGCGGGCAACAAGCCAACCATCCAAAAATGAAGCAGCAGCGAATATGTAAGAAGCACCACCGCCACTGAGCCACCGGACCAAGCTGTTGTCGAGCCTCGGGCGACAGCAGTCGCAGCGCTACCTCTTCCGAAAAGAACTTTTCGAAGATCCGATTTGCCAGTTCGAATTCGTCGTCACAACTCGGAGGATGCGCCGCATCTTCCTTCTCTAATTGGTCCGGCGACTGCGCCAGGCGAAGCTGTTCTTCCAGAATTGGCTGGTAAGCGCTGAGCAACTCTTTCAGCACATACTGAAAATCCTGATCTTGAATCTCATCTGCTTCAACAGGCTCAAAGCGCCCAGTTGGTGGGGTCTTGTCATCCTTTTTCATACCGCTCTCCTTACTGGCTTGGTTCGTTACTGGCGATTCGTCTTTTTTTCAACTCTTCAGTGAAGAATCTTCTAACTCCTTCTTGATTACATCAGTTGAAGGGACGCCGATACTAACAATAGGGGATTGGACCACGAATACTGACCGGCATTGGAATTACCGCTAGATAGGGAGACATCACGGAGCCAATTTACGCTGGCATCTCATTTCTGTCTGTTCAATATTAGACAGTCTAGTGGGAAGTACTGTGCGGTCCGCGAGGAACCTGTGGCACATTCAAGCAAACCCGACCGAGATAGTTAGACAGCTTCTCTTCCTTAATCACCAGAAAGTGTTCCGGTGTGACTTCAATGAGTCCGCGAGCGCGAAACTCAAGCATAAACGCTGTGATGCGGGGCCGTGTCGTGCCCACCATCTCCGAAAGCTCTTCGTGAGTGATTTTTTGTTCGATGCGTGTGCTTCGAGGCTGATCGCCCACACGAGCAGCGAGATATTGCACAAAGCCCTCAACCAAAGAGTTATTGGTTAAGTGCAGAAAGAACTGCGCGCATGGGATTCGTTTCAAGCTGGTGTCTTCCATGGCGGTCGCGGTTTCCTGACGCGAGCTTGATCCTGCCAGACACAACTCGCCGAAGGTATCGCCCGGCGTGTGAATGGCCAGCAGGCACTCCTTTCCTTCAGGTGAAAGCATAAGGAGCTTAATTTGTCCGGATTGAATGAAGTACACGCTTCCGGCGGGATCGCCACACACGTAGACGTGTTGGTGCTTGCCAACGTGCACCGTCGGGAAGTTCAAGGTCGCGCGTCGCAACGATTCATGAAGTCGTTCTTTGAAGCCGTTCGTTGGTGGGTGCTGCATTGTCCCGAGTCTCCGAGGAGCAGACCAGAGGAGGGGTTTGGCGTCTCGGAAAGACGACCAAACACTGAGGTGCCCCAGCAAATTATTGAGGTTTTCATAACTATTTCATAACTAGAAGCAGAACAAGTGCGTCCCCCCGTCCGAACAGATGCTGGGACCAAATGCTCGCCATGGGATTTAGGGTGAAACGGGTTTAGCTCTCCCGGGAGATAACACTAAGACATCGCAAGCGGAGTAAGATCTTGAGAGCTAGATTACAATCAGCCTTGAGCTTTTGGTCGGGCGAAAGGCTTGGGAGGCTGAGATCAAATTCCGGTTTGACCGGATGCGATGCGCGCACAATAAGCTCGTTAGGGGGCAGTTGTCAATGCTTGCAAGGTCCGCTGGAAGCACCCGGGACTTTTTTTTTTGACGAGCTTACTCTTCGCTATCGCGCTTTTTCAAAGGCAAGCACTGCCACACCCAGGGAGAACGTGAAGGAACTCATTAGCCTCCAGTAGGCCCGAGAAGATGAACTACCGTCTCCACGTGATGGGTCTGTGGGAACATATCAAACGCCGAGATGGTCGCGAGCTGGTAACCGCCGGCAATTAGCTTCTTCAGATCGCGGGCGAGTGTCGCGGGGTCGCATGAGACGTAAGAGATTCTCTGTGGCTTTAGGCCGAGCACACCCGCGATGACGCGGGACTCGGCCCCCACGCGGGGAGGATCAAGTAAGACGAGATCGATCTCATTTTGGAGGGCGGCTGCTGACGCCTTCGAAAGCCTTGATAAGTCATGGCGCTTCACGTCTTCGAGCCAGACACCAACGTCACGGATGGCGACTTCGGCATTCGTCAAGCCCGCGCCGGCTAAACTATCGCGCGCGAACTTCGCCGCCGCACGATCAGATTCGACGCCAATCACGCGCGAGAATCGCCGTGCCAACGGAAGCGTGAATAGTCCCACGCCGCAATACAGTTCCAGCGCAGTCTTGCCTTTGGCGTCTCCGACAGCAGCATCGATTAGTTCCGGCACCAAAGCATCGTTCGCCTGGAAGAAGCTCTCTGCGTTGAAACGATAAGACTCGCCCCGGACTGTTCGGGTGATGTCGCGCACGACTTGGTTATCAAATTCCAGCTCTGAGTCCTCTCTAACGGTCGGGCTACTGCCCCGGACAGGCGGCGAGATCGAAACACTTCCATCACCCAGGACTGCGCGAAAGTCGCGCGCGTCCGGCAACGACCCGCTCGACATACGCGCGCGCAAACTTTCCAGAATGTGCTGCAGTTGCGGAGCGAGCACCGCACACTCCGCCACATCACAAACATTCCGCGAGCCGCTTTCAAAGTAACCCAGTCGTTGATTAACTGCGTCGTATTGCCATTGCGCCCTCGAACGATAGTGCCAGGGATCGGGCGCCGGCGTGATTTGAAAGTCAGGAATGTTTTCGATGCGCGCCAGCCGGCGCAGACAATCCCTGATGATTTCCGCCTTGGCGTCCAGTTGCACCGGGTAATTCATCTGCTGAAAGTCGCAACCGCCGCAACGGCCAAAATATGGGCAAGGAGGTTCAACGCGATGTGGGGAAGGAGTGATTATTTCTTCTATCGAAGCGAAGGAGACGTTTCCTTTCACCCGATCCACGCGAATTCGCGCACGATCGCCCGCTGCGGCCAGGGCCACCATTATCGTGCGGCCGTCGGCATGTGCCAAACCAAACCCGCCCGGCAGAATGCGTTCGATAGTTACTTCCATGGGTTCGATAAACTCTCGCTTGTTGCTCTACTTCGTAATGAAGTCAGTACCACCTGCGCAAGCGGCTGGAGCGAACAGTCAAACCGCCAAATGAGTGTTTGATCCACCCGCTCACGCAGGTGGTATGGACCTCACGCCGCAGCAGAATCAAAGAAAAAACAGGCTCAGCCGCGGCACGCCAAAATGATCACGGAGACGTTTACGCAGAAGGTTCTCACGGGTCTGCTCAAAAGCGGCTTTATCCATGTGGCGCTTGTAAGGCTTCATTTGGGAATCAATCTCCGCGCTGGCCGTTTCAAGTTCCCTCTCGGATGCCGCCTTGCGCATCGCATCGTCCAGCAGACGCTCGATTCCGGTTAAGGAATCCTCCAGTTTACGCGCGTCGGGATGCGCGGCTGACGCATAATCGTCTTTGATCTCTGACAGCAGAGTGATCGAACGAAACAACGCCTCGCTCAGCTCATCGTTATTGCTTCGTTGGCGCTCCGAACTCAGATTGCTCAGAGTGTCAAGCGAACGGGCAAGATGCGCCAGGACCGCATCACGAGGAAAAGGCGACTTGCTTTCCTCTGCCTGCCTGCTCTCCGCCCCTTCTTCTTCATGGCCGCCAACGCGTGACGCGAGCCATTCCGCGTACTGAGCCTCGACCTCTTCCTGACAATATAGAAGTGTTTTGACGGTTCGCTTTTGCTTCTTTGACTCGTGAGAATCAAAGGTATGTTCGACGGCACGCACCAGCACATGCAGCGGCACGCCTCGCTCCTTCCAACCCTCAATCAACGCCCAATCCATCGGACTGAGCATGAGATGCTTGCCGCGGCGGCGAATGAAGGTGTCTTCGATTTCTGAGAAGTAGGAAAAGTAGTTCAAGGCGAAGCCTGCGCTCATTCGTTTAGAGGCGGGCGTTGCCCGCCCTTCTAACTGGTGTGATCATACTGCTGTCTTGATTAATTGTGGTTTGTTCTTGCGCGTGTACTGTCCCGCCCAGTTCGTCAATCATCTTCCGCAGAATGCCATCGACCAAACCAACATAGCCGTGATACAAGCCGGACTGCATCGCTTCGACCGTCGCCGATCCGATGGTTTTTTGCGGACGTTTGATTTCCACCCGGGGGAGTTTTGCCGCTCGCTCAAATAATGCGTCGGCAGAAATGTTAATTCCGGGTGTTATCACCCCTCCCAGATACTCGCCTTTTGAATTAATAGCATCGAAGGTGGTGGCCGTGCCAAAGTCAACCACAATGCAAGGCGAGCCATAGTTGTGAATTGCCGCTACTGCGTCGACAATCCGATCAGCGCCGACATCTGAAGCCGGCTGATACAGAATCGGCAGGCCGGTATCGATAGTATGGTCGATGAACAGCGGCGACAGGCCGAAATAGACTTCGGCCATGCGCTTGAGGGTGAAGTTCAGAGGCGGCACGACTGAGGCGACGGCAATCGCGTCAATAACCTTGAAATCCAACTCAGCCAGCGCAAACAGATTCCGCGCCAGGACACCCCATTCATCAACGGTGCGCGCGCGCACAGTCGTCAAACGCCAGTGCGCAGCGAGCGCTTCGCCGTCAAAGACGCCAAGCGAGGTGTTTGTGTTTCCGATGTCGATTACTAAAAGCATATATGTAGGGGCGGGGCTCGTCCCTGCTCGTCTTGAATAAATTCAGTCGTACGGGCAGGGATGAGCCCTGCCCCTACAGATTTTCGGCTGCCCGCAACGCAGTAACATCACCCGCCCGCACGATTCTGATCTCGCCGCGCGCGGTCTCTACCCGTAACGCGCCATCGCTCTCCAGCCCGCGCGTGGTCCCTTCGAAGGTATCATGCCCCAGCGCGACCCGCACCTGCCGGCCAATCGCGTAAGAAGAATTAGAACACCATTCGCGAATCGTGTGCTCTGCGCCTTGACGGCTGTTGAGCAAATAGTAACGCTCGCCGATTGCTTTCAAAAGCTCTTTCAGAACTCGTGTGCTGTCGGGCAATCGCCCAGTTGCGGCCTCGACGGAAGTTGCCAAATCGCTCACCGTCGCAGGCAAACTGCCTGCCTGCAAATTAATTCCGATTCCAATCACGGCTGCGGAGCCGGTTTCGGTGTCGATGGTTTCGGCCAGGATGCCACAAAGTTTGCGGTCGTTAACGCAGAGGTCGTTGGGCCATTTGATGTCCGCGCGCAGGCCACATGTTTTCATCAAAGCGTCGCAGGCTGCCAGCGCCGCCATTAGAGTAAGCAGCGGCCACGTTGCTATCTCAAGTGTCGGCCGCAGCACCACGCTACAGTAGAGTCCCGCATCTTTTGGTGATTGCCAACTGCGATCTAGACGGCCACGTCCCTGTGTCTGTTCGCGCGCCACGATGCACAAACCCTCCGGCGCGCCGGTCCTGGCCTGGCGCAGCGCCTCGAGATTTGTTGAATCGATTGAATCGAAGCGAAGAATCGTTGGCTGAAGCAGGATCATCGCATTACGCATGGTGTGCGCGGGCGCTTTAAGTGGCACAGACTTTTCAGTCTGTGATCGTCCAGCGCGAATCACAGACTGAAGTCTGTGCCACTAAACTCATCGCGGCAAAGACTGTGGCATGCTCGTCAATGTATATGCCAAGGCAGACACGACCGCGCAGTTCTCCTGCAACTCTCTTGGATTTACTTTGTCGAGTGTATCCGCGGCGGTGTGATGGTAATTAAAATAAGTGCGCGAGTCCTGGATGGGAGCGAACGTTGGCACTCCGGCCGCGCCCAACGGCTCAACATCAGAGCCTGTCTCTTCAACCAGACGTGTGACACCGGCTCCCTGACTTTGCAAAATGGCCGCGAGTGGTTGCAGCAAGGTCAAAACTTCCGGCTTACCTTGCGCGTAAAAACCCAAAGGATGGCCCGCGCCGAGATCAGTCTCGATAGCCGCGAAGTGATTGGCAATCTCGTTCTGGTAATCCTTTGCATACGCGAGGGCGCCCCTCCTTCCGTTCTCTTCATTCATCCACGCGATGACGCGCAGCGTTCGCTTTGGCCGCAGATGGAGTTGCTTCAGTAACTGCGCCGCCTGCATCGCGACCGCCACGCCCGCACCATCATCGATCGCCCCTCGGCCCAGATCCCACGAATCGAGATGACCCGAAACGATTACTATCTGCTCAGGATGTTCGCTTCCCTTTAGATCACCGATTACATTGTAGCTGGCCGCATCGGGCAGAGTCTGCGGCGTGAGCACGAGGTGCATTCGGACTTTACCTTCGCTGGCGAGATGCGCCAGCAAATCAGCATCCTCGGCAGCGACAGCAGCGGCGGGAATTTTCGGAGCGTCGTCGGCATAACGCAAAGCTCCGGTGTGCGGCAAGCGATAGTCGGCCCCGCCGGCTGAGCGGTTCAGCGCGGCGACCGCGCCCAGTCGCGCGGCGGCGCTCGCTCCAATGCCGCGATAGATCACCGCCTGGCCGTAAGCCACATCCGCAAAACCATTGTCGGCGAGTTGCTGGTCGAACTTCGCATTGAAGAGAACGATCTTTCCCGCCACTCCCTTCCGGCCGAGTGCTTGCAGCTGATCGAAGTCATTCACCACCACGACCTCTGCCGTCAGACCATCGTTTGGAGTAGCCACGCTGCCACCCAGCGCTGTCAGAACAATCTTTTGATTGGTGCCCGGCGCCATGCTCGGATATTCCGTCAACGCGCCCGTCTCTTCCCCACGGACCCAATGCGGCACCATTACTTTTTCCAGTTTCACTTCCAACCCAAGCTTACGAAGTTCGCCGGCGACATATTCAACGGCAGCCTGTGCTTGCAGCGAGCCGCTGAGCCTCGGTCCAATGTTATTCGCCAGATGCGCCAACTCACGATAGGCGTAATCACTTCCCAGAGCAGCTTGCTGAATCTTCTTGATCTCTGAGACGAGTTGCGGCGAGTACTGGAGGGGTGGTGTCTGTGGCGGCCGTGATAGTTGAGCGGGTGTACGGGCACCGGTGAGTAAAAACAGTGCCACAGAAAGTGAGAGTCGAGCACACTTATTCCACTGAGTAAATGCAATCATATATCGAGCCTCAAAATAGAATGTCTTGTAATTGTAATTGCTTCGAATCCGCAGCATAAACTAAACCCCGGACACGCGCCAGCTCATCGAGCTTGCAAAAGAATTCGCTTGTTTTAGAGCGCCACCTGTTCATAATCTGCTGGCTCAACCCCTGATTTAGGAGAAACCACAGATGCGCACGGATGAACACAAATCAGGGATTAACCGGGTGACTGAGAAAATAATCGGTTGCGCATTTACGGTGGGCAACCGGCTTGGTTGTGGTTTTCTTGAGAAGGTCTACGAGAACGCCCTGGTTATTGAGCTTCGTAGGGCCGGTCTTCACATTGCTCAACAGCAACTAATGAAGGTGCTCTATGACGAAGTGGTAGTAGGCACATATCTTGCGGATGTGGTCGTCGAAGACTCAGTGCTCGTTGAGATTAAGGCGGTCAAGCTCCTTGATGAAATCCACTCGGCGCAATGCCTGAACTATTTGAAAGCGACAGGTCTGCCACTTTGCCTCTTGATCAACTTCGGAAGGCCGCGAGTCGACATCAAACGCTTGATACTGACGATGGATACGAATCGTTAATAACAAGTAAGAGCGCAGGCCTACGACAACGTGTTCGCCTGCGCCCATATATTGTCTGTCTTTGTTCTTCTTATCAGCGTCTATCGGTGTTCATCCGCGGTTCCATCACCCAAGCACGCCGCGGAACTTTGCAGACGTTCCGGAATAGCCCGGGAAGACTGTATTCAGGTTCGTAGTGCCGAGATGCTTCGTGGCAAGCTCGCCAAACACGTCGCGGAAGTCTGTGGTCAGCGCGAGGTCGCGGCCTTCGTATAACTGATCACTCTTTAAGCCGGGCCAGTCGCCGTAGACTTTTCCACCGCGCACGCTGTTGCCAACCACGAACATCGCATTCGCATGTCCGTGATCCGTGCCGCGGTTACCGTTCTCTTTTGCGGTGCGGCCGAACTCAGACATCGTCAACACGACCACATCGTCCATCCGTTGACCGAGATCGGTATAGAGAGCCGCGATCGCCGAGCTGAATTGTCTTAGCAGGTTACTGAGCTGTCCTTGTTGGTTGCCTTCGTTGACGTGTGTGTCCCAACCGACGGTGTCGGTAAACGCGACCTCCAGACCCACGCCGGCCTTGATCAACTGCGCAATCTGTAAGAGCGCGTTACCGAAAGGCGTGCGCGGATAGTTCGCGCCATTTTCGGCTTTGTACTGCGAAGGGTTGATCTGTTTCAGATAGTTGACCGCTTCGAATGTTTCTTTGCCCGTACCGTGCAGAGCGTCGTTCACTGTCTGATCGTACATCGCTTCAAAGCCGCCCTGAATTGACGCTGAACTCTGGCCCGCGCGAATGTTGAAGTCCGCCAGGTTCGAGATCGCCAGCGTCGGCGCTTTGCCCTGCATCGCGCGCGGCATGTTCTGGGTCATTGAGACGGCGCGGAAGAGAGACTTCTGCGGATCAGCCTTTGATTGGAGGTACCGATTGAGCCAGCCATCCTGAGTCGACTTCACCCCGGGAGTCGCCGACTCCATGTAATCCTGGGCGTCAAAGTGCGAGC
>WNFP01001499.1_pt1 | contig 20956 bp, 19 predicted proteins | sample 5400201 | NCBI WGS metagenome assembly WNFP01 (sample SAMN13153355, study PRJNA577476) | soil metagenome | isolation source: 115 cm saprolite under Madrone tree | place: USA:California | collected 2016-06-14
AGCAGAAAGGCGAGGCCGACCCAGAACCACGCGATGATCTCGCGCTGAATTTTTGTTTGCACGGGCACGTTTGATTCTTCCTGATTTTTCTTTTTGTCAGCCTTCACGTTCCACCACCAGCGGCCGCTCCGCGGGCGCGGGTTCACTGCCGTTGCCAGGAGAAGCTTCGCCGGATTTGCCGTTAAGAGCATTTTCGCGCACCTCGAGCTGCACCAGATCCGTCGGATAGACGCCCGTATAACAAGACGTACAGAACTTGCCTTCGGTATCACTGACCGCCCGGCGCAGCGCCGGGAGGGAAACGTAGCCGAGCGAATCGGCGCCCAGGAATTTGCAGATTTCTTCCGGAGAGTTTGAAGACGCGATCAATTCTTCGCGCGTGGGCGTGTCCACACCGTAGTAGCACGGAGAAATCGTCGGCGGGCAACTGATGCGCACGTGAACTTCTTTTGCGCCAACCTCGCGAACCATGCGGACGATTTTGCGGCTGGTGGTGCCGCGGACGATGGAATCGTCGACGAGTATCACGCGCTGGCCTTCGATCAAGCCGCGGATGGGATTGAGCTTGAGCTTCACTCCAAAATTACGGATGGCCTGCGACGGCTCGATGAATGTACGCCCGATGTAGTGGTTGCGGATCAAGCCCATGCGGAAGGGAATTTTCGATTCGAGCGCGTAACCCACTGCGGCCGGTACGCCGGAATCCGGTACGGGGACGACAATGTCCGCATCCACAGGATGCTCGCGCGCAAGCAGGCGGCCGAGCATCTCGCGGCTTTCATTTACGGAGCGGCCAAAAATGATGCTGTCCGGGCGCGAGAAATAGACGTGCTCGAAGATGCATTGTTGGAGCGGCTTTTCTGGCGCGAAGTGAACGGACTCGATGCCTGATTTCGAGATGCGCACCATCTCGCCGGGTTCGATCTCGCGGACGTATTGCGCGTTGAGCAGGTCGAACGCGCAGGTTTCTGATGCCACGAGCCAGGACACGAAGCCGCCCGGCGTGGTTAATTTGCCCAGCACCAGCGGGCGGAAGCCGCGCGGGTCGCGCACCGCGTACAATTCATCCTGCGTGAGCACGAGAAGCGAGTATGCGCCTTCGACTTGATTAAGCGCATCGCCCAGCGCGCCGGAAAGATTGCGCGCTTGCGAGCGGGCGATGAGATGGACGATGACTTCGGTGTCGCTGTTGGTTTGGAAAATCGAGCCGCGATGCTCGAGCTTGCGGCGCCACTCGGCGGCGTTGGTGAGGTTGCCGTTGTGGCCGAGGGCGATCTTGCCCTTGTTGCAGTCGATCATGATGGGCTGGGCGTTGAGCAGGGCTTTGTCGCCCGCGGTGGAGTAGCGCGTGTGGCCGATGGCGAGGCTACCCGGGAGTTGCGCGAGCACGCTCGGCTGGAAAATTTCTTCGACTTCGCCCATGGCGCGGTGCACGTACAGCTCTTTGCCATCGCTCGAGACAATGCCTGCCGATTCCTGGCCGCGATGCTGCAGCGCATACAGGCCGAGATAGACGAGGTTGGCGGCTTCGGGGTGGCCGAAGACGCCGAATACACCACACTCGTCGTGAAAATGATCGTCGGCGAAGTCGGCCCTGTAATCCAGCTTCATCTAGGCAGCCCTCTGATCTTTGCTGGCATCATGGAATTGATTTCGAACAGGACGCGAAACAACCACCAAAAAACAAGCAGCCAAACCGCGACCCAAAGTAAGGTTGTGATTTGTGGAACAGCCAAAAGTCCCATCGACCCTACAAATATGCTTAGTGAAGTAAGAAGGAGAGCAAAATAGCGCGATTTGGAATTAAAGCGATATACACCGTAAGCGGCAAGAAGGAATGCAATACCTTCGAAAATACCCAACTCAATGCCTAAGTAGGGCCACTCAAGCGTATTCAAACGCGGGTAAGGTCGAAGCGCATCCAGCATTAGAGACATGCCGAAAAGCCCGAAGACGGAAACTACCGCAATGTGGCGTAGCCTGTCCAAATCTTACTTCCTTGAGATCATTCTTTCGAGCGAGTTCGCCCAGGCGTCGCGTAGCGTTTCAACGGAACTATCGATCACCGCGCGCCCCTTATATTCGATGCGGAAAGCATCGCCGCGGGTGACCTGGCCGATCTGGTGCGCTGCCACCTTGTATTGTCTCGCAGTATCGAGAACGGCGGCAAGTTTTGATGGAGTGACGGAGACGATGGCGCGGGCGCCGCGTTCGTTGAAGAGGGCGAATTCGGACGGGATCGAGGCGTCGGCCAGACTTGCGATCAAGCCGAGGCAAGAAAAAGCAGATCCCTCACCCCGCAAAAGGCGCGGGGATTCGGGATGACAAGCGTTGGGTTGGTCCGCCATGTGGGCGAAGCAGGATTCGGCGAGGGTGACGGCGAGGCCGCCGTCGGAAATGTCGTGCGCGGATTGCAGAGAGCCTTCGGCGGCCAGAGCGACTAGGCAGTCCTGGAGGCGTTTTTCGGCGGCTAGGTCGATGGCGGGCGGTTCACCGGCGACGATGGCGACGATATTTTTGGAGTATTCGGAACTGGAGAATTCTTGGGCGAGCGCGGCGGAAGAAGAGAGATTTCTGGCTGCGCTCGAAATGACGGGATTGCGAGAGCCATCCAAGAGGACGATGAGGTCGCCTTCTTCGCGGAAGGCGGTTTTCAGGACGCGGGAAGGGTCGTCGAGGATGCCGAGAACGCCGATGACGGGCGTGGGGTAGATGGATTTGCCGAGAGTTTCGTTGTAGAAGCTGACGTTGCCGCCGGTGATGGGCGTACCGAGAGCGACGCAGGCTTCGGCAAGGCCGTCGATGGTTTCGCTGAATTGCCACATCACTTCGGGCTTTTCGGGGCTGCCGAAATTGAGGCAATTCGTGGCGGCGATGGGACGCGCGCCGCTGCACGCCACGTTGCGCGCGGCTTCCGCGACGGCGTGCATGGCGCCCACGCGGGGATTGAGTTGGCACCAGCGGCCGTTGCCAGGTGTCGTACTGTTCGGTGATCCAGCGCTTGGAAGCAATCGCGGGCGACGCGAGCAATTTCAAGAAGTTCTGCGTGAGATTCGTTCTTTCGGCGGCAAAAGTAAACCAATCCGCGGCGGTCTCTTTCCTCGGAGCAGGCGCAGCGATGGGTCGCTGGTACACCGGACCTTCCTCTGCCAACGGATGCGCGGGAATTTCCGCGGCGACGCGGCCGTTGTTGTTGATGCGGGCGATGCCACCTTGGGTAACCTGGCCGACCACGACGGCATCGAGGCCCCACTTCTTGAAGACGGCGAGGACTTCGTGCTCGCGGCCCTTCTCCGCCACCAGCAACATGCGCTCTTGGGATTCGCTGAGCATGATTTCGTAAGGCGTCATGCCGGTCTCGCGCTGGGGAACTTTGGCGAGGTCGATCTCGATGCCGGTGCCGCCGCGCGAGGCCATTTCCATTGTGGAACAGGTGAGGCCGGCGGCGCCCATGTCCTGAATCGCCACGACCGAGCCGGTCTGCATGGCTTCGAGGCAGGCTTCGAGCAGGAGTTTTTCCATGAAAGGGTCGCCGACTTGCACGTTCGGGCGCTTCTGCTTCGATTCTTCAGTGAATTCCGCGGAGGCGAGGAGCGATGCACCGTGGATGCCGTCGCGGCCTGTTTTTGCGCCGACATAGATCACAGGATTGCCAATGCCTTTCGCTTTCGCGAGAAAGATTTCTTCTTTTTTGGCGATGCCGAGGGCGAGAGCGTTGACGAGGGGATTCTGCGAATAGCAAGGCTCGAAGCCGACTTCGCCGCCGATCGTCGGGACGCCAAAACAATTTCCGTAACTTCCGATTCCGCGAATTACGCCGTCGAGGATGCGGCGGTTTCTCGCGGCGTCCTCTTCGCTGGTGTACTTGCTTGCAGCGATCTCGCCGAATCGCAAGGAATCCAAAACAGCGATCGGGCGCGCGCCCATGGTGAAAATGTCGCGCAGGATGCCGCCGACGCCGGTCGTCGCACCCTGGAAGGGTTCGACGTAGCTGGGATGATTGTGCGATTCGATTTTGAAAGCGGCGACGAGGCCGTCGCCGATGTCGACGACGCCGGCGTTTTCGCCGGGGCCTTGCACGACGAGCTTGCCGCGCGTGGGCAGGCGCTTCAGGTGAACTTTGCTCGATTTGTAGGAGCAGTGCTCGCTCCACATCACGCTGAAGATGCCTAGTTCGGTGATGTTTGGCTCGCGCCCGAGGATCTGCTTCACGCGGGCGTATTCTTCGGCGGTAAGGCCGTGCTCCGCGGCGATTTCCGGCGTTACTCTGATTTCGGTGCTAGCGGTGGCCATATTTCATTTCTGCGAGAAGAATTGTAGACCGCAGGGCACGATATATCGTGCCCCTACACGAACGAAATTCGCTCCGACCAGAGTCGCGGCGCTACGGATCATGCTGTCGCCTTTGCGGCGCCGACGAGCGCTTCGACCATGGAGCGGAAAACGACCAAGCCGTCGTTGGAGCCCAGCGCTGATTCGACGGCTCGCTCAGGATGGGGCATGAGGCCGGCGACGTTGCGCTCGCGGTTGCAGATGCCAGCGATATTGCGAACTGCGCCGTTTGGATTGCCCGCGCTGTCGTCGGAACCGTCGGGAGTTGTGTAGCGGAAAATTACCTGGCGGTTCTTCTCGAGCTCGGCGAGCGTGGCTTCGTCGCAATTGTAGTTTCCGTCGGAGTGCGCGATGGGAAGCTTGAGGATCTGGCCCTTCTGCGCGGCGTTGGTGAACGGCGTGTCCGTTTGCTCGACGCGGATGTGCACGTGGCGGCAGATGAAGCGCAGGCCGCTATTGCGCATCATCGCGCCGGGGAGCAGGCCCGCTTCGGAGAGAATCTGGAAGCCGTTGCAGATGCCCAGAACCACGCCGCCGCCCTTGGCGAATTTTTCGACGGACTTCATCACGGGCGAAAATCGCGCGATGGCGCCGGTGCGCAGGTAATCGCCGAAGGCAAAACCGCCGGGCAGGATCACGGCATCGCAGTTCGCAAGATTTTCAGACTGGTGCCAGATGAATTCGACGGGCTTCTGCAGGACGTTGCCGATGGCGTAAAAAGCGTCGTGGTCGCAATTGGACCCGGGGAAAACGACGACTCCAAATTTCATGCTGTGGCGGCTCCCAGTGGCATTGCGGGAACTTTTATTTTAGCACACACGCGAGAGTTCGGGTTGGAGAGGACAAAACAAGAATAGAGATAACGCAGAGACGCAGCGAGCGCGGAGAAATCGCAGAGAAGAGAAATGCGCTACTTACGCTTCTTGGTTGCTTTGCGGCGCTTCGGTTTCTTCGCCGGCTTCTTCTTTGGTTTCTCCGAGGCTGCCAATTCACGGCGTTTCTTCGCAGCCCAGCCGAGTTTGTTGACCTGCCGGCTGCGGGCAATCCCTAATCCGTCTGAGGGCACGTTTTCCGTGATTGTGGAACCGGCGGCGATGTAAGCGCCGTCACCAATCCGCACGGGCGCCACCAGTACGGAGTCACTGCCGATGAAAACCTTGTTCCCGATCGACGTCGGATACTTGTGGAAGCCGTCGTAATTGCAGGTAATCGTGCCCGCGCCGATATTGCTCTTCGTCCCGATCTTCGCATCGCCCAGATACGAGAGGTGCATGGCTTTCGTGCCTTCGCCGATGGTGCTTTTTTTAAGTTCGACGAAATTGCCGATGCGCGCCCCGGCTTTCAAATGATTGTCCGGCCGCAATCGCGCGAAGGGGCCAATGATGACGCGATCATCGAGGCGGCTTTGCGTTACGACGCAATGCGGTTCGACGGTCACGTCGTCGCCGAGGATCGCATCATTCAGGACGCTTCCCGTTCGAATGGTGCAGCGAGAGCCGATTTTGGTTTTGCCCAGCAACTGCACGCCGGGTTCGATGATGGTGTCTTCGCCCGCGATCACGTCCGGATCGATCAGCACCGTCTCCGGCAACTGAATGGTGACGCCGTCATCCATCAGCGCGTTGCGTTTCCGCTCCCGGAATACGCGGTCGACCTCGGCCAAATCCGCGCGCGTATTGCATCCCAACACCTCGCGCGCATCGGCGGCCACTTGCGCCAGCACGGTTTCGCCCTTGGCGTTTAGCACGGCGATGGCGTCGGTCAAGTACAACTCGCGATGCTTGTTGTTGGGCTTCACCTGTGCCAGCGCGGGCCAGAGTTTCTCCAAGGTAAAGCAATAAATCGCCGAATTGATTTCGTTGATCTCGCGCTGCTCGTCGGTGAGCTGCGATTCTTCCACAATCGCGGAGACAGCCGTTTCGGATTTGCGCACAACCCGGCCGTAGCCGGAAGGATCGGCGAGCACCGCGGAGAGAACTGTTGCCGCCGCATTTCCATTGTGATGCGCGGCAATCAGCGCCTTCAAGGTATCGGTGCGCACGAGGGGAGCGTCGCCCGGGAGCACAACAGCAAACTTTGCGCGGCTCAGCGCGCGCTTCGCGGTTTGCATGGCGTGGCCGGTGCCATTTTGTGGCCGCTGCAGCACAGTAAGCGCCGCGAGCGGCTCGACCACCGCCGCGACCTGTTCCGCCTGATGGCCCACGACGACCACCGTCTCGCGTGCCTTCAGCGGCTGGCAGGAACGCACAATTTGTTCCACGAGCGTGCGCCCGCCGGCGCAATGCAGCACCTTCGCCAGGCTCGACTTTAACCGCGTGCCTTTGCCAGCGGCCAGAATCACTATACCTAGATCGTTGTTGGACATGGTTTTGAGCCCATTCTGCGGGAGCAGCGGCTATTTCGCAACCGGAGGGTTGTTTACGACGCGGCGAATCGTTAATCAGTGGCCGGGGCAGGCGAAAGGGCGGTCAGGTAGGCGTCACTTGTGGAGCGGACGGCTTCGCCGGTGGTGATGGTCCAAAGCGAAGGATCGGCTAACAGGCGGCTGACGAGCTGGGTATGCAGGGCGTGACCGGCTTTGTGGGCCTCAACGCGCGCCAGAAGCGGCAAGCCCGCCAGCGCCAGGTCGCCAATAAGATCCAGTGCCTTGTGCCGTCCAAACTCGTCGGGGAAGCGCAACGGCCCGTTCATCACGCCGTCGTCGGTGAGAACGATGGCGTTCTCGAGCGAGCCGCCGCGAATGAGGCCCATGGCCTTGAGCGGCTCGATGTCGCGTTGGAAACAGAAAGTTCTCGCACGCGCCAGAAGGTAACGGAAAGTATCCGGCCCCACCAACATCTCCACTTCCTGCTGGCCTACCAGGGGGTGGGGAAAATCCACGTAGCAGCGCACGCGAAACTCATCGGCAGGATAGATGCCGATCCGGCGATCCCCTTCGATGACCTCCAGCGGCTTCAGTATTTTCATATAGCGCCGCTTCCTGCGCAGTTTGCGAACGCCGGAATGCTCCAGCATCTGCATAAAGGGCTCCGCCGAGCCGTCGAGAATGGGCACTTCGATGGAGTCAATGTCGATGTAAATGTTGTCGATGCCACAAGAATAGATAGCTGCCAGCAAATGCTCGGTGGTAGAGAGCAAAACGCCTTGTTTCATGAGGCTCGTAGCGTAACTGACGCGAGCCACGTTGTGCCCCTGCGCTTCGATGGGGAAATTATCCAAGTCAACGCGGCGAAACACGATGCCTGTTTCGGCCGGTGCGGGCATCAGGCGGACGTGACCGTACACGCCGGTATGGAGGCCCACACCCTCGGCGAGTGACTCTTTGGCAATGGTAGTTTGAAACATTCCCCGCACCCTATAGTAGCATGTTGTTCGCCAATTCTTCTCGAGCTTATGCTTTGTTATCAGTGATTTACAAGCGACAATGGAACCCTGGAACCGACTGATGTGGTATTTTCGCAACATTTCCGGTTTTCGACGTGTCTCATCTGCGAAAGTGTTCAGCCTGATCCCCCCGCGCGGGCTACCCTTTAGATTCGCCCCCCGTCCCAATCCCTTACGGTGGTATAATTGGAATTTGTATTTCGTTTTGGAAGGGTGAGGCATGAATCGAACGTCTCGCATCGGGATTCTTTGCGTATCGGTGGCCATCTTTTGTTACGCCGGCATAGGACACGTCCTGGGCCGCACGACGGACGACAAAGCCTACAAGTCGCTCACCGTGTACGGTGAGGTTCTGCAGAAAGTCCAGCAGGATTACGTCGACGATCCGAACATGCGGACGGTGACCGCCGGTTCCCTGCACGGGATGCTGGAATCCCTCGACGCTCAGTCCAGCTACCTCACGCCACGCGAATACGACGAATACAAAAAGAAACTCGCGAATGCCGGCACGGCGGAGACCGGGCTGACGCTCAGCAAGCGCTACGGTTACATTATCGTTCTCTCCGTGTTGCCAGATGGTCCGGGCACCAAGGCGGGAATTCGCAGCGGCGACATTTTCGAGTCCATCAGCGGATTCACCACCCGCGACATGTCCGTAGGCCAGGCCATGAATCTTCTGAGTGGCCAGCCGGGGACGGCCATCAAAGTTGGGGTGATCCGGCGCGGTAAGGCTACGCCCGAAGAAGTCGATCTCGTTCGCGAGAAGCTGGCTACGCCGAAGATCATCGCCCAGAAGGTGGATGCCGACATTCTGGTGCTACGCATCCCTTCGCTCGATGCTGGCCGCGCGGATGAAATTCGCAATCGTCTCCTCGACGCGGAAAAACAGGGCATTCGCAAGGTCATACTGGACGTGCGGGAATGCGGCCGCGGACAGGTTTCCGAGGCGATTTCGACCGCTCGCCTTTTCGTTCCTTCTGGCATTCTGACAACGCTGCGCGGCCAGACGGTCTCGGCACAGGTTTTTTCAGCCGAGCCAAAACAGGTCATTTGGAAGAATCCCGTCTCCGTTTTGATCGACGCCACGACGTCGGGGGCCGCGGAAGTTCTGGCCTCCGCCATCGCTGCGAACCATCGCGGGAATGTCGTGGGAGAGCGCACTTTTGGTCTCGCTTCCGAGCAGAAGCTCATTTCACTGGATGATGGCGCCGCACTGATCCTCACGGTGGCGAACTATTACAATCCCGGCGGCAAGTCGATCATGGAAGAAGGCGTCGTCCCCACGGAAGTGGTGCATGCCGTCCCGGAAGATGATTCGGATTCAACGGATGAAGATGCAGCGCCGGCACCCGAAACCCAGAAGGAACCCGGCCTCGGACCGCGACCGCTTTCTCCGGAAGACCCCATCTTTCACCGAGCGCTCGATCTGTTAAAGGCCCCCGTGAAAAAGGCTGCCTAGTTTTCCGTGGCCCGGCAGCCTGACGCGGTTCAAGCAAGCCCGCATTGCTTTCGAATCAAGATAAACGGTTCAACAAGTTTCGCGTGCCTGGGAATTTGCTTCCTTCTCGAAGTGCTCTCCTATGGCTGCAAGAAAAACGAAGAAAACCGCCTCACGCCCGCGCAAGTTCACCGAATCACGCGCGAGCTGGCGGCTACGGCTTCTGCCGCGGTGCCTGCCGGGACCCCCATTAAACTCCGGCAAAGCGCTTCCAGCCAGCAACCCGGAAACATGGATTACCTGCGTATCGTGCTGAAGAATGATTCCTCGGCAGATACGCACCGCGCCGCGGTCGCCAGGCTTCTTCAAAGCCTCGGTACCGTCGCGACCCGAAATCATCTGACACAGGACCCACCCACCCAAACCGGGGATCTACTTCTCATCGAGCTTCGACATTCAGGCGCGCCGGCACTCGAAATAGAAATCGTGACGCGTGCAACACCCGGCTCCATTGGAGGGGCGAAGAATTTCACCGGAAAAGTCCCCGACGCGCGGCTCGCGATCATCATCGACGATCTCGGCAGCGACCGCGCAGCTGCCGACGCCGTCTTCGCTCTGGGCTATCCCCTCACCGTTTCCGTCTTACCCAATCACGAGCATTCGGTGGACATCGCCAAGGAAGCGCATCGCCGTGGATTCCAGGTAATGCTGCATCTGCCGATGCAATCGGTCGCGAACGAAACACCCGAGGCGCAGGAGTTGCACCCGGGCATGCCTGCGCCCGAAGTTGCGGCGCTGCTCGATCAATTTCTGCAAAATGTTCCGGACGCCACTGGCGTCAACAATCATCAGGGATCGCAGGCGACTGCCGACGCTGCGTTGATGGACGAGCTTATGCCCGTGCTGCGCGACCGTAACCTCTTTTACGTTGACAGCCGCACCACCGCCGCTACCGTGGCTTACGATACGGCGCAGGACTTTGGAGTGCGCTCCGCCTTCCGCAACGTCCCTTTCCTGGACGACGTCGCCGAAGTAGCCGCGGTCCGCAAACAGCTCGAATTGGCGTTGCGGGGCGCCCGCGAAAGAGGCGAAGCCGTGGCGATTGGTCATCCTCATCCCGCAACGCTCCAGGCTCTGCGCGAAGTCTTGCCAGAAGCGCAGGAGCGAGGGGTCCGCCTGGTGCTCGCCTCCGAACTCGTCCACTAATTAGCCTGTTTCTCTTAAGGCTGCACGGGCTCACGTTTCTTCGCCGGAAAAAGTAGATGAATGGCGAAGGCAAGAATCCCCATGGTCAGAAAGCTGAAGACGCTGCCTTCGGGGCCCACCGTGCCGCCCGTGAGCCATTTGGCGCCGTGCAGGGATGCATTCGACAGGTGTCCTTCGAAGACGAGGCCGCTGTTCGGCACGGAGTAAAGGAATGTCTCGCCGAAATCAAAACTCGCATGCCATCCCACAACGAGCCAGAGATTGCCGGTACGCCGCAGGGCAAACGCGAAAATCAGCCCGATGGTCACAACGCCCGCTGCCCCCACCCAGCCTTCACCGGGATTTCCCAAATGCACGGCCCCAAAGGAGCACGAAAGCACGATCGCCGCAGGCCAGAATCCGATGCTCTCCGCGAGCGTGTATTGCGTATATCCTCGAAACGTGAATTCTTCAAACAAGCCCACAAACACAAAGAAGACTGCCCACAATATTCCCCAACGCATCATCTCTTTGCCATGCAGCGCAATGTCACCAAAGGAATACCCGCCAAAGGCGGCGATCAAGCCAACCAATGCTGAAATCTCGACCAATCCGATGAGGCAGCCCTGCCAGAACAATTTCCCAAAAGCGCCACTTAGCGGCAACCCATAAGCGCCGGGAGAACGGCCCTCGATCTGAGCCATGATCAGCGCGGCGCCAAAAACGACGCTGAAACAGAACACTTCGTACGCGAAAGAAGAGCCGAGAGAAAAAACACCTCGTGTGGGGCGAATAAAATGTTGGAGGACGATTCCGCCGCCGAATCCGAGCCCGGCCACCAAGGCCGCGTAAGTCAGCAGACGCCAGCCGCCGCGTATTCCTTTGTCGTTTAGAAAAATCTTACTGAGGATTCCCTGGGGGGGCGGACCCTGCAACGGGGGAGTCGGAGAAGAATACGTTAATGGTTCGATGTCCAACAATCACCTTGAGGAAAGATCCCTGCCCCGCATTGCTTTCTGACGTGCTGGGTGCTTCGCCGTGAGCACGTTTGGCTATTAACTGAGACAGATTTTATCGCGGAAAAAAGTCTTCGTCCGGAATGACTTTTCCTGCGATCGAGATTGATTGTACCTGAGAAAGTTTGATTCCCGGAATGCAACTATCTTCGCTGGCAAATCTAAAATAGGACGCGATGCTTCTAAATTTATGGTGCGATGCGGATCTCTGCCGCGCCAAGAATACGCCGGCTCTTTTTGTCCTGCACGAGGAGCACGGCCCTCAGATTCTCTCGCTTCCATTCTCTCTGCAGGGGGACACTCGCGTCTCCAGCAAAGGAAATGTCGCCGTCAGCATTCGCTTCGCCGATCTTGCGCATGAAGCGTACCACGGCGGCATGATGGAGGTCTTCGCCAGCGTTCTCGCCGCGTGTCACCGCGGAGTGCAACCCCGTTTCCGTAACGGCCAGCCAGACTTCCGCTGCAGCGCGTTTTGCTGTTCCTTCCAGTTTTCCAACCTTCACGGAAAAGTTTCCAGTGGCCGCGTTGTTCGCGCCACTCTGTTCCAGCGTCACCGGTATTTTTGTCTTGCCTGCTGCTTCAAGAATTGCCTGCCGCGCCTTCCGCCCGTGGCTGCCAACGAATTCCACCGTCCCGTCCACCACCATTTGCGGTGTATACGGGTTACCGTTTCCGAGAGCCCCGGAATAAACATTTTGCCGGGACGTCCAATCCCGCGAAGAGAAAGGATCAGCCCAGCCCAAATCGTTCCAGTAATCGACGTGCTCCTCCAGGGCGATCAACTGCACATTCCCGGCAAGCGGCTCCTCGGCCAGTCGCGCCAGCAAAGCATCCGCTGGTGGACAACTGGAGCAGCCTTCGGATGTAAACAGTTCGACCACTACTGGTGTGCGAGCTGCCCCGGGCGTCCTCGGCGATGCCTGAGCGTGTGGTCGAAGCAACGCCATGGCCGCGAACAGAAAAAGAGAAGTGAGGGTCAAGCCTGCTAATTGGTATTTCATCGAAGTCGGTCTCCCGCCAGCCAGCATATCTGATTTGACTGTCTGCCAAAGGTTACAGCCAGACAGGGCCAGAGAACGCTTTTCTCGCGATAACCCTTATGATAGTTTTTACTGGTTACTGGGAACTGGAACCGACTCCGAACTCGGCTCCTTGAGGGAGGCCCTTCCGATGACTTCTTCGACGTCAGCCCCGCGACTGTTGGGCGGGCGACTGTCCCTCGATTTCGTTAACGCGGCTCCCTCAAGCGCAGCATTGTCCTGGGCACACCTTATTCACTTCCTGGAGTCGGCGAGAATTGTCTCCACTGAGCGTGGCGCCCAGCTTCTCGGTCTGCCGCAATCCGACCCGCGGGCTGCCGAAGCGTTGCTCTTGAAAGCCCGGAGGCTCGGCTCCGCCCTGCACAAGGTGTTCGCGGCCATGCTCCGAAAGCAAAGAATAGCCGGGGAATGGGTCGAGCCGGTAAACGAAATACTGCGCATTACCGAGGGGCACGATGAACTCGTCGCTCTCGACGGCGTCTGGAAGATCGAATTCATTGCGCGGGAGGGAGGCCTTGATTGGCTGCTCGCCGCCGTGGCCCGATCCGCGGCGGAAATTATCGCCGAGGGAGCTCGCGCACGCCTTCGGCTTTGCGCCAATCCTCACTGTGGCCTGTTCTTCTACGACAATTCTCGCACGCGCCGCCGCCGCTGGTGTTCGATGGCCGTTTGCGGCAATCGCAACAAAGTAGCTGCTTTTGCCCGCAAGCACGCATCGGCGCGCAACACACCCTAGCAAGTGGGATTCGCTTCATCCACGGCTACTTCACGTACTTCGGCGATTTCCCTTTTGACCATGGATCGTACTTATGCGCGAACACCAGGCGGTCCGCCAGCGGTGGATGCGAATAGAGCCAGAAGCTGATAAACGGCGGTGGATTGGGGTCCGACAGATCCAGCTCTCCGAGAACCTGAAAGGCATGCGCGGCGACTTCCTCCGAATTCCGGACCAACCCATGGATGACTTCCAATCCGTAAACGTCTGCAGCATGTTCTTGCATCCGGCTATAGCCGCTGATGACCGGCGAAGAAACGAACAACAGCACTTGCAGGAGCAAGAGCAACACCGCAAGCGAAGCCCAGTCTTCCTGGCCGTAGAGCTTCCAGTCACCGGCCCAGCGATCGAGCGCCCAGTGCAGGCCTCGAAAGAGGAGATAGAACGCCAACAATAGCCCGGCCGCTCCCACTAAAAAGCCCCGACGGACGTGTCCGAGAACGTAGTGTCCGAGCTCGTGTCCGACGATGAATAGACATTCATCGCTGGAAGTCTTTTGAATCGTGGTATCCCAGATCACCAAACGCTTTGACGCTCCCAGGCCCGTCACGTAGGCGTTGATGGCCTTCGTTTTCCGGCTCGCCATCATCAGGAACATGCGCTCCGGTGGAATGGGAACACCCGCATGTTTCGTGAGCTTTTCAATGGCAGCAACGAGGTCCGGATGTTCCTTGTTCAGTGGCTCGAATTTGTTGAACAGGGGATCGATCACCAGGGGTGTGATCACGATCAGTCCCAGGAGAATCAAGACCGCAGGAAACCAGAAATACAACCACCATCGCCGCGGGCTGCGCCGCATCACGGCAAACAAGATCAGGACTAGAACGATTCCAAACGCGGTGTCGAGAAACTCTCCCTTGGACCAATCCCAGAACCAGGAGCCCCAGCCTTGAATGGACTGTTCGTAATGCAAGGAAAGCGCATGCCAATAGAAGTGCAGCGGCAGGTCCAGAATGCCGATGGTCAGGAAGAGCAGCGGCACGAAAACCAGTCCTTGAACCCACTTCTTGTCGCTGACATTTTCAGCGATATCTCGAAACTTCGCCGCCCAGCCCAGCCGCAGGATTAGAAAAAGGAAAAGTCCGCCAAGAAAATAGGAAACGAAGTAAAGCGTATAGCCCGCCCGTGAGTACGCTACCGCTTTCGCCTGGCGCTCATGCGAAAGCGTGTACTGTTCGGTTCTTGTCCGTTCAGAAGTCTCCGATTCCGAAGGCGAAGTCTGTGAGGAGCCGGCTTGCTGCGGCGAGGGTTGCGCGGCCGGCGTTTCCGGATGCGCGGATGACGCTGGGTCCATGGAACCGCGCGAGGCTATCGCGAAACATAGACTCGCACCAAGAATCAGCACAAAACGATGAGGGAAGACCCACTGTCCCATCTTTATACGTCGTCTACATCCCAACGCCGCTCTCCATACGCTTCCGGCCAAGGCCAGCACGGGCCGCGAGTATGCCGCACCACTATTCCATCTGCAAGATTTCATCCTGTTGATTAGACGGGGGGCACGACGCAGCGTTTCCGCCTTGTGAGCCGCGTGCGGCTACGGAGTGGTCCTTGGATGTGCCGTTTTCAGGCAGTAATTACGCACCGCGCCCGACGTCGCCAATCCGAAATGCACCATCGAGGTCCAGCGTTCCAGTTTGTGATGGCCGTAGTGATGGAATAAATACGACGCCCCAATCGAAACGCCGGTTCCCGCCGCCTCGATCGCCGCAAACGCTGCGTGATTGTCCACGATCTCATTCGTAAGCAGGACTTCCCGGTCTCCGCGCCGCCTCAAGTTCAGCGTTGAAAAATAATCGAACGTCCGCGCCGCTCCGACGCCTGCAAACAACCAATCATTCTTTTTGTCCCAGAAGCGGTGCTCCTGCGTTCGTTCCTTAGTCAGATTCTTGCGAGCGGGAGGGATGGCGCTGGGCGACGGTACCTGTGCTTCGATCGCCGGCGCCTGGGCGTAGGCTTTGCCCGCCCCCATGAGCATTGCCAGTGCTACAAGCAGGATCATTCTAAGTTTTAGCAATTCTTCCGCTCCGGGGTTTCCCCTTTTCTTTATTTCTCAATTCAGTATAATCGCACCGGCTCGATTCTGAGCCACACTCTCCACGCAGGAGTCCCTCCATGACCCGCTTCCGTCTCGTGCTCTCGTCAATTTTCGCGTTCGCTCTTTTCGCCGTGGTCGCCGCTTATGCGGGCCGTAGAACTACTGCGGAAATGACTGATGGAATTCCAACGCGTTCCTTCGAATTCACGTATCAGGTGCATGTTCCAGCCAACCCGGATTCCGCGGGTCCCACCCATCTTTGGATTCCCTTGCCGCAGTCCGATGGCTACCAGGACATTCGTGGCTTGCACATGGAGAGCCCCGTGAGTCACGTGCAGGGCCGGGATCCCGAATACGGCAACTCGTTTGCGGCCTTCACGCCGACAATGCAGCAATCCGCCGCCGGCTTTGACGTGCTGCTGCGATTCACGGCCGTCCGCCGCGAACACAAGGTCGCCCTTGACGCAGCTGCACTCCAGAATGTCTCCGCCGCCACGTCCCAGGATCAGAATCTGCAACGCTACCTCGAACCCGACAAACTCGTTCCCCTCAATGGCACCATCGCCGAGCTTGCCAGGGAGCACACCGCCGGTGATACCAGCGCAATCCAAAAGGCCCGTCACATCTACGATTACGTGCTCGCCACCATGCGCTATGACAAATCCGGCGAAGGCTGGGGCCGCGGCGACGCCGTCTGGGCCTGCACTTCGAAGCGTGGCAATTGCACCGATTTCCATTCTCTCTTCATCGGCATGATGCGTTCGTCCGGTATTCCCGCTCGTTTCGAAATCGGTTTCCCGCTACCCGAAGGCAAGACCGAAGGTGACATCGCGGGCTACCATTGCTGGGCCGAATTCCATCTCGCCGGCGTCGGCTGGGTTCCCGTGGACGCCTCCGAAGCCTGGAAGAATCCCGCCAAGCGCGACTTCTTCTTCGGCGCGCACGACACCAATCGCGTTTTCTTCAGCTACGGCCGCGACATCCGTCTCTCGCCCGACCAGAAGGGCGATCCCCTGAACTATTTTATCTATCCCTACGCGGAGACCAATGGCCAGCCGGTAAAGAATCTGCAAACACACTTTTCATTCCGCGACGTTTCGGCAGCGCAGCTAGCCGTGACGGGCCGCTAACGAATCTCGAGTCTCATCCAGGCGCGCATCGTGACGAAGCGTATAGAAACACGTTCGTTCTGACTTGCTCCGTTGGCTCATTCGCACCCCTTCGCCACTTGGGATTGTCATTCCACTTTCGCAGGCGTATCTTGAAATTTGACCCAGCTCAGCTTTTATGAGGAGTCGTGACTATGTTGCACCGCATCCCATTTCGCCTTGCCCTGCCGGTCGTCCTGGCCGCAGCTCTGCTTCCCGCCGCTGCCTTTGCCCAATCGCAGGATACTCAGTCCGTTGCGGAAGCCGCCCGCCGCGCCCGCGCGCAGAAGAAAAACACCGAAAAGCCAGCCAAAGTCATCACTGACGAAACTCTGGATGTAAAAAAGGGAGATGTGCAGAGCGCTACCGCTGTGCAACTCACAATGCCCGGTTCGCCGGAAACCCCGGCGCAGCCCGCCGCGGGCGCGGCAACCGCGCAGGGTGGCGCCTCCAAGATTCCGTCGGAAGACGACAAAGTGCGCGGGGCTTTAAAGGAGCGCGTCGCTCTAAAGGAGAAGATCAAGGATGCACAGAGTGATCTCGATCTTCTCCAGCGTGAATATCAGTTGGATCAAGACTCATTCTATTCCAGCCCCGACTATGCGAAGAACACCTCGGGAAAAGAGAAGCTGGACGCCATGAAGCAGCAAATCACCAATAAGCAGCAAGAACTCGACCAACTGAAGGTCCGCCTGGCTGCTTTGCCTGCGCCGCAGGAAGTCCCGGCGACGACGCCCAAGCCTTAGATTTCGCTCCGGATCGAAAACCCCGATCTTTGCTTGAAGATCTTACCCGGCTCGCTTATTCCATTCTCTCCCATGCTTCCGAACGGCCGAAAAGGTCACTCAATCCCATGAATTCGCAGGCTGACCAGTTGATCGACGCTCAGGTTTTTCATTCCACGCGACTGCAGCCCGGTGATGAAGTCGGGCGTCACCCCATGAATGCGCATGGCGATCAGTTGATCCGGCTCCGGATGAGCGTAACCCAGCTTCTGAAGCTGGCCGATAAAATCCGCTGACACGCCATGGATCCGGAAGGCGATCAGCTTGTCGAGATCCAAGTGCTCGTAACCCTGCTTCTTCAACTCCGCCACCCATTCCGGCGTCGCCCCGTGAATTCTCATGGCGATCAGCTTGTCCGGGTCAGGATCGTAGCCGGCCTGTTTGAGGCTGAGAACCATTTCCGGCGTCACGCCGTGAATGCGGAAGGCGATGAGTTTGTCGCTGTCGGAAACGATTACACCCGCCGAGCGAATGCCTTCGATGAACTCGGGCGTCACGCCATGAATCTTGAAAGCAATGAGCTTGTCCGTATCCAATCCCTGCAGGTTTTCGGCTTTGATATCCCGCGCGAATTTCAGGCTGACATCGTGGATGGCCATCGCCCATTGTTTGTCGTCGTCGATCCGTTCGAAACCCAGCGACTTCATCTCCTGCAAATACTTCGGCTCAGCCGTGAAATGAAACAGCCCCGCGCCCTCGGCGTCCCGCAGAAACCCCTCGCATTCGAATTTTCCTGCATCCCGCGCGATCGTAAAATGAACTTCTTGCCGCCCGGGCTTGGAAAAATCCACGCCGGAAAAATCGCTCGCCGGCCAGTCGGAACTGTGGTGAAAGTGATGCCCGGCGCGGGAATCCATCAACGAGAACTCCACTCTCCCCGGAGCATCGGAGCGCCGAATGGTCCAATCGCCGCTCTGCCCCTCGCCGCCGAGAGCTTTCGCCACGCCCAGGATGACTCCAGCAATCACAAGGATAAGACCGATAATCCGCTTCAGATTCATGGGACCTCACTCCTCTCCGTATTTCCTGCGAAACTCACAAAATGTCCGCGTTCTTCAGCGCCATCAGCTTGTCCAGCGTCAGATTCTGGAACCCGTGCTTCCGCGCCTTCTCGATGAACTCTGGCGTTATCCCCTGCACTTTCGCGCCGATCAGTTCGTCGCAATCCAGGTCCTTGAAGCCTGCTGCTTGCATCGATTTCACGTACTCCGGCGTGACTCCTTGCACCTTCATTCCAATCAGCTCGTCGGTATTCGGTTTGAGCCCCGTGGCGCGCATCTCCTTTACGTAACTCGGCGTCACACCCTGCACCTTCATCCCGATCACGTCATCGGCGCTTGGTTGCAGCCCCAACTCGTGGAATTCGCGAATAGTTTCCGGAGTAACTCCTTGCACTTTCATCCCAATCAGTTCATCGATGTTCAGGTTGGAATCAAACTTTCGCATCTCGCGAATGTATTCCGGCGTGATGCCCTGCACGCGCATGCCGATGAGTTCGTCCGGCGTGGGTTGCAACCCCAGATCGTGCATTGCTTTGATGTACTCGGGCGTGACACCCTGCACCTTCATCGCAATAATCTCGTCGACATCGAGGTTCTTGAACCCTGCGGCTTCCATGGCATCCAGATAGGATTGCTTCTTGTTTTCGTCACCGGCGGTCTTCTGATCTTTTTCTTTGTTAGTCTGCGCCTTCGCCTCAGCCGCTCCCGAGGGTTTCGCGGCCTGCGCCGTGCGTTCCTTCGCCGAAGCAGTTTCTGGCTTGACGACAATCACGCTGCTGCTTCCTTGTTCCTGTTTTGGAGACGCGCCCGCTCCCAGCGCAGCATGCGCGACTCCCAGGAATGCGTTGCCTGCCAACAGCGCTCCCACCAGGCACACGAAACTGGCCGTCAGTCCCGCCACGCGACTTCTGCCGCCCGCTCCATCCCATCCGAGCAGCCGGACCACGCGCTCCGTAAGCGGGCTGCGATTCGCCGCCATCATCAATGCCGGAGCCGTCCGCCATTCTTCCATCAGCGTGAGCGCCCTCGCGTAGTTCACGGCGTCGCCGCAAATCGCGATTGCTTCGTCGTCGCAACAGTTCTCCCGTTCGGCGCGTATCCGCTGGCTCACCCACCAAACCGCCGGGTGGTAGAACAGCAGCGTTTCTGCGGCAATCTGGAAAAGATTCACGAAGCAATCGAGGCGGCGAATGTGCGCCAGCTCATGCGCGATGACCGCTTCGATTTGCTCTTCGGTCAAGCCGGTCAGCGCCCTCACCGGCAGCAGCACCACGGGACGGAACCATCCCAGCACGGCTGGAGCGTCCAGCCGATGGCACTCGCAATACTGGATGACGCGGTCGAGACCCATCCTCCGTTGCAGCGCCACACATCGTTCGTACAGTTCTCCTCCCACCGGCTTGATCTCTTTGCGCCGCATTCTTTCGATCAGAAACAGTCCGCCCGCGGTTCTCAGGCTCAGTAGCAGGACGCCCAGGAACCACGCTTCCACCAGCCACAGCATCGCCATGGGCTGCTCCGTTCGGGATGCGGCGACCGGGGCGCGGGAGCCCGACAGCGCGGTCGCGTTTTGGGTGGACGTTCCCGCCCACGTCGAAGCTCCTCCTGCCCCAGTCTGCACGGCCGGATTCATTTGCGTGCGCAACCACGTGAATGTGATGGCCGGAGACACCATCATCAAGACCAGCGCGCCCACCGCCAGCGCGTAGCGCGCCGCCGCGCCTCGGCAAACCGCTGCCCCCACGGCAAACAGAGCCGCCAGTCCCGCCCCCTGCCAGAGGAAGTGCAACAAGGTCCAGCCAAGCGTCCGCAGAAGCTCCGGCGAAATCCAATTCGCGAAGTTGCTCATCAGCTTCTCCCCTCGTACTCGTCCAGAAGACGGCGCAGCTCATCCAGCTCTTTCTTAGACGTTCGCCGGCCCGCTAGCGCGTGGATCATCAACTCGCTTGCCGAGCCTTCGAACACCCGCTGCAGGACGTCGCCGACGAGTTGCCGCTTTGTTTCCGTCGCTGGCTGGCATGCTTCGTAAACGTGGGCCCGTTGCTCTTCGTTTCTGCGGACGCTGCCCTTCGCGGTCATAATCTGCAAGAGTTTTAGAACAGTGGTGTAACCCAGCGCCTTCTTTTCACGTAGTTCCTCATGGACTTCCCGAACCGTGGAAGGCCCGCGCGCCCAAAGGACGCGAAGAATCTCCAGTTCGGAAGCCGTGGGCTTTTGCAGGGGTTCCTGGTTCATGCGCAGAGACTATTACGAAGAGCTTCGTATTGTCAACGAAAATCTTCGTAGTCGCTTGCACACCCGCCCGCCCCTGAGTGTGGGGAAAGACTGGCCCTACTAGAATGAGTCCTAAATCGCGGTTTGCTACTTCGGTTCCAGAACCAGCGGCAGCCCGTTCTTCGGATTCCCGATGATCACCACCTTGGCGTTCGAACTCGCCGCCAGCTTCTCCGTAGCCTCGATGCCCTTCCATTCGAGCAATTGCGTACTGATGCCCGCCGCCACGATTTTCTGAAAATCCGCAATGCCCTGCGCTTCGATGCGCTTGCGCTCGGCTTCCTGCTTTTCCTTCTGCAGGATGAAGCTCATTCGTAGCGCATCCTGCTCCGCCTGCTGCTTCGCTTCGATCGAGCCCTTGAGCATCGCTGGCAATTGCACATCGCGCAGCAGTACGTTTTCCACGATCACGCCGCGTGGCGCGAGCTGCTTCGTCAGCTCATCCTGAATCTGTTGCTGCACCAGCTCGCGCGCGTTTGTGTATAACGCATTCGCCGTATGCGCGGACGTAGACGCGCGAATCGCCGCCCGCAGCGTGGG
>WNFP01001125.1_pt1 | contig 20955 bp, 16 predicted proteins | sample 5400201 | NCBI WGS metagenome assembly WNFP01 (sample SAMN13153355, study PRJNA577476) | soil metagenome | isolation source: 115 cm saprolite under Madrone tree | place: USA:California | collected 2016-06-14
GCGTACGGCGGACGCGGGGCCACCTACAACCCGACGACGGGCGTCGCGGCGCGCGGCGGCTCGGTCGGCACGGGCAATACGGCCACGGGCGTTCGGAACACGGCCAAGTGGGGACAGGTCTCGGGGCCGGGCGGGCAGTCCGGCGGAGTCGCGAAAGTGGACGGCAACTACTACGCCGACCACGACGGCAACGTGTACAGAAACACCGGCGGCGGCTGGCAGAGCTACGACAACGGCGGCTGGAATAACGTGTCGGACCAGAATCGCTCGCAGTCGCTCGACTGGCAGCAGCAGGCTCGGGGCGCAGGCGACCAGCGCTCCGCCGCCTCGGCCTGGGGCTCGAACGGCTGGGGCAGCGGCTTCAACCGGAGCAGCTCGAGCGGCTTCAGCGGGGGCGGTTGGGATAGCGGCGGGGGAGGATGGGATCGCGGCGGCTTCGGCGACGACGGCTTCGGCGGCGGAAGGTCATGGGGCGGCGGCAGCTTCGGCGGGGGCCGCTTCGGCAGACGCTAGGGCCGCCCACAACGAACACGACAAGGAGCCCGATTCAGATGCGAAGATCTCGACTGACATCCTTCGCGTGCGGCGTGGCGATGGTTGCGCTCGCGGCGGGTTGCGCGACCGAATACAAGAAGAACCTCGCGAACCTCGACAAACCCCCCATCAACTGTTTCACCGCCGAGGGCGACATCCGGGTCCTCCAGAGCGAGAAGGCCAACGTCGCGCAGCAGATGGCGGCCGGCATCGCCGCGATCGTCCCAACGAGCATCGTCGTCGGGCTCGTCACCGGAACCGAAGGGACGAAGGCACAGGTGGAGAGCGGGGAGTACAACCGGAAAATCGATGCCCGGATCGCCGAAATCAAGTCGGCCTGCGGGGTCAACTAGGGCGCCCGGGAAACTACCGGAATCCGCCCACTTGGGCTAAGATACGGCCCGCTGGGGTCACTATGGGGTGCTGGGTTCACCGGAGCGCCGAACGGGCGGGGCCATGGGGGTCTCGGACCAGGGCAGCCGGGAAGTTCATCACACAACAGGAGGCAACGATGGGTTCCAGGAAAATGCTCATGACCACGGCCATGGTGGCCCTGCTCGCGCTCCCGCTCGCGTCGTGCTCCAGCACGATGCGGCTCCGGTCCGCGAAGATCTGCCAGGCCAGCGGCGGCACGTACTCGGGCAATACGTGCAACCCGGGCACGCCGAACGCGAAGACCGCCACGCAGATGTGCCAGGCGCACGGCGGCACCTACATCGAGGCGCTCGACATGTGTGAGATGGAAGGCGACAAGTAACCACGCCTGACCTCCTGCACGCCCCCGCCGGGGCTCAGTCCCCGGCGGGGATTTTCATTCGCGCGGCGGCGCCGGTCGGTCCCTCCAGAAGCCCTGTCGGGCGAGGCAGAACCCCTACCGCAATTTTCCCACTTGGGCTAAGATACGCCCCGCTGGGATCGCGATGGGGTGTTGGGCAGTTCACCGGGGCGCCGAACGGGCGGGGCCATGGGGGTCTCGGACCAGGGCAGCCGGGAAGTTCATCACACAACAGGAGGTAACGATGGGTTCCAGGAAAATGCTCATGACCACGGCCATGGTGGCCCTGCTCGCGCTCCCGCTCGCGTCGTGCTCCAGCACGTATCGGCTCAAGTCGGCGAGGATGTGCGCCGCGTCGGGCGGCACGTACTCCGGCAACACCTGCAACCCGGGCACGCCGAACGCGAAGACCGCCACGCAGATGTGCCAGGCGCACGGCGGCACCTACATCCAGGCGCTCGACATGTGTGAGATGGAAGGCGACAAGTAGCCGCCCCGACCCAACGATAGCTCATCCGCCGGGAGCATGGCTCCCGGCGGATGTCTTTCGCGCAGCCGCGGCCCGATCAGGAGAGAGATGAAGTTCGGTCTCGGGCTGTCTGTGCAGCACTCGCCGGAGGACTCGCAGGCCGGCCGTTTTCAGGAGCACCTCGAGCAGGTGCGGCTGGCGGCATCCGTCGGCTTCGATTCCGTCTGGGCCAGCCAGCACTACGTCTCGGCTCCCTTCACGTATTTTCAGCCCCTGCCGGTGCTCGCGCGCGTCGCGGCGGAAGCCGGCAAAATGTCGCTCGGCACCGGCGTCCTGCTCCTCCCTCTCCACCATCCGGTCGACGTTGCCGAGCAGATCGCGACCCTCGATGTCATCTGCGGCGGGCGATTTATTTTCGGCGTCGGCCTCGGCTACCGCGACGCCGAGAACCACGCGGTGGGACAGGACCCGAAACAGCGGGTCGGCCGTCTCGAGGAGGGGCTCGAGATCATCGAGCGGCTCTGGACGGGCGAGCCCGTGAGCTACGCCGGCCGCCAGTTCGTGCTCGAGAACGTCCGCATCTCCATGCCGACGCTCCAGCGGCCGCGCCCGCCGATCTGGCTGGCGGCCAACGCGGACGCCGGCGTCAAGAGGGCCGCCCGCCTCGGCGACGCGTGGCTCATGAATCCGCACACGACGCTGCCGACGCTCGAGCGCCAGCTCGCCCTGTTCCGTGAGACGCGAAAGGCGCTCGGGAAACCGCCGGCGACGGACATTCCGCTGATCAAGGAATGCTACGTCGCCCCGGATGCGGCAGCCGCCGTCCGCGAGGCGCGGCCGTACCTCGGAGCGAAGTACGAGGCGTACCGGCAGTGGGAGCAGGACAAGGCACTCCCGGCCGGCGAAACCTTCGCGCCGGACTTCGACGCCCTCGCCCGCGACCGCTTCCTCCTGGGCGATCCCGCCCGCGTGAGAGAGGAGATCGCCCGGTATCGGGACACGCTCGGTGTCACGACCATCATCGTCCGCGTCCAGTGGCCCGGGATGGAGCAGGGCCGTGTGTTGCGGACGATCAGGCACCTCGGGGAAGACGTCTTCCCCCGCCTGCGCTGAGAGCATGCGACGCTTCCTGCTCTGCGCCCTGCTTGGAGCCGCTCTCGCGCTTCCCGCCACGGCGCAGCAAATCCCCGAGCCGGAGCTCTACGAGCTGCTTCCCGCCGACTATCCGTATCCGATCCTGCGCATCTGCTACACGAGCGAAGGGATCTGCTCGATTCCCTTCTACATCGCGCCGGGGACGCCTTGCGAGTGCCGCGGGTCCGACGGAGAATGGGTCAAGGGAGTCTGCACCCGCTAGCCATGCGCCAAGTATTGCTCGCGTTGCTCGTCGTCCTCGCCTGCCAGGCGCCTGCCACCGCTCGGGCGGAAGTCGCGGTGCAGGCCTATGCGCTTCCCTCCGGAGGTGGTTCCCCGCACGATGTCGCCGTCGGCAACGACGGCATCGTGTGGTACACGGCCCAGCGCGATGGCAAGCTCGGCCGTCTCGACCCCGCCACCGGCAAGGTCGATCTCGTCCCGCTCGGCGCGGGCGCGGCTCCGCACGGCGTGATCATCGGGCCCGACGGAGCGCCGTGGGTGACCGAGGGTGGCCACAACGCCATCGTGCGCGTCGATCCCAAGACCCGCGAGGTCAAGAGCTGGTCGCTGCCCGCGGCGCGCGGGTACGTCAACCTGAACACGGCGGCTTTCGACAACCGGGGGCGCATCTGGTTCACGGGCCAGAACGGCGTCTACGGGCGGCTCGATCCCAAGACCGGCGCGATGCAGGTGTGGGACGCGCCGCGCGGCCACGGGCCCTACGGCATCACGGCAACGCCGGACGGCGTCGTGTACTACGCCTCGCTCGCGGGCAGCCATATCGCCCGCCTCGACCCCGAGACCGGAGCCGCGACGGTCATCGAGCCGCCGACCAGGAACCAGGGCGCCCGACGCGTGTGGTCCGACTCGAAAGGGCATATCTGGGTCAGCGAATGGAATTCCGGCAATGTGAGCCGCTACGATCCGCGCACGGGTGCCTGGACGACGTGGAGGCTTCCCGGGGACAAGCCGCGCACCTACGCGGTCTACGTGGATAACCGCGACAAGGTGTGGCTCTCCGATTGGGGTGCCAACGCTCTAGTCCGCTTCGACCCGACGACCGAGAAGTTCGAGGCCTTTCCGAGCGACAAGAGCAGCGCCAACGTGCGCCAGATCCTCGGCCGCCCGGGCGAAGTATGGGCGCCCGAGTCGGGGACCGACCGGCTGGTGGTCTATCGCGTGAAGTGAGGCGCGAATCGCCTACCTGGCGAGAGCTTTGCGCTTCCAGAGCTCCCACGGGCGGGCTATCGTCCCGGCGACGGACGCCTGCGCCTTCTTCGCTTCCTCGGTGTCGAGATAGTTGACCGGCCCACCCAGTGACATCGCCTGCGCCTGCAGCCGCGCGTTGACCTCGGTGTAGACGCTCCGGAAGACCGCTTCCGGCAGGTTGCCGGCGACGACCACCGCGCCGTGGCCGCGCATGAGGACCACCGGGCCCGCGGAGAGCGTCTTCGCGAGCGCCTGGCCCAGCGCCGGGTTGCGGATCAGCATGTCCGTAGCGGGGCCGCCCGCATTCCGAATCTCGAAGACCGGCACGCCGGGCCACAGGAAGGCGCTCATGTGGTACAGGGGCCGCAGCGGCGCGGTGGTCACGCCGAAGGGAATGACCGACGGGGAGTGGTTGTGCACGATGGCGCTCACGTCGGGCCGGACGCGGTAGATCTCCCCGTGGATGAAGCGCTCGAGGTAGACGGCCCGGCCCTTCGAATCCACCGGCACGTTCTCGAGGTCGTATTCCATGATGTCGGCCGCCGTCACCAGCTCGGGCGCGATGGAGCGCGACATGAGATAGCGGTCGGCCGCCTTGTCATGGCGGACGCTGACGTGGCCGTAGCCGTCCACCACGCCCTGGTCCGCGAGGATGCGGTTGGCCGCCACGAGATCCTCGATCAGCTTCGGGTCGGCGGGACCCGCCGTCGCGGGCGGCGCCTGGGCCGTCGCCGGGCCGGCGGCCGCAAGCAGCGCGAGGGCCGCGCCGCTGCCGACCAGGACCTGACGTCGAGAGAGAGGCTCCATGGTCTTCCCCCTTGTCCGAGTTGAAGTCGCGCCACGACTATACAGGCCGCCGTCTACTCGCGCAGCGCTCCGGTGAGGAGCCCGCGGACCAGGTAGCGCTGCAGCCCCACCACGAGGGCGACGGGCGGCACGCTCGCGAGCATGGAGGCGGCGGCGATGTCACCCCACGGCACCTCGAACACCCCCGGGAAGAGCGCCAGTGCGACGGGCACGGTGCGGCTGGCTTCGGTGGCGGTGAACGTGTACGCGAAGAGGAATTCGTTCCAGGAAAAGAGGAAGGTCAGGAGCGCGGCCGACGCGAGCCCGGGCGCCAGGAGCGGCAAGACGATCCAGCGGAAGGCCAGCAGCCGGCTGGCGCCGTCCACGGAGGCCGCCTCCTCGAGCTGGGAGGGAATTTCCTGGAGAAATCCCGTGAGGAGCCAGATCACCAGCGGGAGGGCGAAGGACGTGTTGGCCAAAATGAGCGACAGCCACGTGTCGCGCAGCTCGAGCGCGCGCATCAGGAGGTAGAGCGGGCTCACCGTCGCGATCTGGGGAAACGCGGTGCCCCCGACGATCACGAGGAGAAGCAAAGCCTTGCCGGGCACCGGGTAGCGCGCGATGCCGTAAGCGCCGAAGAGTCCAAGCGCCAGGGCCAGCGCCGTCGTGATGGCGGCCACACCCAGGCTGTTGATCAACGCTCTCAGCATCACGCTCTGGCCCAGCACGACCTGGTAGTGCTCCCACGTGAGCCGCGTCGGCAGGAGTGGCGGCAGCACCATCAGCTCGGCTTCGGGCTTGAGCGACGTGAGGAGCTGCCAGAAGAACGGCGTCGCGTAGACCAGGAACGCGGCCAGGACGATCCAGTCCCTGAATCTGCCCGTCGCGCGCGGACGCGCCGTCACGCCGTCAGCCCCTCGCGCCTGAGCGCCCGCAGGTAGCCCCACGCGACGGCCATTACCAGGGCAAAAACGACGACGCCGACCGCGGACCCGAGCCCGAGCTGCACGGCCTGGAAGAGGCTCCGGTACGCGTAGACGGTCAGCGTCTCTGTCGTGCCGGCGGGCCCGCCGCCGGTGAGGACGAACATCAGGTCGAAGGAGCGGAGGGCGTCGAGTGTCCGGAAGAGAACCGCTATCAGGAGAATCCGTCGGATCAACGGCAGCGTGATCCGCGTGAGCGTCGCCACCGGTCCCGCGCCGTCGAGCTGGGCCGCTTCGTAGATTTCGACCGGAATGGCGAGGAGGCGCGCGTAGCAGAGGACGGTGACGAACGGCAGCGTGCGCCAGACGTCGGCCAGGATGAGGCCGGGCAATGCCAGCCGAGGGTCGCCCAGCCAATTGAGGGCGATGCCGCCGAGCGCGAAGTTCACGAGGCCCGCCGCCGGGTTGTACAGCCACTCGAAGAGCTTGGCCGTCACCACCGAGGGCAACGCCCACGCCAGCAGCAGGAACGACAGCGCGACCCGCGATCCCCAGCGCTGGCCGCGGAGCGCCAGCGCCGCGGCCACGCCGCCGGCCACCTCGAGGGCCACCGACGCGAGCGTGAAGAGCACGGTGACTTCGGCGGCCTTCCAGAACCGCGGGTCTCCCGCCAGGAAGATGTAGTTGCCGAGACCTTCGAAGTGATTCACGTCGAAGATCGGAATGCGGCGCTGCAGCGAGAGCCAGAGGACCCAGACGGTGGGATACAGCGTCAGCGCGCCGAGCGTGACGATCGACGGGGCGAGCAGGAGGAGGCCGTGTGCGCGCGCGCGGCGCCGCCTCAGCGTCACTCCCGGGGCCGGCCGGCCGGCCGTCACTCGCGCAGGTCTCGGAGGAGAAACTCGAGGCGGCGCCGCGCGTCGGCCACGCTCTGGGCCGGCGTCTTCACCTTGACGAGCGCCGCGGACAGCTCGGGCTGAAGCGTCGTGGAGATCATCACGTAGTACGGCGTGACCGGACGCGAGCGACCGGCCAGCGTGAGGTCGTGGATGCGCGGGAGGTTCGGAGAGCCCCGCACCAGCTCGGGCTCGGCGTAGAGCGCCATGCGCGTGGGCTTGGTCGCGCCGCTGGCCGTCATCGCGCGCTGGGCGCGCGTGCTGGAGAGAAAGCGCGCCAGTAGGACGGCCTCGGCCGGGTGGCGGGTCTGGCGGGTGATCGCCAGGTGCGCGCCGCCCGTCGAACCGGGAGCGCGCACGCCGGCCTCATACCTCGGCAGCGGCGCGAGGCCGACCTTGCCGCGGACGGGCGAATCGGGGCGCTCGAAGAGATCCACGGCGTACGGCCAGCTCCTGAGAAATATCGCCTCTCCATTGCCGAAGGGGCGACGCGTGCTCTCCTCGTCGGCCGCCGTCACCCACGCGGGGCTCGCTCCCGAGTCGATGAGCGTCCGGAGAAAGCGCAAGACCTGCTGCGCCCGTTCCGGATCCGGGAAGACGCGACCGTCCTCGCCCACCAGCGTGGTGCCGTCGGCCCAGAGCCCCTCGAGGACATTGACCACCAGCCCCTCGTATTGCTTGCCCTGCCAGAGGAATCCCTCGAGCCTAGGATTTTGTTCGCCGGCGCGGATGATCCGGATCTGCTCGAGCATCTCGGCGTAGGTGGCGGGAGGCTGGAACCCGTAGCGGGCAAGCAGGTCGGAGCGGTAGTAGAGCAGCCCCACGTTCATGAACCACGGCAGCGCCCACGTCCGGCCTCGATAGGTTCCCGCCTCGACCGCCGAGGGGAAATGGGCGGACAGCTCATCGGGCGACACGCCGGGCGTGAGATCGAGGAGCCAGCCGGCGCGCGCGAATTCGGGCACCCAGATGCAGTCGAGCATCATGACGTCGAATCCCGGCCGGCCTCCCTCGAGGTTGATCACCAGGAATTGTCGCTGTTCGTCCGAGGACCATGGCAGCACCTCGGCCTTGATCCTGATGCCGGGATGGTCGGCCTCGAACTCGGCGAGGAGACGCGGAATCGGGTCGACGGGTCCGAGGATCTTGGCGTGCTTGAGGACGAGCGTGACGGGGCCGCCGCGGCTCTCCGGGGTCCTGCCGCAGCCGGACGCCACGAGCAGCCACCCGGCGGCCAGGAGCGCGGCCGCCACGAGGGCGCTCATTCGTCCCGCCGAACGGCTGAGCTTCACGGCCTTCCTCCCTCTCCGTTGACTCCGGGGCCAGTGCAGCTTGCCGCGTGAATCGTCCTAGTCTATCCTGCCGCTGCCGAGGAAGGACATGGAACGCTGCGAGGCCCGGCCTCGGGGAGGATCACGCCATGGCAGCCGTCGAAGCGGAACCCTACGAGTTCGATTTCGATCCCCGGACGACCGCGCTCCTGATGATCGACTTCCAGCGCGACTTCGTGGACCCGGGCGGCTTCGGCGAGGCGCTGGGCAACGACGTCTCGCTCCTGCGCCGCGCCGTGCCGCCGGCCGAGCGCGTCCTCAAGGCGGCCCGCGACAAGGGTCTCCTCGTCATCCACACGCGCGAGGGCCACAGGACCGATCTCACCGACTGCCCGCCGGCCAAGAAGGCGCGCGGCAGGCTCAAGGCCGGCATCGGCGACCCCGGGCCGATGGGCCGCATTCTCGTGCGCGGCGAAGAGGGCCACGACATCGTCAAGGAGCTCTACCCCGGGCCGGGCGAGCCCGTCGTGGACAAGCCGGGCAAGGGCGCGTTCTTCGCGACGGACCTCGACGGCATCCTGAAGCATCGCGGGATCAGCCACCTCGTGGTCTGCGGCGTGACCACGGAGGTCTGCGTCAATACCACCGTGCGCGAGGCGAACGACCGCGGCTACGAATGCCTCGTGCTCGAGGATTGCGTCGCCTCGTATTTCCCCGAGTTCCAGAAGGCCGCTCTGGCGATGATCAAAGCCCAGGGTGGCATCTTCGGCTGGGTGTCGGACTCGAGACGCTTCCTCGACAGCCTGGCCACGGCGCGGTAGACCACGCGACAGGAGGGAGCATGGCGAACGCGGCGACCGAGGAGTATCCCGTCCGCTGGTGGGTGCCCGGCGACTGGAACGCCTTCTTCGGGCTCTTCACCAACGTCGTCTTGAACGTCATCGTCCTCACCGGGCTGACGCTCGGCGTCGTCAAGCTCCCGGGCGATCTCGTCTTCGGGCGCATCCTTCCCGCGCTCGCCATCGCGCTGCCGCTCGGCAACCTGTACTACGCGTGGCTCGCCTACCGGCTCGCGAAGAGCGAGCGGCGCGACACGGTCACGGCGATGCCGTATGGCCCGAGCGTGCCGCACATGTTCATCGTCGTCTTCCTGATCATGCTGCCGGTCGCGCTGAAGACGGGAAATCCCGTCGCCGCGTGGCAGGCCGGGCTCGCCTGGTGCTTCGTGATCGGCGTCATCATCCTGCTGGGGGCCTTCGTCGGGCCGGCCATCCGCAGGTACACGCCCCGCGCGGCCATGCTCGGCACGCTCGCGGGCATCTCCATCACCTTCATCTCGATGCGCCCGGCCTTCCAGAGCTGGGAAGTCCCGTGGATCGCGTTCATTTCGCTCGCCATCATCATGGTCAGCTGGATGGCCAATGTCTCCCTGCCCGGCAACGTGCCGGGCGGTCTTGCCGCCGTCATCATCGGCACCGCGGTGGCCTGGATCGCCGCGATGCTCGGGTGGTCCGGCCTGATGCAGCCGACAGCGGTGGGGCTCGCTCTCGGCCAGTTCGGCGTGCGGCTTCCGATTCCCTCGGGCGACGTGTTCGCGGGGCTCAGCGACATCGGCCCGCTGCTCGTGACAGCCATTCCGCTCGGCATCTACAATTTCACCGAGGGCATGAACAACGTCGAGAGCGCCGAAGCCGCCGGCGACTCCTACAGCCTGCGCAAGATCCTGCTGGCCGACGGCATCGGCGCGGTGGTCGGCTCCGTCCTCGGCAGCCCGTTTCCGCCAGCCGTCTACATCGGGCATCCGGGCTGGAAGGCCGTCGGCGGCCGCATCGGCTACTCCGTCGCCACGGGCGTCTGCGTCGCGCTCGTCTGCTTCCTCGGCCTGATCGCCCTCCTGCTCGCGGTGATTCCGCTCGTCGCGATCCTGCCCATCCTGCTCTACATCGGCGTCGTGATCGGCGCCCAGGCCTTCCAGGCCACGCCGCGCGAGCACGCGCCGGCGGTCATCTTCGCGCTCATTCCCAACATCGCCTCCTGGGGCCACGTGCTGGTGGACGGCGCGCTCAACGCCGCGGGCACGAGCGCCGAAAAGGTGGGCATGGCGGCGCTGGCCGGATCGGGCGTGGTCTACCGCGGAATGGAATTGCTCGGCGGGGGCGCCATTCTCGCCGGCATGATCCTGGGCGCCGTCGCTGCTTTCGTCATCGACCGCGACTTCCACCGGGCGGCCGTGTACGCGCTCGCCGGCGCCGTGCTCTCGTACTTCGGCTTCATCCACGGCGCCAAGCTGGGCATCGGGGAATCCTCGGGCGTCGCGCTGGGCTATGTCCTTTTCGCGCTCATCTGCTGGGCCCTGGCTCGGCGGGCGGGGACTCCCCAGCGCGCGTAAGCCCGAAGTGCGCGGCGATGCGCCGGGCGGCGGCCTCGGCCTCGAGCGTGGAGTTGTCGATCTCGAGGGATTCGCGGAAAGGTATCAAGACGGTCAGGTTCCAGCGCGCGAGTCCTTCCCGCAGGGACTCGACGCTCGTGAGCTTGCCGAACTTCCGCCGCTCGTCCGCCACGACGCGTTTCTCGAGCGTCGCGGTGTCGCAGTACAGCCGCACGAGCGACACGGCGCCTCCGTTCGCTTCGACTCTCTCGATCGTCTTCTCCACGAAGGCGTCGTCGTCGGGCGAGGCATAGACGAACGTAAAGATGAGCCCGGGCACACTCTCGCGAGCCGCGGCCTCGAATGTCGCCAGGCGGACCGCTTCCGCCAGTTCCAAGAACGGCCGCGTCGGGAAATCGAACACGGCCTTCACCAGGTCGAAGCTCAGGTGATTGTGAAAGATCCTGAACCCGGTCAGCGCGGCCAAGGCCTTGGCCGTCGTGAGTTTCCCGACCGCCGGAGCGCCATAGATGATGACGAGTTTCACCGGCCGCCCTCAGGCCATCGGCGCGAAGGCCTTGCCTGGACCAGCATGGATGTCTCCCCTGGATCGCCCGGCGTGCCCGGCCCCGCCAGAGCCTACATCATTTGACAGCAACCGCAACGCGTGACACAGTCTCGCCACCGAAACGCACGAGGCGCAGGGTTCCCAGGGGAGACTTCGCATGGCGATCGCCACCGGCCGGACTACCCAATCCGAGATGACCGATTCCTACGCGCGGCTCGAAGAGAAGATCCTGGAGCGCGACCAGTTGGGCGCCAGTGAGATCTTCTACGACCTGGTCCGCGCGGGCCGGCCCCTGCCCGAGCTCGTGGGCGAGATCGTCAGAATCCACGCGCCCTACACCCACGTGCCCTATCACCAGCGTCTCGACGACGGCGTTGTCAAGTTCGTGAACAACGACCACTGCTTCCTGAGCTCACGGGCGAGCACCGAATTGATGACGCTGCTCCGCCCCGAGCTGGCGTACCTGCCGCTTGCCCAGACCATCTGGTATCTCCCGACGGGGCTCGATCCCTGGAACCAGCTCCTCGGCAAGATGCCCGGTCACTACGTTCGGCTCTACGAGCTGAAGTTCGAAGGCAAACCGCCGCTACCAGAAGTCCACTGGGCCCAGCAGGAGCCGCTTGCCATCGACGGCACCTTCCCCGAGAAGTTGAACACCTGGCTGACGCTCGTCCAGCGCGGCGAGGTCGTGAACGCCTACCGCGTCTTCCTGGGGCTGTGGGAGGAGGCCGGGCAGGATGCCGCCCTCCGCACCCAGCTCCTCGCCCAGCTCGTCTTCGCCGGGCTCATCGACGTGCAGGATCGCGTGCTGCACAACCGCTCGTACACGACCGGCCACAAGTCCTTCCGGGCCCGCGCCACGGTGCAGCTCGCCCGGCTGGTTGGCTGGGAGAACGCGCGCAGCGTGCTCTACGCCGGCGTGCCGGACATCGCGGTCGGCCCCCGCTGGTACTCGAACTACGAGATGGCCTGCCAGGTCGCGCAGAACCTCATGGACAACCGCGATCGCGATTTCCTCGCCAACGACGGCGCGCTGACCCCTGCCGAGTCCCTGGCCCTCGTGGAGGCGCTGCTGAGCGGCGAGGAGCCGGCGTACATGCTTCTCACGGTGGAGCTGCTCAAGGAGGGCAAGGGCCTGCGGCAGATCCTCGACACGATCCAGCTGGCCTCGGCGCAGCTCATCCTCGAGACGGGCGATGTGAACAACTACTCGATCCCCCAGCACAGCTACGAGTACTGCAACACCCTGCGCTGGTTCTTCGACACCTTTGACCACCCGCATCGGATCAAGCTCTTGTTCGTCGCGGCCGCCTTCGTCTGCCGCGGCGCCCACAACCAGCGGTACATGGGCGGGAACGGCCCGATCAAGATCGAGCCGCCCCGCGGCGCCGACGGCATGCTCCAGCACCAGCTGCTCGAGCGGCTCGACGACGCCCTCATGGGGCTCCGTGCTTTCGAGGCCGTCAACTGGACCGCGGCGTATCTCAAGGCCGGCTTCGACCGCGCCCCGCTTATCGAGACCCTCGCCACCGCGGCCGCGAAGACCGGCAATGATCCGCACAACCAGGAGCTGGGCTCGTGCCTCCTCGAGGACTACGCGCACTCGACCGCGCGTGATCGCGACCGGCTGCTTCTCGCCCAGGCCAAGCACACCGGCGGCCACCGGAAGTACGGCGATCATCTCGAGGCGTATCGGAGGTTCTCGGAAGCGTTCGGCCTCGCAGACCGCCGATAAGGGCCCATCTGCTTCGTTGCCGCCCTTGACCGCAGGCTCAACGTAGCACGGCTACGCCTCGCCTGCGGCCTTCGGGCGGCGCCTCGCATCTGGTCCCTTCTCGGCGGCCTGCGGCGTTGGCGGCTTAAAGAGACAGACGGCGGGCAATGACGCTCCCGATAGGGCTCCGCGCCTTCCATCACGCCGACTTCCGCCGATTCTTCTGGTCCCAGCTCGTCGCGCAGACGGGCACGTGGATGCAGACGGTTGCGCAGTCGTGGCTGGTGCTCCAGCTCACGCCGTCGCCCTTCAAGCTCGGGCTCATCGGGTCGCTCCAGTTCGCGCCCATCCTGCTCTTCTCGATCGCCTCGGGCGCTCTCGCGGACCGCGTGCGCAAGCGGCGCCTCCTGATCGGCGCGCAGGCGGCGCTCGGCTGCCAGGCGCTGGGGCTGGCGGCCTTGGTCGCGTCGGGCCGCGTCGAGTACTGGCACGTCGCGGTGCTGGCGTTCTGCTCCGGGCTCGTCAACGTGCTCGACCAGCCCGCCCGCCAGTCGCTCGTGGCAGAGATGGTCGGGCGCGCCGACGTCGCGAGCGCCGTCGCGCTCAACTCGGCGTCGTTCAACGCCGCGCGAATCGTCGGGCCCGGTTTGGGCGGCCTCCTGATCGCGAAGTTCGGCGTGGTGCCGGCCTTCGTGTTGAACGGGCTCGGCTTCGCCGTGGCGGTCATCATGCTGCTCGGGCTGCGGACCGAGGGAGCGCCGCGGGAGCGCTCGGGCGGCGGCGTCCTCGACGACGTGCGCACGGGGCTCCGGTTCGCCTTCGGCACGCCCGAGATCCGCCTGACCATGGGGCTGCTCTTCCTCGTCAGCATCTGCGTCTTCAATTTCACGATCTACGTCCCGCTCGTGGTCCGCACGGTCCTGCACCTGGGCGCCGAGGGCTTCGGCCTCCTCATGGCCTGCCTCGGCGTGGGCGCCGTCACGGGGGCGCTCACCGTCGGCGCGCTGGGCGCCCGCCGTCCGCCGGCGGGCGTGCTCTTCACGTCGGCATCGCTCGCGTGCGGCACACTCGTCGCCCTGTCCGCCGCGCGCGGCTTCTGGCTCGCCGCGGTCCTGCTCTTCCTGACGGGCCTGTTCGGACTGGTCCTGGTCGCGAGCAGCAATACCGCGATGCAGCTCGCCGCGCCGGACGAGCTCCGCGGGCGGGTGATGAGCCTCTACACGCTCATCTGGGGCGGCGTCTTTCCGTTCGGCGCCTTCATCGTGGGCACCATATCGGAGCACTGGGGCGTAGGACGGGCGCTCCTGGTCAACGGTTCGGCGGGGCTCCTCGGCGTGGCGCTGCTGCTCGCCTGGTGGACGCTCCGCGGCGCGCACGCAGGGAGGGGACGCGCCGAGGGGTAGCGTCCCGGGCTTCAGGCGCCGGCGAGCTGCGGCTGCTTCAGCACGTCGTTCCACTGCCCAAACGCATTCTTGCCGTAGAGCGCCGGGGCGAGCGCCGGATAGTGGCGCAGCAGCACGGTCCGCATGGTGTTATTCTCGACCCAGTCGATTCCTTGCCGGGTGTAAATCTCCGGCGTGTAGTCCGTCGTGAAGAACCGATCGCTCTTGAGCCGCCGCGAGGCCATCAGCAGGAACACGCGAAACGCTGTGTCGCTGATGCCGAACCCCTCCGGCTTCTTCTCCGCATACAGGCCGACCATGAGGTCAACCTGATCCACGTTCTTGTAGATCGCCCGAAGCTCGCCCGCCCACTCCGGCTGGGCCACGAGGTCCTCGAAGGTTTTGACGGGCTTGAGGTGGAACAATTTCCGGAAGCGGTTGTAGCGGGGCACGCCCCTCTCGCGGTCCCTGACGATGTCGATCGCGGCGAGATCGATGATCTCGTCGGGCGTGCCATCGCTCTTTCGCCTCTGGAGACGCCGCATCCAGTCCGGGTAGTTGTGGAGGACCAGGGCGCCAGGGTGGGCCCTGCCCAAGGAATAGAAGAGATCTTCCATCCTGACGTTGTTCGCGAGCGCCCGGTCCCTGGCGCCGGGGCTGACGACGTCGACGGACCCGCGACCTGCCTCGGCGTCCAGCGTGAAACTCGTTGCGAGCTTGCTGCCGTCCGAGACGCGATACACGGTCACGCTGTCGGGCATCAAGGCGTGCATCCGGTAGACTGAGACGAACTCCTCCGTCAGGCAGAAGTCCGCCCCGTGGTGGTTGGTCTCCGACCCCGGAATGCCGCTGACCAGCTCGCCTTCGCTGATGCGCCGGAGGACCTTCTTGATGCGCTCCGATGCGAAGCCCCACCAGTTGCCCTTCATCCCGACCTGCAGTACCGGGTGGCCGAGGATGCGGGGCGTCCAGTCGAGCGTATGGATCTTCGCCATCAGCGCGACGTTCACGAGGCGGGCTGTCCGGTAGAGCTGCTCGTCCTCCCAGTCAGGAAACTCCCGGGCGAGATGATCGCAGATCGCGTTGTGCTCCTTGGCGAACAGGTTGTGCATGAGGCTGAGCCCGATCCACCAGTTTGCGGACAGGCCTGTCCGCTCCAATCCGGTATCCTCCATCGGCAGGAGCCCGTGCTCGTCGAGCGCGAGCCTGCCTCCGCTGTGCTTCCGGAGGTCCCGTTCGGCCTCGCGGCTGCTGCCGTAGATCTGCGAGCCGTCCCACCAATGCGATTCGGCGTTCACGTAGGTGACGGGACCGTTGCCGTCGCCTTTCCTCCGGGTGGGATCGGGCCGCGTGCGCCGTATCCGCATGGGGCAGCCCGGGCGATCATCCTTCGGCCCGGGCGGCACGATGATCAGATCCGTCTCGACTGGCGTGCCGTGGTTGAACCAATCGTGCACCTGGAACTGGATCCAGGCCGCGGCGAGAAGGTTGAGTTCGGTCGCCGGCTTGAAGCCGCCTCGCGCCCGGGAGAGGAGGAGGTTGCTGATGTCACGGGGATTCGGGTCGAGCAGGCCACCGTCGCGCTCCGGGTCCACCTCGCTGAGCGGGATATTCCGGCCGAAGCGGGCCCCCGGGCTGCTCAGCGTGAAATCCGACGTGTCCGCCGCGTTTGCCTCGTTCCGGCTCGCGCTGCCCATCGCCGGCTTGCTCAGATCGTTGTACCAGCCGTCGGGCTCTCTCGAATGCAGATATTCGGGGCGGTACGCCACGGGCTCCCGCAGCCCCGCAGGATTCGACACGGGAATGTCGGACGTATTGTGGAGATTCTTGTTTCGAAGGACCTCGCGAAGGCCGTCCAGGTTAAGTATGGCGAACAGGAGAGGCATCCGGTGCCAGACGAGCCTGTCACTCATGACGATCCGGATGCGGTTGATGATGCGAAACAGCGTGACGTATACGAACACGCTGAACGATTTCGGGTCCGGCTGCCTGAAAAGGAGACGGGTCATGTAGGCAGAGAGAACCGCGCCGGCCATCACCATGCCGAGGATATGCGCGCCCCGGCTGGCCTTCGTCGCCGTGAATGCCATGACGAACATGACGAAGGTCACGAGGTGCAAGAGCCCGCGCTGAAGCCGAATGGCCCTGATCTCCCGGCGCACGGCCCAGAGCAGGACGACGTCGAGACCCCACCAGAGCGCCAGGAAAAAGTCGGCTTCCGGTCGATCGACGGTGTGCTCACGGTTCGCGACCAAGCCGGAGTGGCTGTGAATGATCTCGTAGAAGTTGAGATGGAACGTCCTGATGACCGTCCAGTAGAGGTGGAACAGGAAAGCGACGAAGGCGAACGTCCAGAACGCGCGCCAATATTCCTCGACCGCCCCGGGCCTGAAGAGGATGAAGAAGCAGAGCGCAGGGGTGAGAAGGATGGCGGTCGCCCAGATACTGAAGATGACGTGATAGTAGGTAAGCGAGTGAACGGCCGGAGAGCCGCTGCGTCCCACGTACCAGGCCGTTTGCATGGCGACGATGTGCGCGAGGGCAATCACCAGCGCGGAGAGAAGACCCACGTAGAGGAGCCTGCTCTTCATCGGGCATTCGGCGCTTGGGCTCATGTCAGTCGCTCCTTCTCCCCGTGACGGCTTCCCGTGACGGGCGCGGGTCAGGCCGGCAGGGGCGCGCCCCAGTCCGCCGCGAGTCGGCGGGTGCGCTCCACGTAGCGAGGCACGCCGAGGCGCGTGAAGAGCGCCAACGCCACCGAGACGTGAGTGCGGAGGGCCTCGCGATCGCCCCGGGCGTGCGCCAGCTCGGCCAGCGCCAGCTCGGTGCGCGCGACCTCGTGTTGCATGTCCCCGGATACGAAGAGCTCGCGCGCCTCCATCATGAGTCTCCACGCGTCCTCCGGGCTGCCCTCGGCCTGTGCGAGCCGGCCCAGCAGCCTGCGCGTGAGCGCGCTCGCGTAGTGGAACTTGCCCTCCTTGGCGAGCTCGAGACCCTCGGATGCCACCTGGCGCGCGCGGGCGAGATCGCCTGCCAGGAACAGCGCCTCGGAGAGATAGGCCGTGACGAGACTCTGGAAGTGGCCGTGGCGGAACCGAACGAACATTCCGAGCGCCTGCTCCAGGTGCCCGATGGCTAGGGCGGGCTGGCCGTTTTCGAGATACGCATAGCCCAGGAAGCAGAGCGCATCGGCCGTGTTGAAGGGGTCGGGCGAGCGCTCGAGGCTTCGCCGGCAGCCCTCGATCCCGAGCTCAGCGTCTCCCATGAACGCGCGAATGCCGCCGCTCGCCCAGGCCGCGTAGCTCTGAAGCCGCATGCTGCCTATCGCCAGGCCGAGCGACTCGACCTTGGCCTCCTCGGCCAGCGCCGCGTCGAACTGCCCGACGAAGGCGTAGTTGATTCCGAGGATGAAGCGCGTCATGCCCAGCCAGTACGGCTCGCGGGTGCGCTCGAGGAGCGCGATCGCCTCGGACGCGTGCGTCGTCACCTCGTGCGGCCGGCCCCACCAGATGCCGTTCTGGGCGAGGACGTACTGGGCCTTGCCCATGGTCGCCTCGTCCCCCGACTGCCGCGAGGCCTCGAGCGCCTTGCGGGCGTGCGCCTCGGAGCGCTCGCTGTCGCCGACGAAGCCCCAGACGAGCCCGGCCTGGAAGTGAAAGAGACCCGTGAGGCGCGCGTCCGCCACTCGGTCGAGCCGCTCCTCGTGCCCTCCGAGAAGATCGAGGATCTCGCGGAAGCGGCCGAGGTACAGGAGCGAGTTGGTCAGGCGCAGCACGAGCCCCAGCGTCAGCCGGTCCTGCCCTTCGCCGGGCAGCCCGGACACGCGCCCGAGCGCGTCCTCGAGCGCCGCGACGGCTTCGACGTGAGCGTGGCGGGACGCCGCCTTGTCGGCGAAGCGCGTCAGGTAGTCGACGGCCTTGGCGGTCTCGGCGGTGTGAGCGAAGTGGTAGGCGAGACGGTCGTAGACGTCCTCGGGCCGGACCGCGTGCAGCGTCTCGAGCGCTCTGCCCGCCGCCGCGTGGAGCGCCCGGCGCTGCGGCGGCAGGATGCTCTCGTAGGCCACTTCCTGTGTCAGCGCGTGCTTGAAGACGTACGCCGTCTCTTCGCCCGCGCGCTGCTCGAACAGGAACTCGAGCCGGCCCAGCTCCTGCAGGTGAGCCTCGAGATCCGCCGCGTCCCCCCACATCGCTGCGAGGGCGCGCGATGACGCGGCCCGCCCCAGCACCGAGGCCGTCTGCAGCAGGCGCTGCTGCTCTTCGGAGAGCCGCTCGATGCGCGTCATGAGCAATCCCTGCACCGTGTCCGGGACGGCGAGGTCGACGCTGACGTCGCCGCGATCCGCGACGGCCCGGGTCAGCTCTTCGAGAAAGAACGGATTGCCCTCGGCCCGGTTCAGGATGACCTGCGCCAGCGGCTCGGGCAGCTCGCGCCCGGGCAGGATGGACTGCGCGAGGCGCAGGCTGTCCTCCGCCGAGAGCGGCGGCAGGGCGATCTGGGTCGCGTACGACTTTTCGATCCAGGGCGGCCGGTAGCCAGCCCGATAGGTCGTGACCAGGAGAAGCGGCGTCCGCGGCAGGCCCTCCATCAGCGAGGCGAAGAGTTCTTCCGACGTTCGGTCTATCCAGTGCAGGTCTTCCAGGGCGATGATCAGCGGGCGCGCCTGGTTCGCGCGAAGCGTGACCCGCTTGAGCGTCTCGAACGTATTCGCCTTCACCGCCTCGGGGCTCAAACGCTCCAATGCCCTCGTCTCGTCCTTGAACCCCAGCAGGTTCAGCAGATAGGGAAGCGATTCCTCAGGAGGCAGGCGCAGGGCGTCGAGCCCGGCCCGGATCTTCTCCGTGGTGACCTCGGGGCCATCCGCCTCGGTGAGGCCGAAGCCCTTCCGGATCAGGTCGAGGAAGGGTAAATACGGGATGGCGCCGCCGTAGGAGACGCAGCGCCCTTCGAGGTAGCCGATGCCCTCGGTGGCAACACGCCGGCTGAACTCGTAGAGGAGGCGCGATTTGCCGATTCCCGCGTCGCCCACTATGCTGACGAGCTGTCCCTGTCCGGACATCGCGGAGGCGAGCCGGCTCTGCAGCACGTCCAGCTCTTGGCCGCGGCCGACGAAGGCGGCCATCAACCCGCCGTGGCCGAGGCCGTGCTGCTCGTGTCCCGTCAGGCGATACGCCGGCTCGGCTGCGTCGGCGCCGCGGGCGATGCGCTCGAGCCTGAACCGGCGATCGAGAAACTGCCTGACGGCCGCGCTCACGACGGGCACGCCGGGATCCGCCTCCTTTAACAGGCCCGCGAGCGTGGCCCAGGCTTCCCGCCTAGACCCGGCGTCGATCTCCACGCGGCCCTGCAGCGGGGTGACCAAGCACTGGCTCGTGTGAATCGCGATCCTGGCGGGGAAGGCCAAGCCTTCCTCGGCGGCAAGCCGATCGAGCGCCTTGCCCATGGTCAGCGCCGCGTGAGCGGCCCGCTGCGGCGTGTCCTCGGCCGGCTCGAGGCCGAATACGGCGACGATCCCGGCTTGGCCTACCTCGTCGATATGCCCGCCGAAGCCGCGAACCTTGGCCATCAGCGCTTCGATCCCGTGCGCCGTACCGTGCGGGTTGTCGATCTCTTCCTGCGGCTGGGCGAGCTCGGCCCTGAGAATCGTGATGCGCCGGCGCTCCCACCGGATGCGGGTGGGCGTCGCCGGAGTTTCGGCGACGCGCTGGACAGCGGCCGGCGCGGCCGCGGGCCTGGGCGCCGCGAGCTCGGGATGGCCCGATCCGGTTCTGAGACCGTACTTTTCGATGCGCGCGCGCAAGGTATTGCGCGAGATTCCGAGCAGCGCCGCTGTGCGCGAGACGTTCCAGCCTGTTTTGGTCAGGGCGGCCAGGAGGTGATCGCGCATCGCGTCCTGAAGCGAGGACTGGGTCGCCGATCGCGCGGGCGCAGGCGCGGCGGCCGTAGCCGACGGCAGCTCGAGAGTGTCCGCGCCGACGACGCTGGCCTCCGTGAGAAGCGCCGCCCGCTCCGCCATATTGCCGAGCTCGCGGACATTGCCCGGCCAGCCGTGGGCGAGCAATCGCTCTTCGGCCTGGGGCGAGAACGACTTGGGCGACAATCCGTAGTCGGCGCAGGCGCGCGCCAGGAAGCGCTCTGCCAGCAGCAGCACGTCGCGCCCGCGCTCGCGCAGCGGCGGCAGCGACAGCGTGAGCACGGCCAGGCGGTGGTAGAGATCCTCGCGGAAGCCGCGCTCGCGCACGGCCTTGACGAGGTCCGCGTTCGTCGCGCTGAGGATCCAGACATCGATCGGCTCGCTCGTGGTGCTTCCCAGCCGCCGCACCGCCTGCTCCTCCAGCACCTTGAGCAGCTTGGCCTGAAGGGGCCCGGGCAGCAGCCCGATCTCGTCGAGGAAGATCGTCCCGTGGTGCGCGGTCTGGAAGAGCCCCGGCTTGGCGCGGCGCGCGTCCGTGAACGCTCCGCGCTCGTAGCCGAACAGCTCGGACTCGAGGAGAGTCTCGGGGATGGCGGCGCAGTTGACGTCCACGAACGGCCCGTCGGAGCGCGGACCCAAGCGATGGATGAGCCGGGCGACCAGGCCCTTGCCGGTTCCCGTCTCGCCCTGTATCAGGATGGGCGGCATCCGGCGGCCGGCGTAGGGACGCCCGAGGAGCCGGCGGATATTGTCCCGCACGGCCCGGATGGCGGCGCTCTCGCCAAAAATCTCGTCAAGACCTGCCATGTCGCCCCTATCTGCCCGGGTGGTTAGATCACGGAATTTACCACTTCTCCGGCTCCCGATCTGAGCAGTCCGACCGAAACCGTTGATCTCCATGAGCTCCGCCATGTCGCCTTTCTCCGGCGACACTGGGGGAGCACGCCCCATGCCACGACAGACTGTAAGCGCAGCTAAATGCGCTTGAGGACGAGGCTGGACGGAGAATTGG
>WNFP01001126.1_pt1 | contig 20947 bp, 18 predicted proteins | sample 5400201 | NCBI WGS metagenome assembly WNFP01 (sample SAMN13153355, study PRJNA577476) | soil metagenome | isolation source: 115 cm saprolite under Madrone tree | place: USA:California | collected 2016-06-14
CCCCCGCCGGGACCGACCCCACCCAGCGTGTCGCCGAGGCGATCGAGAGATACGGCACCCGGATGATGCCGGCCACCTGGTGGATGCCGCCCGCCCAGGGCCCGCTCGCGCCGGCGCCCAGGCCGCACGACGGGACCCAACCCGACCTCGTCCCCCGTCCTGCCTGGTTCAGCGGGCTGCGCTACCTGGGCCAGCTCCACCGCACCTATCTCGTCTGCGAAGGTCCCCAGGGTCTCGTCCTCGTCGATCAGCACGCCGCCCACGAGCGCATCAACTACCAGCGCCTGCGCGGCAAGGCCGGGAACGCCGCGGCGCAGCCGCTGCTCGTCCCCCAGATCGTGCGGCTTCCCGCGGCGGCGGCCGCGCGCATCTCCGAAGCCGCCGACCTGCTCGCGTCGATCGGAGTCGAGCTGGATTCGTTCGGGGGAAACAGCGCCGCCGTCAAGGCGCTGCCCGCGGCGCTAGGGCGCCTCGACGAGCGCGGCCTGGGCGCGCTCCTCACCGATCTGGCGGAGGAGCTCGCGGGACACGGGCGGGGCGACTCGCTCGATCGACTCCGCGACGCGCTCCTGGCGCGCGCCGCCTGCCACGGCAGCGTCCGCGCACACGACGCGCTCACTCCTCCGGAAGCGCAGGCGCTGCTCGACGCGCTCGACCGGACCGACTACGGAGCGCGCTGCGCGCACGGACGCCCGGTGGTGGCGGAATGGGACCAGGCCGAGATCGAGCGGCGATTCGGGCGCGACTACGCCTCTCATTCCCACGCCTCCCCACCCGAGGTCCTGTAGGGCGGCGCGCAGTTTGACGAATTCCGCACTCCCCGTCCGCTTCGCGCGCATTATGATGGGGTGAGAGGAGGGGCGGGCATGCAGGTCGCGGTCGAGCGAATCGTCGAGACGCTCCGGGGAGTCCCCGAGGCCCGCTTCCAGCCCGGGGAGGTATGCGCGCGGCTGCGCGGCCTCCTCCTCGACTCGGGGACGCTCGCGCCCTACCTCCATTTCGCTCAGCGCCGGTACACCCGGAACCTGATCTACCGGGACGGCCTGTTCGAGCTCGTCGCCCTCTGCTGGGAGCCGCGGACCCAGAGCCCCATCCACAACCATTCGGGACAGCTCTGCTGGCTCTCCATCCAGCAGGGCGCGCTGCGGCTGGAGAACTTCGTCAGCCTGGACGGGCCCGGCCCGGGCGACGGCATCCGTCTAGTGCCGAACGGCGGGATCGATCGCGCGCCTGAAGGAGTGCTCGATCTGCAGCAAGGCGAGAACGGCATCCACCGCGTCTCCAACCCCTTCTCCGAGCCCGCGGTCAGCTTGCACGTGTACTCGCGCCCGTACGACACCTGCATCGCCTACGACGCAGCGGCCCGCACGGCGCGAGAGATGCGCCTGCAGTATCACTCGGTGGGCGGGAAGCTCACCGAGGCGCCCCCGGAGCACTGGCAGTGAGACGCATTGCCGCGGTCCTGATCGGCTCGCTCTTCGCTTGCGCGCACGCCTCCGGTCCGGGTGGCGCGCGCACCGGCCTCACCGTGCAGGACGCGGTCCATGGAGTTCGCTACGACCTGCCGGCCGGCGTCGAGACCTGGCAGGTCAGCCGGGAAGGAACGGCGCGTGCCGTCTCCGGCGTCGAATCCGAAGTGAGCTCGTTCCCGATGGCCAAGACCACCTCCGCCCCGCAGTGTCGCGATCACGCCCGCTCGCGGGTGGCCGGCAAGCGGGAGGCGCAAGCGGCCAACGCCATCGCCGCCGACGCGCCCCGCGACCAGAGCTCGTCGGACGCGCCCACCGCCATCTGGAGCTTCACCACCGGCGCCGCCTCCGCGCCGGTGCGCAACCGCTGGGCCTTCTTCGCGCGCGGCGCGGATTGCCTGGTGCTGCACGTGACCGGTCCCCAGGACGACGCTTTCGCCGAGAGCACCTTCGCCACCGCCGCGCGCACGTTCCAGGTGCTCTCGCTCCCGCCCGAGCGGCAGCGCGAGGTCGACCTCCTCGCCGGGATGGGCTTCCTCGAGCGGCACGAGCCCGCTTCCGCGATGGACCGGTTCGAGGCGCTCACCCAGCGCGAGCCCGAGAACGCCAAGGCGCATTTCGGCGCGCTGATGGCCGGCTTCGAGATGGGCGGCGACGCGTACGCGCGCGCGCTGCCGCACGGCAGGGTCGCGCTTCGCGCCGAGCGCGACCTGACCCCGGAGCAGCGGCAACTGGCACTCCGGGCCGTGGGCGTGATGCAGCTGGCGGAGAACCAGATCAAGGACGCGGCGGAGACGCTCGCCGAGCTGGTGGTGCGCGCTCCGGATCTCGCCGAGGGCCAGTACAACTACGCTTGCGCTCTCGCCCGCATGGGCGACGCGAAGGGCGCCATCGACCACCTGCGCGCCGCGGTCCGCCTGGACGGCGAGCTCGCCGCGCATGCGCGGCAGGACGACGACTTCAAGTCGCTGCGGGGCAACGACGCCTTCGAGCGGCTCACGACGGCTGGGAAGTAGGCGGCGCCACCGACCCCACCTCGAGGTCCAAGGCCTCCGGGTCGACGCCCGGCCACCGCGTCGCGACTTCCAGCCGCGCGACTTCGGGTGGCATCTCCGCCGGATCTCCGACGTAAGCCCAATCCGCGTCCGAAGGAAACGGCGCGCCTTCGAGGACCAGGGCGAGCCTCTCGGCGATGGGCTCGAAGTAGAAGCCTGTCTCCGGCGCAAGCGCCATGGCGAGCGGAGACGATAGCACGGCGAGCGTCGAGAAAAATGGAGGAGCGGCGGAAGTTCTGTATCCTGTGGCGAATGCGCCTGGCTCTCGCTGTCCTGCTGGCGGCCTCCGCCGCCTCCGCCGCCGTGCCCGAGAAGGGCGAGGGAACGATCACGCTGTTCGGGAGCGCTCGCGCGATCCCGGGCAACGGCGACTACGTGACGGAGCAGAGCGCTTCGCACCAGGTCATCCAACCCGGAGGGCTGGCGTCGTTCGGGTACCAGTACGACGACGACCTGCACTTCAAGATCGAGGTCGGGTACCTGATCGACCGGTACAGCATCGTCGGCGGCGATCTGCGGGTCACGAGCGTCCCCATCTTCCTGGCGCTCGATACGCCGCTGATCAAGGGACGGTCGTTCACCTTCTATGGAGGCGGCGGCATCGGCTACTCGCTGAACACCGGCTCCCGGCACGGGATCTCCAACGAAGCCAACTCCACCGCCGGCTACGTCGGCCTGGGGCTGCGCTTCCAGGTCTCGGGCCCGCTCGCCCTGGTCGTCGAGGACCGGTACACCGTCGCCAGCGCGCAGGTGGACGCGCCGAACAGCACCCGCCATCTCAACGTCGGCGGGAACCTGTTCTCGGTAGGGCTGATGTTCCATTTCCTCGAGCCGGACGAGAAGGGGAAACCGACGGGCAGGTAGGCAGGCGCTCCCTCACAAGATAGATGCAGGAAAGTCCAGGTCGTGGGATGCTCTCCCGGGACCCGAGCGTTCAACGAGGCGATGATGATGACCGACGAGACGAGCCCCCGGAGCGTGTCCCACCCTGAGCCCGCCGGCCAGGACGGGGACATCTCCTTGCTGCGCAAGGAAGTGATCGAGGCGCGCAATCTCGTCATCAAGACGGACAACCTGCTCAAGAACCTGCATGCGGAGCTGAAGCAGATGGGCCGCAAGCACGAGGAGCAGGAGAAGCGGCATTGGATGACCAGCGTCACCGCGTACATCGGCTTCGCGGTGATCGCCGGGGTGGGCGCCATCGCCTTCGCCAACGCCGAGGTCCGCACCGCCCGCAGCGACGCGCAGTCCAACGAGGCGCGCGCCGCCACGCTGGCCAAGGACGCCGAGAAGATCAAAGCCACCGAGCAGGCCCGGCGGGAGACCTCGGAGAAGGCGCTGCGCGTCTATGATCTCTTGGCCAGCGAGAAGGAAGGGCCGGGTCTGAACCAGGCGATGACCCAGGCCATGCACCTCGATCGCAACCAGCTCTCCGCGCTGGAAGGGAAGGCCATCGACGACCGCGCCGCCGGGATGAAGCGGCAGCTGGCGGAAGCCGCGCGCAGCTCGGGCGAGTCCGCTTATCGCCGCCAGGATTGGAAGACCGCTTCCCAGGACCTCGGCCGCTACGTCGAGCTGGAGCCGAAGGTGGGCGACAACATGATCTGGTTCCACCTGGGCAGCGCGCGGATCCAGACCCGCGAGTACCAGGGAGCCGTGCAGCCGCTGGAGTCGTTCATCAAGGGCACCGGAGGGACGAAGACCGCCCAGTACGCCGGGCTCATGCTCGGGCAGGCCTACGAGGAGGTCGGAAACCCGACGCGCGCGCGCGAGGTCTACGAGCGCGCGGTTTCGCTGTACCCCGGCAGCGAGTTCGCTCCGCAGATCCGCAACCGCTTGCGGAAGCTGGCGAGCGCGACGGCGCCGCTCGGGACCGCCCCGGCCACGGCCTCGGCTCCCAAGCCGCAGTAGAGCTAGCGCTCCTTCAGCTCGCGCCGCGCTTGCGCCAGGGCGTCCTTCACCCGGCGCGCCTCCTCCGCGGCGTCCGCTCCCGATCGGGAGAGGCGGCGGCGGATCTCCTCGATTCCGTCCAGGGCTTCCCCGAGCGCCCGCGATCCCGGCTCACCTTCCAGCCGGCAGCGCTGGCTGACGCGATCGAGCTCGTCTTCCCACCCCCGCGACCACGCGTCCCATTCCCGGGTGAGCGCGCCACCCTCCAGCCCGCCGGGGGCGGGCTGGACGGCGCGCGCGGAGATCTGGCCATACAGCCTCTCCACGTCCTCGAGGCAGGCGGTGGGCGCCTGGCGGGCAGGATCCGGCGCTCTCCGCCCGTACAGGTCGCCGACCACGCTTCGCAGGATCTGGGCGAAGAGGAACAGGCAAACGGCGCCGTACAGACCATAGAGGGCGACGCGATACGGCTTCAGCGCAGGGTCGCGCGGCACCCGCAGGGTCTAGCTTGGGATGCGCGGTCGTTCAAGGCCCGAGTCCGGGTTGCGCCACATCGGGGAGGATGGCCGTGTACCGCCCCTGCGCGTCCGTGCGCGCGCTGGCGAGGAACACGCTCGTCTGGTTGACATCGAGCGAGAAGAAATTGATCAGCGCGTCCGCCACCTGGACGTTGGGCCCGCTCCCCGAGGAGCCCCGGACCGTGCCGACGACGACCAGCGCCGGGGAGATCTGCACCGTGGGCAGCGCCGACTCGCCAGGATCGCTCGGGTCCAGGTCGACCTGGAAGATCTTGCGCGGCAGCGTGGAGTCGGTGGGAGGGACGACCTCGAGGCGCCAGCGGCCCCCATCCGCGGCCAGGCGGTAGACGCCGGTCGGGTCGGTGGGCACGGTGACCGCCGTCCTCCCCGCGATCAATCCGTCGTTCAGGCGCGTCGCCGTGATCTGGAAATTCGCTCCCACCGGGCGGCCGTTGGGCCCGACCACCTGGCCGCGGCGGAGGACCTTGGGCGGACAGGAGAGATCGAGGGTGGTGGCCTGGAACAGCGAGAGGGTCTGCTGCGGCGAGATCCCCGGAGTGGTGCCGTCGGACGAAGGGACGGCCTCGATCATGTAGTCACCAGCGCGCAGCGCGAACCCGTAGACGCCGTTCGAGTCGACCGCCGCCGATCGGGCCAGCATCCAACTCGACCCGGCGGGGGTCCGCACGTAGACGCGCGCGGATGGCACCGGGTTGCCTGAAAAACCCGTCACCCTGCCGGTGAGGGTGACCACCGGCGAAAGGGGGAGGTCGATGGCGGGGGAATAGGTGACCTTCGGATAGGTGGGGAAGGGATCCAGCGCGATCGTGGCCGGCACGCCCCCATCGAGGTCGCTAGGCGGTCCGATCTGGAGCGCATCGGGAGAGGTGCCTGGCGGCAGGACGAGGGTGTACCCGCCGTCGACATCGGAAATGGAAGCCGAGGAGAGGGCTGCCCCCTGGGAGTCCAGGGCCGTCACGCTCGCGCCGGCGACGGCTGTGCCGCCGTCGCCGACGGTGAGGCCTCCATCGAGGCGCGGGAACTGGGCTGCCGCGGGCACCAGGAGATCGACGACCGGCGCGCTGGTGAGCAGCACGCCGAGGCGCACCGGGGGAAACGGCGGCGCGCTCTGCACTGGGATCTGCACCACCACGTCCCAGGTCCCTTGCGGGATTCGCGCGATGTACTTTCCATTGGTGTCGGTCACCGCGGCGACTTGCTCGACCCGGTCGCGGATGGCGGGTGCGTGGTCGGTGAAGGTCACCACCGCTCCGGTAACGGCGGCGGCAGGGCCACCGGTCTGCTCCTGCAGGACCCCGCCGTCGGCCGTGAAGGGCACGTCGAGCAGGAAGTCGTTCAGCACGCTCTGGCGGACGTCGATCTGCTGACGCCGCACGGCGAACTGCGAGGTGCTCGGTGGGCGCACTTCCACTCCCACCACCGAGAGGTTCGCCGCCGGCGGACGGCACTCCCCGAGGAAGCAGATATGGGCCTGCGAGCACTGTCCGGCGCTCGCGCACGACGACGACGACACGCGAGGATCGCGCAGCGAGCATCCGGCCAGCACGGCGAGCAGCGGTAGGGCGCGCTTCATTGGCACACTGGCGAAGAAGGAAGCGTGTTCGGACACTGACCGGGAACCTGCTCCAGCCGGACGTCGACGGCGAACCGGTATTCGGTGGAGAAGTAGCCCGGCTTCATCGTCCGATTCGGACGGGCGGCGGTGTTCGACTTGTCGAAGCCGTCCGACTCCCCGATCACCACGTCCACCACGTGCACGCCGCTCTGGACGATCCGGGCGCTGTCCGCGTCGAAGTCATACGTATCCACGGTCCGGGTCGTCCGGGTGGGGTCGTCGCGGTTGGCCGGGATGTCCCGGCTCGCCTGGATCAACGTCGAGGACGGGACATTGGGATCGTAGTCCACGAACCAGCGCGCTTCGAAGGTGAGGTCGGGATCCACGTCGACCTGGATGTCGGCGAAGGCGATCACGCAGTGGCAGGGAGGGGATTTGGCGGCGTCCGCCGAACCCTGCCGGATCAAGGTGATCACGGGTGCCCGGATGAGGTCGGGAATCTCCGTGATCCGCGGCGCCGGGTGCGGCCTCGCGTCCTGCGGATCGATCGACTGGGGAATCATGCAGGCCGCTTGTGGGCACACCAGCACAGCCGAGGCTGTCGCAATTGCCGCGCCACGACAAAAACTACGGAATATCAAGCAGATACCTCCAAGACCCAGATGGGAGAAGCCCTCGCGACGCGACATCCGTGTCACGGGTCGTCCAGGCTTTCATCGGGTGGGAGGACCTCTCCCCTCTTTTCCGCCTCGATCCGCTCGAGATGGCGGAAGATGGTGCGAGGGTCCACGCCCAGGTCTTTCGCCGTCTTGGTCCGGTTGCCTCCGTTCCGCTCCAGCACGTCGTTGATGTAGCGCTGCTGCCACTCGTCCCGCGCCTGCGCCAGGGGCAGGATGGGGTCGAGCTGCTCCGGCCGCAGCTCCAGGTCGTCGGGGCTGATCAACGGCCGCTCGGCCAGCACCACCGCCTTCTTGATGCGGTTCTCCAGCTGGCGGATGTTGCCGGGCCAGCGGAAGCGTTTGATGGCGACCAGCGCTTGCGGAGAGAAGCCCTTCACCTTGCTCGCCAGCTCCCGCACCGCCCGCCCCAGGAACCACTTCGCGAGCGTGACCGCGTCCTCGCCCCGCTCGCGCAACGGCGGCAGGTGCAGGTGGACGACGTTGATCCGGTAGTAGAGGTCCTCGCGGAAGCGGCCCGCCTGCAGCTCCTCCTCCAGGTCCTTGTTGGTCGCCGCCACCACCCGGATGTCGACCGTCTCCGGCTTGTTCTCGCCAACCCGGGTGACGGCGCCTTCCTGGAGCGCGCGCAACAGCTTCACTTGCAGCGCCGCCGGCATCTCGCCGATCTCGTCGAGCAGGAGCGTGCCGCCGCTCGCCGCCTGGAACCGGCCGGGGCGGGCGCTGACCGCGCCGGTGAAGGCGCCGCGGGCATGCCCGAAGAGCTCGCTCTCCAGGAGGTTCTCGGGGATGGCGCCGCAGTTGATGGCCACGAACGCCCCGTTGTGCCTGGGGCTGCGGCGGTGGATCTCGCGCGCGATCAGCTCCTTTCCCGTCCCCGTCTCGCCGGTGACCAGGACGCTGATGTCCGTCCCCGCCACCTTGTCGATCTTGCGGAAGATGTCGCGCATGGCGTCGCAGGCGCCGATGATGTCCCCGTAGGTGTGCTCCTCGAGCCGGTCGAGCAGGGCCTTCTTGTCGGAGCGCAGCTCGTCGAGCTGCCGGCCCAGCTCGATCAGGAGGACCGCCGTGCTGCAGAAGCTGGTCGCCACCTCCAGCTCGCGCTCGCTGAACAGGTTCGCCAGCTTGTCGTTTCCCAGGTAGATGGCGCCCAGGAGCTCCCCGCGCATCACCAGCGGCAGGCACATCACCGAGGCCAGCTTGAGGTTGACGACGCTGCTGCTGGCGTTGAACTCGGCGTCGTGCAGCGCATCCTCGATGCGCAGCGGCTGGCGCGTATCCATCACCCGCTTGACGATGGTGTCCGAAAGCCGTTCGACGGCGTCGGCGACGTTCTCCCGCTGGAAATTGCGCGCCTTGAGGACTTGCGGCGCGCCCTCGCTGATGGCGAGCACGAACCCCTTGTCGGCGCGGACCACTTCGATCAGCGCGTCGAGCAGACGGGTCAGCGCGCCGTCGACGCCGCGCTCGTTGGCGAGCTGCCGGGCGAACTCGGCCAGCTTGGAGGTTGCGAGCGATTCCGTCTCGCCGGCCCCCGCCAGCCGCACCTGCGAGGGAGGGGAGGTCCGCTCGCCGCTCTGGAAGACGAGCTGCGTGGACCCGAGCTGGATGGTGTCTCCGTCCGCCAAGATGTGCTGTCCGCGCCGCTTCCCGTTGACGACCAGATGGGCGCCTTCCAGTGCCGTGGCCATGAAGGACTCGCCGTCGAACTGGATGGCCACCACGCCCCGCAGGTCCGGCACCCGGACGTCGCTGTCCGCCGCGGCCGCCAGCGTGGTCAGCGGCTTCACCAGCGGCACGAAGGCGGGAGCGGCGCCTTCGCTGTGCACGACCAGGGTGGCCATTAGCGCCCCCTCGGGCCGGGCTCCTGGAGGAGCCGGTCCGGAAGTTGTTCCTCGGGCTTGTAGTTGACGGAGGCGTGGATGGCGCTGGCGGCCCAGAGCGCGTAGAAGAGGCCGGCGCCCACCCACTTGACGACGTTCAGGCGCTGAGCGTTCCGGTACGCGGTGCCTGACTGCCCCTGGCTCTCGAACTTTCCCGTGACGTCGTCGCGCAGTCCCTCGATGAGCAGCGCGCTCCCCGCGCTGGCCGCTCCGGAGATCAGCATGGAGGTGGCGAAGAAGGCGCCCAGCTTGCGGTCGCCGTTCTGGAACTGTCCGATCCCGAAAGGCATGAACGAGACCCAGAACTCGTGCTGGATCACCCGCCGTTCGATGGACGGCGAGATCTCCGACAGACGCTTGCGTTCCGCCTCCAGCTCCCGCAGGCGCCGGCGCTCCGATTCCTCCGCCGCGATCCGCTTTTGCGCCTCCTGCTCGGCGCGCTTCTGCTCGCGCAACGGGGCGAGGCGGGGCTCGGCTTCCTTCTTCACCTGCGCGAAGAAGGAGACCGCCGCGGGAGGGACGTAGAACGGATCCAGCTCCGCGTCGGGCTCGATGTAGAGGTACTCGAGGAACGCCTTGTAGGCCTCCCCCTTCCGGCCCTGGTAGAAGAGCGCCAATCCCAGCAAGCGGTACGCCTCCGCCCGCATGGCCAGCGATTCGAAGCGGCCAGCCTCGACCAGGGCGGCGAGCAGCTTCGACGCCTGCGGGTAGTCGCCGTACTCGAACGTCACCCGGGCCTGGTTCATCGCGTCGGCCGCCGGGCGCGACTCCTCCTCCGGCGAGGGCTGGGACAACGCGAGCAGGGCTCCGGCCAGGGCTGCAGCGATCATGGTGTCGCCTTCGCGTAGTCGAGCTCGTTCACGGACCCTGCCTTGATGTACTGCGAGAGCGTGCGATCACCGATCGTCACCGCCACGCGCCGGACGGGCAGCGTCATCGCATAGGGTCGCGGGTCGGAGGCCCTGCCGATCAAGACCGAGCCCGTCCCATCGTCGACCAGCACGCGCGCGTCCGGGGGCGCATTGAGGATGCGGAACTGCGCCGGCCTGGGCGCTCCGGTCCGCAGCTTGTACATCTGGTCGGGCTGGTTCTTGCCCACGGCGACGACCTGGTTCCCGTCCGCGCAGCAGGGATGGCGGACCACGACCCGATGCGGCCCCGGCGGAAGCGCGAGCTTGAAGAGCACGTTCTCGCCGAGGTCCCGGCCGTCGACGATGACTTGCGCGCTGTATTGCACGTGGAGCTTGACGTCGAGCGGCGCGGGCGGTGGCTTGAGCGGGGGAGGGAAGGCGCGCTTGCGGACGCCGGTGCTCGCCGGAGGCGTCGGGTCGACCGCTTGCGGCGGCGTCGGCGCCGGGGCTGGCACCACCGGGTTGGGCTGGGAATCGCGCTCCGCGTTCTCGCGCGCCGGCTGCCCCGCGATGCTCTGTGGGGCGACCTTCGCCGCGGCCCGCTCGGCGGCCACCCTCCCGAGGTCGCGCTCATTCGCCCGGTGAAGCTGCCACCCCACGGCGATCACGACCGCCGCCAGTACCAGCCCGATCACCGCTCCCCGCAGGAGCTTCAGCAGGCGGTCGCGCCGGCGGATCCGGTCGACCCGCCCTCGCGCCTGCGCGTTCTGGGGGTCGAGCGCGAGCGCCCGGCCGAAAGCCGCGAGCGCGGCGCTGGTGCGCTTGTGGATCAGGTGCTCTTCGCCCGTGGCGAGATTGCGCGAGACCAGGCGCGCCCGGACGTTGGCCGCGTGCGCCTCCGGCCCCCGCACGAAGGCGGCGAGCTCGCGCACCGGCTCCTCGATGCCGGCCTCGCGCAACAGCTGCATCAGCTCCAGCTTCACTTCGGCCGCGCTCTGGTACCGGCGCGCCGGATCGTTCTCCAGGCAGCGGGCGATGATCCGGGCCAGGGCGTCTCCCACCGAGGGCCGCACCGTCCGGGGATCCTGCCGCTTGCCGTCGAGGATGCTGCGCAGCAGCGCCGCCGGCGAGGTGCCCTGGTAGGGGAGCTTTCCGCACGAGAGCCAGTAGAGGATGGTCCCGAAGGAGAAGAGGTCGGCCCGCGGATCGACCGGCTTCCCCTCGATGGTCTCGGGCGCGAGGTGGGCGGGAGATCCGAGGATGCTGCCGGTGATGGTGAACTTCTCGTCGGGGTCGAGCAGGGCCGCGATGCCGAAGTCCGTGAGCTTCACCACGCCGTCGTCGCGGACCATGATGTTCTCGGGCTTCAGGTCGCGATGGACGACCCCGGCGGCGTGCGCGTGCTGCAGCGCTTCCGCGATGGGCAGGAGGCAGGCCGCGGCCAGCTCGGGGGGATCGAAGGGATGGGCTTCCGCGAAGGTGCGCAACGTCATCCCGCGGATGAACTCGGTGACCAGGTAGCTCGGGTCCGCCTGCGGCCCCGAGAAGTCGTACACGTCGAGGATGTAGGGGTGGTGCAGCCTGGCCACCGCGTGCGCTTCCCGATCGAAGCGCTTGCGGATCTCCTCACGCGCGTGCAGGTGGGCGTGCAGCACCTTCACGGCCACCGTGCGGCGGAGCTGGGTGTCCCACCCCCTCCACACCACGGCCATTCCGCCTTGCCCGACCTGCTCTTCGAGCCGGTACCGGCCCAGCTCCAACCCGAACCTCCGCCGAAGCCCTGACGCGCGTGTCGCGTTTCTACAGCGAAACAACGATCGGCGCCATCAATGGAAAACGGACATTCCCGTCAGCGCTTCCCGCTCCGGACGCGCTGCAGCAACTCCTCCAGCAATTCCCGGGGGTCGCTGGGGAGCGGACGCTCCGGCTGTTCCAGGGGAGCGAAGGAGGCCGCGTGGGCCCGCGCCGAGCGGGGCGGAGCCCGGGTCGCGCCGATGGCGTGCGGGCCGGGCGGCGACTCGAGCTCCTCCGCGGTGTCCAGATCTGCCCGCCCGGCGGGAGTCGAGAGCGCGCGCAGCTCGATCAGACGCTCCCGCAAGAGCTCGTTTTGCGGATTCGCCGCCACGGCCCGCTCGTAGGCCTGCGCGGCCGCCGCGAAGCGGCCGGCGCTGGCCAGGGCTTCGCCTTGCTCGGCGTCGCCGGGTGGGGGCGAGGAGGGATCGGGCTCCTCCGGATCGGCGCGCCGCCGGCTGACGAGCTCGCTGGGCTGCAGCAGCGCGCGCACCGATTCCATGCGGGCGCGGATCCGCTCGTCGTCCGGATGCTGGGCGAGACAAGCCTCGAAGAGCTCGAGCGCCGCGAGCAGCTCGCCCCGCCGGACCGCCCGCTCCGCTCTCTGCTCCAGCTCCTCCGCGGTCATCGGCGGGAATTGTACAGAATGCCCGATCAGGGCGCGAGAATCGGTTGCGGGGTCGGGAGCAGGCCGCGGGTCCGGCTCTGCAAGGCGAGCTGCTGGAGGCCGTCGACGGCGCTGGGAAAACGAGGCGCGAATCCGAGGTCGCGCAGGCGCTGGGTGTCGTACCAGCGATCCGCCGAGAGCTGCTCGAGGAGATCCGGCTCCAGGCGCGGGGGCGGGATGGGCGGCTGACCTTCGAACGCGAGCCGCCAGGCGCGGGCGATCCTCCGGTTGAGCGGGCCCCAGAGGACCCAATCGGGAAGGTGCTTCGCCAGCCACAGTCCGCAGCGCGCCGGCCGCGGCGAATAGGGCAGCCTGCCCGCCTCGCGGGCGCCGGCCGCCTGGAGCACGGCGCGCGCGAGCTCCTCGAGCGGGAGCGGGACGTCGTCGGCGACGTTGAAGGCGCGCCCGTCCAGCTCCCGGGTGTGCGAGCCGACGATGAGGGCCGCCTGCGCCACGTCCTGCGCGTGCACGGTGTGGACCACGGGCCCGCGCCGGGGCACCCAGAGCGCGCGTCCCGCGCGCGCCGCCAGCGCGGCGATGGCCATCGCCACCGCGAGCCCGCGGCGCTGGCGCGGCCCGTAGGTGAGGGCGGGGCGCAAGACGACGAGTTGGAGGCCGCGCGTCCGCCTCCAGAGGAACGCCTCGCGCTCCACCGCCCAGCGCGTCTCGCCGTGCCGGTCGACGGGGAGCTTCACTTCTCCTTCCTCGCAGGGCAGGTTGCGGGGACGTCCGTACACGGAGGTGCTGGAGAGCAGCAGGAACGGCGCCCGCGCCTGCAGCGCCGCCGCCATCGCTCCTCGCACGCCGGCCAGCGCCGCCTCCCGATCGTTGGCGCCCGGGAACGCGGCATGGGCGACGAGCTTGGTCCCTTCCGCCAGCTCCGCGGCGGTCAACGCGCCCTCCGGCTGCGCGAGCTCTACCGCGTGTACCGAGGCGCCTGCCGCGCGGGCCGCGGTGCAGTCGCTCCCCGGACGGTCGAGGGCGCGCACTTCCCACCCCCCCTGTGCGAATGCCTCGCACAAGTGAGAGCCCACCAGCCCGGCCGCTCCCGTCACCAGCACCGCGCGCACAGGCGCCGATCTGTCATGCCGCGTCGAGAGCCGCAACCCGCGATCGCCTGCGACGCATCGCGCACACTGTGGGGAGTGGACATGCAATTCGTACACTTTCGGGGGGCTGCTCCGCCCCGCTATGCTGTGGAAAACAGGGGGGAGACGCCGCCAACGTGCAATTTCTCGACGTACTCCTGATCGAGCGGTCGCCGGACTTTCTCGTGGTGCTCGATGCCGAGCTCCGCGTCGTCAGAGCCAGCGCCGGACTTCGTTCCGCCGTGCCCCTGGTGGCGGCTGGCGAGGACTTCCTTCGATCGCTGGACGAAGCGTCGCAGGTGCGGCTCAAGCAGGCCCTCTCGCTCCACAACGACGGCGGACCCTCGCTCTCCCTGGAGCTGGTGCACCGCGGCCGCGAGCGGCTGGTCACCACCGTCTACCGGTTCTACGGCGTGGAGCGCCCCTATCTGGCGGGCGTGGGGCGCGAGTCCGCCACCTCGTCCGAGCTGGTCGACCAGGTCGACGTCCTGCGCCGCCGGTACCACGAGTCCGTCTCCCAGCTGGCTTCCCTCACCGGCCGGTTGAGGGAGCTGGCGATGATCGACTCGCTCACCGGCGTGTTGAACCGGCGCGCGTTCCTCGACCACGCCGACGGCGAATGGGTCCGGCATCGCCGGCACAACCACTCGCTCGCGTGCGCGATGATCGACGTCGACGGCTTCAAGAGCATCAACGACACTTTCGGGCACGCCGCGGGGGACGCGGTGCTGCAGCACATCGGGACGCTGGTCCGGGCCACCTTGCGCGCCAGCGATTTGCCCGCTCGGCTGGGGGGAGACGAGTTCGTCGCCCTGATGCCGGAGACGAATCTGGAGGGGGCGACGACGACGGCGGAGCGGCTGCTGGCGCGGGTGGCGGAGCGCAGGCTCACCGTGCTCGATCAGAGCTTTGCCACGACGCTCTCCATCGGAGTTGCGAGCGCGGAAGGCTGCAACTCCCTCGAGGAGCTGATGGCGCGCGCCGACAAGGCGCTGTATCGGGCGAAGAAAGAAGGCCGCGCCCGGGTCTGCCGCGCCGAACCCTAGGCGTGAGCCTGGGGTTCGGGCGGCTTCTGCTCGCCCTGCTGCGCCTGCTGCTCGGCCGGAGGCGGGTTCTTCTCTGCCTTGAGGAAGGGGTCCTCCTCCAGAGCGGAGCGGAGCACGTCGTCCATGGAGTGGGCGAAGATGAACTCCATCTCCTTCTTCGCCTGCTCGGGCACGTCCACCAGGTCCTTCTTGTTCCGCTCGGGCAGGATGATCCGCTTGATGCCCGCCCGGTGCGCCGCCAGGACCTTCTCCTTGATGCCGCCCACCGGCAGCACCAGGCCGCGCAGCGTGGCCTCTCCCGTCATCGCCACGTCGCCCCGGACCCGGATGCCCGTGAGCAGCGAGGTCAACGCGGTGAAGATGGTCACGCCGGCCGAAGGGCCGTCCTTGGGGATCGCGCCCGCCGGGAAGTGGATGTGGATGTCGTTCTTCTCCAGGAAGCGCGGGTCGATGCCCAGCTTCTGCGCCCGGTTGCGGGTATAGCTGAGCGCCGCCTGGCAGGACTCCTTCATCACGTCCCCGAGCTGTCCGGTCAGCGTGATGCCGCCCTTGCCCTGCATGCGAGTCGCCTCGATGAAGAGCAGGTCGCCGCCCGCCGCCGTCCAGGCGAGCCCGGTGGCGACGCCCGGCAGCTCGGTGCGCTCCGCCGTCTCCGAGTAGTGCTTCTCGGGCCCGATGATGATCTCCAGCTCCTCGGGATTGATGGTCCGCTTGGCCGAGTCGCCCTTGGCCACGTCGACGGCCACCGCGCGGCAGACGTCGGCGATGGTCCGCTCCAGATTCCGGACGCCGGCCTCGCGCGTGTACCCGCCGATGATCTTCGCCAGCGCGGCGTCGGTGATCTCGATGTTCTCCGGCGCCAGGCCGTGCTCGCGGATCTGCTTGGGGATCAGGTGGTTCCGGGCGATGTGCACCTTCTCGTCGAAGGTGTACCCCGGCAGCTCGATGACCTCCATGCGGTCGCGCAGCGGGGGCGGAATCGGCTCCAGCTGGTTCGCCGTGGCGATGAACATGATCTTCGAGAGGTCGTAGGGCACGTCGAGGTAGTGGTCGGAGAAGCTGTTGTTCTGCTCCGGATCCAGCACCTCGAGGAGCGCCGCGCTCGGGTCGCCGCGGAAGTCGGCGCCCAGCTTGTCGATCTCGTCGAGCATCATGACCGGGTTGATGTGGCCCGCCTTCTTCATCGACTGGATCACCCGGCCGGGGAGCGCGCCCACGTAGGTGCGCCGGTGGCCGCGGATCTCCGCCTCGTCGCGGACGCCGCCCAGCGACAGGCGCACGAACTTGCGGTTCGTGGCTCGGGCGATGGACTGGCCGAGCGACGTCTTGCCCACGCCCGGAGGCCCCACCAGGCAGAGGATGGGACCCTTCATGTCGTTCTTCAGCTTGCGCACCGCCAGGTACTCGAGGATGCGCTTCTTCACCTTCTCCAGGCTGTAGTGGTCGTTGTAGAGGACGCCCCTCGCGTTCTCGACGTCGAGGTTGTCCTCGGTCTTCTTGGTCCAGGGCAGGTCCGCGATCCACTCCAGATATGTGCGCGCCACCGTGTACTCGGAGCTGGCGGTGGGGATGCTCTTCAGCCGGTTGAGCTCCTTGTTGGCGACCTTTTCCACGTCCGGCGGCAGGCCGATCTTCTTCAGCCGCTCGCCGAGCTCGTCGAGCTCCTCCTCCTCCTCGCCGAGCTCGCCCAGCTCCTCCTTGATGGCCTTGAGCTGCTGGCGCAGGTAGTACTCCCGCTGGGTCTTGGACATCTCGCCCTTGACCTGCGAGTCGATCTTCGAGCTGAGCTTGAGGATCTCGCGCTTGCGGTTGAGGAGCTCGAGGACGAGCTTCATCCTGTCTTTCAGGTCCACGGTCTCCAGGACCTGCTGCTTCTCCTCGATGGGAACGTCGACGTTGGCGGCGATCAGGTCCGCCAGGTGCCCCGGCTGGGTGATGGACTCCACCAGCTCGGTGGCGGCGGCCGGCAGCTCCGGCATCATCTCGATCACTTCGCGCGCCAGCTTCTTGAGGTTGATCCCCAGCGCCTCGATCTCCACCGCGTCCACCGGCGCCTTGTCGTCCACCGTCTCGATCCGCGCCTTGAGGTAGGGGTGCTCCTGGACCAGCTCGGACACGCGGAAGCGCGCCAGGCCCTGGACGACGAGCGAGTAGTTGTCCTCGCCCATCTTGAGCAGTTTCACGATCCGGGCCACGGTCCCCATCTTGTGGAGGTCCTCGGCGCCGGGATCCTCTTCCTCCGCCTTGCGCTGGGTGACGACCCCGATGACCTGGTCGTCGCGCACCGCGTCCTTGATCAGCGCGATCGTCTTCTGCCGGCCTACCGCCAGCGGCAGCACGCCTCCGGGAAAGAAGACGCTGTTGCGCAGCGGGAGGATGGGCAGGACCGGCGGGATGTCCTCCTTGTTGATGAGACCCGGGGCTGCCGGGGTGACGACTTTGCCTTTCTCGGACATTCGCTTGTTCTCCCCGTCCTTTTGAGAAACTTGGTTCCGCGTGTCTAACGGCGAACGGCCAATGTAGCCACAGCAGAGGGTCTGACAATAGCTCAGAGTCGCCGGGGTGGCATGCAAGTTGCCGCCGCCTTGACGGCACGGCGCCCCGTCCAAACCTTGCCCGTCGTACCGATGCGCGCCTTGAAAGCCGTCACGCTGCTCGCCTCCCTCTGGGCTTGCCAGAGCTACGTCGCCGTGCCTGTGCAACCGGTGACACTCGTGGCGGTCTCGCAGCGCAGCCAGGTCCGCGTCTTCACCAAGGCGGACGTGCTGCTGGTCATCGACGACAGCTTCTCCATGTCGGGCAAGCAGGACCGCCTGGCGGCGGCCTTGGGCAGCTTCACCGCCCAGCTCGATGCGCTGGCCCCACCCGTGGATTATCAGGTGGCGGTCACCACCACCACAGTTTCCGAACGTCTGGGCGCGTGTGGGCCCGGCGGCGACCCCAATGCCGCCGCGCGCTGCGACAGCGACTGGGAGGCGAGCGGGTTCTCCTGCGACCCGGGGCTCGCGTGCTTCCGCGCCTTTCCCCAGGCGGGCACGTTCCACCAGGGCGGGTCCGCGCCGGCCGCGATCCTGCGCCGGGCCGACTACACCGCCCAGCAGTTCGCCCAGTACCTGGCGGCGAGCGTGCAGGTGGGCGTGAACGGATCCCGGCAGCCCCAAGGCATGGAGGCGATGAAGCTGGCGCTCCAGCGATCGGGCTTCCTCCGCGACGGGGCGAAGATCGTGGTCGCCTTCTTCACCGACGCGGAGGACTGCTCCGACCCGGGCCACCACCTGTCCATGCTCACCAAGGACCCGGCGACCGGCAACATCGTGGATCAGTGCGCGATCATGGCCCGTGGGGGCGCGCCCTCGTCCCTGGAGCCGGTGGCGAACTACGTAAACCTTTTGCGGGGCCTCCATGACTCGGATGGAACTCCCAAGGAGGTGGAGATCGGCGCCATCGTCTCCCTGCAGGACGGGACCCAGGACCCCGGCGTCTGCGCGAATCCGGCTTGCGACGCCGCCTGCGACGCTCCGCCGGCGGTCGCGGCCTGCGAGGCGCGCTGCAGCGGCTCGCCCACGCCCGACATCTGCAAGGCGGACTGCGCGGCCGAGTGCCACACCTTCTGCGGAGGCCAGGTGCCGGGCCGCCGATACCTGGACCTCGCTTACGCCTTCTCCGGCGTCGCAGCGAACGTGTGCAGCGACGACGCCAGCCCGGCGCTGTCGCGCCTCTCCGCCGTGGTGGGCATCCCGAAGGAGGTCCTGCTCCGGGCCCAGCCTTCCTCCCCCGACGTGCTGGTGGTGCGGGTGGAGCGGAACGGGCAGAGCCAGGAATGCCAGGCCGGGTCGGGCTACGATCTGGTCACCACCACCGACGGCCCGGCCGTCCGCTTCACCGGTTCCTGCCTGCTCCAGCCGGATGACGTGTGGGACCTGCGGTACCTGACCAGCCGCTGACTAGATCCGGAGCGCGATCCGGACCCCGAGCTGCGTCCGGTCCGGGCTGAGAAAGCCGAACTCGCCGCCGAATTCGAAGTCCCGAAACATCAACCCGAATCCGGCCGCGGCGTGTCCGCGCACCGTATCGCCGTCGAAGAAGATCCACGGTCCGCCGACGCCTTCCACGTAGACGCGGTTGATGCGCAGGCGGAGGAACACGTCGATCGGGATGCCCCCGGTGGTGGGCGACGTGGTGAGCAGCCCTCCGAAGCGTGCTCCGACGGAGACGATGCCTCGCCTGCCCAGCCAGGTCTCCAAGCCCAGTCCGAGCGAGAAGACGCCGGGGCCACCGTTGAGCAGATAGTCGCCGCCGAGCCGGAGAGAGACGTTGGAAGCGGCGCGGGCGGGCAGGGCGAGCGCGAGCACGAAAGCGGCGGCCAGGAACGTTCGAACCATCGAGTCCTCCTCGCCAAGGAGTCTGCCATGCCGTTCCTCAACAGCCGATTTCCCTGCTCAGTCCGGGTTGCCCCACCCCAGCGGCGGTGATACGGCTTCCGGACCCATGCGCGCTCTCGCGTTCTTCCTGCTCGTCGCGCAGCCAGTGCCGCCGGGCCCGCCACAGCCCGGCGTGCAACAGCGCGTTCCCACCGCCGAAGGTCCGGCGGGCTGGAGGGAGAAGTTCGACGAGCTCTGGCACCACCGGGACGAGAGCGGCGTCGAGAAGCAGCTGGAGCAGATCCTCCAGCAGCAGCTGGCGGTGGAGCCCCGCTCGTTCGAGGCCAACTGGCGCCTGTCCGCGCTCTACAACTGGGAGGCCGACGCCAAGGAATCGGACGAGAAGGCCGCGCTGGGCAAGAAGGCGTGGGACGCCGGCGACCGCGGCATCGCCGCCAACCCCAACGACGTCCGCGGGCAGTACAACGCGGCGGTGGGGATCGGGCTCTACTCGGAGGGAGTGGGGATCATCACCGCGCTCTCCCAGGGGCTGGAGGGGAAGTTCCGCGATCGCATCCAGACGGCGATGCGCCTCGACAAGGACTACCTGAACGGCGCGCCGCAAGTGGTCTGGGGGCGCTATTTCTACAAGCTCCCCTGGCCCAAGCGGGACGTGGAGGAGGCCACCAAGGTGCTGACCGCCGTGGTCCAGAGCCACCCCCGGAACCTCCGGGCGAAGCTCTACCTGGCCGACTGCTACGCCGACTCGGACAAGGTCGACGAGGGCATGAAGCTGGTCCGGCAGGTCATCGAGGCGCCGCTGGGAGACGATCCGCCCGAGGATCGGCGCTTGAAGAAGAAGGCCCGCAACTGGATCGAAGCGCACGGTCCGCCCAACACCGCGCAGTAGGCAGTAGGAGGATCATCATGGCCACCGCAGAGAGCCACGTCAGCGCGATGCAGAAACAGCGCAGCGAGCTCGCCAACATCCAGTCCGTGGCCCAGCTGTTCCGGCAGCGGGGAGGCTCCGACGCGCAGCGCGTGGCGGCGCGGCGGAAGGTCTCCGGCCGCTGGCAGGAGGTGAGCTGGGCCCAGCTGGCGACCGACAGCGAGGAGACCGGCTGGGGGCTGATCGCGCTGGGCGTCAAGAAGGGCGAGATGGTCAGCATCATCGCCGGCACGCGCGTGGAGTGGACGGTCGCCGACCTGGGCATCGCGCTCTCCGGGGGCGTGGCGGTCCCCATCTACCAATCGAATACGCCGGAGGAGTGCCGGTTCATCCTCGACAACGCCGGCGCGGTGGTGGTGTTCGCCGAGGACCACCGGCAGCTGGCGAAGCTCCGTCAGGAGCGGGGCCGGCTCCCCAAGATCCATCACGTGGTGCTGCTGGAGGGCGAGGGCGACGGCGACTGGGTGCTGTCGCTGGAGCAGCTGAAGCAGCGGGGACGGGAGCACAAGGGCCGGGTGCCGGGTGATCTGGAGGCGCGGCTGCAATCCCAGCGGCGCGACGATCTCACCACCATCCTCTACACCAGCGGCACCACCGGCATGCCCAAGGGCGTGATCATCACCAACGACAACATGCTCTTCGCGGCCGAGGTGGCCGTGGGCACCGGCCTGCTCAAGCGCGAGGACAGCCACTTGCTGTTCCTGCCCTTCGCGCACTCCTTCGCCCAGGTGATCAAGGCGGCCTGGCTCGGCAGCGGCATGACCATGATCTACGCCGAGTCGGTGGACAAGCTGGTGGACAACGCCGGCGAGACCGGGCCGACCATCCTCTCCGCGGTTCCACGCGTCTACGAGAAGGCGTTCAACACGGTGGTCGCGGGCGGCATGGCGAACCCCGGGCTCCAGGGCGCGCTCTTCCGCATGGCGATGCGCGAGTTCGAGCTCTATTGCAAGGCGAAGAACAAGGGGCAGACGTACGGATCGCTCGCGTTCACAGTGGCCCGGAAGCTCGTCTTCCCCAAGGTGAAGGAGAAGCTCTCCAAGCGGTTCGGCGGGCGGATCACGAAGTTCGTCTCCGGAGGCGCGCCGCTGGCGAAGAAGATCGCCTACTTCTTCGATCTGCTCGG
>WNFP01001130.1_pt1 | contig 20927 bp, 17 predicted proteins | sample 5400201 | NCBI WGS metagenome assembly WNFP01 (sample SAMN13153355, study PRJNA577476) | soil metagenome | isolation source: 115 cm saprolite under Madrone tree | place: USA:California | collected 2016-06-14
TGAGCACTCTGACGGAAAGAGAGTTGATTGAACTCGTCGTGGGTTGGGTAAGACAGAACGGGTTGAAAAGTGATCTGGCTGGCCTAGAAGTCAGCGCAGATACCGATCTGATGTCTAGCGGTCTGCTCGATTCATTCAGCTTTGTTGACCTGATCATGTATATCGAGACCATGGGTGGATGTAAAGTGGATCTGACCGATGCCGAGCCTAGCGAGTTCTCGGTGGTGAAGGGTCTGTGCCGGATAGCCTTGAAGGATCACCAATAGGCCGGCATTCAGGACGAGATCCGTCGTCGATACATTTTCACACCCATTCGAAGTCGGAGTCCTGGACAGATGTATATCCGGTGAGTATTCCGCCTAATTTGTTCACTTTTCGTGCTGTCCCCTACACATTTCATCGAGTTCGTGCAAGACTTCGCCGTGATTTGTTGACGGCAGACTCTAGGAGGCTCAGTGAAACGCACCCGTCCCCAAGGCAACGGGCCTCGACTGTGTCATGAACTGCAGAGAAAGGGCGTCCGAGTTTAGACCAGACCGCTCGATAAGCTGCGGAATGGTCTTGTGATACAGAATCAAGAGATCCACGGGGGTAAAGATGCCGGTCGTAGAGTACGCGCCAAAGTATTTTGAAGCCTTGTGTAGATTCGTTGACAGGGTAGGGGAGAGGCTAGCGCTAACCCACCGTCCATTTGTGGATTATTACTATGCAAGCCGGGATTGGTGCAGGCTCTACTTGTATGTTGGAAACGACGGCACGATTCTAGGGACATACGGTCTCGACCGCATGCGCTTTGAGTACAGCGGCCGCGAAATGATGATCGGGTTTGGTAGCAACTTCTATTCGCTCCAGCCAGGCCTCGGAGGTGTGCTTTTCATTCATTGGCACAACGCATGCCCAATCGGGCTTGTGTACGGAGGGAGCGCGGACACACACAAGATGATTCGTGGACGAAAATGGGCATTTTACAATGGCGTGAGGATCTACGTTCTGAACAAGCCCTACGAGGTACATCCAGGCGAGGGCTGGCTTCGAGTAACAGCAAAATCCGTCCTGCGACGGACTCGACGATCAAACCTCTCGTCGTACTGCTCGCGAATTCCGGTGGAAATCCGCACGCGAATCTCAATTCGGGAGGAACGGACTTTCACGGAAGACCTACTTCCGCGCGTGTCGCCGTTTATTTTTCGTCTGGCTCCTCCAGCCCACTATCTGAATTGGCGTTACAACACAGAGCTCTCTTTTGTCCGATACCGCCTCTTCCGGATTCTCGACGGTGGACGCTCAACGGGATACGTGGTCTTCAACGAATCACCAGAAAAGCTGCTCGTCGCTCAATGTGATGGAACGGATGCGCACACCTTAGCCTACGGAGTCGTTTTGGGCGCTTTAGAGGCAGGCCGTGAAGATCGCAAGCCACGTTCGGTGGCCCTGGCCAGTTGCCACCCAGGAATGCAGGACATCTATCAGCGCGTCGGTTTTCAGCCAGAACGGGCAGACCGCACATTTGCTATAGGAACGCTTGGCGGATCTGTGGATATTACACCGAACACATTCAACTGGCTTGTTAACTTCGATTGGGGCGACAACGGTTTGCGCCCGCCTTTTCTCGACCAATCGCAAGGATCACAAGGTGCTGAGGCGCATTGAATGGGTCATTTCTTCGGTCTTCCCACTCGACTTGCGGTCAAGAACATCAGTTCAACTGTGTTCATGTCCTTCGCTTGCAGCTTCCCCGCCGGAATCCGTGTGTTTGTCAGTTCTTCAAGTTTAAACAGAATATCGACGAGCGCTAGCGAATCAATTAGACCCGACGAAACCAAGGGAGTGTTTTCGTCGATCCGAGCGTCTGGACGACGAATTACCTCCTGGACGATATACTCGATCATTTTCGTCGTGAGTTCCGACATTAGATCAGTTCTCCTTGAACTCGCAAATCCGCATGTTCCGAGAGGAGCCTCTCACGTGTCGTGGAGCGCGCTGGTTTGCCCGCCGTGCTCTTAACAATCCACCTAGGCGGCTTCAGATAAATAGAACGTATCCCAACGCCTAGCTCTGAGGTAATTGATGTCCTGAGTTCGCGTTCAATCGTCTGCGTGTTCTGTAAATCACTCTCTTCGCGGACCTCAGCCACAACGACGATTTCTTCCGTCCCAAGACTCGCGTTGTATCTCCCGAAAGCCACGACCCTACCATCATAGATTGCAGGGTGGACGGATACGATTTCTTCGACATCCTGCGGATATATGTTTTCGCCAGCGACTATGATCAAGTCTTTCTTCCGACCAATCACATAGAGTTGATCATCCAGCAGGAGCCCCAAATCGCCTGACCAATACCAACCGTCCCGGAGAGCCTTAGCTGTCAAATCGGGGCGGTTGTAATATCCATCCAACATCGAGTCACAGCGAATAGCGATTTCTCCGAGATTTCCTGGAGTGAGGTCTTCTCCTCCATCCGACATAATTCGAATCTGCGTATACGGAAGGCAGCTACCCGATGAAACCAAGCAAACGGCCCCGCGAGCGTCTTTCGATGTTGGGAGCGCACGCTTCTGCTTCCGGAAGGCGTCACCGTCGACCCAGATCCGGCGTGGACCCGGCCCTGTTACATCGGATTGTGTAACAGCGAAGACAGTCTCCGCCATTGCGTAGGAGCTCTGCAGGATATTCGGCTTCAGCTTGGCATTCGCGTATGTGGCAAGAAATTCGTCCATACTGGAAGCCCGAACAGGCTCCGAGCAATTGATAAGGGCTCTTACGCAGGAGAGATCAAGCGCACAACCATTTTGGGGTTTCGCCCTTCGCGCCAAAAACTGCAAAGTGAAGTTAGGAATCCACGCCAAGGTGCATTGAAAATTGCTCATAAGTTCGAGCATGGTCGCTGGTTGTATGACCCAATCGGTGGGCGATTGCATGACCACCGGCAGATGACACACAAGGGGCAACATAAAGCACGCGATCAAGCCCATGTCGTGGTAAAGGGGCAGCCAACTATAGATCCTGTCTTCGCGACCGATGTCGATCATCGGTATAAGGTGGCTAATTTGCTTCAGCACTGCGGCATGGGAAAGGGCGACGCCTTTTTGCAGTCCGGTAGTCCCCGCAGAGTGTTGAATAAACGCCAAGTCATTAGGCAACCCGATGTGGACCTCTGCTGTAACTGGTTCAAGCAAAGGCTCCTCGGCACACGGAACAAGACGAGCAGCCCCGTCCACGCTGACGTGCTCCATCAATTCATCCGGGAAGTCCTTGTCGACCAAGATCAGCGTGGCTTTTAGGTTGGCTGAAACTCCTTTCAGTCCGTAGCGGTACTTGGTGGGTTCAACTTTGAAGTTCGGATAAGCAAGAATCGCTGGAACCGCCCCAATGAGCATTGCTCCTACGAACGCAGCCATCAACGCGATGCCCTGCGGCATTATAAGGATGACGGTGTCCCCTGGCTGGACGCCCTTTAAACGGAAATACCTCGCCTGAGACAGGGAGCGTCTTTTGAATTCCCCAAACGTAGCCGACTCGATGTCGTCTTCGCCCCTCCACATCGTTACGAAAGGCTTTTCCTCGGGTGCAGCAAATAGCGCATCAGGTATGGTCCGGTATGGGAGGTCATGTACGAGGACGCCCTCACTCATGTTTCCTCGATTCGATATGAATCGGCAAGTACCCTGCGACCGAGGGATCAATTTCCGGGGAGGTTTTAGTGTTCATCTCGGAGGCTTTGCGACTGGGGGCAGTGAATCACTCTTCAAAAAAGCAGACGATAATCGTGGCGGAGCTGAGGTCTCCTTTCGGAGCTGTGAATCGATCAAAGGTTGCAAGCCATCGGCGAGGCGGGACGCCATAATCTCTGCACCTGCGGACGTGAAATGTGAGAAGTCTGCGAAATACGCGCGGCCCGGAGGTATCTCATCCGCGGCATCAATGAGCAAAACATGCTCTCCAGTAGCGACATTACGAATCGCATCATTCATGCGCTCTTCCATATCGATAAAACCATTCTCGTTCAACATTGGATAGAATTTCCTCCAAGCAATCAGGAGATCACGATCCCAATCCGTCAAGTTCTTTCCGAAAGCAGTCGCGTGGGTAACCAATATGGGCTCCACTCGGTAGCCGCGCAGCGCACCCAAAAGCTTCGACAAATCTCGTCGAAAACGAATCACGTTCTCTTCGGGTATCCGTTCCATTACAGAATACTCGCGTGCCTGCTCCTTGATTTGCCAATCTCTCAGGTATGTTTGAGCGATCGTCGGCAGTATCTCCTTCAACAGGTTGCGAAGGCGACCCGCAATTCTCCATTCGTAGTGCCTTTCAGGTTGTTTCGTTTCCATCTCGCCCGACCCACTTGACGCTGTCCCTTCTGCAGTCGGCGGCGACCAGATATATGTCGCAACCGACGGATAAATGATGGCATAGGCAGGATGAACTTGCTCAACGATCTCCTTTAACCGTCGTGTCGCAGTGCCAAGCGTCTCTCCTGGGTAAGCTGCATTGACTACCTGGAATAGCTCGCGCCCAAACCTCGCGTTCAGTTTCCGCTCAAGCTGTCTCGGGTATTCTTCGCCCGGCGCCTCATATTGTCCGAATGTCTCAGAAGAGCCAAGGCATACGATCCTCACTCCACCGGGTCGGAGTTCCGGCCCCCTGTACCCCAGATTGTTCAGCTGCCACTTTTGATACCGAGCTCCAGGACGTCCCCACTTGCCTATGTTATCTCTCACATAGAGGATCTGATCGTCATAGGTATCCCAGAAGGGCGCTCCGTAACTTAAGAAATCATCTACCCTGGCGCACAGTTCCAACACCAAGACGAAGATGACCAGTCCCAATGCGAACCGCGCGAATTGTAATAGTCGATTCATTAGAATTGAAAATAAATGAATGCTTGTGTTTGCGCCGTGTGTAAGAAGCCGATATAAACCGCTATCGAATATAGCGCAAAGCGGCATTCTAGCGGAATTGTAAGCACTCGGCCGTACCTGCGCCACAACAAACCCGCAATAATCGCTCCGAAGTAAGCAAGCCCTGAAGTTGAGACTAAAAAATACAAGCTGCACGGTAGCACATGGCCACTATATGTTGGGGGACTCACGACAGCGCGCAGCATGGCAAGCGCTTGAGAAAAAGTTCCGACTCGAAAGAACACCCACCCAAGGCAAATTGTGCTGAATGTCATCAACCAGGAGGCTGGCCCCAGGACGAGGTGCGGCAAGCGCCAGCTCATTCTCCGCTGAAGCTCCTGCCATCGCCGATGCAGAACAAGGAGCGTTCCATGATAAAGCCCCCAAACAACGAAAAGTAACGATGCTTTGTGCCACAATCCGAACACCACCATTGACAAAACGAGAGAGAAACTCCGCCACCATTTTCCCCGCCGAAGCATGACGATCGGGAGGAAGAGGTAATCGCGGATCCAGAACGAGAGTGACATGTGCCAGCGTGTCCAGAACTCCGAGGGGCTAGTGGCGAAGTACGGGCGGTCAAAATTTTCGTCCAGACGGATGGCGAAGAGACGAGCGGCCCCTATGACGATGTGAGAATAGCCTGCAAAGTTGAAAAACAGCACAAATCCATATCCAATGGCCACGCACCAGACATCGAGTCCTGTTAACCCGCTCGGAAAGCTGTCGAAAATGTGGTCGAGTCCTTCGCCCATGTGAACTCCACTCGCCAAAACTTGTCCAAACGCGGTCATCACGAGGCCTACGGAAATGCGGTCCAATCCGCATTGCAGATCTTCCTTGGACGGTCCTGGGGTCTTCCGAAATTGAGGAAGTAATGCGGAGAGGCGACAAATCGGCCCCGACAGGACGATCGGCCAATACGCCATATAGAGCAGGAATTCCACCAGAGAGGGCTCGATATCCTCTCCCCGATACAAATCAAACAAATACGAGAGTGCTTGGAAGGTCCAAAAGGAGATTCCAACTGGCAAGGCGATGTTTGCAAAGGTCACCGAGGTTAACACGTGCGGGAGGAAAGGCACGATCGCAGGCAAGTACTTGAATATAGTAAGTATAGCAACGTTGACAGCGATGCCGAGACAGAGTCTTGCAGCAGATTGCTTGCAACGCAAAAGACTTCCTATTAGATAATTTAGAAGTGAACTACACATCAAGATAACTAAGAATCGGAAACCCCAGCTTGAGTACAGCAGGTAACTCGTAAGAAGCGAAAGGACTTGACGAGATCTGACGTCCTTTAGTCTCGAGAGAAACAACCAACAGAGGGGGATCACAATGATGTAAAGCAAGGTTTGGCTAGTCATGTCGGGGAAGTTCTCTTTTCAGCAAGTTGGCGCCTTCGAGACGAGCTCCAAACATTCGGCGAATTTCATTAGTGAACTGAGGCACGAATTCTTCACGGAAATGCGTTTCTAATCTCAGCGACACGAGCGTCGAAGAAGTTCGAAATAACGTAATCGACACCAGCTTCCACCAGTGGCCGTGCCCGACACTGCGCGGCGATCCCCAGGCATTTCATGCCTGCCGCTTTGGCGGCTCGTACGCCGGAAATGGAATCTTCGACGACGAGCAGGTCCTCCGCTTGCAGGCTTAACCGCCTCGCAGCCTCATCGAAGATCGCCGGATCGGGCTTGCCCTTCTTCACGTCATCGCCCGTGACGATTACCTGGAAATACACTCGTAGTCCTAAGGCGCCCAACAGATAGTCCACTCGACCCCTTCCGCCACAGGTCGCCACGGCCATCGGAATGGACGCCCGGTGCAGTTGATTAAGGAATTCTCGCACCCCGGGGATTGTTCCGATTGTTCGCGCCTCGTGTCGGAACAACAACTCTTTCTGCTCACCGTAAGTACGCACCTGCTCTTGAGTCAACTCCCCCAAAAAGTGACGCAGAATGTCCTCTCGTTTCCGCCCTTCCAGTATAAAGTCCATATCTTGCTCATCAGCCGTTTTACCCATTGCGAGTAAGAATCTCTTCCACGTTCGTATGTGGACGGGATGACTATCCACAAGAACGCCGTCCAAATCGAAGATTGCACCTCTCAACACGCGCGGCGCCCTCGATTAGCACTAGGCTTGAGCCCTGGCCAGGTCCGTTGAGCGTACTCATACTTTTCGCGTGTCCCGATGTCGACGAGATATTCGGAAATCGGATACGCTGCCATCCGGCCGACGATCCGGGGCAGAAGGTGGAAACCAATATCGGCGGGAGTTTGGTGTGGTATCGGCTCGAACACGGCGGGAGCCGCCACCATAAGACCGGCGAACGCCAGGTTGCTCGAAGGGCTCTCCGGTTTTTCCACGAAGTCGCGGACGATCCCGCCAGCGTCAACGGTCACGATGCCGCACTGCTTCGGATTCGAAACTTCGTAGACGCCAACCGTAGCTACCTCCCTATGCTCGCGGTGAAATTCCAACATGCGAGCCAGATTCGCATTGGTCAAAACGTCGCCGTAAAAGACCCAAAACTCCGAATCCTGACCGATCCATGCGCGGTTTTCGAGCAGGGTACCTGCGCTCCCGAGTAGCGCCGCCTCCTCCGTGATGCCCACTGTTAGGCCGCGACCGTTCCTTCGCGCGTAGTTTTTCACTGAATCTCGGTGCGAATGCGTGTTGATCAAAACCTCGTCGATGCCATATTGGCGGCAGAGATCCAACCAGATACCAAGGAGAGGGACACCACGAATCGGCAAGAGACATTTAGGCGTGGTGTCAGTTAGCGGTCTTAAGCGGGTGCCGTGACCAGCGGCCAACAGGAAAGCCTTCATCGACTAGTTCTGCCTTGAGGTAGATAAGTTTCGGGAATAGATTCGGTATGCCATAAGCCACGCAGATGCAAAGTCATTCTGCAGAGACTGGACTGAAGATCCAGCGCATGCCGCACTTCTCGTCGCCGTCAATGAATGGATCGTTTACGACGACATGTGCGCCGTCGAAGTCAAGTTCGAAAGCCATCTCGCGGATGCCCATCTCCGCCAGAGCGTGGCGAACGCGGTCTTGGCGTTCTTCTTCACAGAAGAGAAGCAGGTAACCGCCTCCGCCGGCACCGGCGATCTTTCCGCCCAGGGCGCCGCTATCAATAGCGGCTTCGTAGGCTTGGTCAATGACCGAAGTAGAGATCTGCGGGGAGATTCTCTTCTTGGCCTGCCATCCTTCGTGGAGCATAGTGCCGAACGATCGGAAATCTCCCCTGAGCAAAACGTCCCGCATCCGATCAGCAAGTAGCCGTATCTCGTGCAAGGAATCAATCGCAGCTCCCCTTCCACTTTGCGTGGACTTCTCCTGTTCTTGGAGAAGCTTCCAGGAGTTGTGCGACGCGCCGGTGAAAAAGAGCATGAGATTACCCTGAAATTCGCGCAGAAGGTCGCTGCGCAGGGCGAGCGGCTCGACCACCGTGGTTCCATCGGCGTTGAAGGTGATGAAGTTGAGCCCGCCGAATGCGGCGGCGTATTCGTCCTGCTTGCCGACCGGCTTGTTCAAGACATGTCGGGCGATGTGGAAGGCCTGTTCGGCGAGCTCGTACTTCGAGAAGGGCAGGTCGAGGTACGTCGCAAGCGTCTTCAAAACACCAACGCAAACACTTGCCGAAGACCCCAATCCGGTCCCTGCCACAATTTCGGAAGCCAGAAAGAGATCTACTGAAATATTGCAGCCAAGCTCTTTGATCGCCGCAAGGGGGATTTCCAGTTCACTGTGCTTCAAATGCATCCGGGAGATATCCTGCCAGGTCTCGGCCACGCGCAAGTCGGACGAGATAACTTGGATTTTCCCATCGATGCGCTTCTTCAGAATCGTATAGAAATACTTGTTGATGGCGGAGCTCAAGACAGCTCCGCCGTAGTCCTGGTAGTAGGCTGGCAGGTCAGTCCCGCCACCACCAAAACTAATCCGCACCGGACTGCGGACTATCAGCATGCAGAGCCTCCTGGATCGTAAACCGAGTGTGATCGACCGGCCTAGAAGCCGATTTTGAGTCCGGGTGGTTTCCTTGTAGCAGCCGGAACGTCAATGTCCAAGCGGTTTGGAGAAGCAGAGAGAAATCGAAAAATAGAGACCAATGATAAATGTATTGCAGATCGAAGTGTGCTTTTTCCTCCGAAGAATGGTGTTCACGAAGTCCGTTTACCTGCGCCTGTCCGGTCAGGCCGGGTTTGACGCTCAACCGCCGTCTCTGCCAGACGGAGTAATGCTTTACTCTCTCTGGAGGTTCGGGCCGCGGCCCCACCAGGGACATCTCTCCTCGGATTACGTTCCAGAGCTGCGGTAGCTCGGTCAGGCTGAGCCGCGCAATAAATTTTTCAAACCCTACGAGATCCTCCGCCCAGCGATCTACATTGAAGCGGCACATCGAGAACTGCGTTCCATCCTGTCCGCAACGGCGTTCAGTCTTGAACGCGTTTCCTATCTTGCGGCTTAGCACAACCCAAATGGCTACCAGCGCTGGAGAGGTAACACCGAGCAGGACGATCCCGACCGAAAGGTCCATCACCCGTTTCAACCCACGAGCCCCTGGGGGAAGGCTTCGTGCCTCAACAGAAACCATTGGAACGTCGTCAATTTCGGTGAGGTGGGCTTTCGAAAGGTATAGTTCGTACCACTGCGGCACCAAATGGACTTGCATCCCGGCGCGGTGACAACCCGCAATCAGCTTTTCGATTTCGGGTCCTGAGGGCAGCTGTTCCGCCAAAATGAGTTCCTGAACATTTTTCTGCCGCAAGAGGTCGAGTGCATTTAGGCTCCGGACGGTGGTTGTTCCTGCTTTCGAGAGTCGCGCCTCGCTCGAGAAACCCATATCCGAGGGATATAGGAAGCCTGCGACTTCAATCATCATCTCCGGGTGCCTGGCGATCTTGTTAGCCAGCTCCCGGGCCACGCGACCGCTGCCAACGATTGCGACCTGCCGTCTTGTCCCGAGGTGCGACCACGATTTCACCAATTCCCAGGCGACGTAGCGAATTGCGATGAACCCCACGGGCAGAAACAACCCCGAAAAGAAGAGCGCAAGACGTGAATAATTAGTTTTCGTCAGAAATCCGATGGCTGGCAGCGCAGCCATCAAATAGAAGACCGCCACAATGATTTGCGAACAAATGGTTGGAAAATGCCAACCCCTGCTGAACCCTTCCAGACCCTTGTTGAAATAAAGAAACGCCCAAACAACCAAAGCCGTGCTGACAGCTGCGACGTAGAAGCGCGGGAAGGCCGGAGTGGTTGTGGCGTCACGTAACAGCCGAAAGCGGAGCAAATGGGCAAGGACGTAGGCCGCGGTGACCCACAGTAGGTCCGCAGCAAGAATCGAATACCGCAACCGATTCGTCATGGCGCGCCAGCTTTTGTTCCTAGTACAGACTGATTGCACTGAATCTTTTCCCACTCCCATGCTCCGCGAATGATCTTCTTTAGATCTGAATGGTCAGGTCTCCAGCCCAACTCTTGGGCCAGTCTCGCGGGGTTCGCGCAGAGAACGGCCGGGTCACCCAGCCGCCGCGCCGATTCTCGGACAGGAATCTTCCTTTGCGTTACCTCCTCTGTAAGCTGCAGCACTTCCTTGACCGAATGGCTCGTGCCAGTACCAATGTTGTAAACGTGGAACCCAGCCGATTCCATCCCCTTTATGGCAAGAATATGGGCTTCGGCGATGTCGATCACATGTACATAATCGCGAAGACAAGTTCCGTCTTCCGTTGCGTAATCAGCTCCATAGATCTGGAAGTGCGGCCGGCGCCCCGAAGCAACTTGGAGAAGCAAGGGAATGATGTGAGTCTCGGGATCGTGACGTTCGCCCCATTCGGCTGTTCCCCCGCATGCGTTGAAGTAGCGGAATGCGACGACGTTCCAACCGTACGCGGAGGCGTAGCATCGCAGGATATCTTCAAACATCAGCTTGCTTTCTCCGTAAGAGTTCACCGGATTCTTCGGATGATCCTCAGAAATCGGAACCTCCTGGGGATTGCCGTAAACTGCCGCTGTGGAGGAAAAGACAAGCTTTCGGACGCGTTGCTCGCGAATTGTCTCGAGCATCGCGATGCTACGGGCAACATTTGCATCGAAAAAAACGCCCGGATTAGTTACCGACTCTGGAATCAGGGCTTTGGCAGCAAAATGGAATACGCCATCGAATCTCTTGGCGACCAGAAGATTGGATAATGCTTCGCGGTCTCCAATGTCGAGTTGATGGAAGACGGCACCAAGCGGCACAGCGTCAGCGTAACCAGTCGAGAGGTCATCCACAACGTCAACGGCGTAACCGTGAGACAGCAATTGCGCGGCACAAACGGACCCCACATACCCTGCGCCACCGGTAACGAGGATCCTTTCCATCAGAACGCACCCTCTCTCTTGAATACCTTGAATGGAGTTTGGAGGAGGATTTTCGCGTCCAAGGAAAGACTCCAGTTCTCTATGTATTGTACGTCCATCTTCACACGTTCTTCGTACGAGACATTCTGTCGTCCGTTTACCTGCCAGTAACCAGTAAGACCGGGCTTTACCGAAAGTATGAGCTGCTTGTGCGGGCCATATTTCTCAACCTCCGCAGCCGTGAACATTCGGGGCCCGACGAAGCTCATCTGACCAAGGAAAATGTTGAACAATTGCGGCAGTTCGTCCAGGCTGATCTTGCGCAGCAAGGATCCCGCCCGTGTGATTCGCGGGTCGTTCTTGAGTTTGAAATTACGCTCGAATTCCGCTCGAAGAGCCGAGTCGGCATTCAGAATAGCGTCAGCGTCCCGCTTCATGGTCCGAAACTTGAACGCGTCAAATTCGCCGTCCTTGCCGACGACACGTCGGCGGTAAAAGATCGGCCTGCCCGCATCGAGTGCTACAAAAATGCTCACGCCTAGCAACAGGGGCGACAGCACAACTATCAGGAACGCAGAACCCACGAGATCCATTAAATGCTTGATGAAAGAGGAAATCCGAAATCTTGTCTGGTCGGCGCCGGAATTCATTTGAACGAGATTGTTCAGAGGCAAATCTCTCTTAAGAGAAGTTTTCTGTTCAAGAATCAGCGTCAAAGCGTGCCTCGAGTTTCTCAGCAGGCCGATCGTAGAACCGTCCCAAAACCTATCAGATGCCCGACGTTTCTCCCCACGGGAGACGGTAGATAATTCTCCATCCGCAGATGTCCGCAGCAGCCTATCGAGCACCTGCAGCCAGGCAGTGCACCGCAGAAGAGTGCGTTTGAATCCTGTGGCGCACCACGGTGAATAAGGCGTGGGAAACACTCACGTGCAGGTCCTCGATGATTTGCATGTTGTCTGACGGGATCACGATGCACAAATCACAGAGCGACCTCATTTTGCCGCCCTGGTAGCCAGCAAGTCCTATGTTGAACGCTCCCGCTTCCCGTGCTGCTTGCAGACCCCGCAGGACGTTGGGCGAGTTTCCGCTTCCGCTGATCGCGAATGCGATGTCGCCAGGTTGCACAAAATTGCGAAGTTGCTCGGCAAATACTTGTTCATAAGAGGTGTCGTTGGCCCAGGCGGTTAACAGAGGCATGTTGTCGGTTAGGGACAACACCTTGAACCGCTTGTGCGAATTCCCGGGCACGATTGCACCCTTGCCGAGGTCACAGGCAAAGTGCGAAGCGAGAGCCGCGCTCCCACCATTGCCAAAGATGAGAACTTTTCTGCCGGTTTCATACGCATAATGGAGCTTGTCCGCAACCTCCTCGACCTTGGAGTGGGGCAATCTTGCCAGCACTCTATCGTAATGCCCGAAATAGCTCTCCGAGTCGGCAATCTTACCGTCACCTGCTGCCGGGATTGACGTCCTTATCTCCATCTCCACCTTCGGTCTCCTCAGTCAGATTGCGCCCAATGCGAGAGTCGATGCTGACACTCTTGGCCCACTAGAGCTTCAGTAACGCCGGGGGAAGTGGCTGCAATCCGTCTACCATGCGAAAGAGCTTATCCTACAGATCCCGTGCTGCTAAGTTCATCTCTTTCAACACATTGCGTGCACCGATGGGAGCTGTCGGGACGGTTTGGGGTAAATCGCCATAACAATGGTGAAATCAACTTCCACATACGTGAAAGGACTTTCAGGAATAGTTCTGTGGAGAGATCCGCAAATAGGCATAAGAACGTCAACTGCCAAGTTCCCGTGCGGCCCCGCCGTTCGAGTTATCCTTGGCTTCTATCCGAGCCGGCCCCGGCATTTTCGGGCCGAGTTGCACGAACCGCGTTAGTGATCTAGCGATTTCGAATACATCTTGGAGCTCGAGTTCCGTCTCCCACGAATTGCCCTGCAGATGCTTGCGAAGAAGATGCTTGTGATTGTCGGTTTCGCTCGGCAAATTCTCGCCCCCAAATGAGGAGAGAAAGTGATCATACGCCTTGCCAGCGATGGTCATGGCGAGAGTCGACATGTTCTTTGGCTTCCCAAAGGGGAAAGCAAAAGATGTTACGAAACTTTCCAGTCGGCCCTCCAGCACGCGCTTCGATTCAACAATCTCCTTTTCCAACGCCTCTTTGTCCACCGAGCCGCAGTCAAAATGCGAGCACGTGTGGCTCTGGAATTCGGTTCCGTCGGCGCTCCAGTATCGAATCTGATCCCAGGTGAGAGCTCGGAAACCCGTTAACCCTCTCTCCAAATCGTGCGGAAATTCTCGGTGCTGTGTGACTGGATCCGTGGAAACAAATAAAACTACGGGCGCTCCTGTTTCTTCAGAGACAGCGCGCAAGTTCATAAAATTGTCTTCATAGCCATCATCGAAAGTGAGAACGAGAGTGGGTTCGCTCACATTACCTGACTTGAGAAGTCTCAGAGCGTCGGATAGCCTCACGATTCGGTAATGCCGTTTCAAGAATTGGATCTGATGATAGAAGGCTTCGGTGGGAAGTGACATACGATGTTCACGATCGGAAATCAAATGGCTGTTCAGAAAGAGGACGGGATGTTGCCGCCGCAGTCGACGAGACCAGTTGCGCCAGAGCACGGTAGGTGAAAGTAGGAGAAGGGAATACACGCAGAGCTTCCAAAGTGGACGTACCCGAAGAGGCGGTACTGCATCTCGAACCCCATCGACAGCCGCATCGCCAGTCGGCCCGAGATAAGATGGGAGCATGTGGCGCACCCATTTGTTGATTCTCTCCGCAGGTTTTTCTCCGGGATGCTTTGCAATCACCGCAACGCTCCGCACAAGGATATCTCGCAAGATCAATTGGCTCTTGAGTTCCATGCTGACGCTTGTGTCTAAAGGCTGGGGATTCAGATTGAATTTCGTTATGAGATCCTCGCCGCTGGATGTGATTTGGGTTACCTCGATCTGTGTCGGACCTAGGTTGGATACGGAACTTGGAAGCTCTGAATTCCTGCTGCAAATTGAATCGAGTACCTCGGTTCGCGCCCAAAGCGTTGTGACCTTGGGCAAGGCGGGGAGGTCAATTGGAACTGACGAAAGCCCGAACCCGACGATGACATCTGGATTATTCTGCTGCGCCCACTTCAACACCTTGGTATCGGTGATGTTTTTCGTAAGCAATATGTCCCAGCCCGCTTCGCGGCACGTTCTGAGCAGGATTCCTCGAGCGGATCCTTCTGTTTTCGGGCGGCGAGGCCAGCCGCCGTGGATGAAGCCTAACAGGCATCGGTTAGCAGCTCTTCCACAAGAGCGAAGGCCATCTCTAACGCGGAATCTGATTCCGGCACCACGCCGAGTTGGCACTCGATAAACGATGCCACAGATCTTTGCGTCCGGGGCATGTCGCTCAAGTTGCTCGGCGAGGCCCACGGCGCGCTGAGCGTTGCCTTCGCCAACTAGAAGCACTTTTAACACTCTTAGATCCTCACCTTTTCAACACGCATTCCAAAAAACTGTTCATATAGCCCCATTTCTAACCAGCCAGGTCCGGAATTCTCGGCCATCCTCGATTGCTATCGAAACGCGCCATTCGAGTTCAATTCTCTCTTCGCGGGACTGCATTCGCTTTCATCGGGGCAGAGTTTAGTTTTTCCGATTCGGTGACGCGAGGTGTTGCTTCCCAAGCCATCGTCTGGCGCCCGCTCAAGTAGCGGATCAACCCTAGAAGCAAAGCAAGGTTCATCGCGCTGAAATACAGAGGTGGAGATAATATTCGAGTGGACTTATTTCGTCTCTTTAGCCAATAGCCAAGGCCTGCCGAGCCGTAGAAGACGCATTGTGCCACAAGCATGCCCGCGTACAGGGGCGACGAGATCAACGCGATGCTGAACAGAAAGGCTGCCAGGAGTAGCAGTGGGCTTAGCCAGCGGAGCACTTTGTGGGAAAAGTAAGCGAATGATGGCATGCCTTTGAGTGGATTGAAAAAGTGGGGATTCTTTGCAAGGATTTGATAATCGGCAGCGCCAAGACGAATACGTCGACGGAACTCTGCCGAGAATGTCGGTGCTGGTTGCTCGGTGGCCGTTGCTTCGGGATCATAAATGACCTTTCGCCCAGAATAGCGAATCTCCATCGGAAGTTGGAAATCTTCGGCGAAGGAAGGTTTTTGAGAATGAAAAAGAACGGGTCTGACAGCATAAACGGCCCCAACCACTCCAACAACGCAATTCAAGCGAGTTTCAAGGAGCTTCAAGATAAGTTCGTAACGCCAGTACAAGCTTTCTACCGGAGTCGTTCCGTCCTGGCCCACTACGCGTAATTCGCCGCCAACGACTCCAACTCGATCATCCTCGAAGTGTCTCACCAGATTTCGAACGCAGTCCGGAGCGAACATTGTCTCTGCATCGGTAAGGATTAGTATCTCAGCTGAGGTTTGTTCAGCCAAATCTCGGAGAACAGCAAGTTTCCCGCGACGTGCTTGAAACTCAAAGACCCGGACACGCGGCGATTGAATGCAGCTCAGAATTTCAGCCGTTGAATCTGTCGGCGAATCAAGCCCTACAAGAATCTCGAGCAGGTCGCTGGGATAGTCGTTCTCGAGCGCATTCTTCACTCGAGCGTGAATAACCGCCTCCTCGTTGAACGCAGAAATCAATATTGCAACGCGTGGCCGATAGCTTGGCCTCCTGGACGACACACGACGGGATTCCCGCCTCAGTAGAAATTTTAGGTCGGATCCAGCCTGATGCAACATCGCTAGGAGGAAAAGTAAAACTGGGTAGCCAACATAGTTGTAGGCGACCGCGCCGAGGCAGGCCCAGAATGCGATTCTCAGTATCACGGCCACTTGGGAGACCATTGAGGCAAGGGTGGCGTCGGACGCGGCTCAGCGGATCCGTCAGCGGATTGGGATGCCGCATCGCTGCGACGAGAGATCGCCCATAGCGAAGCAGCAATTCCAGCCACATAGTAGAAGATGTATTCGTAGCCTAAGTGCGCAAAGAAGGCCCCAAATGCAAACGCCACCGCGCTCACTAAAGTTGCGCGCGCCAGCAAGCGCAATTCATGGTTGGCTTCATCCTCAGCCAATTTTTTGCTGAGCCTCCTCGCACGGCGCACCACAGTACCGAACAACGTCAAAAACAATACTAGTGCTGGGATACCCGCCTCCGAGGAGATTTGGGTAAAAGTGTTGTGCGTCCCCAGCCACGCATCCGGTCGATGAATAAACTCGCCATTATACAGAGGGAAATTCCCGATTCCCACACCGAATACCGGGAATTGCAGACTGTACTTGATCGACTGCTCGAGCAGAAATTCCCGACCCTTTGTCGATTCCTCCGCGGAGGCTGAGGTCATGCTTGTCACGGCCTGGGATCCGCCCCAAATTGTTTGCAGCCTCAGCCAAAACACATCGGGCGCCTTCACCATGGATATGATTAGAAACATAGGAAGAAGGGCAGCCACAATTCGACCGCGCAGAGAACCTCGCAAGATAAACCACCAAGTCAGGACCATCGAAAAGATCACGCCTAGAAAGCCTCCTCTTGAGGCGGTGAGCACGAGCATCCACAATGTCGAACCAATTGTTGCGATCAAGAAACCCGTTCGCAAAGGAGAGCGCCGAGAGACGTACAGGACGGCAATATATGGCAACGTGACAGAAACGACGATCCCGAAGTAATTCATATTCAACAATCCCAAACTCACTCCGGCAAGACGACCTCCTTCCTCCAACCTTCCCTCTCCGCGCAGGATGATGGAGGCGATCGTTGCCAACAGCTCACCTATGACAATGGCCCAAAGGAGTTTCCGAACCCGCCCGACGCTCGTGAGGGTTTGTGTCAACAGAAAAAAGCTAAGGACCACCTTAATCCACAAGTCTATCAGGACTTCAAAGCTTCCCCCTCGCCAATAACTAAAGGGCACGCCGAGAATGAACCACGCGGTCAGCAAGAGCACGAGAACTAGCTCCCGGGGCCACATGAGACGTGCGCGGCCCGAAATGAGGTCTGCTAGATAGGCCAGCCCCGCGCAGATCCCGAAGACAAGCGGCAGGTGGAGCGGGTTAATTACCGGATAAATGTCTTGAGGTCGGGCGTAGACTGCGAAAGTAAACAACCAAAGAAACGCAAAGGAAAGCTTCGTCGGCTCGCGGTTAGCCGACGTTTGATCGGTGCGTTCAACCGCCACCGTCGGAGTTGCCATTTTGGGAATTGCCTGGTTCAACGTCTCGCTCATTGTCTCAAAATCATGATTCACGGCGGCCAGTGGACGCATTCATGCCGTGCTGGTATCAGCCCTTGTGTCCTCTTTCACTTGCCCGGAATCTCTTCTCGACCCGGTCGACAACAGCTTCTCAGTCGCAGTGCCCCGCCACTTGCTCGTGAGCGGCGTTCGCGATCCTCACGCAGAACGATCTTTCACCTGGTCGCGAGACAGACTCCAACTCTCATGAGGACAGCAACTCAGTTTCCCATGTGCAAAGCCCACCCAGCAACGCCCCGGTTTCCATAAGCCCTTTCTTATGAATCGTTCGTATATTCAAGATGCCCCTAGCGGTCTTCTTAGGGCGATTGACCGGCCATAATCAGCGGAAGCGGACGGGCACGACAAGAGAAAACATTTTCCGGTGTTCCTGAGATGAAAGGCCCGTACCACGCATCGTCCCTCGTTTGCACGTATTTAGCTGAATACGCGTGACTTAGGTGTGCTAACGATGCGGACAATTCAATCTCCTTCGGCAGCTTGATTGCTGAAGAGTCTGGTAGCTTTGGCTTTCGCCTTAAGGACCCGATGATGCCGAAGATCAGAATGATTGGTCGAGAGGAGTTGCGACCTGTCTGAGCGGAACGACGATCAGGCCCTCCGTGTCGCTATCTCTACACATTTAGTCGCTCCGTCTCTGAGCCTCATAGCCTAATAAGGTACTTAGTTCGACGATGTTTGATAATTTATATAAGATATAATAATCAGACCTAAAATGGAAAACCTCAAGCGGAAATGGGAATGGCGCTGACTAGGACTAATGAACTCAACAACTAAGCGCTCGAACCCCGGAGAACATGAGTCACTAGTCGCCAATCGTCGGAGTTTATCATGGCCACTCGCGCCAGAATCTTAATGGGTGAGGGAGTCCAGGATTTCGGGCGGTTGAGAATCGCCTTCGTGATCGACAGTGTTGTGGGTTGGACCGCAGGGGGTACCGAACGACAGCTCGCATGGCTGATTGGTTCGCTCGATCGAAGGTGTTTTGAACCTGCGTTATTTGTTCTGAAAAACACTTCTGGACTAAAGATTGATCGGCCTTCATGTCCAGTGTACGTTTTGAACGCTCCGTCGAAAGGGCGCAGCATAAAATTGTTTTGGGATCTAAGGAGACAGCTTTCGCGGTTTCGCCCCCAGATTGTCCAAACTTTTTTCTACGACGCCACTCTGCTCGGTACCATTGCAGCACGATCCACAGGAGTGCCGATCATAGTACAGTCGAGACGAAGTGTGGGGCATTCACAGCTTGGATTTGTGAAACGTCTTGTTTTTCGCGTTGCCAACCAACTAACAACATCCTGGCAGTGTAATTCTCAGTTCGTGGCGGCATCGATTTCCCAAGCGGAGGGGATTCCCAAGAGCAGGATTGAAATCTTTCCGAACATCCTCGATTCCGATTATTTCCGTCCCGCTGAGCCGCCGGAGCGTGAGGTCGCTCGACGCAAGCTCGGACTCCCAATAGATACTCCCGTATTCATCTCGGTTTCTAACTTGCGCCCGGTAAAGGACCTTTTGACTCTCGTCAGAGCAGCGTTGCAAGTGCGTGAACAAATCCCGGATGCGCGATTCGCTATTATAGGTGAGGGTCCTCTTCAAGAGGATCTGGCAAAGGAGATTGGTCGACTTAGGCTCAATAGTGTAGTGCGGCTGGTAGGGAAGCAAGCAGATGTACGCACTTGGCTCGCTGCTGCAGACATCGGAATTCTCACCTCTAGAAGTGAGGGCAGTTCCAACGCCTTACTGGAATACATCGCGACGGGACTGCCAGCGATCGTTTCCGATATTCCGGCAAATCATGAACTCGTCCACGGGGTTTTCTTTCGGACGGGAGATCCCGCCGACCTTGCAGAAAAACTCTTGAGGTTGTGGCAAGATCCGGGTGAGCAAGGGCGATTGCGAGATGAACATCGGGAGCAGGTCAAAGCCCATAGCCCCGATGCTATCGTTTTGCGTCTCCACAGGTACTACTCAAGTCTGGCTGCAAACCATTTATGTGAATAATGTCGCGCCACTGAAATTGTCCTGAGTATGGTTGAAAGTGGCGGCTCCGGAGGACGCTCGGTTGCAGGAAGCCCCCTCAAGTTGAGATTTCAGATCCCAAATCCGTCGGAACGAGAAGACCGCCCATGGAAGCGAAGGAGATCATCGAAAGCTGTTTATTGCTGAGGTAGTTGCAATGTCACCTTCACCGCCTTCAGACCTGGCTTGCATTTTTGACAAAAACATCAGCAACGAATCCCCTGGCAGCTCGTGCTTCAAGTCACCAGGAAGCCATTCTACAAACTCATCTAGTTGACTGTAACAGCCATTTATAGACTATAATCGTGTCCATGAAAGACGCGATCACGTTGACGAATTCGGAGCTTATGGAACTGACAAGGCGAGCCCATAGCCGGACGGATCGGGCAGAAGATGCCCGACGGGCGCGGTTGATCTTGCTGCTGGCCGAGGGCCTTACCTGGGATGAAGTGTCCAAGCGCATCGACTGCAGCCGGGGGTTTGTGGCCAGTTGGAGCAGACGATTTGCCGAGCAGCGCATCGCGGGACTCTACAGCCGGCATTTGGGGCAAGTCGCCACCGTGCTCACCCCGGAACTGGAAGCGCGAATTCTGGAGGCCACACGGCGCGCGCCGACCAGTGGAGCAACCCACTGGAGCACGCGCAAACTCGGAGCGCATCTGGACGTCAGCCACATGATGGTGGCCCGGGTGTGGCGTAAGCACGGACTCCAACCGCATCGCATGGAACGCTACATGGCCTCGAACGATCCGGATTTTGAGACCAAGGCTGCCGACATTATTGGGTTGTATCTGAACCCGCCGGCGCATGCCGCGGTGTTCAGCGTGGATGAAAAGACCGCCATTCAGGCCCTGGATCGCAAGGATCCGGTTCTGCCGCTGTCCCCGGGACGCGCAGAACGGCACGGCTTTGAGTACTTTCGTCACGGCACCTTGTCGCTGTATGCCGCCTTCAACACCAAGACCGGCGAGGTGCTGGGCAAAACGGCTGCGCGGCACACCTCGGCCGAATTCGTCGCGTTCCTCACCGACATTGTGATCGATCAGCCCCGCGGCAAAGAGATCCATGTGATCGCCGACAACCTCTCTGCTCACAAGAGCAGGCCGGTCACGGACTTCCTGGCGGTGCATCCCAAAGTTCACTTGCACTTCACTCCGACCTACTCTTCGTGGCTAAATCAAGTCGAGCTGTGGTTCAGCAAGATCGAGCGCGATGTCATTGCGCGAGGCGTATTCACTTCCGTCTCGGATTTGAAGAGGAAGCTCTTGCGATATATCCGTCAGTACAACAAATCGCCCCGCACGGTGAAGTGGAAATATGCTGATCCATCGCGCCATATCAGTACACAATCAGTTGGTACAGGCCACTAG
>WNFP01002168.1_pt1 | contig 20924 bp, 20 predicted proteins | sample 5400201 | NCBI WGS metagenome assembly WNFP01 (sample SAMN13153355, study PRJNA577476) | soil metagenome | isolation source: 115 cm saprolite under Madrone tree | place: USA:California | collected 2016-06-14
CCGAGGTGCACCAATGGAGCCCTCCCTAACGGTCGGGCTAGTGCCTCGCATCACAGAAATTAGAGAGAACAATGACCAGAAATCAAATGATTGGCGCCGGCTGTGGCGGCGCAGGATGTCTCGGCTTGATCGTAGTAGTGATCGCAGCCGGGTTTGTGTACTGGCAATATCAGAAAGCTCCCGCACCTGATAATGCTAATTACAATTCCAACCGCGGCACGAATCGCAACTCAAACACGAGCAGCTCACCTTCCAGCAGTTCGTCCTCGTTGTCCGATGACAATCGCCACAAGCTGTTTCAGGCGGCCAGCGCCACTCATGACAACGAATTAATGAAGAAGGTAAATAAAAAGCTCGGATTGGTTGATGCCGACGGCACTCCAAATAATAAATATGCCGACTTCGTCAAAGACCACATCGTCTGGATCTTCAAAAACACGGATTGGATTGGTCAGTACAACACGCCCGAAAAAGGGCGCGCGTACGTCGACGAACACATCAACGATTGAAAATTCCGTCATTCGGGAGAGAGGAAGTCACAGTTCAATGTCTACCGTCTTTCAATCATGAAAAGACACGCCCAGCCATTGGTCGTTTGCGTAATTCTCGGTCTCAGTCTTTGTGAGGGGCTGGGTCATTCTCGCAACGTTAGCAAGGCGCCCCAGGAAATCGCGTTAGAGGTCTATAGCGGCAAAGACGTAGCCATAAAGGCGCTCGTAGAAAAGAAGCCTGAACCCAGTTATACGAGAGACGCCAGAAAAAATAAGATTGAAGGCACGGTTATTCTGAAGTGCGTTTTTGCTTCGAACGGAAAGGTTACAAACATCCATGTCATTTCGGCTCTGCCTGATGGACTCACAGAGAGCGCTGTGAAAGCTGCTCAAAAAATCAAATTTAAGCCGGCAACCAGGGACGGCAAGCCGGTGTCTATGTGGATGCAACTCGAATATAACTTCAACCTCCGGTAGTTCCAGTTCAAGAAGTAAGGTTAAGTTAGCGTCTCGCCATCTTCTATTGACAACTTGTTAGTTCTCACTCCTCAGTTGCAAAATCCGCTTCGTTCCCATTAACTAACTACTGACAACTGACGAACAACTGACAACCGCCAATGGATCCATCCCGCATTCGCAATTTCTCGATCATCGCGCACATCGATCATGGCAAATCGACGCTCGCCGATCGTCTGCTCGAGTTGACCGGCGCCGTGACCGGGCGCGATATGTCCGCCCAGATCCTGGACGACATGGATCTCGAAAGGGAACGCGGCATCACCATCAAAGCGCATGCGGTGCGGCTGAACTACAAAGCGCAGGATGGCCAACAGTACATCCTGAATTTGATCGACACACCGGGCCACGTCGATTTTTCATACGAAGTTTCGCGATCGCTTTCGGCCTGCGAAGGCGCCTTGCTGATCGTCGATGCTTCGCAGGGCGTCGAAGCGCAGACGTTAGCCAACACCTATCTCGCGCTTGAAAACAATCTCGAACTCATTCCGGTGATCAATAAGATCGATCTGCCCGGCGCCGAGCCGGAGAAAGCCATCGAGCAGATCGAGCACTTCATCGGCCTGGAAACTCACAACGCGATTCTTACCAGCGCCAAGACCGGTATGGGCGTGGCCGAAGTCCTGGAAGCGATCGTGCGTGACGTGCCGCCGCCCAAAGGCGATCCGGACGCGCCGCTCAAGGCCCTGATCTTTGATTCGTGGTACGACTCATATCGCGGCGTGATCGTTCTCTTCCGCGTGATTGACGGCATGATCCGCCCGGGCATGAAGATTCGTTTCTTCAACGCCGGCCGCGATTACCAGGTGGAAACGCTGGGCGTGAATCGCCCGGGACCAACGCCCATAGATCATTTGAGTGTCGGCGAAGTTGGCTTTCTCACCGCATCGATCAAAACAGTTGCGGATGTGCAAATCGGCGACACCGTGACCGAAGCCGCACGCCCCACCAAAGAGCCCTTTCCCGGTTATCAGGAAATCAAGCCGATGGTTTTTGCGGGACTATATCCCGTGGACACAAACCAGTACGAAGAGTTGCGTGATGCCATGGACAAGCTGCGTCTTAATGACGCTTCGTTTTTTTACGAGCCCGAGTCGTCCACCGCGCTTGGCTTTGGATTTCGCTGCGGCTTTCTCGGCCTGCTGCACATGGAGATTGTGCAGGAGCGTCTGGAACGCGAATTCAATCTCGATCTGATCACCACAGCGCCGGGCGTGCGTTATGTCGTAACGACGACCGACGGCAAGGTGACTGAAATCGATTCGCCGGCGAAGATGCCGGACCCTGGACGGATTGTGAAAATTGAAGAGCCCGCCATCCGCGCAACGATCCTGACTCCCGAAGAACACTTGGGCGGAATCCTGGCCCTACTCGAAGAAAAGCGCGGACAGCAAAAAGGCTTTGAGTACATCACGTCGACGCGGGTGATGCTGACTTATGAACTGCCGCTCAACGAGATCGTCCTCGACTTTTATGATCGCTTGAAATCGACTTCGCGCGGATACGCTTCGCTCGACTATCACCTGGCCGGTTATTGGGAAAGCGATCTGGTCAAGCTCGACGTGCTGGTTGCCGGCGAGCCGGTCGACGCTCTGTCATTGGTTCTGCATCGCGACACCGCGGCGGCGAAGGGGCGGGCGTTGGCAACCAAGATGAAGGAGCTGATCCCGCGTCAGCTTTTCGAAGTACCAATTCAGGCGGCCATCGGCGCGAAAATCATCGCGCGCGAAACCGTGAAAGCGATGGGCAAGAACGTGATCGCCAAGTGCTATGGCGGCGACATCTCACGCAAGCGCAAATTGCTCGAAAAGCAAAAGGAAGGCAAGAAGCGCATGAAGAAAGTCGGGAGGGTTGAGATTCCGCAGGAAGCGTTTTTGGCAGTGCTGAAGGTGAATGAGTGATCGATTGGAGTAAATTTAGTCCGCAAGATTTTGAATACGATTTCGAGCGCGATGAGTTCGCCGCACACCGCGTTACATTCGAGGAAGCCGTCGAGTGTTTCTTTTCAGATTTTGAGGTTCGCCGGAATAAGCGGTATCGTGATCGCTATTCAACTGCTTGGTAGAACGCTGGGCGGAAGAAAGCTCAAAATCATTTTTCAATTGAAGCCCCAAAGCATTGTTAGAATAATCACAGGATGGACGATATGAAAAAGAGGCGTGTAAAGACTGAACGCGAAATTGATGAAACCGTTATTGCTATTGCTGATGACAATGCGGCGTGGGAAAAGCCACTGCGGGTGAAGCGAGCCAAGAGCGAATCTGTTTCTCTTCCGGCTGAAATGGCAGCTCGTGCAGCGTTTTTCGCACGACTACATCGTGAGCCCAACTTGGAACAGTGGATCAAGAGAATTGTCTCCGAACGGATTGATATTGAAGAAGCGGCTTTCGCTGCTTCAAAACGCGAACTCGCCACTTGAGATACCTTACGAAGGTCGGCCGCGTCGACATTTCCCAAGGAGCCTTTCTCGCGGTGTGAAAGTGAATGAGTAAATGTGGGTAAAAAGCCGTCTGGCGTCTCAAAAGGAAAACCACAAGACCTTGGAAGAATGGGCTGGCTCTAAGCATCTTATTCTGACATTGGTCTTTACCGACATAGTTGGATCCACTGAGATAGGAAATTCATTGGGTGCCAAGTGGATTCAAGATTTATTTGACCATTTTACTCAAGCGCGATCTCTTGCCGCTTCTCACGAAGGTTATGTTGTGAAGGTGATCGGTGACGAGGTTATGGCGGCATTTCGAACCTCGTCCGACGCGGTGCGTTTCGCGTTGGCATTTGCTACCGAAACGGGAATTGATTACGTAGGTATTCGAGTTGGCATTCATTCAGGAGAGGTTCAAATCAGAGACAATGATATTTATGGACTAAATGTTAATTTCGCAGCGCGCGTACAGGCCAAGTTGGACTCCGAGGGGATTTTGCTGAGTAACGCAGTGAAAGAAGACTACGAGAACGCTTCCGAATGGAGTGCTGACATCATCTTCAGTCGGGTACGAAAGAAACTCAAGGGTTTTCGCGGCACACAAGTCCTTTGGCGAGCTGTAACATCAGCTTCAAACAACGCAGCAATCGCTCAACGAAGAAAAATGAAGAATGTGGTTGTGAATTATTGGTGAATAGCGTCGGTTGCTGTGGAAACGAGCCGGCTTTCAGGTTTGCGTCTTGACAGGGCCGCGTCATTACTCAAACTCACTCTCATCGTCGCCATCAATCAACTCCTGCGCTACCAACTCACGCCACGTCTCCATCACGTCATCGTTCGCGCCAAGTGATTTCAAAGACTTCACTCACTGAACCTTCGTCCTGCTTCAACTCCGGAAACGTCAAAAGCAACATCGCCAAATCGCGCCAGTCAGTTCCGGCCTTTGGTTGCCCGCGGCGGGCGTGGTACGAGATGACCTTCTGCGCGATGAGTTCCGGGGGGAGAGATTACCAGAACATCTTCGATTCGTTCGGCGCGGGGCAGAGACTCAGCCGGGCGCAGATCAACCAGATGACGATTGCTAGGTTTGTGAATCTGGAACAATCGATATCCTTTCCCTGCGCCGATCACGCGCACAGCGATGTGAAAGCGCTCACTCAGATGTTCTCACAACTCCTCGGCCAACTCGCCGGCACAAGTGGAAATTAGATCAACGTCCTGGCTCATGCGCGCTTCACCCACATACGCATTGACCGCCTGGGGCTCCGAACAGAGCGACATCGTCGCGCCCGCGCAGAAACTCAAGCACCGCGTCATGGATTGTCGCCAGGGGAAGTTGTTCGCGCATGGCAAACTCCTCGAATGTAAGGGTTCCGGCGTTGAGCATCGTTTGAAATAATACGCCCCTGTTGCTTATCATCCGACATTCTGCGCGCTTAAGAACCAATCAAAGTCGGCCCCGTAGAGATTCCGCAGGAAAAGTTTTAGCAGTGCTGAAAGTGAACGAGTAGCTCCGCGCAGTCCTCAGGCGGGCTGAGGTTTACCAGTCAAGAGGGCCAGCAGCGGACCTGGATAATCAGTCATAATACCGTCAACACCCAATCCAATCATACGATTCATATCGGCCGGATTGTTAACCGTCCAGGCGTGAATCTTCAAGTTGCGCTCCCTTGCTTTTTTGACAAGGGCTTCAGTAATAAACTGGTATGGCACTTCGATGGCAGTTGCCCCCACCGAATTGTCGTTCGCTGAATTTCCAAGAAGAAACTTTTTCAAATCACCCGCCGAGATCGAGGCCGAGGTAGCGACCGCACCGCATAGACCGCGAAACTCTTTCATGAATGGAGCCCAGAACGAGGCAACTATTACCTTGTTTGTCATTCCATGGTCGCGAATCATATTGCAGAGAGCCGGGGCGGGTGAACGCAGGGCCGGCTTCATCTCGACTACCATGCGCATTTCAGGAAACTCCTCGAACACTTCCTTCAAGCTCGGCACTCGAAAGGCGTTTCGCGTACTCTGCGGCAGTTCGTTCAATTAGTGCCAACTGGCCGTCGCGGGTGAGATAGACATCCATCTCAAGAAGATCGACGCCGATGTCCCGCGCCTGCCTCATGGCCTGCATTGTTTCGCCAGGCCATTGTCCATCGCCTCCGCGATGCGCGATGACTTCCGGATTATGTTTGGATCCGGCGAAGAAGGGATGGCCGGAAGCTTGCTGCCTTAATGTCTTTCCGCTGCTCCACGACGTCAGGAAGACACGTCCGGTAGCCGCGGTTACAGTCAGCACAGCCGATAGTTTAAGAAACGTTCGTCGATTATAAGTTGTCATGACGATCCTCCGCGACGCAATAAAGCCGGCAGTTGGTTTTTAATTCCCGGATGGCGAGTCTGTAAATCGCCAAGTTCCTTCCAGGACGCCGATGATGGCAGTCGAGTAGGCTTCGGAACCTTCTTTGTTTGGGTGAAATGCGGCGGCTCGCACGCATGCTATATCGTTTCCCTTACCGGCCTGATCGCACATGCAGGGGCGCTTTTGCTGAAGTTCGTCACTCACCATTAACTTCTTGAGCGGATCCTTCTCCGCACATTCCAAAATCAGATTCGCCGGCTTTGGGACTAATTTCCAGAGGAAGGTGTGGCTGGCCGCGTAAGCGTTATCGTCACTGAATGGAATGGCGACGAACAGAGCACGCATCGACAATGCCGTGCTGTTTTCTCCAGCCAAAGGCGGGTGAGCGTTATTAAAGCTCCTGACAGCGGCCGCAAGAGCCGCGTTCGAAGCGACGGTCCATTCCTGCGACCGCCTGGCGAGGCTTTTCAGAACGCCACTGACTTTATTCGCGGAGGCAAGATCGTTGGGTGGATTGGTTGATGCTTCCTCGATCGCTCCCATCCCGTTAGCTTTCTCTTTCTTGTGCAGGAAAAGATATCCGATAGTTTCAATCAGAATATTCTCTGGAGTGCTGGTGGAGACGAGGGGGAAATAACCGGGCACAACTATGCGGGCTTTGGGAAATGTCTTCGCTATTTCATCGAGTACGAGCTTCATTTCATCTTCACAATACTTCTGGGCAAGCTTTGTGATATTGCCTCCGATGAGCGGCACCAATATCCTGGGTGCGCTTATATCGTTGATGCCTCCGTTAACAATAATCAGGTCGACCTCATCGAGTGGAATTGAGCCTTCCTTATAGAAGCGGCGAGCCAGCTCAATCTGGCCCCAGACAGTGGGATAGGCGTGGTTGACTTCACCGGGGTACCTGAGCGGCGTGACCAGCCGCGTAAACCGCTCTTCCTGTTTCTGATTCTTCTGTGAAGGTTTGGCGATAACCGCACCGGAATGCGCCTCAACGTGGATCTGAACATCGTTCTGATCCGGACACCTCCCGTTATTACGTTGTTGACAGATCCACTCGCGTACGCGATAGGAAAACTTGTGATCATCGAGCAGGCCCTGGCCCCACATCACCGAATCACCGAGGACCAGCATTCTGAACGGACGTTTGGTTGCAAGCGGTTCGCGGTTGGCCCGAGTGATAGAAGTAATTGAGGCCGACTGGAAAAAGAGCGACAGCAGTGCGCCTAAAAGGACTGCTCGGCGAAGCAGTTGGCGATGGTTCATGAGGACACCTCCGTTCCAATATATTGTCTGGGTACGGCTGTGAGAGTTGACGCGAGAATAATCGTCAACAACAATAGACGACTTGCGAAAGCAATTTATACTCAGCACGCCCCGGAGTCAAAATATTTATTTGGTCAGTCCCGAGAGGCGTTGGCTACTGGAGTGTCGGCCATGAAACCTTACTCGATCATCGCGCTGCTATTACTTGGTACCTCAACCACCTTTGCTCAAGAGTCCGAACCGCAAATGAAGATGTCCCCGGCCGAAAAGCCCGCCACCATCATGGCCGGCCTGGGATCGCTTCATCATCCGGTGTCCACCAACAACCCTGAGGCCCAGCGCTTTTTCGATCAGGGCCTCTCGCTGGTCTTTGCTTTCAATCATGAGGAAGCGATTCGCTCGTTCAAGCGCGCCGCCGAAATCGATCCGCAGATGGCGATGGCCTGGTGGGGAGTGGCATTGGCCCTGGGTCCGAACATAAATCAGGAGGTCGATCTGGCGCATGAAGAGGCCGCGTATGACGCGGCGCAAAAGGCGAGCGCGCTGGCAAAGGACAAACCCGAGGGCGAGCGTGCTTATATCGAAGCGCTGGCCAAACGTTACTCACTCGACCCAAAATCGGATCTTAAAAAGCTCGCCGTTACTTACAAAAACGCGATGGGAGAGCTGAGCAGAAAATACCCGGATGATCTCGACGCCGCCACGCTTTACGCTGAGAGCATGATGGATCTGCGGCCGTGGCAGCTTTGGAATGCTGACGGAAAACCCGCTGAAGGCACGGAAGAGATCGTCGCGGTGCTGGAATCGGTACTAAAACGTAATCCCAATCACCCGGGCGCGATTCACTACTACATTCATACCGTCGAAGCCTCGCCGAATCCCGAGCGCGCACTCGCGTATGCGCCAAAGCTGCCGCGGCTAATGCCAATGGCCGGTCATCTCGTGCATATGCCCGCGCACATTTACGAGCGGGTCGGCGATTATTCCGCGGCCGCGCGCAGCAACGCAGACGCTGCGGCGGCGGATGAAGCGTATTTCAAAGCAACCGGCACCCCGGGCGTCTATGCAATGTACTACGCGCACAATCTGGACTTCCTCGCGGTCGCCAACAGTATGCAAGGGCGTTACCGCGATGCAATTGCCGCGTCCGACAAACTGGTGGCCCTGGCCAAACCTATGGTCGAACAGATGCCGATGGTTGAGCCATTCATGGCAAAGTCTTTGTTGATGATGGTCAGATTTCATAAGTGGGACGAAATTATGAAACAGCCTCAGCCGGACAGCTCTCTGAAAGTTACCAGCGCGGTTTGGCACTTTGCGCGCGGAATGGCGTTCGCGGCAAAGAGTATGACTGAGGAGGCGCCGAGAGAGCAGCAGGCATTTGTCCAGGCTGAGAAATCAGTTCCCGCAGGAGCAATGTTTGGCTTGAATCCTGCGAACAGAATACTAAAAATTGCCGAGTGCGTCCTGGAGGCGCGTATCTCCAGATTAAGTAAAATGGATCAGAAGGTCGCGGTCGAACTCCTGCGCAAGGGCGTTGAGATCGAAGACTCGCTGGCTTACGATGAACCGCCGGCGTGGTTTCTGCCGGTTCGCGAGACCCTGGGCGGAGCCTTGATGAAACAAGGCGACTTTGCCGCGGCCGAGCAAGTCTTTCGCGACGACCTCCTTCGCAACCGGCACAATGGACGTTCGCTGTTCGGACTAATGGAGAGTCTGAAGGCGCAGAGAAGAGACTACTCGAAGGCTCAAACCGAATTTGAAAAGGCGTGGCAAAGCGCCGATGAGAAAATAGCTCTTCAAGATCTTTGGTACTGAAGTCTCCCTAATGCCGAGCCGGGAAAGTATTTGAAATCAGTTACGATCTACTGCGACGGCTCGAGCCTGGGCAACGGCCGCGAGGAAACTCGCGCCGCGGCAGTAGCGCTGCTCGGCTTTCGCGGATTGTGGCGCGCCTTCGGAACTTATTTGGGCAAAGCCACCAACCAGCAGGCAGAGATTGCCGCCGCAGCGCTCGGCCTGGAAGCCTTAACCGAGCCCTGTGTCGTGCGTCTCTATACCGACTCGCGTTACGTGGTTGAGACAATGTGCGGGCGTTTTCGCCGCAAGACAAATCACGAATGGTGGAAGCGTCTGGACAACGCCGCGGCGCGTCATCAGGTCGAGTGGATTTGGGAGCAGGGTCACGCGGGTCATGTGATTCAAGAAGCCGCCGATCGCGCAGCGCGCAAGATCGCCGCTCTGGGCCACGTCGAGCCCAGCGTCCTCCAGGATGCCGTAGATCGAGTGGGCGTAACTGAGTTGGAAGAAGAGACCGAGGAAGAACCGGAGTTGTTCTGAAAATCAAACAGCGCTCGCGCTGTGAGGTCGGTACCACCCGCGTGAGCGGGTGGATCAGAGAAATCAACCCTCGCAGAGTGGGTCTTTGATCCACCTGCTCACGCAGGTGGTACTGACCTCATGACCGGCATCCCACTCGCTTTCCTGCGGTCACAAATCTATAATCGGGCAACCAACAAACCTGAACGTCACTTCTCAGCGAGAGCACGTGTTACTAAAGTCTTCAAGATCAGTTCATCACCGTAGGCCATTCGTTCTCTGTTTGGGGACTTGGCTGAGGAATAGCCTCGACCCGGCTTTGTTGAGTCATGACGGGTCAATCAATTTTAACGCAGAGGCCGCAAAGGAATGCCGCAAGGGAACGGAGAGAACTACTCCTTCGCGCCCTCTGCGAAAACCTTTGGGTACTCTGCGTTTTAATGTCTCAGTCTCGCCGACTCGAAGGTTGATCCCGCAAAATCCTAAGACGTTCCCAGCCAGGCTTCTAATCTTCGCTATCATTTCACTAACAACCGCGATACCTGCGCTCGCGCAAGCCGCCGACCGCGGTTGGGAGTGGCAGAACCCCCGGCCGCAGGGAAACGCCATCGGCGCGATTCGTTTCGCCGCTGACAAGCGACACGGTTGGGCCGTGGGCGCCGACGGAGTAATTCTTTACACCACAGACGGCGGCTTTCAGTGGGAGAGTCAGCACACGCGCATCATTGTGAATCTCAATGGAATCTATGTGCACGATCCGAAACGCGCCGTGGTGATTGGAGCGCGCGGCACGGTGGCACTGACGAAAAACGCCGGAGAGAGATGGACTGAGGTCAGCACACCTACCAGGGATCATCTCTTCGCGATAACCTTCGCGTCCGACAATCCCACGCATGGCTGGGCAGTGGGTACTTACGGTTGCATCATTACAACTTCCGACGGCGGGCTGACCTGGACCGCGCAGAAGAGTCCCGCGAACGTCCATCTCTACTCAGTTTCATTTGCCAACAAGAACACTGGACTGGCTACCGGCGATCGCGGCACAGTGCTGCGCACGACGGACGGCGGCCGCCACTGGAAGGAAGCCGTCAAGTTGGGCTCGCTCCCTTTTACCAGCGTTACTTTCATCAATGCGAAGCGCGCGATCGCCGTCGGCTATGGCGGACGCGTGATCTTAAGTAACGACGCGGGTCTGACCTGGGAACCGTTTGACGTGCTGATGACCAACGACTTGCTCTCCGTTTTCTTTTCAGACGAGCAACACGGTTGGATCTCGGGAGACAATGGCGTAGTGCTGGGCACGGCCAACGGCGGTCAACTGTGGATCCCGGCCAGCGTTAGAACCAACCCCCGGCTGGGGACCGTTTACTTTGCCGACGAGAATACGGGCTGGACCGCCGGCAACGACGGGCTGGTGCTGCGCAGTGACGATGGCGGCCTTGGCTGGCAGCGTCTGACTGAAGGCGGGCGCGACGATCTGGCGGACATTTTCTTTCTCGACAGCTCTCGTGGCTGGGCAGTCGGGCAGCACGGAAAAATTCTCGAAACCAGATCAGGTGGCAAGTTCTGGACGGTGCGGCCCTCGGGCACGACTGTGCGGCTGGACGCGGTTACTTTCTTTGACGAGAACAACGGCTGGGCCGTCGGCGAACAGGGAACGATTCTGCATACCGTCAACGGCATCGTCTGGACACCACAGGACGCCGATACCAAACAGGAATTTCTGGGAGTCTATTTCGTCTCTGCCAAACTGGGCTGGGCCGTTGGAGCGCGCGGCAACGTGTTCAAGACCGAAGACGGCGGCAACGCCTGGCGTCAGGTTCCTTCGGTGACGAAAGCCTGGTTGGAAGACGTGCGCTTTCTCGACGAAAAGCATGGCGTTGCGGTCGGATCCGGCGGCACGATCCTGCGCACTGAAGATGGCGGCGAAACCTGGAAAGACGTTTCGCATAATTTGCGAGAGTGGTTGTACGCCGTGGCGTTCGCCGACAAATTACGCGGTTATGCAGTCGGCGAAAAAGGAATCATCCTGCGCACCGACGATGGCGGGCTGACCTGGAAAGATCAGGAGAGCAGTGTCAAGACGAATCTGTTTGCGATCTCAGTTGCGTCACGCGATGACATTCTGATTGCCGGCGATCAGGGCCGCGTGCTGGCTTCAAGAGATGGCGGGCTAACCTGGGAAACGCAGCCGACGATTACGAGTTCGCCGTTGTTCGCGGTCGCCTATCGCGGCGGCGCGAACGCCTGGGTGGCGGGCCGCGGCGGGGCGATCCTCCGACGCACCGAAGCCCTGGCGACCGTAAAAATTTCGACGCCGAAAATTCCACCGGGCCTGCGTGGCGCTCCGAAATTGAAAGAGCAGGAAAACAGCCAGCAACTCAATCTGGTCGACGACGGAGACATTCCGAAAGCCGTGCGACCAGTAAGAAAACCCGTGAAGCCCTGATGTAATTCGCTGCGCAAGCACGGTTGACCAGTAGAGTTGGCGCGACCCGATATGATGCGATCGTTACGCGGATGGCGGTTGGCGGCAAACCGAAATGGATAGCGAGTTTCCCCAGGTGCCCTAGGCACGAAATGTCTATAGCTCCGAGCCCGTGAAATCGAAAGAGCCCATTTATGGGTGACAGAAAATATGCCGCTCCTCTGGAGCTTAGGATTTCTCAATCACCTTGAGCTATAAATATTCCGCCGCTATGCGGCTCGGAACCTAATGTCTCAAGAAGCCACTAAGCCAACTACCCGCATCGAAACCGACTCGATGGGCGAGATCGAAGTGCCCGCCGATCGTTACTGGGGCGCGCAGACCGAGCGCTCTCTGCTCCACTTCAATATCGGCAATGACGTGATGCCGCGCGAGATGATTCGCGCGTTTGGCATTCTCAAGAAAGCCGCGGCGCTGGTTAACAACGAGTTGGGTAAGCTTCCGGACGACAAGCTGAAGCTTATCGTACAGGCTTGTGATGAAGTGATTGCGGGTAAGCTCGACGAGCACTTTCCTTTGCGCGTCTGGCAGACAGGCAGCGGGACGCAGACGAACATGAACGCCAACGAAGTCATCTCGAATCGAGCGATCGAGATCGCGGGCGGCGTTCTCGGCAGCAAGAAACCGATTCATCCCAACGACGACGTGAATATGTCGCAATCTTCGAACGACACGTTTCCGACCGCTATGCACATCGCCGCCGCCGAGCAGATGAATCAGTTGATACCGCGGGTCCGGGAAGTTAAAAGCGCGATCGATGCTAAGGCCGCGGAGTTCACAGACGTGGTGAAGATTGGCCGCACCCATCTGCAGGACGCGACGCCCTTGACGGTTGGTCAGGAGATGTCCGGTTGGGCCAGTCTGCTCGAGCGGGATATCGATCGAATGAATACGACGCTGCCAGGGCTCTACGATCTCGCCATTGGCGGCACGGCGGTCGGCACGGGCTTGAACGCTCATCCGGAATTCGGTGAGCGGGCCGCAAAGAAGATCGCCGAACTAACCCGACTGCCTTTCAAATCGCATCCCAACAAGTTCGCGGCGCTTTCAGCCCACGATGAAATTGTTTTCTGTAGCGGCGCCTTGAAAACCCTGGCAGCTTCTTTGATGAAGATCGCCAACGACATTCGCTGGCTGGCTTCCGGGCCACGGTGCGGTTTGGGCGAACTGGTTATTCCGGAGAACGAACCCGGCTCGTCGATTATGCCCGGCAAAGTCAATCCGACGCAGAGCGAAGCGATGACGATGATCGCGGTGCAGGTAATGGGCAACGATGCAGCCATAGGCTTTGCCGGTTCGCAGGGCAACTTTGAATTGAATGTCTTCAAGCCGGTGATGATTCACAATCTGCTGCACTCGATTCGCCTGATACACGACGCGAGTCACGGCTTTGTCGAATACTGCATCGCCGGCATGACCATCAATCGCGAGCAGATCGATGCCAATCTGCGCGGTTCTCTGATGCTGGTCACCGCGTTGAATCCGCACATCGGCTATGACAACTCAGCAAAGATTGCCAAGCATGCGCACAAGAAAAAAATTAGCTTGCGCGAGGCGGCTATCGAGCTGGGCCTCTTAACCGGCGAGAAGTTTGACGAGTTGGTTAAGCCTGAAGAGATGACGCATCCATAAATGATGTCGTAGGGGCAGGGCTTGTCCCTGCCCGTCGTCGCGGGCAGCCACAAGGGCTGCCCCTACAATCTTGGTGACCATGAAAGAATCCAACCTCGTCGCCATCGGCCTCCGTGCCAAGACGGCCCGCGCTATCGCAGTCGTGCTGGGCGGCGCGAGCGACGCACCGTTGGTCTTGAAGAAATTCGAGATGAAGCTGGCCGATCCGAAGGTCCCCGCTACGGCACAGCCCTATCACGAAGTAATGGATCTGCCGTGGGAAGAGAGTGAGAAAGCCGTCCGCAAATCCGCCCGCGCGATCGAGGCGATTGCCCGAAAAGCCCTGGCCCAACTGATCAAAGAACTCCAGTCCGCGGGAATGAAAGTGTCGGGAATTGGGATCGTCGGCGCCAAAGACAAGGACCTCGCTCGCATCGGCAACTTTCACATCCGCGCGCATGCTGCCGAGGGAGTTTTGTTTCGGCGCGTGCTGGATCTCGCCGCCGACACGAACAGCTTGACCCGGCGAACATTCCCAGATCGGGAGTTCGACGAGCTTACGAAGAACGAACTGGGCGGTGAGGGTGCAATCTTAAAGAGAAAGCTGAATGAACTCGGCCGATCGCTACCTGCTCCGTGGCGAACAGATGAGAAACAAGCTGCAACTGCCGCGTGGTTGGTTCTTCACGGCAGGAAATAGTCTTGCGGCGGTGAAGACACGCGAGTTCAAGTTCATTCGTGTGATTTAGTGAGTAGCAGTTTCCGGCCATCCGATTACCAGCGATCCACGAAATCACACTAAGTTACACGAATGAGTTCAGGAGGACTTGCGCCCTCTCGGAGTTTGTCTATTCGATGAAACCTGCGTAATCTGCCGACTTGCCAGATCCAAACGACAAAGTTAAAGAGAACACACCTGGTGCTTTCTACGTTGATTCTTCCTGCATCGACTGTGATGTCTGCCGCGAGACTGCTCCCAAAAACTTCACCCGCTCTTTCAAGGACGCTTATTCCTACGTCAGTAAACAACCTGAAAACGAAACGGAACTCGTAGCGTGCGAGGAAGCGATGGCTTGTTGCCCGGTCGAAGCGATAGGAAATGATGGTTGAAATGAGCCATGCCCGGAATTTGCACCTTCGCCTGACATTCGGCGGCGAAACCTTTATAATTCACTCATCGATTTTCCCCTGAACTTTCAATGATTTCTGATTGGAGCTGTCTTTATGTCCGGCCAATCTTTTGAGCGTTACTTTCGTTCGATTCAGGGCTCGCGTGATACGCGCCCTTCAGGACGTTTGTGGTGTCCCGCGGCTGACGTGTATCGCACCGGGAATGGCTGGATCGTGAAAGTCGATTTGGCGGGGATTGAGCCCGGGGACGTCCAGGTTACCCTCGACGACCGGGTGCTGCGCCTCAGCGGATCACGCCGCGACGGTATTTGCGGCGAAGGAATCTCCCATTACCAGCTCGAGATTACCTACAGCCGGTTTGAGAAAATGATCCAGTTTCCCCGCTCTATAGAACACGCGACGATCGAACGCGACTATCATCACGGTCTTCTGATTCTTCGCCTGGTTGAGGAGGAAGAGGAACAGAAGGGCCGCGCCAGCGCCGCAGGCAGCCGGTGATTTGGGGCCTCTGAAAGATTTCAACCAAGTTCATTTTCTAAAGCAATGGCTGAAGTAGAAAAAACACCCGAAAAGGAAACGACGCCAAAGAAACGCGAAGGCGTGCCTTTTGAGATTCCGGTCCTGCCGCTGCAGAACACTACGCTGTTTCCCGAGACAATGGTCCCGCTGTCGGTTGGCCGGCCCGCTTCCATAGCCGCGGTCGAAGCCGCACTCTCGAGCGAAGAAAAATTGTTGGCCTGCGTCAGTGTGCGGCCTGACAAGACTTCGGACGGTGACGCGGATCCCGAACACCTTTTTGAAATCGGCACGCTGGTAATGATCAAACGGATGGAGCGAGTCGAAGACACGCTGCACCTGATCGTCCAGGGGTCTGATCGCATCCGCGTGCTGGAATGGACGCAGCGCGAGCCGATGCTGCGCGCCCGCGTGCAGATTCTTCCCGAGCTCGAAGTAAGAAACAAAGAAGAGGTCGAAGCCGCCAAACGCAACGTTCAGCAGTTGATTCAACAGGCACTGGCTTACCTGCCGCAGGTGCCGCCGGAAGTGCGCATGGTCGTGCTCAGCGCGGACGATCCGGTCCGGCTCGCATACTTCCTCGGCTCGATCCTTAGTCTGGGTGTTGATAAAGAGCAGCAAATGCTCGAAGCCAACACCGTCGACGATCTGATGCACCACGCTCACGATTTTCTCGCGCGCGAAGTCGAGATCATTCGCCTGCGTTCGAAGATTGCCAGCGAAGCCCAGACCGAAATGGATAAGGCGCAACGCGACTATGTGCTGCGCCAGCAGATGAAAGCGATCCAGAAAGAGTTGGGCGACGACGAGGGCGGCGAGCAGGCCGAAGCCGCACAGTTGCGCGAGCGGCTGGCAAAGGCAGATCTGCCGGACGAAGTTCGCAAGGAAGCCGAACGCGAGCTGAGCCGGATGGAGAAACTGCCGGCGATGGCGCCCGACTATCACGTCATTCGCACTTATCTTGATTTCATCCTCGAGCTGCCGTGGCTGAAGTCTTCCGAAGATCGGTTGGATCTGAATGAAGCACAGAAAGTTCTGGACGAAGATCACTATGACATCGAGGACGTCAAAGAGCGGATTCTGGAATTCCTGGCGGTGATCAAACTGCGGCCTGATGCGAAGAGCCCGATCCTTTGTTTTGTCGGACCGCCCGGGGTCGGCAAGACTTCTCTGGGTCGTTCGATCGCCCGCGCGATGACCCGTCACTTCGAGCGTTTGAGTCTGGGCGGCGTGCGCGATGAAGCCGAACTGCGCGGTCATCGTCGCACTTACGTTGGGGCGATGCCCGGGCGCATCGTGCAATCAATTCGTCGTGCCGGAGTTAACAACCCGGTAATGATGCTCGACGAGATCGACAAACTGGGCGCGGATTATCGTGGCGATCCGTCGGCTGCGCTGCTGGAGATTTTGGATCCCGAGCAGAACAACACCTTCACGGATCATTATCTGGATCTGCCGTTCGATCTCTCGAAAGTTTTCTTTATCGCTACGGCTAATCAGCTCGGCCCGATTCCACCGCCGCTGCGCGATCGCATGGAAGTGATCCAGCTCGCCGGTTACAGCGATCGTGAGAAGCTCCAGATAGCGCGTCGCTATCTAATCCCGCGGCAGGTGCGCGAGAACGGTTTGACTCCAGAGCAACTCGAAATCACTGACGCTGCGGTCAACCTGATCGCGGCGCGTTACACGCGCGAGGCAGGCGTGCGCCAACTTGAACGGACTATCGGTCGGCTGGGACGAAAAGTTGCCTTGAAGATCGCTCAGGGAGAAACGGAAAAAGTCACGGTCGACGCGGAAGACATTCCGGATTTTCTGGGCGCGCCGCACTTCTACCCTGAAGAAGCTCGCAAGGAATTACCAGCGGGAGTGGCGACCGGCATGGCCTGGACAGACATGGGCGGGGTGCTGCTGTTTATCGAAGCGACGCTGCTTCCAGGAGGAGGCGGCGGCTTTACCATCACCGGCCAACTCGGCGAAGTGATGCAGGAATCGGCGCGGGCCGCGCGATCTTATCTGTGGGCGCATGCGCAGGAGTTCGGCATCGACCCCACAATGTTCAAGGAGTATGGTGTGCATCTGCATGTACCCGCTGGGGCAATTCCTAAGGATGGACCGAGCGCGGGCGTCACTATCACTTCCGCGCTCGCTTCACTCTACACCGGCCGCCGCGTGCGGCCGGACACGGCCATGACCGGCGAGATCACGCTGTCGGGTTTGGTATTTCCCGTCGGCGGAATCAAAGAGAAAGTTCTGGCCGCGCATCGGGCCGGCATTCACCGCATTATCCTGCCGGCGCGCAACGAAGCCGACTTGAAAGACATTCCCGAAGACGTGCGCCGCGAGTTGGAAATTGTGCCCGTCAACCGCATCAACGAAGTTGTCGAAGCCGCGCTCGAAAAACTGGTCGCCAATCCGCCGCCGCCGCTCCCCGTCACGGAGAGACCACCTGAGTCCGCTGCTGAGCAGCTGATCGCCAAAGAGCGTTAGTGGCACAGACTTCAGTCTGTGATTAAGTCCCTATGCAATCACAGACTGAAGTCTGTGCCACATTTTGGAACTCTTCCCCTTCGCAGGGGTTACACTCAACAGGTCCTTCTCTCCCGATCTCTTCCAACGGTTTTCTAACTTACGACAAACGAAAGAGGTGTCGTTATGAGTTCTACTCGCTCATTACTTCTCTCAACCATAGTCATCGTCGCGTGTTTTGGTTCAGTGTGTGCGCAGCGGCGTTGGGAGCGCGTGCCGCCGCCGCGCGATCCGCAGTTTTACGAACCGCGCAACAAGCTGGAAGAGTTCGAAGGCCGGATCGGCACGATTCTGATCAAAGGACGTACCTATGTCGCGACCTTGCGGGGGCAGAATGGCACGGCCCGCGTCGAAGCCACTGAGATTCGCGACAGCAATAACTCGACGCGAGTCGCCGGAGTGGTGATCACGATGGTTGCCGATGGCGGACCCCCAGGCGAAATTCGTGCGTTGATCGACTATGACGAAATCGATCCGCTCGTCAAAGCCTTCGATGCGATCGCCAAGTCGGATGACTCGATCACGAAACTCACTCACTTTGAAGCACGCTATCGCACCAAGGGCGACTTTGAAATTTTGGTCTTTAAGCAGGTGTCAGGCGGGGTAGCGGCCGCGGTCGAAGGCGGCTTCTTTGATCGATCGCGTCTGTTGATGACCCTCGATGATTTTACCAGGCTGCGTTGGATGATTGCGCAGGCGAAGGACAGATTGGACGAGATTAAATAACCTGCGAACGCGGCCGTCTCTACGCGAATGAGGTCGTTACCACCCGCGTGAGCAGGTGGACTCAATGGTCAATCCGCGACTTCAGTCATCAACCCACCCGCTCACGCAGGTGGTACTGATGTTATGATCACAGACTGAAGTCTGTGCCACTAGGCTCGTTCACGTTCAGAGAGTTTAATAATCAATTCGGCGATTTGATCCAGCGGCATCAAGCTCGTATCGATCGAGAGGTTGTAATTTCGGGCGCAGGTCCAATCATGGTCCGTCATTTCATTGAAATAGATTTCGCGAGTGCGGTCCGACTCGGTAATCAAGAGGCGCGCCTTTTCATCGCTTAAATCCGGATAGATGTTCATCAAACGCTTGGCGCGAAAGCTCCGGGGCGCATGACAGAACACGCTGAACGTTCCGCGATGTCGCGGCAAAAGGAAAACACCGGCCCAGCCGACGACCACACAATCATTGTTCGTAGCTATTCGTTTGAGAATTTCGACCTGCTTTTCAAATAGTTCACGGTCAGAAAAAGTGCGCAGCGGTGGCGGGTTGTAATGCGTGTCCGCGCCTCCCAGCGATAGGCCTCCCAGGACACGCTCCCAAAAAGATGAAATTCTCTCAGACCGGGCCGCTACCGTTTCTTCGTCACAGCCGAATTCTTTAGCCGCCTGATGCAGCACTTCGCGATCGACATACTTCAGGCCCAGGTGCGTGGCAATCACTTGTCCAATATAGGACCCGCCGGTCCCCATCTGGCGCGAAATAGTGATTGTCTTTCTGATCATAATTGCCCTGGTGGCACAGACTTTGGTCTGTGATTCCGTTTTGTAAGTTAACCACAGACTGAAGTCTGTGCCACTAGTAACGATGCGAAGGCATGCCGATATGAATGTGCGGGCCCGTGGCCACGCCCGGAATCGCCGCGCGAAAAGCCGAAAACGGAATGCCGCTCATTTGGAGAAAATTCATCAAAGCCTGGCCTTCGGCTCCATCGGGATTCAGCGAGATATCCATGGCATTACGATGATCCAGCCGCCATTGGTTATGGATCGCTCCCTGCCCAAACACCGCAATCGGTAAAGGGTGTTTGAATGTCTGTTGAAAGAAGACTTCGATCTTCGGGGCCTGCGAGAGCAACCACGACCCGGTTCCATTATAGCGAATAAAGGAAGTTGTTCTCAGCAGTTTTCCCTTCGGTACCCGGCCAAGTTTCGCGATCTCCTTCTCGCCCTGGATTTCGATCAGGGTTTGCGCGATGTCGGTGTCAGCGGTAGCAATCTGCATCTTCGCGCCGCTGACTTTGAGATTCACTTCGGCCAGCGCGCTGTCGCTCTTTTCGACTTCGCGCTTTGAAATCAAACCGTCCGCCAACAACTTCTGCGATTGGACCGCGCGCTGCTCGGCTTTGCGCGCGCTCTCCTGGTAAAGAACCAATAGTCGTTCGAGACTGGCTTTGTACTCTTTGGTGGCCTTGATGTACTCATCACGCAGTTTCGAGAGTTCGTTGCCGGCTTGTGCCGGTGGAATCGGCGGTTTGGCGGCGGGCTTTTTCCGCTGTGCAAAGAGGCTGGTCGCGCAGGTCGTTAATGCGACTAATAAAATAAGCGGCCACGCGCACGACGCGAATCCATTTTTCCGGCTACCAGAACGCAAAGGTCATCTCCCTCTCGAAACTAATTCTTAATGCATCGCCACCGGCCCGGCCCTGGCCTTGATTCGCCGGAACAATAGCGTTGCCGGAATGCAGAGCAGGCAGAGAAACGCGAGCAGTCGAAAGACATCGATATAAGAGAGCAGCATTGCCTGTCGCACCAGAGTTCCATAGAGTCCCGCATAAGCCTGTTGCTCGGCCACGACCGAACTCCCGCGCGTCGCAAACCCCTGTGCGAGTTGGTGCAAGCGCTCCTGATAAGCCGGATCGTAAGGCGTTAAGTGTGAAACCATGGCCGCCTGATGAGTCTGCGCGCCCCGGGCCAGCAAGGTTGTGACCGTGGCGATGCCCACGCTGCCGCCGGTGTTGCGCATGAGATTAAAGACACCCGAGGCGTTGCCCATTTGCTCGTTACTGAGAGTGCCCAGGGCCATCGTAGTTAGGGGAACGAAGATAAATCCCATCGCAAACCCACTAGTGATGCTGGGCCAAACAATACTGCTAATAGAAATTTCCAAATTGATATTGCTGAACTGATAAGTTGAATAGCCGAGTACGGCGAACCCGAACATGATCAGATAGCGGCTGTTGATCTTGCCGATGAGGCGACCCACGATCAGCATCGACACGATCGCCCCGAAGCCCCTCGGGCTGACTGCCATGCCGCTGGACACTGCCGGATAGCCCAGGAGCGTCTGCAGAAACAAAGGCAAGAGCGCAATCGTGCCATAGAGCACAATGCCCATTACCACCATCAAAGAAGTGCCGACCGCGAAGTTGCGATTAACCAGGACCCGCAGATCCACGATGGGGTCCTTCGATCTCAACTCCCAAATGACGAATGAAATTGCCGCGGCGACGGAAAAAATGGTTACCCAGGTGATGAAAGACGAGGCGAACCATTC
>WNFP01001131.1_pt1 | contig 20920 bp, 9 predicted proteins | sample 5400201 | NCBI WGS metagenome assembly WNFP01 (sample SAMN13153355, study PRJNA577476) | soil metagenome | isolation source: 115 cm saprolite under Madrone tree | place: USA:California | collected 2016-06-14
AGGATGCTCCGGCGCCGCAGATCGCCCCGGTCCAGGTGCTGCCGTTGTTGACGGCGGCGCTGGCAGATGCACGCAACTGGGGAGCGCCGCTGCCTTTGGGAACGTCGTCACTGGTATCGCTGAAAGATGCGGGGAGCCCGGTGGTGCATCCGCTGGCGAGTCTGGAGGTGCATGAGAGTGTTGTCCCGCTGGGGCTGGCGATCAGTCGCTTCGGGTCGGCTACGGTGGCGGGAGCGAACAGCTTCGCGATCGTCGATTATCAAGTCAATGGATCGACCGTGGTCCATGAAGCGATTCAAGACGACTTCGCGCCGGCGCAATACTTCGATTTGAGCGAAGAGGAGAAACTGGCGAGGCCGTCGTTTGAGCAGCACGATGCGGGCGTACGATTGACGGTCGAAAAGTTGACGGCGTGCGGAGGGCCGGTTTCCAAGACGATTTCGTATGAGACGTATTACGTGGATCAGCCCGGCGTGCTGCGCACGGATCCGGGCACACCTCCGAAGCCGTTTGTGTTGGGTGAACTGGCGACGGTGCTGGCGATCGGCGCATCCGGCCGGGCGGCGATTCGGACGGCCGGCGATCGCCGCTACACCGCGCCGGGAACGCCGGTGAAGGTTGCGCCGCAAAGCTTTGTGATTGCGGGTCGGTCAAGCTTGACCCTGGCAGGGTTGGGAGCGCCCCAGGGGTCAACCTACAGCGCTGCGGCCGCGGTGGTGCAATCGGCTCTCGAACAAAGCCCGGCTCGCCGCGCCGCGCTTCAGATCGTCTCCTCTCACGAACTGGTGGCTACGTAAATATGCCGGATCAACCAACCGCATATACGATCGTCCCCTGGGTCCGGCGCGGACTGGCCTCGTTGATCACCGCGCAACCGGCGGCAAACTTCGCTTCCCTGCCGATTACGCTCCGAGTCAACGACTCCATGGTGAGTGTTCCCCCTGTACGACTGATCAGTCCAGGGCAGATCACCGGGTTGGACGCGCGCGCGGTGATTCGAACCGACCCCCGCGACGGAGCACAGGCATTTGAACCGAATTACCTGGCGATGGTGGAGCTCGCCTTGCCCGATCTGCCGTGGATGTTCACGCCTTCGCCGCCGGTGAATGGCAGATTACAGCCGTGGATCTGCCTGGTAGTGTTGCCGGACAGCGACGCAGTTGTGGTCGATAGGAAAGCCAAGGACGCAAACGGCATCACTGTTCTGTCCATCAACCAGCCGCTGGATCCGAAGGCCGAATTGCCGGATCTGTCAACCATCGACGCGTGGGCGCATGCGCAGATTACCGGTTTGGATGGGGATCTGAACGCAGCTTGGAACGGCGATCCTGCCATGACAATTTCACGATTGATTGCCGCCCGAAAACTTGAAACCAACAAGAGCTACATCGCATGCATTGTCCCGACGTATCATGCCGGGCTGAATGCCGCGCTGGGTCTGGAGGTAGACGACCATGATCTTGCGCCTGCCTGGGACGCGAACGTTACCCCGCCATTTCGGCTCCCGGCGTATTACATGTTTCGCTTCCACACGGGAGCAGGCGGTGATTTTGCCTCGCTCGCCAAAAAGATCAGTCCGCCCCAAAAGCCGCTTGATGCCGGCACGCGCACGATGGACGTGAGCCAACCTGGGTTTGGAGCAGCCGGTATCGTCGGCACAGTGCTGGGACTCGAAGGTGCACTGAAAACTATCGGTCATCCGTCGACAGCCTGGCCGCCGGGAGCGCAAGCCGTCTACGAATCACAGTTTCGCGCGGCGCTTGCTCCCCCGAAGGCGGCCGATCCGGTGATTGCTCCTCCCACGTATGGAGGCACGCAAAGCGGTTCCCCCCTGCCGGCACCGGGAGCTGCACCCGTATGGCTAGGCGAGTTGAATCTCGATCCCCGAACAAGGGCAGCGGGATCAGCGGGCTCGCAGGTTGTGCAGGGCGATCGAGAAGCGCTGGTCGCCTCGGCGTGGGATCAACTGGGGGAGATTCGGAAGGCAAACCAGTTGTTGCGGCAGGCGCAGATGGCCAGGCAGGTTTCGACGTCAATGAGCATGCGCCACTTGCAACGTGTGGCCGGCGACGGAAAGTGGCTGCAGATCACAGCGCCGCTACACAGCCGAGTCTCCGTGACACTTGTCGGCGTTACGGCGACGGTGCACGGACAGGTTCAAGCCAGCCGTCTTCCGTCCGGGGCGCTATCGCCAGCGATGCGGAAGGTCGCGCGGCCGGGCGGAGTGATTGGGCGCCAATTACAGGCTGGTGTGCCGCAGATTGTCGATCGGTTGAATGCCCCGGCAGGTTCGCCCGCGGCGCTTCAATTCGCCGGACCGGTACAACCTCTTAAGGGGATGGTGGCGTTCGACGACGTTTCACCTAACTTTCAAGTGAAGAGTATGACGGCCGTCTCTGTCGGTGCAGCGCCGGGATGGAAGCTTGAGACCGCGGTGGTGGTTTCTCCACCTGTGGCTGGGCCGTCGGCGCCTGTAACGCCGGGTCCTCCTCACGGTCCTGCGTCGCCCGCAGCGCCTCACGGTCCCTTGGTTGCTGCCGCTCTGATCGATTGGAAAAAGAACCCGAATATTCCCGAGATTTTGAAGGGCACCGTGGCAAATCTGCCGCCGCCCATTGTGTTTCCGAACGCCACGGGGGCGCTCCAAGTGATGAAGGCCAATTTCAAGACCGCGGCCCAGTCGATCAATGCTCGTCTGAACACGGTTCCGCCTGCCCCGCCAGACCCGCCACCTCTGGGCGGTCAAACAGCGCTCGCTCCGGTTCGCGTGCAACTGCTTGCGAAATTGAACCCGGCGGATACGATTCGGGCGCGGCTCGGCGCGCGAATTCCGCTGAACCCTGGGCCCGACCCCCTTCAGCCGGTTGAGGCCGGGCCCAAGTATCCGCAGGCCATGTGGGCTCCCCTGGCTGAGCTTTCACCAGAGTGGATGCTGCCCGGAATTTCCAATGTGGAGCCTGATTGTGCCACGCTGCTCGCCACCAACTCGAAGTTCATTGAAGCGTATATGGTGGGGCTGAACGAGGAGCTCGCGCGCGAGCTGTTGTGGCGCGAATTTCCCGCCGATCGGAGCGTCACGTATTTCCAGAATTTCTGGACTGCGGTGGCGCAGGACATCGGGCCGATCAAAGCGTTTGCCCCCAATGGAGCTCTTGGCACGCATGTGGCGAACGCAGCGAGCGGCGCCGCGTTCGTGCTGCTGATTCGGGCCAACCTGTTCCAGCGCTACCCGAACGCGATCGTCTATGCCGCGCGAGCGAAATGGGTGAATGCTGTGCGACAACTCGCCGATGACGTTCCGGACAACGTCAAATATCCGATCTTTCGCGGAGAAATCGGCGCGGACGTGACATTCTTCGGGTTCAACCTCGGCGACGATGATCCGCAGGGATCCAAAGATCCAGCGGCGGGAAAGCCGGGCTGGTATTTCGTGCTCGCGGAGCACGTGACGGAGCCACGCGTGGGGCTGGAGCCGGAAAAAAGTGCGACACCGACAGGCTCATGGAATGACTTGAGCTGGCAGGAAGTCACTGTTAAGCCCAATTACATCGATGTTTCCACCGCTCCGCCGACGCCAACAGCCGAGCCTGTTGCTTGGAGCGAAAACTCGGCGGCCCTGGCCTATATTCTTATCCGGCGCCCGGTGCGGGTCGCGCTGCACGCCCTGGCTCTGTTGGGAGAAAAAGCATGAGCTCCGGGACGAATCCAACACTCTCTCCTTTCGTCCGCGGGACCACGGACACAAAGCACGTGTATTTTCTGGAATCAGGCGCGCGGCGGCCGATTCCCGATGAAGCGACTCTGAACTTCATGCTCGCAGGACAAACCGTGCGGGTACTGAGCGACGCCGCTCTCGCGGCTATTCCGCGGGGCGCGGCGCTGCCATCGCGAGCGGACCGCACGCTTCTCACGCAGAAGTTCACGGTCCCGCCGCCTGGCGCGCCATATTACCTGATGACCGCCGGATTGCGCCGCAGAGTGCCTGACATCGCAACCACGTTGATCCTTACCCACTCATTGCCGGCAGTCAGCGTGGAACTCGCCGACTTAACCGCGATCCCGGAAGGACCCATGCTGCCGACGCGCGCCGATCAGACGCTCTATCGCGGCACGGTTGGAGCATTTGCGTACATACTTGCCTCGGGAACAAAAAGAGCCTTTCCGGACGCTACCACGTTGCGGGACGCAGGCCATGATGTGGCGGCACTGATTCCCATCAGCGATGTTGACGCGGCGCTGATTCCCAACGGCGCGCCTTTTCCATCGACCAGTCGATTTCTAAGTCCCCCATCGGCCGAGACACCTCTAGCTCTTCTGCCGGTGCGCCTGGAGACACGATTTCAAGGGAACGAGCTGTGGCTTCGCGTCTACCCGGATGACGTTCACATCAACAGCTTTGAGCCGCTGTTGACCAGCGATGAACAGACCGCCCGGGCAGCTTATCTTTCGCAAGCCCAGGCGGGGAACGACGCCGCGAGGGTCGCGTTCGGCGCGCTGGCGCGGCGGTTTGGCGCCACGCGCGCCGCGTGGATCGCGAGTTCGAACGTTCCGGCCGGCTCGAAGGCCGGGCAATGGTCGCAGGCGCCGTTCACCAACGTGTTGCCGGAACGATGGATCGTGATTGGGTACCTGGGCAATGCTCCCGGGCAGGTGCTGGCGGTCGGGCCGCAGATTCAGGAAAAACTGCAGGTAGGGCCGGCGCCCACCGGTTCCGCCCTGTTATCCGATTCGGGAATGAAGTGGGTGACCGACTTTGACGGAGCGATCCAAGCCGGAATGGCGTTTCGCATCAGCCTGGCGCCTGAGCAGCAGCGCGGCTTCAATCGGATCGTGGTGCTTGGCTTGAAGACGGGTTTGAGCGCTAAGGATTCCGCGTCCCGGTTCGGTGACTTGCTCCAGGCACATCACTACACGAAGGGACTGGAGTTGTTGGCGCTGAATGCGCCGACCAACAATACCGAGAACGTAAACGCAGGATTCTCGTCGAAAGCCGACTACGACGCCACATTCGCCATCGAGCAAGGACCCTCGCTGTGCCCTTCGCGCCCCACCGCAGACGGGGATCGATTGGCTGCCGCTCTCAACATCGCTCCCACGCTTCTCTCGCACGTGAGGGGTGCCAACGGCGGCCAGGATGAAAAGGCCCGCGCCATGAACACCGTCATGTGGCCCGCGACCTGGGGCTACTATCTGGGCCAGCTGGTGAATGGTTCAGTTCCAAATCCGGGTGTGATGGTTCCGGCGGCCCGCAGTCACTTTGCATCTGCGGTCCGAGCGAGGGGCCATTTTCCGGTGGTGCGAATCGGCCGGCAGCCGTACGGTGTTCTTCCAGTCTGTTGGAGCGCCCGCTGGCAATCCCTTGAAGGGCATCCGCTGGATGGACCCCTTGCAGCACTCCTTGCTACGATGCGAACGACGTGGGAGAGTTCCCTTCCCAACGTCCCGCGCATTCCGGGTTCGTCCGATCCGGAAGCGTCGCTCACAAGTATGCTCGGCATGACGGCGACATCCAATAGCTTCGCCGCGCGAAACGTACTCGGGCCGGAATACAACTTCTCGCACTGGGATTTTGTCCAGAAGGACCTGCCCAAGACCTGGTGGGCGAAGCTGAACGAAATGGCGTTTGCCGGAACGCGTGCCTTTTCCACGGCGCTGGCGAATACACGTCTCGCGAATTCCGCCTATGTGAAGGAACCGCGCTTGTTGACCAGCGTTCTGGTGGCACCAGAACCCCTGGATGGCCTCGCTGCTCCTTCGTACATCGCCCAGATTGGCGGGCTTGGTTGGCAGGCGCTACGGGACATAGCATTGCCGGCCGCCCCAATCCCGTTGTTCTTCCTACTGCTGCGGCATGCTGCCTTACGACAATATATGGACTCGGCGCTGGATGTCTTAGTCGCAGCGGGGGCGGCGCAGCCGCCTGAGCGCATCGAAGCTGAGTTGCTCGGATTCTCAACAGCGGTTCGCCCAACGGCGTGGGACCTGCTTTCTCGCACCTTACCTGGAAAGGGCCCCGTGGGAGCGTTCCTGGATGGTGCCAAGAAGGACCCGTCCGTTCCTGAATTTGCGGAGTTCTGGAGCGCATTCACGCAATTGTCGGGATTTTCCGCGGCGGATCTCGATGCTGCGGCGCGCGAAGTGTTCGATCTCGCGTCGTACCGCCTGGACGCGTGGATCACTTCGCTCGCCTACTTCCGCCTGGAGAACATGCGAACCACGAATCCCAATGGAGGGATTGTGCTTGGGGGGTTCGGATGGTTGGAGAACGTGCGGCCGCAACCGCAACCGGCGTCGGCAGGGTTCATCCACGCGCCTTCGCTCAACCAGTCGACCACAGCGGCTGTGTTGCGCGCCGGCTACCTCGCGCACAACGATGCATCCCTGCGGCCTTTTGAGATTGATCTGTCGTCGGGTAAAGTGCGGCTCGGCATGCATCTACTCGATGGAATTCGTGAGGGGCAGACGCTGGGCGCGCTGCTCGGGTACCGCCTGGAACGGACGATGCACGATTTAGGTCTCGACGAGTTCATCGACGATGTCCGCGCGATTGCGCCGGTGCCAGGGCTCTCCAACGATCTTGACGTTGTTGATGGACGCCTGCTGTTGCAGAAATTCCAGGAACCGGATTTCTGGAATCATGCCGGCTTGCCGGCAGCCGGCACAACACAACGTGATTCGCTCATATCGGCGATCACGCGATTGAATGAAGCGGTCGACGCCGTCGCTGACCTTACGCTGAGCGAGAGCGTTCATCAACTGATTCGCGGAAACCTTCTCCGGGCGGGCGCCACGCTTGACAGCATTGCACGCGGAGACACTCCGCCTGCTGAGATTGAAGTCGTCAGCACGCCGCGAAGCGGAACCGCGCTCACCTACAGGCTGGCGACGATCGCTCCAGAAGGCGCCGTGGCGGAGTGGGGATCCACTCCAAGGGCACAAGCCGAACCTCGGTTGAATGCGTGGGCCGCGGCGGTGCTGGGCGATCCAAAGCGCGTTCGGATTCGGGCCCAATTCCTGGATGCGCAAGGTACGGCTTTGAATGTCGTCGAGATCGGGCTCGATGAACTCGGACTCGCGCCGCTGGATTTATTGAGTCTGCCGGAAGCCCAGGACGTACCTCAGGATCTCAGCGACCGCGTTCGACGATTGCAGTGGCCGGCTCGTCCGGCTGCGGCGGCCGACGTTCGAATTCTGACGGATCGCAATCCAAACTGGAAGCCGGAGGTGGTAGCGATCACGGAGTGGCTCACGCTGCTGCAGGCCATGTCGCGCCTCGTCAACGCCTCGCGACCCCTCATGCCGCAGGATCTGGTCTTGCAGGACGGCACGCCCGGCGCGATGAATACCGCGGAATTGATGTCTCGCGCCGATGCCGCGGAAGCGGCGATGCGGAATACGCTGCTGTCGCTCACGGGTCCGTCAGCGAATGATTCCGCGCTTCTTGCCACTGCAGGTTTCGGTGTGACAGGCGCCGTGCCGAACACGGACCCGGCACGATGGCCCGCTCAGATCGCGTTGGCGACGGCGGATTTGAACAAGCGCGCCTCCCAGCTCGATCAACTGGCCGCCGGCTTCGCGCGCGCTTCCGCCACGCCGGAGCAGTCGTATGAATTCGACGCCGCGCGTCTCAAAGCGATTTTTGGAGCCTCGTTCCAGGCGCTCCCGCTGCTTGCGCAGAGTGCAGGCGACATGTGGGCAAATAGTACTGGTCTACAGGCGAACGACCCTCTTGAATCCGTCAGATGGTTCCAACGCGCGGCGCGCGTCAGGCCTGGAGCAGGACGATTGGACACGGCGGTGTTGCTGGCCGAATCGCTTTCCGGACAATTGCTGCTGCAATTCAAGGTGGCTCAGCTTCCGGCATCCCCCACCGATAAGTGGGTGGCGGTCAAGGATTCCGCTTCTTTGAGCCGGTTGTCGATCGTGGCTTTTTTGCCTGGTGTGGTAACGCCTGGCGCGCCGATCGCGGGGCTGATGATGGATCAATGGACGGAGGTGTTGCCCTCTCGGGAACAGATCACGGGAGTGGCCTTTCAATACGCGGATCCAATTGCGCGGCCGCCACAGTCGATTCTGCTCGCCGTCAAAGCGGACGATTTTCCGGAATGGACAATGGAGGCCGTGGAAGGCTCAGTGCTTGAGGCGCTGGATCTTGCCAAGATTCGAGCCGTTGATCCCGATTCATTGGGCGCCCTGGGGCATTATCTTCCCGCGCTCTACTTTGCCTACAACACAGGGGCGCCCCGGATCGAGACTGTCGCGGTGGACTTCAATACGGCTCTTGAGTCCTTGCTGGGGAGTAACGCTTAATGCCTTCCATCACGATTTGGGATCGAATTGAACCTCGCTGCCGTACCAACGATCCGGCGCAGGGCCTGGAGGCGCGCGTCCACGACCCACTGTGGCTGCTCGCACGCCAGTGGCAGGTGGGAGAATTCGAGGGCCGGGATGCGGGGTCGCCGGTGATTGCCAGCGTTCAATCTTCGGTGTCAGCCATTGACCGGTTTTCGATTGCAGGGCAAGCGCCCGAAGCCTATGGCGGTTCACAGCCAATCGAAACCCTGGTCGAGCAGGAGTCCGCCCGGCCTGGTAACGCCGACGACGACTTGCGGCAAGCGGCGGAGGCGGGGCTGTATTTTCTTCGACTGCTGAGTGCTGCACAATTGCCGGCCTCGATCGCGAACCTCTACCGGGCACAATATCCCCTGAAGGTAAAGGCACCGGCCGGCGGCAATGCCACGGCCCTCCAGCAAGTCATTGCCGGGCGTGCGATCGACGGAGTTCAATTGCACGCAGATCTCCTTGCCGCTGGTGCGAGTCTGCCGGCGGCGTCCCCCATTCCTGCGGCGCAGCACGATGCCGTCCTTGCGATCACGCGTAATTGGCTTCGCTGGTACAGCGGGCTCTTCGCCGAGCCCCTTTCATCAGTGGCTGCGTGGTCCCCCGGACAATTGGAATACCGCTTTTCGATGGCGGCCGCAGGTGATACAGGCTCCTATGTCGCTCAGGAGTACGACGGCGGTTCCATCGACTGGCACACCTTCGATCGCACGACGGTAAAACTGGCGGGCGGAACGGCGCAACCAACCGCCACCAAGCAGACATTGATCGCAACGCCGGTGACATTTCGCGGTATGCCTGCGCGACGGTTCTGGGAATTCGAAGATGGAGGAACCAACATCGGGCTGCTCTCGGCAGCGGCCGAAGATCTGGGAAGGCTGCTGCTGCGCGAGTTCGCCCTGATTTACGGGAATGATTGGTTTCAGGTCCCCCTGCCCGCGCCGGTTGGCTCGCAAGTATGGATCACTTCACTGGCCATAACTGACACATTTGGGATCGCGACACCGATTCCTCACTATTCAACGATCGATGGAGGGCTCGGACGGTGGCACATGTTCTCTATCTCTCCTGATCCGTTGGCGCCGCCGGCCATTTCTTCCTCGGCACATCCGCCGCTCCCGCTGCTGTTGACGCCGGGCGCGGTCGCGCCACAGGACAGCTCCGCAATCGAAGATGTCCTGCTGCTTCGCGACGAACTTGCCGGCCTTGTCTGGGGAATTGAGCGGACGGTGATCGGCTCTTCCGGGCTGCCGTTGGATCGTGCCGTGGAGTGGCGAATCAATGCTCCGACACCTGGCCCTCCCTCTGGGGATCCGGCATTGCTCTATCGCTTGGGTTCCACCGTGCCGGACTACTGGCTCCCGTATCTCCCTGTGAAGCTGGATCCCGCAGGACATCTCCAGCTGCGTCGCGGAAGGCTGCCCACCGCGGCAACAGGTCCACAAGGCCGGATGCTCGCTGAGGCCGCGGCGATCCTGGTTGAAGAGGTCCCCCGAGAGGGTGTTCATCTGGAGCGCCGCTATCGGTGGGCGCGAGGTGTGGACGGGAAGGGATACATGTGGATCGGTAGGCGGCGGTCGACGGGCCGCGGCGAGGGCCGAAGCGGGCTGCGCTTCGACTATCTCGAATAGGACAGTCGCAGGCTCATTATCTGCTAGTGCTGTGGCTCCAGTGGGTGTGTTAACACGATGCTGCGACCAAGTGGATTCGAACCCCGCATCGACGAATTCTTCGTTCCCTTCACTCTCAACGCGGACGGCTCTGTGTCCAATCCGACGCCGTGGCATGTATTGGTCTCGGTCCGCGAGGCGCTGTAATGTCGTCAACATGAAGCGTGGCTTCAAACTAGCTATTTCTAATCGACCTTCCGTTGAAAGAGGCTTCGAATCTGTCCGCCTCAGCGGCCTCGGTAGGGTGAAGCTTTTCTTGGGAGGCCTGTTGTTTGCCGCAGTGGCCGTTGCAGTTCTAATCGTTATCCTAATTGTAGGTTCCATTCTTGCTGCCGTCATTTGGACTGCGCTGGTACTTGCAATTGTTGGGCTGATTCTAAAGGCAACGCTTCGTCGCGTATCTAAGTGACAGGATCACAACTCCGTAGTTTTGAGGTGAGCACTCCAGCCCCCCCGGTCACTGGTAGCGATCAAGCTCGCGATTGAGACTACGGGACGTTGATTTTTCCTCCTTGCCAAAGGAGAACACCCAACTGTAACAATGCAGATGAACAGCGGCGAGCTCAACGCATTAACCGGGGCTGATAAGATTACAAAGCGCTGCATTTCCGCCTTGGTAGTTTTGTCTCAGGCGCGTTTACGCGCTTGCTCGTGAACGAGACGAAACACTCGAGCCTCGCGGATTCCGTTAGCCCCGGAGCTTTCGATGAAGCACAATATTCCCCGACCAAAATCTTCCGTTGCAAATCCTCTATCGCAAGATTTGGAGCAACTTTGGAGCAACCTAAGCGGGGCTTCAAACTGGTAAGCGCAACCGAAGCAACGACTTAGATTGAATTTGTGCTTGCTTTGCAAGCAGGGGGTCGCCGGTTCGAGCCCGGTCACGTCCACCATTTTCCTCGCTGACAGTCCATTTTCGTTGCACTGCGTTGACTTTTCTTTCGCTGCGTCTTTAACATGGCACCGCAGACGTTTCGCTCTGGAACTTTTGGGGCGAGCATCATCCTTTCACTGCGAAATAAGGAGATGGTTTCCATGAACTCACTGCGCACTCTTCGTGTGGCCAGTCTGTGCCTTACGCTGGGCATTAGCGCTGGTTGCAAGACGCCGGAGCAAACCGCAGCGAAAGCAGGTGATGTGACGGAAGCACGGGTGTCCTTGGAGTCTGCTGCCAGCGCGAATTGGCTGCTGAACGGGCGGACGTTTGACGAGGCACACTTCAGTCCGTTGGCACAGATCAGCGATAAAAATGTGAATGGGCTTGGCTTAGCATGGTACGTGGACATCGACGGGGCGATGGGAGTGGTGGCGGAGCCGATCGTCGTGGATGGAGTGATTTATGTGAGCGCGCCGCAATCGCGAGTGTATGCGGTGGACGCGGCTTCGGGAAAATTGATCTGGAAATTCGATCCGCATGTGCGGCTGGACATGGCCATTAACGGCTCGTACTCGGCGCGAACAAACGCCGGGGTCGCGGTGTGGGACGGGAAAGTCTACGTGGGGACAGGCGATTGCCGGCTGATCGCGGTGGATGCTGCCGCGGGGAAACAAGTGTGGGAAGCAACGGTTTGCGATCCCACGCAGACGGGAATCACTGGAGCGCCGCACATCGCCAAGGGCAAAGTCTTGATGGGGTACAACGGGTCCGATGACGGCGTGCGCGGCGCGTTGATTGCTTACGACGCGCAGAGCGGGAAGGAAGCTTGGCGCTTCTGGACCGTTCCAGGCGACCCCTTGAAGCCGTTCGAAACGAAAGCGCTGGAGATGGCGGCAAAGACGTGGCCGGGAAAAGATTCATGGAAGATTGGCGGGGGCGACGTCTGGAATGCGATTACGTACGACGAAGGGACGGGGTTGGTGATTTTCGGCACGGCTGGGGCGGGCGTGGATTATGGCGAGCTTTCTTCCATTAAGGTGAGCGGCGACAAACTTTTTTCGGGATGCATTATCGCAGTCAATGCGGACACCGGCGAATACGCGTGGCATTTCCAAACGAGCGCGCCGGGGATGCAAACGGAAAATAATCACATTTTGATGGCGGACCTGCCGATCAACGGCGAGAAGCGGCACGTGGCGATGACGGCGCCGAAGAATGGATTTTTTTACGTGCTCGATGCCAAGACAGGCAAGCTTCTTTCCGCGAAGCCGCTGGTGAAAACGGTTTGGGCGAGCGCGGTTGATTTGCAAACCGGGCGAGCGGTGGAGATTCCAAAGTCAACGGGCGGCGGCAGGCAGTGGACGGTGCACAACTGGTGGCCAATGAGCTACAACGCTCAGACCGGCTTGGTTTACATCCCTACGACCGATCGCCGAGCGGATGCCAGAGCAGCGGTGGAATCCGGAGAAAACGGCGTCGGCCTGGAAGGCCGGCTGATCGCGTGGGATCCGGTAAGCCAGTCGGCGCGCTGGTCGGTGGAGGAGCCGATTGCTACGAACGGAGGTGTGCTTTCGACAGCGGGCAATCTGGTTTTTCAGGGGCAAGGCACGGGGGAGTTTGCCGCGTTTGCCGCGGAGAGTGGGAAGCAGCTGTGGTCGATCCAGACGGGCTCGGCGATCGAGTCCATTCCCGTGACGTTTTCGGTGAAGGGCGAGCAGTATGTGATCACACCGGTGGGCTGGGGATCGGGTTCGAGATTGTTTGCGCCGGCGCGCACGATGGTGACTAATGAGTCGGCGCGCGGCCCAGTGCGGCTGCTGGCTTTCAAACTCGGCGCAACGGCTGCGTATACAGTGCCGCCGGTGGTGATTCCCCCGGTGCCCGAACCTCCAAAATTGGCCGCGGGTAAAGAGACAATTAACAAGGGGGAAGTGCTGTACCAAAAATTTGTTTGCGATGGATGCCACTCGCCGGGGACGGACGGCAGCCGAGCGTGGGTGCTCGATGGCGCGATCCCGGACCTTCGCTACATGCCCGCGGATGTGCACCGCGATTGGTATGGGATTGTGCTGGGCGGGTCGCATTGGGATAAGGGCATGCCGGGATTTGCCGATCCGCCGAAGTTTGCTTTCCCAAACGCCAAAATGACGGTGCAGGATGCCGATGCGATTCATGCCTACGTGATCGCGCAATCCTGGAAGGCCTACAAAGGCGAGCAAGACACGGCACACTCAAAGCGAGAGAAGTACTAGTCCCCGCAAGAAATCGCGACGCAAGCTACAATGAAATGTGTGCGGAGGCGCAGAGCGATGCTATTTTTCCACACCCGCTTTCGTAGAACTAGAGTCGAGGCACACACACCGCGGATTTCCCGATGAACCGCTTTCGCTGTATCACGCTGGTCTCTCTTTGCATTCTGCTGCTTTTAGCGGCGTTTCCCGCGCTTGCTGAAAATCCGAAAAACATACATCCGAGCGGATATGTGACTGACCTTGCGGGCGTGATCGAGCCGGACACGAAGGCTCGGCTGGAAGCGCTTTGCGGCGAGGTCGAGGATAAGGCCGGCGCGCAGATCGCGGTCGTTACAGTGCACTCGCTGGAGGGAGAAAGCGTCGAGACCTTTGCAGTAGATGTGTATAAGGAGCTCGGAGTGGGAAGCAAACGGGACAATCGCGGCGCGCTGCTAGTGGTTGCTCCTGACGAGCACAAATACCGTATTGAAGTTGGCTACGGGCTGGAACCCGTGATCAACGATGCGCGCGCCGGAGACGCGGGCCGCGCGATGGTGCCGCTGCTGCGCGAGGGAAACTACAGCACCGCAATCGAGACCGCAACGTGGATGGTGGCGAAATATATTGCAGATGATCGTGGTGTTACGCTATCGAGCCAGCCTCTCGCGCCGCCGCATCGCGGTGAGCGGGATCATTCGTCCCCAATCAGCATATGGGGAATACTCTTCATCATCTGGATTATTTTCTCGATTGCGCGGGCTGGACATAGAGCTGCAAGCGGCCGCAGAGGCGGCGGTGGAGGCTGGTGGATCGGACCGATGCTGGGTGGGATGGGTGGCGGTTGGCGAGGCGGCGGTTTTGGCGGCGGCTCGGGCGGTTTTTCCGGCGGTGGAGGATTTGGCGGCTTCGGTGGAGGCAGTAGCGGAGGCGGCGGGGCGTCCGGGAGTTGGTAGAGTCTGAGGAACGCAATGGGCGACGTGCATGAAGCGCTGAAGAACCTGGTCGAACGGTTGTATGAAGCGGCGAGGGACAATCTCGAGTCGATCATTTTGTACGGGTCGGCGGCGCGCGGCGATTTTCACGACGCGCATTCAGATTTGAATATTCTCTGCATTTTGCGCTCACCGTGCGCAGCAGAGTTGGCGCGTGTCTCCGCAGTGGTGAAGTGGTGGATCACCGTGCACCATCAACCCGCGCCACTTTTCTTTGGTGCCGACGAGCTTCGGCAGTCCGCGGACGTTTTCGCCATCGAGCTCCTGGACATGCAGCAGAACCATCGGGTGCTGTACGGGGCAGACGTCATCGCCGGCATTACCGTCCCGATGAACTTGCATCGCGTTCAGGTGGAGCACGAGTTGCGCACGCTGTTGCTGAGGTTGCGGCAGCATCTTCTGCGTGAGGCGGGAAATCAGCAGGAGCTGGGGGCCGTTCTGGCCAAATCGTTTTCGAGCACGCTTACGCTGCTTAGGCACACATTGATTGCATTTCAGGAGCAGCCGCCAAGCGCTTCGGGCGAAGTTTTCTCCAGGATTGCCTCATTGACCGCCGCGAGCGCGCCGGCGTTGGAAGCGGTGCAACGCCTGCGAGAGGCCAAGAGTTTGGACAGCGATGCGGTGCTGCCTGTGTATGATGGCTATCTGGCCGCACTGGAGAAAGTGATTGCGGCGTTGGACCATCATCTGCCGAAACGCCAATGGCAGCGCGCCGGCAAGACAAGTGCGTAATTGTTAGTGGAGGCAAGCAATCATGAAAATAGCTCTCGCGATCCTGGCGATTCTGCTGGTGATTGGCCTGCTGCTGGGCAGCTCGTTTGTAAGCCGCAGGAACCAGATGGCGATAAAACGGGAGGCGGTAAACTCTGCGTGGTCGCAGGTGGACGTGGTCCTGCAGCGGCGCGCGGACTTGATTCCGAACCTTGTGGAGACGGTGAAAGGCTTCGCGGCGCAAGAAGTAACCGTTTTTGGCGATATTGCCAAGGCGCGCTCCGCTTTGCTCAGTGCGAATACTCCGACCGACAAGATTGCCGCCAACCAGAGGCTCGATTCTGCTCTCGGGCGCTTGCTGGTTGTGGTTGAAAATTATCCGCAGTTGAAATCCAACGAAAACTTTTTGCGGCTGCAGGACGAGCTGGCGGGCACCGAGAATCGAATCGCGGTGGAGCGGCGCCGTTACAACGAGACGCTGCAGGACTACAATACTTATCTCTCTCTTTTCCCGAACAACCTGGTGGCGAGCATGAGCGGCTTTGCCCGGAATGACGCATACTTCAAGGCAGACGAGGGGGCCCGGCAGGCTCCCAAGGTCAATTTCGAAAACCAAAAAACTCCAGCGGCGCCCGCGCAGGCTCCCGCTCCCGCAAAACCATAATTGCCGCGCGGTAAGTGTGCGGGCTGCCGGATATATTCCCTGGTTGGGTGCTAATCCGCAGGGCGAAGCATCGACGCAATCGAGTTCACGCATGCGCTACCTCTGTCTGATCTGCGATTACGATGGCACCATCGCCCACGACGGGCACTGTGCGCTCAGCACCGTTGAAGCGATCAGGCGTGTGCGCGCATCCGGCCGGAAACTGATTTTGGCAACGGGTCGCCAGCTTGCCGAATTGCAGGAGGTTTTCCCGGAGTATGCGGTCTTCGATCGAATCGTTGCGGAAAACGGCGCGGTTTTGTATCGACCGGCAAGCCAAGAGTGCGCAGTGCTCGCGGACTCGCCGGCATCCGAATTTGTCGATGAATTGCGGCGCCGCGGAGTGCATCCACTCTCCGTAGGCCAGTGCATCGTGGCTACTTGGCGCCCTTTCGAATCGACCGTTCGCGAAGTGATTCGCGATATGGGGCTCGAACTGCAAATTATCTTTAACAAGGATGCGGTGATGGTGCTGCCTTCCGGTGTGAACAAGGCGAGCGGCCTGCAGGTCGCGCTGAACGAGCTTCGGCTCTTACCGCACAACACCGTGGGCGTGGGCGATGCGGAAAACGACCGGACGTTTCTCGGCATGTGCGAACGCGGCGTGGCGGTGGCCAATGCCTTGCCGGCTCTGAGGGAGCGTGCCGACCACGTGACCGCAGGCTCGCATGGCGCCGGCGTCGAAGAACTCATCGAAAAGCTTCTATCGGAAGACTTGGCGAGCTTTGCCCCGCGTTTGACGCACCGTCGCAATCTGCACGTTTGAGAAACTCCGCGCGTCAATTTCCGCCCTTCTCGCGGGCCCCAACGGATAATTAGGTTATCGAGCGGCGCGTTGTTCGGCCGAGCCTCGCAAGACCATGCTCTCTTACGCAGTCCTGGCATTGCTGATTCTTGATCTTGGACTCTTCCTTGCCTCCGCGTTTCTCTTTGACAACAAAAAGGAACGAAAAGAGTCGCTGCTGATCAGCGTCCTTTTCTTCTTTTCCGGAATGCCCGCGCTGATCTATCAGATCGTCTGGCAGAGAGCGCTCTTCGCCATCTATGGAGTGAACGCCGAATCCGTCGCCGTCATCGTCAGCGCTTTTATGCTTGGCTTGGGTCTCGGCAGCCTGGTCGGAGGCCTCCTCTCCGCGCGTTTTTCACGGTACGGAGTACTGATTTTCGGTATTGCCGAACTCGGTGTCGCGCTTTTTGGGCTGGCCTCGCTGCGCATTTTTCACTGGGCTGCTTTCTTCACCGCGGGCACCAGCCTTCCTTGGGTGATTGTCTTTAGTTCTTCCTTGCTGTTGGTGCCGACAACGCTAATGGGCGCCACTTTGCCGCTGCTTGTTGGGCAATTGGTGAGGCGTTCCGGGCGCGTCGGCGTTTCCGTTTCGCGCCTATATTTCGTCAACACGTTCGGATCGGCGGTGGCCTGTTTCTTGTGCGCCAGTTTTTTGATGCGAAGCTTGGGCCAATCGGGCTCTGTCTCCCTGGCGGTCTGTCTTAACGCCGTGGTTGGCTCAATGGCGTACCTCTATGTGCGAACGCAACAGCCGGACGTGCCGGAAGAAGTTAATGTCTTCCGATCACCCGCTTCCGGCGTGCCGCCGATCCGGCTAAGTTTCGCCATGCTCCTGGCTGGACTTTCCGGCTTCATCGCCCTGGGGTTTGAAATCACCTGGTTCCGCGTCTTTTCTGTGGCTTCGTCGGATCGCGCCCCTGCATTCGCTTTACTGTTGGCCACCTATCTTGCAGGTATCGCAGCCGGCTCATATGTTTCAGAAAAGCTTACGCGGGACGCGCAGCCCTCCACTGTTGTGCGTGTCATCGGCGTGCTCACACTTCTGGCCGGCGGTATATCCGTCTTCTTGCCTCCGCTGGTAGCCACCTTGATGGCGCACAAGATGAATTATCTTTCGAGTGCCCCGGCATTTTTCGTCACCGCGGGCCTGCTGGGCTCGGCGCTTCCGCTGCTTTGCCAGGTTGCCGTGCCGCCACAGGAAAATGCCGGCCGCGGCGTCAGTCTGATTTATGGCTCCAACATTGCCGGCTCTGTTCTGGGAAGCCTCGGAATCGGTTTTGTGCTCATGCAGCATCTCGGGCTTCGCCAGATTTCGCTCTTGCTCGCCTTCGCCGCGGTCTTGTCAGGAGTTCTGGTTCTTTTTTTCAGCAACCCGCAATTTAGGTGGCCGCCCGCGTGGGCCGCGGCGCTCGCTGTCGCTGCCCTTGTTTCCATCGGTTTGGCTTCACCGCTTTACACCCTCTTTTACGAACGACTGACCTTTGGAGTGAAGCCCCAGGCGAACGTCCCTTTCGCGCAGATCGTGGAGAATCGTAACGGCGTTATTGCCGTGACTCAGGATGCCGCCGTATTCGGCAGCGGCGTTTACGACGGTCACTTCCGAATCGATCCCAATTACGACCCGAACATGGTGGTGCGCGCATTCGTGTTGAGCGCCTACAATCCCGCCCCCAAGCGCATGCTCATGATTGGCCTGTCGTCCGGTTCCTGGGCGCAAATTTTTGTGAACCATCCGCGCCTCGAATCAATGGACATCGTCGAAATCAACCCCGGCTACCTCGATTTGATCCCGCGTTATCCCGTGGTCAGCTCGCTGCTCGCCAATCCAAGAGCCCGCATCTACGTCGACGACGGGCGCCGTTGGCTCATCGCGCATCCCGCGGTCCGCTATGATGCCATCGTAGCCAACACAACATTTCACTGGCGCGATCACGCCAGCAACCTCCTTTCCAGGGAATTCTTCCAACTCATTAGGCAGCACTTGAACCCTGGCGGCACCTACTACTTCAACACCACGGAATCCGTGGAAGCTGTGGCCACGGCGCTCAGCGTTTTCCCTTATGGTCTGCGGGTTCTCAATTTTCTCGCGGTCAGCGATGCCCCGCTGACCGTCGCGACGGAGCGTTGGCTAGCCGATTTGCGTCGGTATCAGATCGACGGCCGTTTGGTTTTCGACCCCGCCAATCCGGAGACCCAGCTCACCCTCGCTCGCTACGCGGCCCTGGCGCAAACCCTCCATCAAGCGCCGTTGCGCATGGGTCTCGAGAATTCCAACTCCATGCGCGCCCGCATGGGCAATCCCCGCCTGATCACCGACGACAACATGGGCCTGGAGTGGGAGCCAAACGTTGATATCACCTGGCACTGATCAATAGATCACTTGCTTGGAGAAATCCGGTGGCTGGTATCACGCCAGGGCATGCTGCAAGGAAACGCGCAACAAGTCTTGCTTTTCCGCGCTTGGCTTCTTGGCTTGCTCCGTCAGGTAAAACACGTCGATCGCTTTTTGCCCTTCGGTATCGATCAGCGCGACTTCGATGTTGCATCCGAGGCGGGCGAGCGTCGAGCCGATGTCATAAAGCAGTCCCGGCCGGTCTGGTGCGACTATTTCCAATAGTGTGCTGTGTTCGGACGAACTGTCATCAAAGCCTATGCGCGTTTCGATAGTGACCTTTGGTGGCCGCGCCCGGCTCGCACTTTCACGGCCACTCAACAGCGGCTCGAGCGGGGCCTTTCCATTCACCACATCCTTAAGACTCTTGAGAAATCGCTCGATCTCCGTCGGATTCAGCTCGAGCGTACGGTGCAAATCCGAGAAGTGAAACGTATCCAGGACAATTCCGGCGGCGTTGGCAAACGCGTCGGCCTTAATGATGTTCATTCCCCAACCGGCCAGCACGCCGGAAATGGTTGCGAACAGTGCCGGACGGTCGGCGGTGAGCAGGGTCAGGGAAAATGCGTGCCTGCGCACTTGCAGCTCGGTCTGGGCGGGCTCCGCACCAAGCTTTTGGTACAGCGCGAAATGCGCCACAATTTCGGCCGCGGAATGCACTGCCAAATAACGGCGCGGAAATCCTTCGAGGAAGCGCTCAATATCCTCCGTGCTGGCGCCGGCGGTATGCGCGCGCACCTGTTCCAGGAGCGAAACCTCGTCGTGTGCGTGCAAGCGGTCGGTGTCCAAAGTGCGGCTGAAGTGATTGGAAGTGGCTACGTAGAGTTGCCACAGCATCTCTGCTTTCCACGGGGTCAGTGCCTCGGGGTTTACCGCGTGGATATCCGCGTAGGTCAGCAGGCAAAGCCGTTGCAGCCGCTCCTGATTTCCGACGGTCGTGGCGAACGCAGAGACGGTGGCGGGATCGAAAATGTCGCGCCGCTGCACCGTAGCGGACATATCCAAATGATGCTCGATTAGAAAGTGAATTTCGTCCTTTTCGTCCGCCGATAATGTAAGGCGCGCGGCAGCGCTCTCCAACGCCTCGAGGCTGCCGGTCACATGGTTTCCCACGGCCATGCCTTTGCCGACGTCGTGCAGCAGCAGCGCGAGAATCAACAAATCGCGGCGCTCCCCGGTCTTCCACAATTCCTTGAAGTGCACGCCGCGAGCATCCGCCGACTCGCTCAATTCCTGCAAATGCTCGATGGTACGCAGCGTGTGCTCGTCCACCGTGTAGCGGTGATAAAAATCGCGAACGACTAACGAATCGATGCGTGCGAACTCCGGCAGGATTTCCGTCAGCAATCCCAGTCGCTGTAGCGGTCGCAACGCCACGCCCGGGTAATCCGCGCCAAGAATCTCGCGCAGCGTCGCCCAGGTCACGTCCGCATTCTTCACCGGCAATTCCGGATGCTTCATGATATACGCGATGCTGCGCTCTGCGCGGCGGCTCAACGGGATTCCTGCGCGCGCAGCTTCGGTGAAGAGAGAAAACAGGACGCTGCGGTCTGAAATCTCCCTCGCGTCGAGTAATTCGAACCGCCCGTCGCGCACCACGAACGATTTCCCATTCCCGGGCTCGGATTTTGCCGAACGCGCCGCGTTTAAAAGGCGCTGCCGGAAAGTTTGCGGCGCCGGCGCCCTTTGCTCCAGATAGCGCAGCAATTGGCGGTTCAGCGTGCGCGCGTGCCGAAAATACAACCGCATCCACTCCGCCGCATCGCGCCGAATTCTATCCCCAACACCGAGAGAGCGCTCCGCGGCGCCGGCTTGCAACTCGTAGGTCAAGGTATTGTCGTTGCGCGCGTTGCTGTAATGCAGGAAGCAGCGAATGGCGCTGAGAAAATCCACCGCGTAGGAGGCCAGCTCTTCTTCTGCGGCGCTGCTGCTCAGCGGTTCCCGCTTCTCGCCGCCAATTTGGCGCAGCCACACCGCTGCCTGATAGTCGCGCAGCCCACCGGGTGCATCCTTGACGTTCGGTTCGAGATGAAAAATCGTGTTGCCGTAGCGCGTGAGCCGCTCCAGTGTGAGTTTGTGGAGCTGCGTCAGCAAAAACGGCCGCGCGGCCTTTTCCGAAGAGGGCAGCACGCGCTTGTCGAGTTTTTCAAAGAGTTCCGCATCGCCGGCCAGAAACCGGCGGTCCAGCAAGGCCAAATGAAATTCTGCGTTGTCCTC
>WNFP01001132.1_pt1 | contig 20914 bp, 15 predicted proteins | sample 5400201 | NCBI WGS metagenome assembly WNFP01 (sample SAMN13153355, study PRJNA577476) | soil metagenome | isolation source: 115 cm saprolite under Madrone tree | place: USA:California | collected 2016-06-14
GCGGTGCTCCTCAAGTACATCGAGCGCGTCGGGGCGCAGGTCAAATACAACGAGACGCTGACCTGGTTCTGGCTGCGAGCGGTCAACGCGCACGAGGGCGATCTCAAGACCCTGCTGAAATCCGGTCTCGCCGATACCAACCTGCCCATGCGGCATTGGTCGCCGGAGCTGCTCTGGTCGGACGCGGCAAGGGCGCAGTGGGTCGAACCCGACCTGCGCCCTTTGCCGTTCTGAACCGCTCTAGGCCTTGCCCGCCTCGGGCTTGGGCACCGCTGCAGTCAGGCCGCCCAGCGCGTCGAGGATCTTCGACTTCTCCTTCACCTCGGGTCGACGCACCTCGGCCGGCTTCTGCACCGCTGCCGCGGGCTTGGTCTTCTTCAAGACCTCGCCCCGGATCAAGACGTCCACCTCGTCGCCGTCCAGCGTCTCCAGCTCGAGCAGCGCGATGGCGATGCGATCCAGCGCGGGCTTGTTCTCGATCAGGAGCTGCTTGGCGCGGGAGTACTGCTCGGTGACGATCTTGCGCACCTCGGCGTCGATCTCGATCGCCGTCGCCTCCGAGAAGTTGCGGTTGCGCTGGGCGAACTCGCGGCCAAGGAACACTTCGCCCTCCTCCTCGCCAAATGCCAGCGGCCCGAGCTTCTCGCTCATGCCCCACTCGCAGACCATGCTGCGGGCGAACTTGGTGGCGTGCTCGATGTCGCTCTTGGCGCCGGAGGTGATCTCGTTGAACTCCAGCTCCTCGGAGATGCGGCCGCCCATGGCCATGGCGATGCGGTCGAGGACGGAGCGGCGGTTCCAGTTCAGCCGGTCCTCCTTGGGCAGCATCTGGGTGAGGCCCAGGGCAGGGCCGCGCGGGATGATGGTGACCTTGTGCACCGGGTCGTTGTGCTCGGTGAGCTTGGCCACCAGCGCGTGGCCGGCCTCGTGCCAGGCGGTGATCTTCTTGTCCTTCTCGCTGATGATCATCGAGCGCCGCTCGGCGCCCATCATCACCTTGTCCTTGGCGAAGTCGAAGTCGCCGCCGTCCAGCCGATCCTTGTTGTAGCGGGCGGCGATCAGCGCGGCCTCGTTGACCAGGTTCTCCAGATCGGCGCCGGAGAAGCCGGGAGTTCCGCGGGCGATGGCGTCCAGATCCACGTCGGCCGAGAGCGGCGTCTTGCGGGTGTGCACCTTGAGGATGCCTTCGCGGCCCTTCACGTCGGGGCGCGGGACCACGATGCGGCGATCGAATCGGCCGGGGCGCAGCAGCGCCGGATCGAGCACGTCCGGCCGGTTGGTGGCGGCGATGAGGATCACGCCCTCGTTGGACTCGAACCCGTCCATCTCCACCAGCAGCTGGTTGAGCGTCTGCTCGCGCTCGTCGTGCCCGCCGCCCAGGCCCGCTCCGCGGTGCCGTCCGACGGCGTCGATCTCGTCGATGAAGATGATGCAGGGGGCGTGCTTCTTGCCCTGCTCGAAGAGGTCGCGCACGCGCGAGGCGCCGACGCCGACGAACATCTCCACGAAGTCCGAGCCGGAGATGGAGAAGAAGGGAACGCCGGCTTCGCCCGCGATGGCGCGCGCGAGCAGCGTCTTGCCCGTCCCCGGCGCGCCCATCAAGAGGACGCCCTTGGGAATGCGGCCGCCCAGCTTGGTGAACTTCTTCGGGTCCTTGAGGAAGGCGATGATCTCCTCGAGCTCCTCCTTCGCCTCGTCGATCCCCGCCACGTCGGCGAAGGTGACCTTGTTGTGGTTCTCGGAGAGGAGCTTCGCCTTGCTCTTGCCGAAGCTCATCGCCTTGCCGCCGCCCGCCTGCAGCTGGCGCATGAGGAAGACGAAGAGGATGCAGAGGACCCCGAGCGGCATCCAGGAGACGAGGAACTGCGCCCAGAGCGACTGCGAGTCCTCCTTCTCGAACTTCAGGGCCACGCCCTTCTGCCGCATCTTCTCCAACAGCTGGGTGTCGAGCGGCGAGACGGTGCGGAACTCCTGCCGGTTCTTCAGCTGGCCCTGGAGGACGTTCCCCTTCACGGTGGTGGTGGAGACGTCCCCTCGCTCGACCGCGGCGTAGAATTCGCTGGCGTCGATCTCCTTGGGCTCGGCCGAGCGCTGGCGGGAGAAGATCGAATAGAACGAGAAGAACAGGAGGATCAGGACCGCCCAGAGAAAGAAGGTCTTGTACGACTGTCTCACCGTGACTCCTCGTCTGGCCTGGGACGCATGGTAGCAGAACGGGATTCGTGCCGCCGCCTGGACGGTAACGGTCCGTCCGAAGGCTTCATTTCCGGACGCAGCCGGAAGGAGTGGCTGCCTCTGCCGCAGGCCGCGCCCGGACGCAGTCCTTCCACCCAGAACACGCGGCCGTGAGCGTCGCTCAGCAGGGCGAGAGCGCCGCGCTCTTCGCGCGGGACGCGGGCATCGATCCACAGGTCGGCGACCTTCTTCGATCGGCCCCCGGCGGGCCGGTAGCGGTCGCCCGGGCGCTGCCCACGCAGGGTCCAGGGGAACGGTGCCTGGGTCACGTCGACGTCGACTCCTGCGCCCGGCTTTGCCTCGACCTCCAGCGCCCGGGACGCCCAGTGGTAACGGCCCGGCGCAGGGACCGCCACCTCGCCCGAGCGATCCGGCGGGGACCGGCGCCGCTCGAATTTCACGACCGCGCGGCCGCCTGGGACGTCGATGGCACCCTCTCCCCGTTCGAGCAGGCGCACGATCGCTTCCAGGTGCTTGCGCTCGGGCCGCGCACCCTGCTCCGAGGCGGCCGCGAGCAGAGCGCGGCGTCGAAGCGCCGGGTGCAAGTGCGCTCCTGCGTTCGCCAGCGCGTTGAGCAGCTCGTCCTCCTCGGCAAACGTGGCGGCGGCGCCGGCCAGCGCTTCCTCCAGACGAGGATTCAGCTGCAGCAGCGCCGGCCACAAGGCGCGCAGACGGGCGCGGGCGCGGGCGGGATCCACGTTATGCGGATCGTCGAACCAGCGGAGACCGCGGGCGGCGCAGTACGCCTCGGTCGCGGCGCGAGAGACCTCGAGGAGCGGCCGGAACAACTCGATTCCTGGAGCGAGCTCGCGCCGCCGCCGGATGCCGGCTAGCGCTCCGGGACCGGCGCCGCGGATGAGGCGCAACAGGATGGTCTCCGCCTGGTCGCGGCGGGTATGGGCGGTGGCGACGGCGGGCGTCCGCGCCGACCGCGCGAGGCCCGCGAGCGCCGCGTAGCGAGCGGTGCGCGCGGCGGCTTCGAGACCCGCGTCGCGAATGTTCAACCCTTTGATCTTGTGCATGAAAAACTGAACGCCGAGCTGCCGGGCGAGCTCGCGAACGCCCTCCGCTTCGTCCGCTGACTCCGGGCGCAGGCCGTGGTCCACGTGCCCGATCGAGCAAGGGACGCCGTCGCGAGCCGCCGCGGCGGCGAGAGCGACCGAATCGGCGCCGCCCGAGCAAGCGATGAGCACCGGAACGCCGTGTGGGAGGCCGGTGTGAAGGGCAGGTTCGACGCTGTCCGCCATTTCTCCCACTGCATCAGTGTAGCGCCGCGCGGCGCCCAAATCGGGTACGGCCTTGCGCGTAGACTGTTGAGAACCCAATTTTCCTGCGTCAAAAAGGGGGCATCGGTTCGGCGGCGGGAACATCCAGCGTGGACGGCGGGTTCTGGACGGTGAAAGCGGTCCCAGGGCCGCAACAAGGATTGATAGTGAGCCTGGGGGTCCCCCCCTCCCCCTCCAGGCTCATGGGCTGGCCCAGCGAAGGCTGGAGCCAGCCTTTTTTTCTCGGGGGTCCGGAAACGCTACGCTTCGAATCGGGCCGCTGACTCGATTCCGTACGGCCTGCCGCGAATCACGACAACTCGACGACACAGCTCAGGAACGTGGTCCGCTTGCGCAGCAGGATGGCGACGCAGCACTTCAGATAGGCCACCGGGCCGAAATGCCGCACGATGACGGCTCCGTGCCGGATGACTTCCCTGGTGGTGATGACGCCGTCGATCGCCATTTAGCCTCTCCTGCTGCGAGAGCATGAGTGCGATCTTCGTGCCAGGGACCGAACGCCTGCTTACCTGCCGCACGGTGGGTTTTCGGGGGCGGTCCGCCACGGAGCCAGGGTGGTCGCAGATAGACCGGCGTAACGGCCGGTTGCTTACTTGACCCCGCTGTCGTCCACGTCTAGACACAGGAGACGGTTGTGAGCGCCACGCGAGCGGCTGGCGCCCCCCGGCGGAGGAATTTGATGGCAGGTACCGATAAGAGGAAACAGAGCCTCTACTTCCCCGAGGACATGCTTCGGGAGATCCAGGAGGAGGCGAACCGGCAGGACCGCTCGCTCTCGTGGATCGTGCAGCAGGCCTGGAAGATCGCCCGCAACGAGATCATGCGGTTCCCTTCGGTGAACGACGTCATCGGCGGCGAGCGGCCTTCAGAGGAGCGCGAATAGATGTCGGCCAACGACGCCCGCAAGCAAAGCCTCTACTTTCCCGAGGACATGCTGAACGAGATCCAGTCCCAGGCGCAGCGGCTGGACCGGTCGCTCTCCTGGGTGGTCCAGCAGGCCTGGAAGATCGCCAAGGGCGAACTGCGGAAGGTGCCGTCGCCGAACGACATGCTCGACGACGACACTGCCGCGCAGCGCGGATAACGCGGTACGCCAGGGAAGGTTCCGGCTCGGAGCGCCGGCGCGCTCCGGGCTATTTTTTGCTCCTCATTCCGGTTTCGCCGCAGCGCGCTAGCGGCGAAATCCTGCCGGAATTCATCAGGGTGAGAGCTTGACGGCGACCTGCTGGGTTCGCAGGAGCCCGCCGACCAGCGCGGGCGTCGCCGCGAGCGCGGCGCCGTCCAGCAATCCCGGCTGCAACTCGTTCGGCAACCGCCAGACCTGCCCTGCGGGCGTGGCGAGGAAGACCGCGTAGCGTCCTGGGGGCACCGGGATGGCGTTGGCGGGCTGGGATGCGTCTACCAGATTTACCTTCGCCGCGGCGTGATTGACCAGGACCTCGAGGGGCCCGGTGGCCGGGTACACGCCAGAAATGCAGACGGTGTTGCGGAACGGGTTCGGATCCAGCGTCGCCGAGACGACCGTCGCCCGTCCCAGCGCGTCGACCTCGGGCAAGAGGCCGACTTCGCCGGCCACCTTGATCAGCTGGATCGACAGCGAGCCGAGCACCGGCCTGTGTGCGGCGTCGCAGGACAGCTGGAGGGCGCCGGAGGAATCCGGGTGCAAGGCGGCGATTCCATCGCCGAGGATCGGGGCCGCCTTCACCCGCATCGACGCGGTTGGCGCTGTGCCGAAATGAAGATCCAGGTCCTCCGTCAGCGGCTCGCCTGCTGCGTCCACGACGATGAAGCTCGGGCGCGGCGGCAGGGTGGTCGTGACGGTCAGGTCCGCCTCCACGACCGAGCTCGCGACGCGAACGGCGACCGGCTCGGCGACGAGGCTGCCGGCTCCCGGGGCGAGGGCGAAGGGCGGCGGCACCAGGGCGAAATCGCCCCGCGTGTCCGCCAGGGCGCTGACGACGTAGTCTCCCGCCGGCAGGTCGCGCAGGCCATAGGCCACGCTTCCGTTCCGCAGCTCGCCGCCGGTGTGGACGTCGAGCGCGAGCGGTGCTCCGAAGGGCGGCAGCGCAGTGGCGGCGTGCGCGAACACGTAGACCGCCACCGCAGGGCCGTGCACCGTCACCCTGCCCGCGATCCCGCCGCCCAGCGGCGCGCGCGAGCGGGGGCTGACCTGGAAAGCACCGCTTTGCGACTGGGTCTGCACGGTGCCGGGCGCGCAGGACGTCGCGGCGGCGGGACAGACGACCCGTGGATCCAGCGCCGCCGCTCCGGCCTCATTGGGGATCTGCCAGACCTGTCCCGTCTCCGAGAGCAGCACGATCCTGTACGGGCCGGGTTCCAGCGGCGCCAGCCGCTGGGGCGCGGAGCCGGTCGACACCTCCAAGAGCGCCGGACGGACGATGACGCCGAGCCGATCCGTGAGCACCGCGGCCGCGCTTCCTCCTGTCTGCGGCTGGAGCGCAGGCAAGAATGGCGTCGGGTCCACGGCGGCAGGAATGACGTGTCTGCGCGTGGTGTGCAGATCGGGATCCACGTACTGCGCCAGCCCCGCCGGGTCCCCTGGGTCGAGTCGCACCAGGAAGACGCGAGGCCAGACGTCCGGCAGCCCGTCGCCGTCCGCATCCACCGGCGCGCCTCTCGCATCGCGGATCAGCTGGACGGCGAACCGTGGCTGCGTCGCCCGTCCCGCCGGGAACGACAGCGCGCGGGCGCGGACGTTGAAGCGGATGGGCGTCACCTGATCCGCCGGCATGACCGCCGGAGTGGCGGGATCTAGATCGAACGCGGGCGGGTCCGACGTGAGCTGCGTCGACAAGAGCAAGTCCTGGCCGGTCACGGCTCCGCTCACCGCGATGGACGCGGGGCGTCGGGCGCCAGGGTCGAGGACCGCGCCCACCAGATCGCCGCGCGTCGGCGTTCGCAGCAGGTGAAGCGGAGAGAAGTTCCCGTCGGCGTCGTCCAGCGCCCGGACCACGTAGTTGCCCTGGGCGAGGCCCTCGATGCGATAGGGGGCGGTGAACCCTTCTCCATCCCGGACCACCGCGCTCGCCGGGAGGATCTGGACGCGGGCTGGAGGCGCGATGCCGGCGGGCGGCGGCGGGTCGAAGGGATCGTCCCGGTAGGCTTGCACCACGATGTTGCCGCTTCGGACGGACGGGTCTCCGCGCCAGGCGATGGTCCCGCTGATGCTGTGGACAGGCTGGTCCGCCGCGGGAGCGAAGGTGATCCGCTGCCCCTGCGACGGAGCGAAGCCTGCCGTGCCCGAGCTGGCCGGATCGCCGAGCTGGTTCGGGACGGTCCAGACCTGCCCGCTGTGCTGCGCCACGATCACCTGGTAGTCGCCGGCGGGGATCCTGGCGAGCCTCGTCCGATCCCGCGCGCGCAGCGCCCACGGCTGCACGAGCACCTCCAGGGTATCCAGCGGCACGGCGCCCTCGGGCAGGTCGACCAGCGCGGGCAGGACGGGCGTGGAGATCGCCCGGCAGGGAACGACGGCCGCGGACGCGGGCGAGACCGGATTGCCCTCCTCGTCCAGGCCGGTGAGCTGGCGCAGGAACACCCGGGGGAACACGTCGTCCAGCCCGTCGCCCATGCTGCTGCGCCGGTTCCCCTCCGCATCACGGTCCAGCTCCATGGCGAAGTGCGCCTGGTCGAAGCGGGCGTTGCGCGCCTCGAGCCGCGTCGCGCGCAGCTCGAGCGATACGGGCTGATCGATGTCCTGGCCGATGGTCCGCGAACCGCCCACCAGCTCGAAGGACGGTGGGTCGAACGGCAACGCTGACGTCAGCGCCACGTCGATGCCGCTGACGATCTTCCCCGGCGTAATCGAAATCGTCAGCAGCCGCCGCTCTCCGCCGCGCTCGCCGTAGCCGCCGGCGGGATCCCCCGCGCGGGGCTGCCGGGTGTAGTCGAACGAGGGATGGAACTGGTGCGACGCGTCCAGGAAAGCGCGGATCTGGTAGCTGCGTCCGGAGGGCACCTGCGTGAAGGTGAACGCGGCGGAGAACGGACCCGTGGCAGTGGGCGCGGCGTCCTTGAACAGCGCCGCCTGCGGGACGCGCGCCAGCGCCGCCGCGCCGCTTCCGACCCCGTCGGGCGGCGGGAGCGCGTCCGTGTCGAAGAGGAGCAGGATGGCGTCGCCGCGCGCCGTTCCGCCGTAGAGCACCCTCCCCTCGATCACTCCTGGCGCGGCGCACAGATCTCCGTCGCAGGCGAACTCGTCCAGTCCCGGCGCGAGCGAAGGGTTCTCGCAGGCCAGGGCGCAGAGCAGCGCCGGCCAGAGTGGATCCGGGACGAGCCGTTTCATCAGAAGGAGCCGGAGGCCGTGAACAGCACGCGGCGGCCGATGCGGTTTCCGAAGGGATGCTCGCGGTGGTCGTCGCCGAACAGGTTGTAGAAGGCCACGCCGGTCTCCAGCTTGTCCTTGATCCAGCGGTACCCGACACGGCCGTTGAGCATGGCGTACGAGGGGATGGCGTACGGCGTGAACACCACCCCGCCCTCCTGGGTGACGTCGAAGGACTTCTCGAACCAGGTGACGGCGCTGACGTAGTGGAGGTCGATGCCGAGGTCGAAGTTGGCCTTGGTCCGCCACTGCGCGGTGAAGTTGACTTTGTGCCGGGCGGTGTTCGCGAGCGTCGCCGAGACCTCGTTGGGGGCCGCCTTGTCCTCGGTGCAGCCGCCGCCCGCGGTCGCGCTGCAAGCGAACATCCTCTCGTAGGAGTAGTTCGCGCCGACGTCGACGCCGTCGGCCGGCGACCACTTCGCGCCCACCTCGGCGCCCACGCCGAAGAAGCTGCCCGGCTCGTTCTGGAATCCGGTGTAGCCGATCACGAACTGGCCGCTGGCGCGATCCACCGCTTCCGCCGGACTGGACGGGAGCCGGAGGGCTCCGTCGGTGATCAGGTTCTGCACGCGCTCGGCGTAGACCACCACGTCGGGCTGGAAGCTGCCGAAGCGCCCGCGATAGCCGACTTCGGCGTCGACGATCTGCTCCGGCTTGAGGTCCCGGCTCCCTTGGAAGCGGACGCCCATCCCCGGCTGGGTGGGGATGGGAGCGAACAGATCGATGTAGCTCTCGAGAAAGGTCGGGGCGCGGAAGGCCGAGGCGACGGTGAGCCGAAGGACGTGGTCGGGCTTGAGCTCGTAGAGCGCCGAGCCGCTGGGCGAGTGCACCAGGCCGCCCGCCGTGACGTTCTCCGAGTTGAGGAGCGGGTTCCGGTCGACGCGGTAGGACAGCACGAAGGAGAGCTTGCGGGTGACGTCCCATTGGTCCTGCAGGAAGGCGTTGAAGTGATGCTCCTGGTACGGCGCGCCCCCGGGCCGCGGCGCCAGGTAACCCCATTCGACGCTCTTGAAACGGTACCCGGCGCCGAAGGTGAGATGGTGCGTCCCCGCCGCCTTGTAGTCGAGGCCGGTCTGGGCGGTGAGATCGATCACGTCGCTGCGCACGCTGCTCTTGAGCGAGAGGATCCCGTCCGGCCAGTACTCCGGTCCGCTGGTGAGGCGCAGGGCATTCCAGAACGCCTTGACCTTGGTCGGCCCATTGTCCACCTCCAGCCGCGCGAAGCCGCTGTGGCCGGTATTGCCGAAGGTGCGCAGGGCGCCGAGCGGGACCAGCTGCATGGCGACGTTGTCGAAGCCGCCGCCCGCGAGCACCTGCACCTTGCCCAGATCGTAGCTGGCCGAGACGTCGGCGCGCTGGATCTCGCGGCTCCGGTTCGGCTCGGGGAACTGCGCGGTGAGGTCCACCCGGCCGTCGGCGACGTCGCGGGTCCACTTGTCCGCCGAGTCGTAGGCGACGGTGGTGCGATAGGAGAGCGGGCCGCTCTTCCCGCCCATGGTGATGCCGCCTTGCACGGTGTTGTGCGTGCCGGCCTGCATGAACGCCCGCACCCCGGAGACCTCCTCGCCCGTCCGGGTGATGATGTTCACCACGCCGGCGAAGGCGTTCGCGCCGTACAGCGCCGAGGCCGGACCGCGGATCACCTCGATGCGCTCGATGTCCGGCACGGCCACGTCGACCAGCGGCCAGAACGTCCCGCCGAGGAAGTCCTGGTACACGGACCGGCCGTCCACCAGGACCAGCACCTTGTTCGCCACCCGGCGGTTGAACCCGCGGAAGGAGACGTTGGTGTCGCTCGGATCCATCTCGGCGACGTCGATCCCCGGAACGCGGCGGAGGATCTCCGGGACGGTGGCGGCGCCGCTCATGCGGATCTCGTCCTGGCCGATGATGGTCATCGAGGCCGGCGCTTTCGCCTCCGAGCTGGAACGGGCCGAGGCGGTCACCACCTGCTCCTCGAAGATGTCGTCGCCGCTGGCTTCCCTGGGAGAGGCGGAGAGCTCGGCGGCGATCTCGCGGGCGGTGGCGCGGGTCTTCGCCGAGATGGTCGCCGGCTCGAACATGTCGTCTTCGGGGTTGGTCTGGACGGGAACAGGGGCGGGCTTCGGCTCCGGCTTGCGCGCGCCGGCGGGCTTGGCCGGAGCAGGCGCCTGGGCTTGCTGCTGATTGACCAATGCCTGGAGCTGCGCGAGCAGCTTCTGCACGTCCACGTTCTGCAGCTGCGCCGGTGGGGGCGGCGCGGGAGCCGCCGCTCCGGGACCCAGCGCGGCCTGCAGGCGCTGCATCACGCTCAGCACCTGCTCCTTGTCGACGGGATCGGTGGCGACGTACTGGCGGAAGTAGCTCAGCGCCTCGGGGATGTTCCCCATCTCCACGTAAGCCTTGGCGATGTCGTAGAGGACGTCCGGGTGCGGCTTGATCGCGTAGGCCTGCTTCAGCTCGGCGATCCCGCGCTCCACCTGCCCCGCCGCGATCAGCGACATGCCCTCGCGGAAGTGCCGCTTCGCGTCTGCCCTCGAATCGGCCAGCGCGGCGGGAGAAGCGAGCGCCGCGAACAGCGCGGCGCGGATGGCTCCGCGCGCGGCCGCAGACCGGATTCCGCCCTGGGAATGGCTCATGCGATCAGTATTCATCGCTTGTCAGTACGGGTCGTCTTTGTAGCCGACGGATCTGCGGACGGGCCGCGACTCGTACGGGTCCGTCCTTGCGCTCTTCATCGTCACGTTGAGCGACATCCGCTCGCCTTCGACCACTCTCTTGATCGGAGTCGCCCGGTATCCATGGAGCCGGAGCGTGAGCTGCAGCGTGTCCTTGCTGGGAAGCCTCAGATCGAACGGCGTGGTCCCCAGGAACTTGTCGTCCTTGTCATGGACTTCGGCACCGGAAGGAGTGCTGGTCAGGGTGACGAGCGTGCCCATCGGTTGGACCACAACGGCCGCCGGCGCTGGCGCCGGCGGAACGAGCGGTTGAGCCGGCTGAATTGGCACCGAATCCGCGGGAGCAGGAGGAGCCGACGGACCAGCAGGAGCCGCGACCGCAACCGACGACTCCGGCTGCGGAACCTCCTCCACCACGGCAGACGGCGCCTGCACCACCACCACCGCCGTCACAATGCCCGCAATCAAGATGATCGCCGGCGGCACCGCAATCCGCAACGTCTCCCAGTGCTCCTCGACCCACCTCTCCGCCGCAGCTTTCTTCCCCGCCCACTGCCGCCGGACCCAATCCTCGACCGCCCGCCTCCGCGACTCCCAGCTCCAGTCCTCTCCTTCGACGATGGCCTCCAGCGGCGGCGGCGGCGGCCCACCGACCTGAGCCGTCCCCCGCGACGGCGTCGCGCGCATCGCGCTCATCGGCTGGCTGGGCGTGCGCATCCCCGGCTGCGGCGTCGGCGGAGTCTGCGCGGCCGCGGCCGGCGCCGACTTCATCGGCTGCGTATCCTGATTGGGCGGGATGGCCTGCGGCCCGGAGCTGCCGGTGAGCAGCGCCCGCACCGCCTTGAGCTGGACCAGGAGCTCGTCCATGGACTGGAACCTCTCCTCGCGGCCCTTCGCCAGACAGCGGAGCACGATCTGCTCCAGCTCCGGGGCGATGTTCAGCTCCGGGCGCAGCTCCCGGGGCGGGACCGGCGCGTCGTGCAGGTGCTTGAGGATGACGTCCACCGGGGCCGGGGCCGTGAACGGAACCCGCCCGGCGAGCATGTGGTACAGCAAGACGCCCAGCGAATAGATGTCGCAACGTTGGTCGGGCCCCTGGTTGCGGGCCTGCTCCGGCGCGATGTAATGCGGCGAGCCCATGAAGGTGCCGGCGTTGGTGATGTCGTTCTCCGGGCCCTCGCCGGAGAAGAACTTCACCAGCCCGAAGTCCAGCACCTTTACGAAGTCATGGTCGTCCTGCTGGCGCAGCAGCATCACGTTGGCGGGCTTGAGGTCGCGGTGGATGATGCCCAGCGCGTGGGCTTCGCGCAGCGAGCGGCAGATCTGCTGGGCGATGTGGATCACCCGCTCCTGCGCCAGCGCGCCCTCCGACTGGAGGGTCTGGGAGAGGGTGCGCCCGTCGAGGAACTCCATGGCGATGAAGAAGATGCCGTCGTCGGTGCGGCCGTAGTCGTAGAGCGTGATGGTGTTGGGGTGCGTCAGCCGGGCGGTGACGCTCGCTTCCAGGAAGAACCGCTTGTAGAAATTGGGGTCCCGGTCGTGGCCGGCGCCGAGGATCTTCAGCGCCACCACGCGGTCGAGCGGCGATTGAACCGCTTTGTAGACGCGGCCCATTCCACCGTGGCCGATGGCCTCGACGATCCGGTAGCGATCGTTGAGGACGCGCCCGAGCAGCGGGTCCGGCTCTGCTGCCGTCGAGGTCTCTGCCGGGGCCGGCTGCGGACCAGACATGGGTCTGGACTCCTCACGCGCGGGCGGCCCCCCGCTTCCGTGCGCGAGCTGAAACGCTAGACCGATCTTCCAGTCTGGGTCAAACATTGCAAACCCTGCCATATGTAGGGAATTGAGGGTTTGCAAAGTCTCCGTGATAACCAGACCTCATGTCCATGCGTAAAAAGGTGGATGACCTGCTCCGCCGCCGCGCCGAAGCGAAAAAGATGGGCGGGGAAGCGCGGTTGCAGCGCCAGAAGGAGCGCGGGAAGCTCGACGCCCGGGCGCGGATCGACCTGCTCCTCGACCCCCGGAGCTTCCAGGAGATCGGCTTGCTCGGGACACATCTCGGCAAGATGGACTCGCCGACTCCCGCCGACGGAGTGGTCTGCGGGACCGGATGGATCGAGGAGCGGCCGGTCTGCGTGGCCTCGTACGACTTCACCGTGCTGGGCGGGAGCATCGGCGTGGTGGGCGAGCGCAAGGTCTCGCGGCTGCGCGAGCTCGCGCTGCGCGAGCGGGTCCCGATGGTCTGGCTGGTGGACTCCGCGGGAGCGCGGCTGTCGGCGGACCCGGAGGAGGCGGCCTGGATCACCTCGTTCGCCGACACGGGCTACCTGTTTCGCGAGCAGGTGGTGCTGAGCGGCGTGGTCCCGCTGGTCGCGGCGATGGTCGGTCCCGGGGCGGCGGGCACCGCGTACATCCCGGGTCTGGCCGACTTCGTCCCCATGGTGCGCGGCACTTCCTCGATCGCCATCGGCGGTCCCTACCTGGTCAAGAGCATCGTCGGCGAGGAGGTCAGCGAAGAAGCCCTGGGCGGGTCGAAGGTGCACACCGAGGTGAGCGGCGTCGCAGATCTGGAAGCCGCGAGCGACGCGGAGTGCCTGGCCGCGGTCCGCGAGTACCTGTCCTTCTTTCCTTCGCGCGCGGGAGAGAAGCCGCCGCGGCGCCCCTCGTCGGATCCGGCCGATCGGCGCGAGGAGTCGCTCCTCGAGGTGGTGCCCGAGAACCCGCGGCAGGCGTACGACGTACACAAGGTGATCAGCGCGATCGTGGACGGCGCGCGCTTGTTCGAGATCAAGCCGCGCTGGGCGCGGAACATCGTCACCGGCCTGGCGCGGATCGACGGATGGCCGGTGGGCATCGTGGCCAACAACCCGATGCAAGCCGGTGGCGTGCTGGACGTGAACGCCGCGGACAAGGCGGCCCGATTCGTCAATCTCTGCGACGCGTACGAGATCCCGCTGGTCTTCCTGCAGGACGTGCCGGGTTTCATGGTGGGGTCGAAGGTGGAGCAGCAGGGCATCATCCGGCACGGAGCGAAGATGATGTACGCGGTGGCGTCGGCGACGGTCCCCAAGCTCACCGTGGTCCTGCGCAAGGCGTACGGGGCCGGCTACTACGTGATGAACGGCCGGGCCTACGAGCCGGATCTGCTGGTCGCGTGGCCCGGGGCGGAGATCAGCGTGATGGGCGCGGAAGGGCTGGTGGCCATCGCCGCGCACAAGGAGACCGACGAGGTGAAGAAGCAGCTCGCGGAAGCCATCCGGCCGCACATCGACATCCAGCGGACGGCGGCGCTGGGATTCGTGGACGACGTGATCGATCCGCGGGAGACGCGCCCGCTGCTCGCGCACTACTTGCGGCTCTGCCAGGGGAAGAAGGTGGAGCGGCCCTGGCGCAAGCGGGAGATCGCGCCGGTGTAGTCGCGGACGCAGTCAGCGTCTGGGGAGGCGGAGGATCTCGCGCGCCTGCGCCGGAGTGGCGATCTCCCGGCGCGCCTCCCGGGCCAGCTCGGCGACCTTGGCGACCAGCTCGAAGCTGCCCTTCGCCAGCACGCCCTTGCTCAGGTAGATGTTGTCCTCGAGCCCGCAGCGGGCGTGCCCGCCCATGCGCAGCGACAGCTCCGCCATGGGCAGCTGGTGCCGGCCGATCCCCGCGACGTTGAAGGTGCAGCCGCGGGGCAGCTTGGAGACCATGAAGACCAGGTTGTCCTCGGTGGCCTGGATTCCTCCGCGCACTCCCATGACGAAGTCGAAGTGCGCCGGCATCTGGATCACGCCTTCCTCCGCCAGGCGCAGGCAGGCCTCGACATGACCGACGTCGTAGCATTCGAGCTCGTAGGCGATGCCCTTCGCGCGCATGCGGCCGGCGAAGTCGCGCACCAGCGGGAACGGATTGAGGAACACGTCGTCGCCGAAGTTGAGCGAACCGGCGTTCAGCGTGGCCATCTCGGGCGGCGGGGTGCACTCCAGCGGCTGGGCGCGCTCGTCGGCGGTCATCCCCACCGCGCCGCCGGTGCTGGTCTGGACGATCACGTCGGTGCGGCGGCGGATGGCATCCAGGGCTTTCTGGAAGAGCGCGCGGTCCTGGGTCGGCGTCCCGTCGTCGCGGCGGACGTGGAGGTGGACGACGGCAGCGCCTGCCTCGCGGCATCGCGCCGCCTCGGCCGCCAGCTCGTCGGCGGTGACGGGCAGGTGCGGCGTCATCTCGCGCGTGGTCTCGGCCCCGCAGATCGCCGCGGTGATGATGGCTGGATTGCCCACGCCGCCTGTCTAACACACCTCCCGTCAGGGACCCTTCTTCCGCTGCTTGCCTGCCGGAGTGACGCACGTGCCCACCGCTCGGCAGACCACTACGGGCTCGCCGAGGAGATCGGCGGCGGAATCGCTCACGTCGGGACGGGGCGAGATGTACTTGCGCGCCTCGAAGCGCATCTTCCGGCTGGTCTTCCCCGCGGAGACGATCTCACCCTCCACCTCCACGAAGTCGCCGGCGTGGAGCGGGGCGAGAAACTCCACCGACTCGTACGCCCGGAACAGCCCCTCGTCGCCGTCGCGGCGGATGAGCAGCTCGGTGGCCACGTCGCCGAAGAGGCCGAGCACCCGCGCGCCGTCCACCAGGCCTCCGCCGTAATGGGCATCGTGCGCGGAGAGGCGCAGCCGGAGCGTCACCTTCACAGGGTCTCTCCCAGCTTCTCGCCAGTCAGCGGCACGGTCGCGTCCTGGGTGCCGTGGGCGGTCTTCTGTGGAGCGGGCGCGCGGCCCATTCGCTCCAGTAGACGATAATAAATGTAGTTCGCCACGTCGCTGGGCTTGGTCCCTGGACCGAATCCGGCGTCGAAGCCGAGCTCGATGGCGGTCTTGTGGTCGACGCGGGGGCCGCCGAACAAGAAGATGGTCTTCTCCAGGATTCCGGCCTCCTTCGCCCGCTGCAGCAAGGCCCGCGCGTCCTCCTTGTGCACGTCGCGCTGGGTCACGACCTTGCTCACCAGCACGGCGTCGGCCCCTTCCTCCTTCGCGCGCTGCACCAGCCGCTCCGGCTCCACCTGCGATCCCATGTTGACGGCGCGGAACATCGGGTAGCGCTCCAGGCCGTAGTCGCCCGCGAATCCTTTCATGTTCATGATCGCGTCGATCCCGGTGGTGTGCGAGTCGGTCCCGATGCAGGCCCCGACCACCACGATGCGCCTTCCCAGGTCGCGGCGGACGACTTCGTTCAGCTCGTCGAAAGGGTGTTTGCGGTGGAGCACCACCGGCACCTCGATGGCGTTGTAGTCGAGCTGCATGTGGGTGCGGCCGTAGACGACGAAGAAGCTGTAGTCCTCGCCGGCTTTCTCCATGGCCGAGACCAGCACGTGCGAGAGGCCCAGCTTCTTGGCCACCAGGGCGGCCGCTTCCTTCGCCTGCTCGCTGGCGGGCACCGGGAGGACGAAGGAGATCTGGATGACGCCGTCGTCCTTGCGATCGCCGTAGGGCCGGATGAGCTGCTTCTCCTTCTCGCCGCTCATGCCTTGCCCTCGAGGATCTCGAGGAACGGATTGAAGTACCCGGGCGCCCTCTCCACCACTCCGTCCAGTCCCTTGCCGCCGTCCGGAGTGCGCGCCGTGTCGCCGAAGCGGGCCTTTCCGATGGCCGCCATCATCCCGTCCTTGGCGACCTCCTCCAGCAGCGCCAGCGCCTCGTCGAACACGGCGCGCTGGCGGCGGGCGACGATGCCGTCCGGATTGAAGGCGATCTCCTCGCCCAGGTGCCGCGCCGCCCGGTACACGTAGGCCGCGGATTTGAGCGCCACGTAGCGGTCCATCAGGAAGGGATTGTGCATCGCTTCCGTCATCATTCCCAGAAGCTGGATGCCCTGCCCGGTGGTGATGGCGACCAGGTCGGACATCACGTCGTAGGCATGGCTGAAGAAGATGTCGCCTTCCTTGTGCTTGGTGGGCGGCATGTACTTGATGGGGCTCTTGGGGAACAGCTCCCGCACCATCAGCGCCATGGCGAACTCGCGCAGGAGCGTGTCCTCGCGCGCGGGGTCGATCTCGAAGGAGTGCCCGAAGCCGATCAGCTCGTCCTTCATGCCGGCGAGCCTGGCGAAGGTCTCGTTGATGAGCTGGGAGGCGATCACCGTGTGCGCGGCCTCGTCGGCGTCGGCGGTGGTGATGTAGTTGTCCTCGCCGGTGTTGATGATGATCTCGGCGAAGGCGCAGATGCGGCGGGAGAAGTACTGGTCGCAGAACGTCCGCTGCATGTTGATGTCGCGGAAGAGGATCCCGTACATGGCGTCGTTGAGCAGCATGTCGAGCCGCTCGTAGGCCGCCATGAAGGCGATCTCGGGCATGCAGAGCCCCGAGCTGTAGTTGGTGAGGTGGATGTAGCGGACGAGCTTACGCGACTCGGCGTCCAGGGCCTCGCGCATGATGCGGAAGTTCTCTTGGGTGGCGTAGGTGCCGCCGTAGCCCTCGGTGGTGGCGCCGTGGGGGACGTAGTCGAGGAGCGACTGGGCGGTGCTGCGGATCACCGCGATGACGTCGGCGCCCTGCTGGGCGGCCGCCCTCGCCTGCTCCACGTCGTCGTGGATGTTTCCGGTGGCGACGATCACGTACTTCCAGGGCGCGCCCTCGAACGAGCCGACCTGGAGCGAGCTCTTCAGCTCCTTGCGCTGCTCGATCCGGAGCTTCAGCTCGCCGGCCGCGGCGCGGGCGTCGGCGCGCATCTCCTCGCGGAGCTGCTCCTCTTCGCCGGGGGCGAGCGGCGGCAGCTTCTCCGGATGGGCGGCGACGCGCTCGATGGCGTGGAGCGGATCCTTGCCGGGAGAGGCGCGGAGGCCGCGCCCGAGCCAATACGCGGCGCCCTTGTTCAGGACGCCGGCCTCGCGCAGGCGATCGACCATCAGATTGGCCAGGGGCGCACCGCGGGTGCCCGCCCCGGAGATGCCGAGCAGCCGCAGGACCGTTCGCTCGATCGACACCGTGGTATGGCGGTCGATGAACGACTGCACGCCGTTGGCGGCGCTGCGCGCCAAATCGCGCGCCCGGGCGATCTTGTCGGCGTCGACGAAGAGCTGCGGCATGAAGAGGGCTGCGTCTATCCCAACGCAGCGCCTCTCGCAAGACGAGGCGGGTCAGTCGGGCACGTTCAAGGTGCCGTTGGAGAAGGTGATCTGGTCGGCGGCGGCGGGCGTGGCGGGGATGTCCGGCACGTTCTGCGACCTGGAGATTTGCGAGCTGCTCGAGGACCGCGGCGTCGTCCGCACCACCTGGCTCGGCGGGATGGGCACGCCGGACTTGAGGTGCGCGTACATGAAGTCGAGGCTCTCGATCACGTAGCGGTGCAGGGGAATGAAGCGGGTCTGGTACCCAGAGAACGCGGAGATGAAAAAGTCGAAATGTTGGGCGTTGGTGACCTCGTAGTAGACGACGGGGCTGTTCGCGCCCTCCGCGATCTTGTTCGCTCCATAGTAGGCGCGAGACGCGTGATTGACGGGGACCAGCGCGTCGCTGCGGCCCTGCACCAGGATGGTGGGGATGCCGTGGACCCTTGCCGTCTTCAAGACTTGCTGGACGCCGGACTTGAGCGCGTTGGACTGCGTGAGAAGTGGTCCGGTCAGGGCCGCGCCGGAGCCGTCGACCGTGCCGGTCCACAGGCCGCGCAGGCAGGCAGCGCCATCGAGGTTGAAGTCGGTCGTGCCTGACGTCTCGCCGGCCCAGGGCCTCGAGGGTGACGTCGAAGCCTGATCCAACGTCGCTGCACCGACCGAGTTGTTGTTGATGATCTGGATGGGAGCCATCGGCGGCACCCCATTTCCGTTGCCGAAGATCTGCGCGAGGCCCGTGCTGTTCGCGGTCGTGGAGGAGACGGGCGCAGGGTGGTTCGCGGAGTCCACCACCGCGAAGCTGTACCCGCAGAGGTTGTCCTTCACGCTCGCGCGCGCGTATGCGTTGGCGTAGGTGAGCGCCACCGCGGGGGTCGCGTACGTGCTGAAGTGCGTCGCGTGCAGCAGATCGGAATCTGCCTCGTATCCGGCCTCGTGGAGCTTCTGTAGCGCCTCGTCCGACTGGGCCTGCTGGGTCGTCGCGGTCAACAGGCCTTTCGCCTTGAGCCCTGCGCAGCGATTGGTGATCTGCGAGGTCGTCAGCGTGTTCATCGAGTTGTTGTTCCCGGACTGATAGATCGATGCTCCCGCCGCACACCCCTGGTACAGGGCGGCGAGCGTCATGTAGTCGTAGAGCGGTTTGCCCTTCGCGGCGACCGCGGTGCCGCCGCGCTGGATCGCGGAGGTGGACTGGACCTGGATCTGCGGCTCTCCGGCGACGACGCCGCTGATCCAGTGCTGCGAATCCTGCTCCACGGCGGCAAGCGAGCTGCCGGCGCCGTTGGAGACGCTGGCCGCGATCGTCAGGATCTGTCCGGCGTGGTACTTGCGCCCCCGCACCACGTTGGGACTGGCGTCCGCCGGCGCGTTGCCGAACTTCTGGTTGAGGACGTAGTAGGCGAACTCGATCGCATGCAGGGTATTCGTGCCCCAGTCCCGCTCCGGGTTCTGCTGCGAGTGGGCGTGCTTGACGGCGAATCGATTCGGGGTTGCCGCGTTGAAGGCCGATCGATCCGCGTCGCTCAGGTTGGCGGTGAAGTTCGATCGCGTACCGGCGTCCACCGCGTCGGCGCGGGTGCCGTCCATCAGATTGGCCGTGTTGTTCTGCACGTCGTCGACGCCCATGCCGCTGCCCTTGTCGGTGTACGCCACGGCGCATCGGTGCTTGAGCCCCCACTCTCCAGCCGTGGCGATGGCGCCGTAGATGCCGCGTGAACCCGAGGACGCCGCGGTGACGATGCAGGGCTTGTTCTCGTCGAAGGAGTCCGGGAGCTGCACCATCATGGTGACGTTGACGCGCCCAGTGCCGTCGTCGTCGTACGCCATCCATTCCTCGCCGGCGATCCTGCCGGACCCCAGGGTGGGATTCCCGTTCACGTCGACGTTCGGGCCGTACAGGGTGGCGTAGCCGCCATTGAACGTCGGGTCCACGAGCGCTCGGTAGTTGGTGTAGATGGCGCGCTTGCGCAACTCCGCCGCGGTCGGGTTCGCCGGGTCCGCGAATCCAGGCGGCGTCGTGCTGCCCAGGCCCGTCGTAGCCAGACCGCCGGTCAACAGGTCGTCGTTGTTGCCGTCGTACACGGTGGTGACGACCGACCCGCGCACGACGAAGGACGGAAGCTCGTTGTCGTCGGAGCCGGAGCAGGCAGCGGTGAGGGCGAGACACGAGAGCACGAAGCGCTTCGACACGGCTCCTCCGAAGGCGATTGTGGCGCACCGTAGAGAGCGTGGCCACGGAGGTCAATGTAAGAAAACGTGCTCCCGGACGGCCGTCGGGTATCCTGGCGCCGATGCGGAACCTGCTCGCGCTGGCCGCCCTTTTGCTCGCGTTCGCGCTCGGCGCCGTCCTCACCTGGCAGCTCACCCACCGCCCGCCGCCGCTCCCGGATCCGCCGGCGCTGGTGCTGAAGATCCGCGAGGTGGCCCGGCTGGAGAGCCTCGACGTCTCGCTCTACAAGAAGATCGAGTTCGCGCCGGATCCGCGGGAGCAGTCCACCTTCTGGAGCTCCTTGACCCAGTGGGCCAGCTATACGCTGCGGCCGCCGCGGGGACGGGCCATCGTGTTCGCGGTGGCCCACCTCGGCGTCGATCTGCGCAAGCTGGACGTCGACGGGCTGCGGGTGTCCGGGCGGAGGGTGGAGGTCGTCCTTCCCCGCGTGCAGACGCAGGTCGAGCTGCGACCCGCCGAGACGGAGGTCATCGGCTCCAACCTCACCTCCGAGCAGACCGCGCAGCTCTTCGAGCGCGCGCGCAACGCCTTCGAGGCGGAGGTGAGCGCGGACAAGGCCCTGCAGGAGCGCGCGCGGGATTCGGCGCGGCAGTCGCTGCGCTCGCTGTTCACCGGACTCGGGTTCTCGGAAGTGGCCTTCGTCGACAAGCTTTCGCCCGAGCCGCAGCGTGGGTAACGAGCTCGCGCGGCACTGGATCCTCGACCCGGAGGTCGAGTTCCTCAACCACGGCTCGTTCGGCGCCTGCCCCCGGCCGGTGCTCGAGGTCCAGTCCGAGCTGCGGGCGCGGATGGAACGGCAGCCGGTGCAGTTCCTCGCGCGCGACCTGGAGGGCTTGCTCGACGAGGCTCGCGGAGCGTTGGCGAAGTTCGTCGGCGCGGACCCCGACGACCTGGCGTTCGTGCCCAACGCGACCACCGGCGTGAACACCGTGGTCCGTTCCCTCGATCTTCAGGCGGGAGACGAGCTGCTCACCACCGATCACGCCTACAACGCTTGCCGCAATGCCCTGCGCTGGCAGGAACGGCGCGGCGTCAAGGTCACGGTGGCCGGGGTCCCCTGGCCGATCGCCCGGCCGTCGCA
>WNFP01004248.1_pt1 | contig 20903 bp, 15 predicted proteins | sample 5400201 | NCBI WGS metagenome assembly WNFP01 (sample SAMN13153355, study PRJNA577476) | soil metagenome | isolation source: 115 cm saprolite under Madrone tree | place: USA:California | collected 2016-06-14
GACAGCAAGGAGAAAAACGTCGTGCCGGTCTCCACGGCTGAGTATAGCCCCTGTGGATGGCGCGCGTGGTTGAATAACACCACCATTTCCCTTGGGATACAGAACGTGCTCGATGAAGATCCGCCGTTCGCCGCCGGCAGCTTTGAGAACGGCTACGATGAGTCGCTTGCCACGATCAAAGGCCGGTTTTGGTACGTCCAAGTGAAGAAGAGATTCTGAAACGCTGGCATTTTAAGGCTCGATCTGGTCTGGGAGGCCTTACGCGCCGCTCCCGCATTTCAAAAGCTTTGCGAGGAAAAGTAGCCGTGAAGACACGAATTACACGAATCCTCACGAATTTTAAGAGCCTTCAGCGATTGGGGTAAATTCATGAAATTGGTGTCTGCAAACTAGTAGCTGGTTCGCTTCGTTCCCTTCTGTTCAAAGCGATCCGGGCCTGCCATGCCGTAGTCCGCCCGAGGCGGGATGGCAGGTCTCTTCAACAAATCCAAATTTTCCGCGTCACATCGCGCCGGATTTCCTGCAGTACCTCTGTGAAAGGCAAAACAGACTAAAAAAACCAAACAGAAAAACAACTATGAAAACAACAATTCTACGAACAACTACGACAAAGAACCGAACGGAACCCAAATTCAAATCTGCCCGTGGCGTCACCGGCCAGTTACTCAGCTGGGCATCGATCAGCCGGCCGCCTTTAAGGCGCGTCTTCCTTTTCGTTCCGCTTCTGCTGGCGTGCTTGGCGCTTTTGCCCATCGCGCAAGCTGTCGTTCCCCCACCAGACGGCGGCTATGCCAACGGAAACACCGCTGAGGGCACTCAGGCCCTCTTCAGCCTTACCACCGGCAGCCTCAACACCGCCCTCGGGTTTCAGGCGCTTTATAACGGCACCACCGCCAGCGGCAACACGGCGGTTGGTAATCAGGCGCTTTTGAGTAACGCAGTTAGCACCAGAAATGTCGCCGTTGGTGCCGGCGCGCTTGATAGTCTTACAAGTGGAGAAATGAATACAGCAGTCGGGAACGTCAGTCTCGAGCAGTGCGTGGGCGGGAACTTCAATACCGCGCTCGGGCGATGGGCTTTGGGCCGCACCCAGGGCGACCAAAATACCGGACTCGGCTTTTTTTCGGGCTGGAATCTGAGCGACGGCGGCACCAATAACATTTACGTGGGCAACGTCGGGCCTGTTCCTATTGGCTCGGAATCGAATACGATCCGGATAGGAATGCAGACAGCCACCACAGTCACAGTTGGAAATCCACCCGCCGAAACCCATCTGATGCCGGCCCACACCGCCACCTATATCGCTGGCATCATTGGCTCGGCGGTTAATGGCCCAGCGGTTAAAATAAACGGCAGCGGTCAGCTTGGAGTGGCCCCTTCATCGGCGCGTTTTAAAGACGAGATCAAGCCAATGGATAAGGCGAGTAAAGCGATCCTGGCGCTTAAACCGGTCACGTTCCGTTACAAGAAAGAGATTGATCCCGATCGCACCACGCAGTTTGGCCTCGTGGCCGAGCAAGTAGAAAAAGTCAATCCCAATCTGGTGGCTCGGGATGACCAAGGCAAACCTTTCACAGTGCGCTACGAAGCGGTGAACGCGATGTTGCTCAACGAGTTCCTCAAAGAACATCGCAAGGTCGAGCAACTGGAGAAACAAGTCGCAGCGCTTACTGCGGGGCTGCAAAAAGTGAGTGCACAGCTTGAACTGAGCAAAATCGCACCGCAAATGGTCCTTAACAATCAGTAAAGCAGCCACAATTAACAATCAGCCGCCACGCCCCTACCGCGTGGCGGCTTTTTGTAATGCGGCGCATTCTATAGAGGCCAACCGGTCAACGCGGGCCGTCAGCAGGATTTCAGATTCAGACGTGGTTCAGAGAACTAAAGGAGCGCCACCACAGCTTGCCGTGAGCGTAGCTAAAAGAAGATTGTCGCTCAGCCGGCTCGATGGACCCATTACGGAAGGCCGGTAGTCCGCGCTTTCCGCTTCAACACTTCCGTGACTCGTTCTAAGCCTACCATTGCGGGGACAGCAGGCGGGTTTCTCCGACTTAACGCTTCCGTGGCCGCCCAAGGTCGCCGCAGCGACCGAAGGAGGTAACGCTTCAACCTTTTAACCCTTTAACGCGGCAACGCCAACTTTCCGCGTTATATCTGGCCGGATTTCCTGCAGTACCTCTGTAAAAGGCAGAACAAAGCAAACAAAAAATAAAGGCCGGACAAGGAAATCAAAGACGGCCGTGGCTCGTTTTGCGAGGTGCACCGGCGGAAGCGAAACCTAAAGAACAGGGAGTGGCAGCGCAGGAAATTCAAGCGGAAAGCCCGATACCGGAAAGCTGAAAGCTACAATTCAAAGGAAGCAAGGAATTCGACCTTCGGAGAATCAACATTTCCGAACTCCGGAATCTTCCCGCCCGGTTCTTCCGCCCCAGGCGAGCGCAACCGTAAGGCGCCTTGCAAAAGCAACGCCAACGGAGCCTGGCTTAAGTTGGGGCTTCATTTCAGACCCAAAAGGCCGACTAACGGAGATTAGATGGCTTGGCGCTAAATTCTGCAAGCTAAATCCCACAAAGAAAAGGCTGTGGGTTCTTGCATTCCACTAACTTGCACGCCGTACTCTTACGCGAAGGCGGGTAATGCGCGGTCCCTTCTGTAAACAAATCCGGACACTCTCGTACGAATCTCGGTTTCGGGCAAAAAAATCGAAACTTTCCACGTTATATCGCGCCGGATTTCCTGCAGTACCTCTGTGAAAGACCAAACAAAACAAGAAAAGTGAGACAAAGGAGCAACCTATGAAAACAAAAATCAGCAGCAAAATCCTTCTTAGCCTAGGCTTGGTGTTCGTGCTTGGGAGCGCGATCACGCACGTGCATGGCGGTAGCCCGGCGAGCTCCGCTTATTCAACAAGGCCTCAGGATGAGCAACTCCCGGTTGTCACTATCCATAGCACCGGGGATGTCACCCGAGGAAAGACCGGTTCATTCGTCCTGGACATGAAGCCTCGAGTCATGTTCGGTGGAACTTACGTAAACTTCTCTGTCAGCGGCACCGCTATCCCAGGAGTTGATTACGTTCCGCTTGTCTCCCCGGCCTACATCGGACAATCCGGCTACGGAGTGATCTTGGTCGCAACCTTGCCTGACCCCAGAGGATCATCCATCCGTCAAGCGTATAGCGTTGTGGTAACCCTGGAGCCTGGCTTAGGATATGCACTTGGCGAACCTAGGTCAGCTCAAATGATGATTAAGCCTTGAGCCTTCGACAGGCGGCAACGAATGGCGTCCCTAGCTTGCGTCCATTAGTGTGCATTACTGTGCGATAGCATGCGCTACAACGCGGTGAACGCTCATGTTGCTCAACGAATTCGCCAAAGAACAGCGTCACAGTGCAGGACGTCACGGCGAAAGCCTAGCGGCACCCATTCCCGATTCCAGATAGCGAGCCTTCAAACTAAATCCTTATCCTTTTTATCCGCGCAATCCGCGGTTCCGTAGAAAAATCCAAAGTTTCCGCGTTATGTCTGGCCGGATTTCCTGCAGTACCTCTGTGAAAGGACGAAACAAACTAAAGAAAAAACAAGACGGAGGAATGAAGACATGAAGGCTACATCACATCTTAACTCGACACCAACATGGGTGAAACGGCCCTGGCTACCGGTTCTTTGCGGCTTGCTGTTGTCCGGAGGTCTGGTCGTCGGCCTGACGAGCCAGGTAGCCACGGGCCAGGTGAATCCGAATCCTGGAGTTATCCCACCGCATGCTCGACCCTACGGCTTGACCTATGGCGAGTGGGGCGCGCAGTGGTGGCGTTGGGCCTACTCGTTCCCAGTGGACCAGTTTCCGCCTTTGCAATCCGGAGAACTCGATTGTGCTGCGGGCCAGTCCGGCTCGGTCTGGTTCCTTGCCGGGACTGCGGGGCAAGGCCCAGTCACGCGTTCGTGCAGCATCCCAGCCGGCAAGGCTCTGTTCTTTCCGATCATTACCTATCTCAACGATTACCCTTGTCCGGACCCCAACTTCCAACCGCCCCCCGGAGAGACTCTGGAGCAATTTCTGACTGAAGGGGCCGCAGCGATTATCGATCTCGTAACGCAACTCCAAGTCCTTGTGGACGGACAGCCCTTGAACAACTTGTTCAGTTATCGCACGACATCGCGGCTGTTCACGTTCACAGCTGATCCTTCTCTTGTGGCCTTTGATCCGTGCGTAACCGGCAGGCCGCAGTTCGGGGTCACCGACGGTTACGCGATCATGCTGAACCCGCTGCCACCCGGCCCGCACATGATCTTCTTCCGCGGAGTGATCGACTTCGGCGGCGGTTCCACTTTCGAAGTGCAGGTGACCTACAACCTCACGATTCAACCATGAGGACACAGAAAAATAGGAGTAACACATGAAAACAACATCACATCTTAAATCGACAATAATCCCCTGGGTAAGAGGATCGATGAGGTGTGCGCCCTTAGAGAGCGCCTTTCTCCTCGTTCCGCTTCTCTTGGTCTGTTTTGCGCTGTCGCAAACGGCGCAGGCGGTCAATCCCGCCCCGGGCCGCCCTGAGACCAGTGCATCGGTCGGCGCGAGCGGTAACGTGCAGAATTTCCGCAACGCAGCCTTACTTCGGCCAGCGCCCACCATCACCACGTTCGATGTTCCGGGCGCGGGCACAGGCCCCGGCCAGGGCACGATCTCTTTCATGATTAACCCGGCAGGGCAAATCACGGGATTCTACTTTGACGCGAGCAATCTGCGTCACGGTTTCCTGCGCGCTCCGGACGGCGCCATCACCACGTTCGACGCTCCAGGCGCGGATCAGGGCACTCGGAGCCTGAGCATCAACCCGGCAGGTGCGGTCGCCGGCTTTTACCGCGACGCGAGCTTTGTGGCGCACGGCTATCTGCGGAGCCCGTAAGCTCGCCCAGAGCGGGTAATCTTTCGGCGCGATAAAGAATGCCGATGCGTTAGTTGCGATTCGGCGGCCCTGAAAGAGCAGGCATCGCAAATCCAAAAGGTGAGCGCCCAGTTGGAGGTGAGCAAACCTGCGCCGCAAATGGTCATCAATAATCCGTAAAGCTTCGCTCTCGCAGCGGATTTCACAATCAGCCGTCACGCTTCACCGCGTGGCAACTTTTTGTTTTGCTAGAAGAGCCATATCCCTACCGCCGAACGGCGTCTGCACTCGAACGGGGGAAAAGGCGAAGACGCTGCAGGCGCGAAAATCGCCCCAAAAAAACTGCGGATTTTGCTTCCATTCCCCAAAAGGAATGCGGTAGAGTCGGCGGCCTCAGGAAAAATGGATAACATCATCGAGGCGAGAGAACTGCAGATCGAACGTAAGCACTTCTACGTGGAGCTCCGGGAGAACGACCGCGGGAGATTCTTGCGCATCACCGAGGAAGCTCACGGCCGCCGCAACAGCATCATCGTGCCCAGCACCGGCGTTGATGATTTTACGGCGACGATTGCTGAGGTTCTGACAAACGGCGAAACTGCGCCAGCTTAACCGCTGACCTGCTGATTCTCTTCTGTAGAGGCAGCCGTCGGCTGCAAGGCTCTTACATGCGGGCGATACGCCCGCCGCTACAAAGGATACTCCTTCCGTTATTCGTTCCTTGCGTTGACACCGCGAGACCAGAAATTACTTTGGTGCTTCGCCCTATTGACGCTCTTCCGGGCTCCTGAATCATGGTTACGAAGCGAAAATCCAGCACACAGAGAAAGATTCAGCGCACGAGAACAAGATCGAGATCGGATACGCGCACGACAGTTCGCGGCAAGACAAACAAAACCGCACGCTACGTTTATTACTTCGGCGACGGTCGTGCGGATGGATCAGGCAGCATGAAACCGCTGTTGGGTGGCAAAGGCGCAAATCTCCACGAAATGACGCGCATAGGTCTGCCTGTGCCGCCGGGATTCACAATCACGACAGAGGTATGCAGTTATTTTTATGCTCATAAGCGCGCGTACCCGCCGGAATTGGAAACGGAGGTCGCGGCGGCACTGGAGAAAGTCGAGAAATCGGTGGGCAAAAATTTCGGCGACAAAGATCGGCCGTTGCTTGTTTCTGTGCGGTCAGGCGCGCGGGATTCCATGCCGGGAATGATGGACACGATTCTAAACCTCGGGATGAACGACGAGGTGGTCGAGATCGTTGCGAAGAAGACCAACAACGCGCGATTCGCCTTTGATTCGTATCGACGCTTCCTGCAGATGTACGGCGATGTCGTGATGGGCGTTCAGAAACGTCCGGGCGAAGACCACGAACCGTTTGAGGCTGTGATCGAACGCCTGAAGGACGAACGCTACGGCAAGCACGACTTCCCAGATGTCAGACTAACCGTCGCGGATTTGAAAGAGCTTGTGCAGCGTTTCAAGGCGTTGATCAAGGAGCGGACCGGAAAATCATTTCCACAAGATCCGAACGAACAGCTCTGGGGCGCGATTGGCGCGGTGTTCGGTTCATGGATGAACGACCGCGCGATCGTTTATCGGCGGAAATATGGAATCCCGCGTGACTGGGGAACGGCGGTGAATGTTCAGACGATGGTGTTCGGGAATATGGGAGACACCAGCGCGACCGGCGTTGCGTTTACCCGCGACCCAGCGACAGGTGAAAAAGTTTTCTATGGCGAGTATTTGATCAACGCCCAGGGCGAAGATGTCGTCGCCGGTGTGCGCACGCCGCATCCAATCAGCCACCTGGCAAAAGAAATGCCCGCAGCGCACAAGGAGCTGATGAAAGTGCGCAGCATCCTCGAACATCATTTCAAGGACATGCAGGACCTCGAGTTCACGGTGGAGGAAAATCGCCTTTACATTTTGCAGACGCGAAATGGCAAGCGCACCGGGCACGCAGCGGTGAGGATCGCCGTCGATATGGTCGGTGAAAAGCTGATAACCAAAAAAGATGCGGTGCGGCGCATTCCGGCAGATTCGCTGGCTCATCTTCTGGCGCCGGTTTTTGATCGACAATCAGTCCGCGACGCAAAAAAAATCGGAAGCGGCTTGCCCGCTGGACCAGGCGCGGCATGTGGCCGTGTTGTGTTTAGCGCGGAGGAGGCCGTAATGCGCTCGGAGAAAGGCGAGAAAGTGGTGCTCGCGCGTATTGAGACTTCGCCGGAAGACCTGCGCGGCATGATCGCTGCTGAGGGAATTCTCACCTCGCGCGGCGGCGTTTCTTCGCATGCGGCCTTGGTCGCGCGGCAAATGGGGAAAGTGTGCGTGTGCGGCGCGACTGGAATTCACATCGATTACCAAAAGCGAACGCTGAGCGCGAACGGCACCACATTGAATCGAGGAGATTATATCTCCATCGATGGAACTGCTGGCGAAGTTTTCGCTGGAGAAGTCGCCACCGCGCCGTCCGAAATTGTGCAAGTGCTCGTCGATCGATCGCTCGATTCTAAGAAAAGCATCACTTACCAAGAGTACGCCAAGTTGATGAAGTGGGCGGACGAATTTCGCACGTTAGGTGTGCGCGCAAACGCTGATACGCCTGAGCAGGTCACCAACGCTGTCGCGTTCGGGGCAGAGGGAATCGGGCTCTGCCGTACAGAACATATGTTCTTCGAGGGCGATCGGATTGATGCGATGCGCGAGATGATCCTCGCCGGCACAAAGGACGAACGGGCACGCGCCCTGGCAAAACTGCTTCCCTACCAACGGGGCGATTTTATTGGCATCTTCACGGCCCTCAAAGGTTTGCCCGCCACGATCCGCTTCCTTGATCCGCCGCTTCATGAATTTTTGCCTAATGATCACGCGCAGCAGAGCGAGCTCGCGAACAAACTCGGTCTAACTGTGGAACACATCGCGCGCCGCGTTCATGAGCTGCATGAGTTCAATCCAATGCTCGGTCATCGCGGCTGCCGGCTTGGCATTGTTTACCCCGAAATCTCGGAAATGCAGGCCCGCGCAATTTTTGAAGCGGCGACGGAAGTCCAAGCGAAAGGCATCAAAGTACGTCCGGAAATCATGATTCCACTGGTGGGATTCCCGCGGGAGCTAAAGCTGCAAATCGACATTGTCCGCCGCGTCGCTGGAGGGGTTGCGGAAGAACGGGGAACAAAATTCAAATATCTAGTCGGAACAATGATTGAAATCCCGCGCGCTGCGCTGGTTGCAGACCAGATCGCGCGCGACGCCGAGTTCTTCAGCTTCGGCACAAATGATCTCACCCAGACGACTCTCGGAATGAGTCGAGACGATTCGGTCAGTTTTCTTCCTGCCTACGCTGAACTCGACATCGTGGATACAAATCCGTTTGCGTCGATCGATCAGAAAGGTGTGGGGCGATTAATGGAAATCACCCGCGACCTCGGCCGCAAAACGCGACCGCACATCAAACTGGGAATTTGCGGAGAGCACGGCGGTGAGCCTGCGAGCGTCAAATTCTGTCACCGGCTCGGTCTGGATTATGTCAGTTGCAGTCCGTTTCGGATTCCGATTGCGCGGTTAGCTGCAGCGCAAGCGGCGTTGGAGAGTTGAAGCGCGTCTGGCGCTCCGTAGTCTCTTCCCATGCAAACGCGCGAAGAAAAAATCGATATCGATTCATTCGCGCGCCGCCATATCGGCCCCAATGACGAGGAAGTTCGCGCGATGTTGCGCGAAGTTGGCTTCGAAACGCTCGAGGCTTTAATAGACGCCGCCGTTCCAAAAAACATCCGGCTGGATCGAGAATTGACCCTGCCGGAAGCGAAATCAGAGATTGAAGCGCTGGCCGAGCTCCGCGCGATTTCCAAGAAGAACAAGGTTGCCCGCTCGTTCATCGGCTGCGGTTATTCCGATTGCATCACGCCGCCGGTCATCCAGCGGAACATTCTCGAAAATCCCGGTTGGTACACCGCTTACACTCCGTATCAGGCCGAAATCGCCCAGGGCCGGCTCGAAGCGCTGCTCAATTTCCAGCAGATGATTGTGGACCTAACCGCGCTCGACATCGCGAACGCGTCACTGCTTGATGAAGCCACTGCCGCTAGCGAAGCAATGGCGCTTTGTCACGCGGTCGTTCCAAATCGTAAAACATTCTTCGTCGCAGATAATTGCCATCCACAAACAATCGCCGTCGTCCAGACGCGCGCGAAGCCGCTCGGCATCGAGATCAAGATCGGCGATTATTCCGGTTTCAAATTCGACGGCACTGTTTTCGGCGCTCTCGTTCAGTATCCCGCCACCGATGGCGCGATTTATGATTATTCCAATTTCGTAAGGCAGGCGCACGACGCGGGAGCACTCGTTGTCGTCGCCGCAGACATTCTTGCGCTGACGTTACTGAAACCGCCGGGCGAATTCGCAGCGGATGCCGCGGTTGGGAATACGCAGCGCTTCGGCGTTCCGCTCGGGTTCGGCGGCCCGCACGCGGCTTACTTCGCGACGCGTGATCAATACAAACGCTATATGCCAGGACGGCTCGTCGGTGTGTCACACGATGCTGAAGGACATCCAGCCTATCGACTTGCGTTGCAAACCCGAGAACAACACATTCGCCGCGACAAAGCGACAAGTAACATCTGCACGGCTCAGGTTCTTCTGGCGGTAATTGCATCGATGTACGCCGTCTACCATGGGCCCCAGGGCCTGCGCGCGATCGCGGAGCGAGTTCATCTGCTCACGAACGCGGCAAAAGCAGGCTGCAACCTACACGCGCTCGGGCCGCGCAGAGTCGGCATTTCATTCGACGAAACGACAACGCCGCGGGACATCGAACTGCTGATGTCGATCTTTCGCGGCACGACGGTTCGCGATTTCTCCGATCATGAATTAGGCGAGCCGCCAATCCGCATTCCGCAATCCGCAATCCGAAATTCCAAGTTCCTTACTCATCCCATCTTCAACACGCACGACACCGAAACAGAAATGCTGCGTTACCTCAAGAAGCTCGAAGCGCGCGATCTATCGCTGACGACATCGATGATTCCGCTCGGCTCGTGCACGATGAAACTCAACGCGACCGCGGAAATGTTCCCGATTTCGTGGCCGGAGATTTCGAAACTACATCCGTTCGCGCCTGCCGACCAAACGGCAGGCTACAAGAAAATTTGCGATCAGCTTGAGGCTTGGCTTGCGGAAATTACCGGATTCGCGGCTGTGTCGCTGCAACCCAACGCCGGATCACAAGGCGAATTCGCAGGCTTGCTCGCTATTCGCGAATACCACGCTTCGCGCGGTAAAGCGCATCGCAACGTGTGTCTCATCCCAACGTCGGCGCATGGAACGAATCCCGCCAGTGCCGTCATGGCCGGGTTCAAAGTGGTGTCGGTTGCCTGTTTGAAAGATGGCGACATCGATCTTGCTGATCTGCGCGCCAAAGCAGATCAACACGCGCGCGACCTCGCCGCGCTGATAGTGACGTATCCCTCAACGCATGGCGTGTTCGAACCAACCATCCGCGAAATCTGCGACATCGTTCACGCGCATGGCGGCCAGGTTTACATGGACGGCGCGAACATGAATGCGCAGGTCGGCCTTTGCCGGCCCGGCGATTATGGCGCGGACGTTTGCCATTTGAATCTGCACAAAACATTTTGCATCCCGCATGGAGGTGGCGGCCCGGGCGTGGGACCGATCGGCGTGGCCAAACATCTCGTGCCGTTTTTACCGGGATTCGGGTCAATCGAGAATCGGGTCGGCCCGGTTGCAGCCGCCCCCTACGGCAGCGCGAGTATCCTGACGATCACATGGATGTACATCCGCATGATGGGCGCCAAGGGATTGAAACGTGCAAGCGAGGTTGCGATTCTAAATGCTAATTACATCGCCAAGCGGCTAGACCTGTACTTTCCAGTTCTTTTTAAGGGCAAACACGGCCTCGTCGCGCACGAGTGCATTGTCGATCTTCGTCAATGGAAAAGCGTAGACATCGAAGTCGAAGATGTGGCGAAGCGTTTGATGGACTACGGATTTCACGCGCCGACAGTTTCATTCCCGGTGGCCGGGACAATGATGATCGAACCGACAGAGAGCGAACCGAAGCACGAGCTAGACCGCTTCTGCGACGCGATGATCTTCATCCATGCAGAAATTGAGGCGGTCGCCACGGGAAAGACGGATCGGGAGAACAATGTGTTGAAAAACGCGCCGCACACTGCGCGACAAGTCGCAACCGACAAATGGGATCACCCTTATTCGCGCGAACAAGCAGCTTTCCCCGCACCCTGGACGCGCGAAAATAAATTCTGGCCGGCTGTTGCGAGAATCGACAACGTTTACGGTGATCGAAACCTCTTCTGTTCCTGCCCGCCAGTGGAAGAATTCGAGAAAGGATAGCGCACGCGTCTCGCGTGTTGGTTTCGGTGTCGCGCCGAAACAGTCTTTCATTCCGCGGGATTTGATGTTCAACGATGCGCCACGAAAAGTTCGCGACCGCGAGGACGCGGTCGCCAGCACGCGAGACGCGTGCGCTACCCTTCCGGTGCGAGCTCGGGAGCAGCGACCACCCGTGTGGGAACGAGCCGTAGCGCGCTCCCGTTTGTTTCTTCGGCTGCGGCGGGGCCTTGTTCGTGGTATTCGGCGTCGCTGTTCACCTGCCAGAGATCGTAAAGCTTGGTGTCGGCCAGAATATTTTCGACGCACAACATCGCCGTCATCATGGCGTGGTCCTGGTTGTTGTATTTGTGCATACCGTTGCGACCGACGAGGTGCAGGTTCGGATAACGACGGTCTAGCTCCTCGCGGATGATCGCGACATGCCGGGCGTAATCGTCATCGTAAACCGGATATGCTTTCTTCTGACGAACGACGCAGCCATCGACGAAATCGCCTTCCTTGGCCAGACCGATCTGAATCAGTTCGCGCTTAGCCAGTTCAATCAAATCCTTGTCGCTCGAATCCCACAGGCCGTCGTGTTCGAAGCAGAAATACTCGAGACCATAACAGACCTTGTCGGGCTCAGGCACCATCTCGGGTGACCAGGAACGAAAGTTCTGTACCCGACCAACTTTAACGCTTGGGTCGTGAATGTAGATCCAGTTGTCATCGAACATGTGTCGATCTTTTAAGATCAACATGACAGTGAGGAAATCGCGATACTTGAGGCTTTCGGCTGCGCGTTTAGTTCGCTCGCTGACAGCAGGCGATAAACCGCAGACCAGCGCGCGCATCGGCGCGGATGAAATGACGTGTTCGGCTTCAATCGTCTGCAACCCGCCAAGTTGATCTTTGTATTCGACTGTCCAGCTGCCGGACGCTTCATCGTAAGAACAGTGAGTTACTCTGCAGCCCATCTCAAGCCTGGCGCCTAGCGCCTTCATCTTTTGCACGCAGGCTTCCCACATCATGCCCGGACCTCGCCGCGGATAACGGAACGAATTGATCAGCGTCTTGATGACTTTGCTGCGGTCGCCATTGTACCGCTGTGGAATCAGCGCGTTTTTGATCGCGCTGCCCAGTGAAAGTCCCCTAATCCGTTGCGCCGCCCAGTCGGCGGAGATTTCTTTGCAGCTCATCCCCCAAACTTTTTCGGTGTAGCTCTTGAAGAATGTGTTGAAGAGCCGACGGCCAAATTGATTGCTCACCCATTCCTCGAAATTCCGCGGATTCCGCATTGGAAACAGGCGGGCTTTTAACCAGGAAAGCACGCAGAGCGTCGATTTGAAGACGCCTAGCTTGAGCAGCGCTTCAAACGGCTTCAGCGGGTACGAATAGAATTTGCCGCCGTAAAAGATGCGGGACGAGCGTGGTCGCACGAGCATGTCATCTGGCAAAATCTCCGTCCAAAAATCCTCCACTGCTTTTGATTTGGAAAAGAAACGGTGGCCACCAATGTCGAAATGAAAACCTTTGTAGGTGACCGTGCGGGAAATGCCGCCAACGTAAACAGGATCTGCTTCCAGGACAACAACATCCACCGCCTCTTTTGAAAGAAGATAGCCGGCAGTCAGACCTGCCGGTCCCGCACCGATAATGGCGACTTTTGTTTTCATCTTCTACTACGCAACCCAGTTGCCCCTGGTGAAATTCCAGACGTACCAGCCCTGTACGCACAGCCCGGCAGCGCTGAGCAACGCCACTGCCGCGATGCCGAATGCCTGCATAAACATCGGCGTCGCACGAAATTGACGCAGAAAATTCAAAAACGCCAGCACGATCAAAGCGTGGACAGCGAACTCGTAGCGGAGCATGCTTTCCATATCGACGCAGGCGACTCCGCTGACCGAGAGGTAATAGATCGCAGCCGCGCAGAAATAAATCCCGACGCGCGTCGGCAGACCCGCTCGCCGTCGAATCGCTGGAATCAGTTCGCAAAGTACGATGCCGACTAGAAGCAGAGCGCCCAGCGTCATCGATATTTGGCTCGCTTCGGTCGGATTATTCAGAGCCGGAACGAGCCAGCGATAACTGCCAGGCTTAAACACCGCCAAATAATCGGGAACAATCCCCCAGCCGGCTGCCTGCGTGAGCATATAAATGTCCCATTGGCCCCAGCGGAGTTGAGAGTAAACGAAGAATCCCATGCCGCCGCACGCCGCGACCAGAGTCATACCGATCGCTGCCCTATGCTTCCGAAGCCACACACGCGGCTCAAACAAAGCGCGCCACCCGGTTTCAAATACCGAGCGCACCACGGGAAAAGCGGCGCATACGATTCCAACAATTCGCGTTGCCGACATCACTACGCCGTGTACCGCTGCCCAAAATTTCGCGGACCTCCCTTCGGCAGTGCTCCAGTAGATAAAGCCAAGCAGCGCCATCAAAAATAGCGATTCGGAATAACCGGCGACCAGAAAGAACGCTGCTGGATGCGCGGCGATCAGTAATGCACCGCAAATCTGAACCGCAGGCGAAACATTCCAGCGCCTACAAAACAGGAAGAAGTAACTCCAAAAACCCCAAGCGGCGAGCTGAGCGGTGATCAGGAGCGCAGTGCTGCTGTCAATGTTAAGTCCGTAGCGGAACAGCGCGGCGATCGCCGGATACGCAGGGAAAAATGCGACATTCGACACTTCCTTAACCTTATGATCGATCGGCGGGACAATGGTCTGGTATCCGCGATCGATGATGTTCATGAACCAGTAGCTGTCGTGCTGGACCAGCGCAGAGTAGCGGTCTGAGATCGGCGCTTCAGGGGCGAGCAGGCCCACTGCCATTGCAAGTTGCAGCAGTGTGACTGTTAGTCCCGCGAGTAAAGGCATGAGCAACCACGGCAGGCGCGTCATGCGATCATAATCGCAGGCCGCCAACTGTTTGCGCGCGAAACCTTTCGGAGTCCGGCAAGCCGTCCCACCGGGAAGCACCAGGGACACGGCAAACCCATCGAGACTACAAGAACTTTTGAGACTTTCGTCAAAGACAATCTCGGATCGCATTGTTTTCTAACAGCTGCACGTTGATTTGCGTGGCAGGGTTTGACGGGGGTTGAGCTTTGTTTATTCGCCCCAAGTCGCCGCTGGCAGTGCATGGAGCGAACTTCGCCAGGCTATCCAGCGACCTGAAGAAGCTGCTACGACTCAGAGATCACCAGTACGATCTCGCCTTTCGGCGGACGAGCCTGGTAATGTGCAAGAAGCTCGCTGGCGGTGCCGCGGCGGAATTCCTCGAATTTTTTTGTCAGCTCGCGCGCGACGCAAAGTTGTCGCTCCGGCATGATATCGATGCAGGCGGCGAGTGTTTTCGTTAATCGGTAAGGCGATTCGAAAAAGATTGCTGTTTCATCGCGTTCGGCTGCCGCACGTAATGCGCGCTCGCGTTGTCCACTTTTCACCGGAAGAAATCCACGAAAAGAAAATTTCTCGGTGGAAAATCCGGAACCAAGAAGAGCCGTCAGGATGGATGATGGTCCGGGGATGATCGTAAACGGGAGTTCGCGTTTGATGCATTCGCGGATGAGGCGCACTCCGGGATCAGAGAGTCCAGGCATTCCTGCGTCCGTGATCAGCGCAACGTTTTCGCCGCGCCCGAGGCGTTCGACAAGCTCGGTCGTGCGTGCCGCCTCATTATGCTCGTGATAACTGATGAAGGGCTTTTTGATTCCGAAATGCTTAAGCAACATTCCGGAACGCCGCGTGTCTTCGGCCGCGATAACATCGGCCGACTTCAACACCTCAACAGCACGCAACGTGATATCGCCCAAATTGCCAATCGGTGTGGCGACGACGAAAAGCATTCCGTATCATCGATTCAAAATCAGTCGTTGGCTATCGAACCATCCGGGTGTTTTACTTTTCAACAAAGCCGATGTGCGGACGGAAAACGAATCGGTAACGGAGGATAAAATGAGAACAAGCTCTTATCTGCTGATGCTGTCGATCCTCGCTTTAGTCGGTTGTGCGGAAGAACCAACTGCGGTGACGACCACAACGACACAGGAAGTAACGACCACAGGCCCCGCTCGAGAGGTCGTGGTGACCCGAGCGCCGCCGCCAGTTCGCATTGAAACCCAGACCGTAGCGCCTGCACCGGGATATGTTTGGACCCGCGGTTATTGGCGGTGGACGGGAACCGCTTATGTGTGGGTGCCGGGAACTTGGGTGGTCCGCCTAAGACCAGCTGCAGTTTGGGTCGAAGGCCATTGGGTGCCTCGGTACAACGGCTGGGTATGGGTTCCAGGCCACTGGCAATAACAAGTACTGCAGAGAACCGTCACCAGCCCAAAACCTTGGCAAAAATGAGGGGCGCCACGATCGTTGCGTCCGATTCGATGATGAATTTCGGAGTGTCGACGCTAAGTTTTCCCCACGTGATCTTCTCGTTGGGCACCGCGCCCGAGTACGATCCGAAGCTGGTCGTCGAATCGCTGATCTGGCAAAAATAACCCCACTCCGGCACGGGGTCGCGTACCACGTCCTGGTTCAACATCGGCACAACACAAATTGGGAAATCGCCAGCGATACCACCGCCGATTTGGAAAAAGCCGATGGAGGAATCCTGCGACAGGCTGCGATACCACTCTGCAAGCGCCATCATGTATTCAATGCCCGAACGAATAGTGTGGACATCGGTGATCGCTCCTGTGATGCAACGCGCAGCGTAAATATTTCCCAAGGTGGAGTCTTCCCAGCCGGGCACAAACATTGGAAGATTCTTGTGCGCGGCGGCGATCATCCAACTATCGGCAGGGTCAATCTCGTAAAATTTCTTGAGCCGGCATTCTCGCAGGATCCTGAAAAGGAACTCGTGCGGAAAGCCGCGCTCTTTTTTCTGCGCAGCGGTAACCCATTCGTCGATCACCACTCTTTCGATGCGGCGAATGGCTTCCTCTTCCGGAATGCACGTGTCCGTGACCCGATTTAGATGACGACCAAGCAGCTCTTGTTCCTGTTGCGGAGTTAACTCGCGATAATTCGGGAGCCGGACATACTGGCTGCGCGCAACCAGGTTAAAAAGATCCTCCTCCAAATTCGCTCCGGTGCAGGTGATGGCATGGACTTTGTCCCGGCGAATCATTTCCGCCAGAGATACGCCTAATTCGGCAGTGCTCATCGCGCCCGCGAGCGTGATCATCATTTTTCCGCCTCGATCGAGGTGCGCGGTGTAGGCATCGGCAGCGTCTTTCAAGACAGCCGCGTTGAAATGCCGGTAGTGACGTTCAATGAACTGGCTGATGCTGCCCATCTTCACTTCATCAACTTTTCCATTCGAGTCTACTCGCTTTTGATGCAAAACTTTTACCGCGGCAGTCAAGGTTAATCGCGCTTTTGCCGAAAATTTCTTTACGGCACGGCGGCAAGGATCGGCGCTGCCAGGATCTGCGGTGTTATGCCCAGCAAAAGAACTGCCGCAGCAAGCACAGCTATCGTGGCTCGCGGCAGCAAATCGGTCGGCAGACGATCAAGGCGTCCCACCGCCGGCAGCGCAGGTTCATCAACGAAAATCGCCTTCAGTACCATCAGGTAATAGTAAAGCGAGATGAAGCTGCCGAGAAGCGCGACCGCTACGAGCCACAGCAAGCCGTGGTTTGCACCGACGCGAAGCGCAACACTGAAGAGGTAGAATTTTCCAAAAAACCCGGCGAGCGGCGGTATGCCGGCCAGTGACAACATGAAGATGGACATGCATCCCGCAAGCAGAGGCGATCTGGAAGCCAATCCGGCAAAGTTTGAGAAATCGTCGCCACCAGTTTCGCGCCGCACCATAGCAACCACGCCGAATGCACCGACGAGTGTGATGGCATAGATGGTCGCGTAGAATAATGCGGCGGAGAATCCGTCGCGATCGCCCGCGATGAGTCCAATCAGTGTGTATCCAGTATGCGCCACTGCAGAGTAGGCAAGCAGTCTGCGCACGTTTGATTGCGCAAGCGCGACGAGATTGCCGAGCAACATCGACAATGCTGCCAGGGCGGCAAGAACAGGCGACCAACCGGCAACCATGGCGTGCCACGCGGCGTCGCCGTGCAGCGGAGCGAACCCGACGAGAACAATTTTACCCAGAACTACGAACGACGCGACTTTCGAGCCTGAGGCGATAAAGGCTGCGCTGGGAACAGGTGCACCCTGGTAGGCGTCCGGCGCCCAGAGGTGAAATGGTGCCGCGGCAATTTTGAACGCGAAGCCGATGAGCGTCATCACAATCCCAGCGGCTAGCAATGGTTGCACCGATACGGTTGCCAGTTTAACCGAAATCGCCGCGAGACTGGTCGTGCCAGACATTCCGTAGATCAAGCTGATTCCGAAGAGTGTGAAAGCGCTGGAGGTGCTGCCGAACAGAAAATATTTCAAGCCAGCTTCCGCTGAATGCACATCTGTCTTATCGAACGCGGTCATCACATACAGTGATAAGCCAAGCAGTTCGAGTCCGATGAAAATCATGAGGAACTCCTCGCTGCCGACGAGCAGCATCAGGCCGACCGTTGCGAATAGAATAAGCGCCAGATATTCACCCGGATGACGCAGGGACTTTTCCGATGTCGTCAGGAGGACTGTGAAGAAAGCCAGGACAATAGAGATAATTTTGAATAGCGACGTGAGCGGTGTGATCACAAGCATCCCGCCAAAAAGGGTCGCGTTGCGCGGCAGCACCAGCACTGTGCCGATGGCGATCGCGAGCCCGAGCACGGCAACCGCGGAACAAATCCCCGCAGTGGTGGACGTGCCGTTCGCCCTTTGAGTAGGCTTCGCCGTCGAGACTGTTGCGGTCGATTTCACGCGCCCGGTCACAAGCCCAATCGAAAGAACCGCAAGCGCCGTTATTACTACGATCGTCTCCGGCAATGCGACCTTCAGTAGTTCGAGATAAGACATTGTTAAGCCAGTGGCTTTCATTTGAGAAATCTCATTGCCTCCACTGCCGGCATGATGCGATCGAGCAACAATTTGGGATAAACTCCGACTACGAACGTCGTGAACATGAGCAGGCAGGCGCCGCATTTTTCCGCAGTTGTGATGGGCTGTTGCTCATTCCAATCTGGATCGAGCGCCACGCGAGCTTGCTGCAAGTGGACGTCTGGCTTTGTCTCACCGAAGAACGATTGCTTTAACGCGCGCAAGGTGAACGCGGCGACGAGCACCATGCCGGCGCCTGTGATCCAAACTGCCAGCGGATAAGTTTTCCATGCGCCAATAAGAATTGTGATCTCGGCCGCGAATCCACTGAAACCGGGTATGCCCATCGACGCGGTTGCTGCGATTACAAAAGTGAACGCGGCAAATGGCAAAGCACGGCCCAGATTCAGACCGGCCAGCGCATCGAGGTCGCGCGTATGTGTGCGGCGATAAATCATGCGTCCAGCGACGGCAAACAAAAGGGCCGCGATCACGCCGTGCGAAAACATTTGCAATACTGCCCCTGAAACGCTCAGCGCTGTTGCAGCGCCCAGACCGAGCAAGACGAAGCCCATGTGGCTGACACTCGAATAACCGATAACGAATTTCAGATCACGCTGGCGGAGCGCCACCGCCGCGGCGTAAACAATTCCAACGACCGCCAGAAAGACGATCCATTTGCTCCAAATCTGGAAGCCCTGTGGAAAAAGATTCATCGCCACGCGCAGCCCTGCGTACGAGCCGAGTTTCATAACGATCCCGGCTAGAAGCATCGAGCCGGCTGTAGGCGCAGCGACGTGCCCAGTCGGCGCCCATGTATGCAGCGGCCAGATTCCGGCGAGTACAGCGAAACCGAGAAATAACACGGGAAATGCCCACGATTGCAATTGCGGTGAAAATTGGAATTGCGACAACTGATTCAGATCCAGCGATCCGGCAGTTACGTATGCGGTGAGAATCCCGATGAATACGAGCATGCCGCCAAAAAACGAATAGAGCGTCAGCTTCATCGCCCCGTATTCCTTGTTGGTCGATCCGAAGACGGCGATAAGAAAATACTTCGGCACGATCACCAGCTCGTAGAACGCGAAGAACAGAAACAAATCCGCGCTCAGAAAAACTCCGTAGCAGCCAGCCACCACGAGCAGTAACCAGAAGAAAAATTCGTTCTGCCGATGTTCGACGTCCCATGAAAACAACACCGTGCTTACGGCGGAAATACCCGTGACAAGAACCATGGTGAGGCTGATGCCGTCGATCGCCAGATGGTAATTCATGCCCAGGGCGGGCACCCACGGCACGCGCACGATGGTTGTGAAGTGCGCAACGTCGGAAATCGGCGTGCGAACCAGCGCGATGAGACCAAGGGCAAGACCTGCGATTGTGGTAAGCAGCGCGATCCATCGCGCAAAAGCGCGCGGCAAAAGAAGCAGCAGCACTGCGCCTGTGAAGGTGATGTAAATCGTGCAGGCGATCATGCGCGTTTACGCGCCCGATACTTCGGGGCTTTCTCGCGCACATGAAATCCGATTTCGCGCCGAGGCTTTTCTGTCGAAGCCATCAACTGCCGGATCGCTTCCAGGATAGCAGCGATTTCCTCGTCGTGCTTGCCGACGCGCTGTTCGAGCTCCGAAAAGTTTTGTGCTAACTCACGGTTTGTTTCGAGCGTCTGGCGCAGCTTCACAACCACACGCATGATGGCGATGTTCACTCTTATCGCGCGGTCGCTGTTTAGGACGCTGGAGAGCATTGCGATGCCTTGCTCTGTGAAGACGTAAGGAAGCGCTCGGCGCCCGCCCCATCTTGATATTCCAAATTGGAATCTCAAGTTTTGCACCTCCTGGGTGCTGAGCCGGAACATGAAATCAGACGGAAAGCGCTGTGCATTGCGTTTTTACCGCTTTGTTGAGATTTCCAGTGGTCACGCCGTATAACGCGGCCAAGTCAGAATCGAGCAGCACTTTCTGGCCGCGAATCCAGCGAATCGATTGCGCGACGCGCTGGACAGGAATGATCTCTTTGCTCATCGGCGATAAATCTCAACCAAACAGCCGCGCCATTTGAGCGACCGTTGTGTTGAAAATGTTGAACAGGAACTGTGGCGCGATGCCGATCGCGAACATGAGCAATGTCACAGGAACAATCACGAGTTTTTCGCCTCGCAAAAGATCGGGAAAAGCGTTGCAATTTTCTGCGAGCGGGCCGCTGAAGAGGGATTGCATAGCGCGCACAAAAACGATGGCTGTGACGAGAAGCCCGATCACAGCAATGGCCGTAAATGCGGCTGCTATCGCGAATGAGCCTTTGAAAATCAGAAACTCGCCGATGAACCCGTTTAGTCCAGGTAGACCGAGCGAGGAAAACATAGCAACGCTCATCCACCCGCAGAGGAGCGGTGTGCGCTGCATCAGACCCCCGAAGTCGTCGATGCTCCGGCGGCTGTCGGACCGTTGTTCCAGCAAGCCAACGAAGTAGAATAGCGTAGCCGCGGTGATGCCGTGGTTGAAAATTTGCATGAATACGCCGCTCAGCGCGGCATGCGTGTCGATCTTGGTAGGAACGACAGGTGAGGCGGCTATGGCAAACAGAGCAAGCATGCAGTAACCGAGGTGATTGATCGACAGATATGCGATCATTCGCTTCAAATCCCGCTGCGCCCATGCAGCCAACGGAGCAAACACAATCGAGCAGATCGCCAGCGCAA
>WNFP01001133.1_pt1 | contig 20893 bp, 13 predicted proteins | sample 5400201 | NCBI WGS metagenome assembly WNFP01 (sample SAMN13153355, study PRJNA577476) | soil metagenome | isolation source: 115 cm saprolite under Madrone tree | place: USA:California | collected 2016-06-14
GGCCATCAGGTTCACGCTGTCGGTTAAATCCTTCCAGGTTCCGGCGACGCCTTTCACTTCCGCCTGGCCGCCGAGTTTCCCTTCCGAACCGACCTCGCGGGCCACACGCGTCACTTCTGATGCGAAGGCGTTGAGCTGATCCACCATCGTATTGATAGTGTCTTTGAGCTCGAGAATTTCGCCCTTCACGTCCACGGTAATTTTCTTGGAAAGGTCGCCATTGGCCACGGCGGTCGTGACTTCAGCGATGTTGCGGACCTGGCCGGTAAGATTGCCGGCCATGAAATTCACGTTGTCGGTCAAGTCCTTCCACGTACCGGCGACGCCCATCACCTGCGCCTGGCCGCCCAGCTTTCCTTCGGTTCCAACCTCGCGGGCCACGCGCGTAACTTCCGAAGCGAACGAGTTCAACTGATCCACCATCGTGTTGATGGTGTTCTTCAATTCCAGAATTTCGCCTTTCACGTCCACGGTAATTTTCTTGGAAAGGTCGCCATTGGCCACGGCAGTCGTGACTTCGGCGATGTTGCGGACCTGGCCGGTGAGGTTACCGGCCATGAAATTCACGTTGTCGGTTAAGTCTTTCCAGGTGCCGGCCACGCCGATAACCTGTGCCTGGCCACCCAGCTTCCCTTCGGTACCGACCTCGCGCGCCACACGCGTAACTTCCGAAGCGAACGAGTTCAATTGGTCCACCATCGTGTTGATGGTGTTCTTCAATTCGAGGATCTCGCCCTTGACGTCCACGGTAATTTTCTTTGAAAGGTCGCCGTTGGCTACGGCGGTGGTTACCTCAGCGATGTTTCTTACCTGGCTGGTCAAATTACTGGCCATTGAATTAACGCTGTCGGTCAGGTCTTTCCAGGTTCCGGCCACGCCTTTGACCTTGGCTTCGCCGCCGAGCTTTCCCTCGGTACCTACTTCACGGGCCACGCGGGTCACTTCCGATGCAAACGACCCAAGCTGATCGACCATCGAATTGACGATCTTTACCGTCCGCAGGAACTCCCCCTTCAGCGGACGATTATCGACTTCGAGGGCCATTCGTTCCGACAAATCGCCGTTGGCCACGGCGCCGATCACGCGCGCCATTTCACTGGTGGGGCGCGCCATGTCATCGATGAGCAGGTTGGTTGAGTCAACCAGACGAAGCCAGGAGCCGGCTGCCTGAGGCACAGCCGCTCGGTGTATGATCTTTCCCTCTTTACCGACGACGCGGCTGACACGCTCGAGCTCGCGCGCAGTGCGATCGCTTAACTCGATGATGTCGTTAAAGGTGTCGGCAATCTTGCCGGCTTCTCCGGTCCAATCGCCGGGCAAGCGCGCCGAAAAGTCGCCCTTCTTAAAAGCCAGTAGAGTTTTCAAAAGTAGTTTTGTATTTAGTGAGTCACTCTTGACGGTTTGGGTTCGCATTGGTTTCCCTTTCGAAATTTCAGGTTCATTCGGAAGAGTTCGGACTAGCCTTGCGGGACAGTTTGACGCCCGGAGAACAGTTTGGGAGGCACTCCAGCGGACGCAGACGTTCCACGAACTGAGAGGGGGACTATTTAGTTTGGGGGGAAGAGAGAAACGCCCGGGGGGACGTTGCTTTCATAGTATTTATACTTAGGCCGCGGGCATCTGTAAACTCTTTTTTGAGGAAAATGTGAGCGGCTCTGTGCGGAATTCGCTCCGGGCGGGTAATGTGGTTCAGGAGGGTAGCCTCTTGTTGTGCTGAATATGTGGGGTTTTCTTTCTGGTTTTCAAGGTACTGGGGCCCTCTGCTTTACCAAAGGAATGCTGTCGTCCGCGGACCGGACGAAGTGAAAATAGCGATTTACCGCAGGGGATCAGTCGGCAATCTAATCAATCCGAGAAGAGGATGCCTGATCTTTCAGAACCCCGACTAGTCGGGTAGCGAAAGGGCTAAAGACTTTTGATGAGCACTTCGCGCAAGTTGAATCCCTACAAATCGTTGGACCCGAGCAGCGGGAGCGTGTTTCGTATCTTGAGTCGTTGGCGATGGTTGAATGAACTTGCGTCACCGCGTCAACTCAATCGTTGGATCGGTTCGGATGTTTGCAGGTGAAGCCCGCACCGCGGGCGGGTATATCAGTAGCCCACAGCGCAAGCTGTGGGTTCACGTCGCCAACTGAAACTAGCTCGCGAAGCGAGCGACATAATTCGGAAGGTCGATCATCGCGGTCACATTCTATGTCGCCCCGCTGGGGCTCCGGTTCTGATGGTTGCCCTTTACCCACAGCTTGCACTGTGGGCTACTAATATTTCGTTGGCTTCGCCAACTGGTCGGCCGTCAACGCTAACAAGCCCTCTTCGAATCGCGCGCAAATTGGGGCGCTCTCCAACCAAGCCTTCGTAACTTAATTGATTTAATCGAAGGTTGAGGGGTAATCGCCGCGCCCTGTCAATTCTGGCGTTGTGTTGATGCTGCTAGACGACTTTCGCCAGTGTCGCCCTTGCTTGCGCGCGGACTTCTGGCCCTCATTTCCTGGCCACGACGTCTATTTCGCTGTAGAAGGTGTTGCCAAATTCATCGGCCGTTTCGGTCACGTAACAATCAAAGAGCAGGTAACGGAACTTGCCCAAACTCACCCGCGCATCAGAAATGCTGACGCCGTACTGACCGCCATCATCCCCATCTTTCGAGCGCGTGTCGACAACTGTAATCAGTTTCCAGCCGCAGGTGACGGGATCGATGTTGGCTTTGGGAGCAGGATTGAAATTGACAGCGGCGCCATCACTGGCCCAGAGCCGGTACACCTGTGGACCACGCGTGTTGGGGTGCCATGAATAAGTATTGACCTGCGCGATCTGGATCAGGCTGCCGAGATCCATTTGCAAGCGGCCGCCTCCAGTCCCGGCGTTCCAGAAAAAGTTTGCCGCCGGCTGATCTTCTTCCGTGGGCAACGCACCGTCAGTGAGCGTGCTTACGTCGGCGCCGTTCCCATCAGCCTCACCTTCAACCAGCAGCAATTTGGCCTTGGCGGCCGCGTCGTCTTTGGCGGGGGAGGGGACATTCTTGAACTTGAAGGCACCGGTAGCCGTGGCATTTGGATTATGATCGAAAATTACCTTGACCTGGGCTTGAGTGGTCAGCGTCAGTGCCAGCAGCGTGGCGGTTGGAAATACGAAGTGGAAAAAATTACGAATCAGGTTAACCCCTCCTTCAAGCCGCGCGCCTCTTGTCACTCGGCTTTCGCTTGCCTTTTGTTCCCGGCGTCGCTTCGGACCGAGTAACCTTAATCAAGCCACGAAGCGCATTGTTAACGGCCTCATCGTTAGGAAAGACTTTGGCTACTTGAGGGTCGAGCACAATCACGTTCGTGGATTTTTGGATCCGCTTCGCGTACTTGCCGCGTACTAACTCTCCAAAGTCGGATCGTTTGTATTCCGTTCGCACCCAATCGTCTTGTTCTGATTTAGCCTTCTTCATAAATCTTTCTTTCTGGTTTTGTAGCGCGTCTCGCACTGATTATTCGAATGGACTCGCTTCGCTCTGTGTGCGAAACCGTCAGCAGCCTGCCCTTCGACGATAGACCGAAGGTTACGAATCGATTTTCGCCAGCGGAATGATCGGGATCGGCGCCAGTTGCCGAAAGCGGATCACGAAATGCCGTAGTTGCCTCTTCAAAAGAAACTCGATGCTTGCGCAGATTCAGCTTCGCTTTGCGAGGATCCCCATTCAAACCTCATCACGGAATCATAAACTTGAACGGTTACTGCCGTCATTATGAAAGCATCTACAGGACGTAAATGTGACGAGGAGACGCTACCACTAATCGCTCCACTTGGCGGGCTGCCGGTCCCATCGATGTTCCGTGAGTTCAGCCAGCAGATCGTCAGATAGTCTGCCGGTATCGCTCGCCGCGATGTTGGAATCGACATGGGCGAGCTTGCGCATGCCGGGAATGATCGTGCTGACGACTGGGTTGCCAAGGATGAAGCGCAGAGCCATCTCAGGCATGCCGATTCGAGCTCGCTCGGCGATCGGTTTGAGGGCGTCGGCGCGCTCGACGCTGGGAATCAGATTTTCAGGCACGAAGTAGACGTTGCGCCAATCGCCTTCCGGCCATTTGCTTTCTTTAGTGAGCGTGCCGGTCAGCGAGCCTTCGTCAAAAGGCACGCGGGCAATTACCGCCGTATCCATCTCGACGCAGGCCGGGAAAAGATCATCCTCCGGACTTTGATCGAAGATGTTGTAGATCACCTGCACCGCATCAATCAGACCGCTCTTCACCGTGCGTACGGCGTTCCAGGGTTCCCAGCGGTTGATGCTGATGCCGACAGCTTTGATTAATCCGGCGTCACGCAGCTCGTCCATCTTTTTCGCCCAGCGATCGTCTTCGACCCAGGCATCCTCCCACACGTGGAACTGAATCAGATCGAAGCTCGCGAGGCCGGCGTTCTTCAGACTGCTGTGAACGTAGTCGTCGATGTGATCAGGGGGGAAGCAGTCGTCGAGATTTGCGTCCCGGCGGCTGGGCCATTGGAGATTCTTTGGCGGGATCTTGGTGGCGGTGTAGAGTTTTTTCGCGGGGTTCGCGCGAACGATCTCACCCAGCAACTTCTCGCTGCGCCCCTCGCCATAAGCCCAGGCCGTATCAAAGAAATTGCAACCGAGATCGACGGCGCGCTGCAGGGCCTGAAGCGACTCGTCATCGTCTGAGCCGGTCCAGCCTCCCATGCCCCACATGCCATAGCCTATTTCGCTGACTTTCCAGTTGGTGCGGCCAAATCGTCGATAGTTCATGATGATGTTTGTCCCTTGCGTTTTCTGTGTGTCTTCTGATCATTCGCTATGATGAAGCGGTAGCGTCCGGGTTGGCTTCCGCGCGGCCGTTGTTGTTTGATGCGTTAAGACCCGGTCGCTACCGCTCCCGGTACTGACCTCATTCGGCCAAGTATTAATTCCGTTCCAGCGTGTCGTAGAGCGGTTGCGCCGCGGAGATCATCGCCGGCTCGTCAGCCACCGTGATCGCCAGAATGCGGATCCTTTCATTGTCCGGCAAGACCAGCGTCCGCGCGCCGGCCGGCAAATCGATCACATACGCAAAGAGATAAGCGTACGCATAGGCTTCGGCGCTGCCGTCGGCGGCGTTGCGATGCGAAGCAAACCATGCGATGTCAGCCCGCTTAATAAAGCCGGGTCTAATACCCAACATCTCTCCGTAGATGTTCGTCCGAGTTCGCGGTGGTTGAACTCCGGCCGGCGGCGCTGGCGCGTCGGCACGTTGCGCGATTTGCTCTTCGGTCACTTTCCAGATTCGATCATCCCACTGTCCAACAAAGCCGGTCCAATCCTGGATGCTCAGATCTACTGACGTCTCGCCCACCCGAAACGTGGCTCTCTGATCGCCATTGGCTGCGGCCGCCAGCAGATAAACTCGATTGTACTTACCGGCCGGCAGAGCGATCGTCTGGCCGTGTGCTACGACAGCGTTGGGCTTGCCGACATCAGCCGGCGCTAATTTGAAACGAATGCCGCCGAAGCTGATTTCGCCCGGCAACATCTCGGCCGGCAGGGCCTTTCCCTGTGACGCGCCCTGATTGTTTGGGGCCCAATCAAAGCTGCCGTCCGCGGGGCGATTCCGGCGCGAAGCCACGGACAATTCGTAATCCAGAATGACCGGCTGAGATTGAGTCAAGGGCGCCTTTGCATTTGGCGCAGCGAGCTTCACCGCGAAAGTCCTCGGCTGATATCCGGCCAGCGAAGTCACCAGCGCGCCGCTCTCTATCGCTGCAGGTCCGACCGGTTGCTCCTGTCCATTGACTTCGCGCGCCGCGAGTATCCGCGCCGGAAAGGCAAGACGAACATTCGCGGCCGGCTTACCGTCCATTTCCACCACGCGCACGATCAGTTCGTTGGTCAGTTCGGCCTTCTTCAATGCCAGTACGCGCACGCGATCGTTATTGATTTTCAAGAGCGAAAAACTCCTGCCCGAAGTACCCGAATGTTTCGAGCTGACAAACGCAATCAACGGCTGATTCAGCCGATAAGCCTGCCAGTCAGTTCCGCCTTCGCGCCAACCCTTTTCGTGACCCGCGAGGCCAAACAATATTTCATGACGGCCAAGATCCTGAGTTCCCTGATCGACATAACCACCACGCGTTCCCGGCGTGCGCACGAGCGTCAGCCGCAGAGTCTTGTCGTCAGGCTTGTCCGAACCGTTCTTACAGTCGGTAAGTACCGTGACGCCGAACGCGCCCGACTGATCCGTCAAATCGATCCACTGATGCGAGGCGACTTCGAATTGACGCTCCTCGGCGTTAGGTCTTTGCACCGTGCCGATGTCCCAGTTGTAAGTGGCTAATCTGTTAGCAGCGGCGAGAGGAAAACTTGCTTTCAGATTCGCGTTCCTGGTCTTCCAGTCGATCACGTTGCGAAATTCGATGCGATTACCGGCGTCACCTGCCGACAGACTGATCGTCTGCACGAATTTAGAATCTTCGGTTTCACGTTCGACGGCGAGCGAGACTCGCGCGGGACCATTCTCGACGACGCTGATCTTGACTGGGCCACCGACAAAAGCGCGCGGCGGTTTCTGTTCGTCTTCGAAATCCATGTTCCACGCCGGCCACTGCCGCGGGTTATCAGTCGAGATCGCCAGACGGATCGGAGCGGACAGAAGCTCGTGGTTGATCTTCTTATCAAGGATGCTCGACACGTCGCCGTTTCTGTCTATCGCGATGCGATAGCGCTCGTTTTCCAGTGAAGACTCGGTTACCTTGAGTCTCGAGGGGAAACGAGCAGACTCGGTTGGTTCAATGTCATAGACGGCGTAACCGACCGAGGGTGCTTTGGCGAGGAATAGAACCTTTCCGTCACGCAACAGTTGCGCGGGAACCTCTTTGCCATCGGGCCCCACAACTCGAACAGCTTCAGGCTGATCGTTGTGGAACACGGCCGCCTCAACGATATCTTCGCGAGGAATGTTGAGCGGATTGTAAACGACGATCGCCGTGCCTTGCGTCTGGGTGTCCAACGTCGACGCGACTGCCGTGGATGCGCTGGTAAGCACGCCGGCAAATTGATTCAAGGCGATCACGTCATCGTTCCAGGCGAACTCGAATGCTTTGGGCGTCGCAGTCCCAGGCAAGAGATCGTGAAACTGTCCGCCCATCACCAAAGTCCAGGCATTATTCAAACGCTCCAGCGGGTAAGGGCGGCCGGCCAGCCAGTCTGCTGCTACTGAAGCCTTCTCAGCCGCGTCCGCCAGCAATTCGTTCTTGCGCATCCAGCGCTTTTGATAAGCCTCTGAAGTAAGCGAACCGGCCGAGTGGTTGATCAGTTCGAGGTCGCCCTTGTAGCGCGGCAGACGATCAGTGGAGCAGCAGCTCGCTATGTCCCGAAACATCTGATCGGCTTTGGACCAGACAACTTTGACCGGACCATCTCCGACAGAGACAAGCGGGCCGGATGGGGTCGATCTCGGCGGCCCGAACTGAAACAGCGGCGGCAAGGTCGTCTTGCTCTTCGAGGTAATCGCCTCCATCAAACGCACTGAGCTTTCATTCGGCGAGCCGCCCACGTCGCCGGTGCCCACGTAATGATAGTCGGTAAAGATCCCCGTCAGACCCCCGTTCGTTTGAATTCGCTTAACCCAATCTTCCTGTCCTCTCGATCGGGTCTGATTCTGTTGCGCGCTCAAACTGGGATCAGGGCCGGGCGGAGGTGGCGGAGTCTTGCTGATGTCATACGTCACCTGGCTGCCATAGCTGAGCGGATTCAAAGCGGCAATGATCGTCTTGCCGTCGGGACCTTCCCAGATGCCCACGTTGAAAGGAATGCCCGCCGGAGTCTTCTCGGGTGAATCCGGCCCGCCGACGTGTGGCGCCGGTTGCCACCCGGAGGAAAGTTTTTGCGTCGAAAAACCTTTGATACCCGAATGAGCCAGAATGCTCGGCAGCGATGCCGGGAAGCCGAAACAATCGGGCAGCATGTATTCGTCGCTGGCCGTTCCAAATTCTTTGCGAAACCAATTATTGCCATAGAGTATCTGGCGAATGATCGATTCGGCATTGGGCGAGTTGACGTCGCCTTCTTCCATCGACGATCCGGCCGGAAACCAGCGTCCGAGGGCCACGTAATGTCTCAAGCGCTCGAAGTCCGCAGGGTAATACTCTTTCATCAGGCGATATCGATTGGCCCCAGTGAAATTGAAGATGTAGTGCGGATACTTTTCAAAGAGCGCAAAGTTGTTGCGCATGGTCTTGGTCAGGTATTCCTGAATGACCTGGGGATACTCCCAGCGCCATTCGGTATCAAGATGGGCGTAACCGACGACGTATAGAGTTGGTTCTTTGGCGAGATTGGGGGCCGGAGCATTAGTGGTTTTTTTCTTTTCGCCCGCCTTGCCGGTTCGAGACTTGGATCTGTTATTGGACGACGTTGGTTTTGTTATGAACGGTTTCGGTTTCTCGTCAGTGCGAGTAACTTGCGAAGGGGTGAAATGCGCCACGCCGACCAGCATTAGCGGTATCGTTAGGATAGCCATGATGCGGTACGGGGCAGTAGCCCGACCATAAGGGAGGGCTCCAACCCTTTGGAACAGGCAAGATGCACTTATTCGAATGTTCATGAGCGCGTTACCTTCTAAACCATCCTCGGCGAGAAAGCAATGGCTTGTTAACTCTTGACACACGGTGTGGGCCGGAGTAATAGTGCCCTCCACGCAAGGCACGATTGCTTTGAGTTCTTTGAAGTTTTCTATCTATCAGGAGCTAAACATAAGATGCTTACTAACTTTAAGGAGAAGTGTTCAGATCCGCGATGCAGGTCTTGGGTTGAGGCGGGTCATCTTCATCGTCACGTTCACTACTTTGATCGAGATCACGAAAATGATCCTGTTAAGCCTGAAGAAGCTCATAGAATCAGTCCGAAGAAACCAGGGGATTCTTGCAGGTGTGGTGGTATGAACCCGAACTGTCCACATTGTGGAGGTAACGGGATCATTCCTTAACATCGAAGTTGAGTGTTTGCTACTGAGAAGCTCCCGAACGGGGGGCTTCTTCATTTGATACCGACCTCTTCTTCCGCCCAGCCGCCGCAAGCTGACGCTCGTTGAGAGTTCGGGGGCAGTAGCCCGACCGTCAGGGAGGGCTCAGATCGAATGGCTGTTATCCATGAGAGACTTTGATGATAACGAGTTTCCGCTGGCCTACCTCATCACATTTCGCTGCTACGGCACGTGGTTGCATGGCGACGAACGTCGCTCGATGAACCGCAAGCAGAATGTTTACGGAACGCCCCGCATCGCGCCCAAGCCAGGGCTCGAAAGAACCGAGCGAGGCCATTTGCAACATGAGCCAGTGACGCTTAACGCGAAGCAAAGAGACGTAGTTGAAAAAGCAGTTCGTGAAGTCTGTCTTCATCGCAAGTATCAACTTCGCGCAATTAATGTCCGCACCAATCATGCCCATACAGTTGTTTCCGCCCTTCGCGAACCGGAGCCAATCCTTGATGCGTTTAAGTCTTACGCTACCCGAGCGCTTCGAAGGACTGGCCTTCTGAATGTCAAAATCAAACCGTGGGCCCGTCACGGTAGTACGATCTATCTGTGGAAAGAGCGCGATGTCGAGAAGGCTGTGGAATATGTATTGTTAGGACAAGATGGTGACTTGCCGCCGTTTGACTGAGCCCTCCCTGACGGTCGGGCTACTGCCCCGATCACCGCGTGCTTGTATTGTCTTGCCGCCGTATGATTGAGACTCCCTTACGGTCGGGCTACTGCCCCTTGCTCAGGCCGCGGCCTCCGCGTGATTGTGATAGACTTGCGCCCTGAAGAAATGGGTCAGCGTTGTAGCTCACATTACTCTCCTGAAGGCAGCGCGCAGACGTGCCTGCTGAGCAGTCAATCAAATTTATCGCTTTCCGGTTGGAGGTCATCATGAAAAAGTTCTTCTTTCGTTCCCTGCTGGTTGTCGCCCTGGCGGTGGGCGCCAGCCTGACGGTATTGGCCGACACCATTCGCCTCAAAGACGGGAGCGTCATTCGCGGTCAAATCGTCAGTTTCAAGAACGAACAATTCACGATTGTGGTGGGCGGCGGCTCGCGCGGCCGCAAGAGCCAAATCACCGTGTATATGGAAGACGTCGAGTCGATCGATTTCGACCAGGTGAGCAACACGAGCAATTCGGCCGGTCCGAACAATGACACCACAAACAACAATCAACCGGTCTATCAGCCGCCGGCAAACACCCAGCCTGCAAACAACCAACCGACTTATACTCCGCCGACTTCAAACAATCAGGCGGCCCCTCCGACCTTCTTCCAAATCAATGTAAAGGTGCGGGCCGACAATACGAGTAATGGCTGGAGCAACACGGGTCTGGTTGTGCGACGGGGCCAGCGTTTGCGCATTACAGCCTCGGGGAGAGTGAACCTGGGCAGCAGCCGCATGGCCACCCCCGATGGTCTGCCGAACATTCCTGATCGCGACAAACTGATGCGTAACCAGCCGACCGGCGGCTTGATCGCAGTCATCGGCGATGACAACGACGACTTCATTTTTGTGGGCCGCAGCCGGGATTTTGTCGCCCAACGTGACGGCGTCCTGTTTCTGGGCGTGAATGAAGGTAACCTGAGCGACAATTCAGGGCTGTTCGAGGTGGTCATCGAGGCCGAGGCCGCAAACCCGCGATAGTTCATTGAGGTGGCACAGACTTGAGTCTGTGATTGAGAGTCCAAATCCACAGACTAAAGTCTGTGCCACAAACTGCCTTGCCGGGAAACTCCTCCGCACAGCCCCGCATCAGAACTGCCAGGCCGTCACCCAACAGCTTGACCGCGCTTCTGCGAGCGCCATATAGTCGCTGCCAGTTGATTCGGCCTGCCTCGGTCGGAGAGAAAGTTAAGAGTTCAACCTTCAGTAAGAGTTCAACCTTCGGTTGCCCGCATAGATAAACAAGCTAAAGCTTGAACTCTGAATTTCAGTAAAGGATCCATTATGAAAAGCATTGGTTTTTGCCGCCGAGTTCTGATCGTCGGTATCGCGTTTTCGTTCGGCGCCGTCCCGAGTGTCTCTGTTCCGGGCCAGGCGCGCCGCCAACCGCCATCGTCCGATCAAAAGAAGAACAAACGTCCAACTGAGCAAACTGACGAGCAGAAGCAAGAGCCGCTGCCGCCCGAGCTCGTCGGCAAGCCGCAGGATGCTGAGAAGGTCAGCGTTACTACCAACCTGGTAAACGTCGACGCCGTTGTTTACAACAAGAAGACCGGCCAGCCGGCGATGAGTCTCAAAAAGGAGAACTTCGCGATCTTCGTCGACGGCGTGAAGAAGGAGATTACGAACTTTGCGACTCCTGATGCGCCAATCACTATTACGCTGGTAGTGGAGTACAGCAAGCTTGCTGAGACGCTTGGCTATTATGGAAGTAACGGCATGGAACGCGGGCAGAATGAAGTGATTCGGCCGACGGCGATGTTCATTTCGAAATTCATTACTCCCCAGGATTATGTTTCGATTATTGCCTATGACATGCGGCCGACGCCTTTAACTGATTTCACAAACAACCCGCAACGCCTGCAACTAGTCATTAGTTTATTGCTGCGTAACAGTCCCGCATTCAGCGAAAGCAATTTGTTCGATGCTCTTAAGCTGACGCTGGTCGGCGGTCGCGCCGATTCAGTGGTACTGGAAGATTCAAAGGAGTCCACGGCCGAGTATGCCGGAATGGTGGCCGTGCCGGGTGGACGCCGTCGCGCAGTCCTGCTGGTCTCTTCAGGTCTTGACACTTTCAGCAAAATCAACATGGACCAGGCCCGCAAGATCGTCCAGAACGCCGGCATTCCCATCTACATCGTGGGCACTGGGCAAATGTTCGTGAAGAAATTTGGTGACAACATGGATCCGGGCAGAGGCTCGAGTATCCGCGGAATTCCAATTGATCGAATGACCTTTCTGCAGGCCGATAACACGATGAAGACCTTCGCCAAAGAGAGCGGCGGCACTTTCTTTCCCGTCACTTTCGAAGGCGAGTTACCCGCCGTGCTCGGCTCGATCAACGCCATGCTGCGCAGCCAGTACAGTCTGGGCTTCAAGCCTGAAGATGTTCATGACGGCAAGTCGCACAAGATCGTCGTCAAGGTCGACGTCGATGGCGATGGCCAATACGATGACAAAGCCTATGTGGTGAAGGCCCGCGAAATTTATAACGCGCCCAAGCCCGACGCAGCCAGCAATAAGGCGGCGGGCGGGAAGCAATAAGCGTCTGGGGCAGTAGCCCGACCGTCAGGGAGGGCGTGATACAAACCAGGGCGGGGACTCGAATGATCGAGCCTCCGCTTTTACATTTCTTACTTTCACCGCGCTCTTGAAAGCCGTCAGTCCACGCGTTCTCAAGTTTCACGCCCTCCCTCACGATCGGGCTACTGCCCCGCTTACTGCCACCTTCTTCTGCTTGCTCTGGCATAGGGGCCACGTGTAAAGTACCGTTCGTCACACCCCTACAATTCTCCCCGTTTTGCCAAACTAGTCGGAGGTCAGTAACTGATGTCTAGCGAACGCATAGACCCTGTTGAGGCCGCAGCCGCGGTCGAGTATCCGGACCGCGTAGGATTTAAGCCGGACAATCCATATCTCGAGAATTTTCGACCGTACATTCCGGCTAATGTTAGCTTGCGCGAACTCACGCTGCTGCCGCTGATCATGGGCACGTTTCTCGGCATGGTGTTTGGTGCTTCGTCACTTTACCTGGTCTTGAAAGTTGGACTGACGGTGAGCGCTTCGATTCCGGTAGCAGTGATCTCGATCACTTTGTTCCGGCTGCTTTCGAAACTCGGTCTTCGCGACGCCACCATCCTCGAGAACAATATTGTGCAGACGGCGGGCTCGGCGGGAGAGTCGATCGCTTTCGGTGTCGGCGTGACCATGCCGGCGATCATGATCCTGGGATTGGATCTGGAAGTCACGCGGGTGATGCTGGTCGCGCTGTTGGGCGGACTGCTGGGCATCCTGATGATGATTCCGCTGCGGCGCGCGCTCATCGTGGCCCAGCACGGTTACTTGAAGTATCCGGAAGGGACAGCCTGCGCGGAAGTTTTGAAAGCCGGTGCTTCGGACGAGTCGCGACAGGCCGCGGCCAGGGGATCATCTCAGCACGCGGGAGCGGTGGACGAAGCAGAGAGTACTGGAGCGAAAACCATCTTCGCAGGATTGGGGGTTGGCTTTCTCTATCAGGTCCTGATGACTGGATTGAAGGGTTGGAAGGATACACCTGAAAAAGTCTTTGGCGCGCCCTTCAAGGCCGGCTCAATCTCGGCTGAGATTTCTCCCGCTCTCTTGGGCGTTGGCTACATTATCGGCCCGCGGATAGCTTCGATCATGTGCGCCGGCGGCGTGCTCGCTTATCTGGTTCTGATCCCCGCAATCAAGTTTTTTGGATCGGGAATGACGACGGCGCTGGCGCCGGGCACCGTACCCATCAGCGAGATGGGTCCGTCGCAAATCCGTGGCGCTTACATTTTGTACATCGGTGCCGGCGCCGTGGCGGCGGGTGGAATTATTAGTCTGTTTCGATCGCTGCCAACCATCTGGCACGGACTCAAGGGAGGGCTTGCTGATCTCCGTGGCGGTCAGGGCGCCGCAGCCAACTCACCTCGAACGGATCAGGACCTTTCCATGAAACTCGTGATCGGCGGAATCCTGGCCCTCATCGCGATGATTATGGCTTTCCCGCAACTGAACCTGCAGTGGAATATCATCGGGGCGATCCTGATTATAGCCTTTGGCTTTCTCTTCGTTACCGTCTCGTCGCGTCTCACCGGAGAGATAGGGTCTTCTTCAAATCCAATTTCGGGCATGACTGTCGCGACTTTGCTCCTCACGTGTTTGATATTTCTGCTGAGAGGCTGGACTGGCCCCAACTACTATGTCACGGCGCTATCCATTGGCGGAATTGTCTGTATCGCTTCTTCAAATGGCGGAACTACTTCACAGGATCTGAAGACGGGATTTTTGGTTGGCTCTACGCCCAAGTATCAGCAGATCGCGATTCTGATTGGCGCGTTTGCTTCGGCAATCATCCTGGGGCCAATCCTGCTGGTGCTGAATGATTCGGCCACTGTTTACGTGCCGCGGCTGAGCTTTGAAGCGGCAACCAAGAGCGTAAAAGTGGATCCAGCGAAGGTGAGTTCTTTACCAGCCTTCACCGATCAGATCAAGCCTTTGACTCCCGGCAATTATCGAATCCTGAAAAATGACGCGGCCGCGCCGGCGGCGGCGGGATTGGATCCTGGCGAGTACCTCGTCGACGGCAGCGGAAATGTCGTTTACAAAGTCCAGGAAAATTTTCCGGCCACGCTAAGAGTTGATCCGGCGCAAGCCGGTCAACCGGAAAAACTCAAAGGGCCCCAGGCTAATCAGGATCCGTCCCTCTACCGGCCTTTCCATAAGACGGAGACCGAGGGCGGTCCGGCCGGGCGTTATCTCGTTAGCGACCAGGGCGTGCCGGTCTATCTTGCCGATCCTGGTATCAACGGCATCCACAAGACGCGGCCGGACGGATCGCAGGTGACCAAGTATGACGCGCCCAAGGCGACCCTGATGTCTTACATCATCAAGGGCATTCTGAATCGCCAGTTACCCTGGGGTTTGGTATTGCTGGGTGTGATGATCGCGATCGTGCTCGAGATGAGCGGCATTCCTTCGCTCGCGTTCGCGGTCGGCGTTTATCTACCGCTGTCGTCTTCGAGCCCGATCTTTATCGGTGGCATGATTCGCTGGGGTGTCGATAAATATTTGCGGAATAAGCTGAAACACAAAAAGCTTACTGAGGATCAGCTGGTAGCTGAAACCGATAAGAGCCCCGGCGTTCTGATGGCCTCAGGTTATATTGCCGGCGGCGCGTTGGCGGCAATTGTAATCGCAATCCTGCAGGGTGTGCCGAGGCAGGGATTGGTAAACTTCAACAAGACCGTCGAAGACTGGGCGACTGCCAGGAACCCAATGTTTGCTGGCAACAACTCGGACTTGTTATCGATGATACCGTTTCTTATCCTAATGCTCCTGTTGTATCTGGTAGGACGCGAAGTAATTCTTCGCTCGAAGAGCGCGGGAAAAACTGGCTAAGCCGCTGGCTCAGTCAAACGTTTTTCCTGATTGCGGAATCTGAGTTCCATGAAATTCGAGGCGCGCTTGCCAGCCAACACCGCAGCGCGCCTCATATTTTGTTAGCTAAAAGGAAAGACAGCCCATGTTTCAAACTCGATTTCGCGGTCAATCGACTTTCTTCTCAGTAGTAGTACTCGCAATAGCATTTTTTGGATCTCTTTCTGCTACGCTCGCCCAGACCCAGCGCACGCCGTCAGAAACGGTGCGCGCATTCTACAAAGCCATGCACGATCATCGTTTCAAAGAAGCCTGGGCTTTGACGATTTACAGACCGGCCGTCGACGGCCTTAACGCGGAAGAGATGGAGGACTTGCGTCCGGACTTTGAAGAGAAGGCTGCGGCGATCCCGGATCCAGTCGAAATTTCGGGCGAGCAAATTACCGGTGACAGCGCGACAGTTTTCGTCAAGGTGCCCATCAGCGACAGCACTCCGCAGAACACTTCACAGCCGGTCACCCTGATCAAATCAGGCGGGGCCTGGATCATCGGCGACGAGGCCAACCAGGCAATCGTCAAGAAAGCTGGTCGCAGGTTCTTCCTCGATGCGCTAATCACTCAACACCACAGCGACATCGAAGACTTGCTCAAGCGCGTAATCGCGGTTCAGATCGTCTATTCCCAACAGAATGGTGTCTTCGGCAACCTGGCGGTGCTAATAAATGCCGGGCTGGTTCCCAAAGCTGCCGGTGATCCGAAGGAACTCGGCTACAACTTTCGCGTCACGGTTGGGCGGGACGGAAAGACTTATCTGGCTGGAGCCGAGCCCGTGCGTTATGGTCACACCGGGAAGCTCTCGTACGGGATGGATCAGACAGGAACGATTAGGAGTCTGGACAACGGCGGCAAGGCGGTCTCCGCGCCAAATTAATCAGCAAACCCGGAATTTCAGATTTCAGATCTCAAATTTGAAATTTCAGTATTTTGATTCAACTCTGCAGAGCTAAATTGCCGACTTCTGCGACCCCGTCAAGACGCGAGCTTTTCTGAAAACTCCGAGAGAAGCCCTTTATTTAAGTCAATTTTCCCGCTTCCCCATCAAAGCGGGCGAGGAAGCGGTGCATGTACCTTTGCCGTTGGCTCTTTGAACGCTGAGGCTTGTAAAAATTTGTTGGCCTTATCAGTGACAAACCGTTAGAATACAAGCCGAGCGCCCTTTGCGTTCATTCTTGCCGTTCCCCTCTCAAATCGATTCCAAGTCTTCTCCGCCCTCCCGCTCGAAAGAGGTTGAACAATGCCAGAACTAATCCGTTCAGTAGTTTCCCGGATGCGGATCTATGTTAAGGATCGACGGCGGTCGCCGAGACTTCAGGTGCGCTTACTGTTCTCGGTTTCAGTTTGCCGCAAGCCAAATGGCAACGGCTTGTCACAGCGCGGGCGCCCTCTAAAAGGACACACCCGTGACATCGGCATGAATGGCATGGCTCTGAACGTGCCGCAAATACACGTCGACGGCCATCATCTTGCCGCTGGAGGAAGTGAGTTGGAACTGAGACTCGAATTGCCCGGCGGGGTCGTAGACATGCGCGTTGCGCCGATACGTTATGAACGTTTGGATGAGGCTGAACTTGGGTGCGTTTATCTGGTTGGAGTTCGCATCCTGCATATCGAAGAGGAGGACCGCCAGCGCTATTTGAGTTTTATTGCGCACGGGGTCGAAGGAAAGTTCTGAGTCTATTCGGCCACCGACCCGGCGGGGCAGTAGCCCGACCGTCAGGGAGGGCTTGAGCCGCGTCGCGCTCTGGCGGACAAGCTCCCAGCTACTTAAATATCAACCAGCCGAAAACCTGCGGCACGTGAAAGGCGGCTTCCTTTGTGCGCGTCGGCTGCCACGCGAGATAGCCACGTCCAGGATCCGTTCCCACACAGCGAAACAAGTTAGTGCGCCAGCGCTCACCGCTCTGCGGCCCATGAATCCAATGGTTCCATGGAATGCGCATCCCAATAATTATTCGATCCCGCTCGACCTGCGCGGCTGTGGTCATGTGCGATTGAAACTCCCAATCTGATTCGCGCTTCTCGGGCGTCCAGTGAATCGCCACGTCCAACCATTCACCCGTCGGGGCGGCTTCAAACTCGAAATATCGTTCGATGACGTGCGGATCGGGGGCAATGAAAATCTCGCACACGTCGCGATCCCAAAGCCCCATGGTTTTCTTCGCGGTTTGCGGCGTTGCGCTGACGATTAGCGGCTCGGCCTGATGACAGACGAAGCGAATGTGCAGCGCTTTGCTCGACCAGAGAATTCTGGCTTCGCAATGACGGGCGGCGGGCGCTGGATCTCCCGACCAGTAACGATCAATCGTGACTGGATGCGGCTTGCTCCATACCGCGCTTTTCAGATCAGCAACTGGCAAATCAGTCGCGACGTAAAGGGCTTCGATGATGCTATCAGTGCTCATTTTCCTTCTATCCTACATGCCGGAGGCACGAGATGTTTCGGACGGGATGAAGTCAGTATCATCTGCGTCAGCGGGTGACGGCCGTTCGTCATCCCAGCACGTTGAGTCCTTGACCCACCCGCTCACGCAGGTGGTACTGACTTCAATACGTCGACAATCTCATTCGCTGAACTGCACCCGCGGCGCTCGCAATCGATACGTTAGTTGCTCTTCCTCTTCCTCGTCTTTCACGGGCGCTGGTCGCGCGGGATCGGAATACTGCAACTTATAGAGTCTCCAATACAAGCCCTGGAGGGCCAGCAGGTCCTGATGCGTGCCCTGCTCGCGAATCTCCCCGTGATGCAGGACGATGATTTTATCCGCCCGCTGAATCGTCGACAGCCGGTGCGCGACCACGAGCGACGTGCGATTGCGCATTACCCGATCGATTGCCAGCTGAATAAACTGTTCGGTTTCCGTGTCGATTGAGCTGGTTGCTTCATCCAGGATCAGCAGGGCGGGATCGAAGGCCAGCGCTCGCGCAAACGAAATCAACTGTTTCTGACCCACCGATAATCCTGCGCCGCGCTCGCGCACTTCGGATTTGTAGTCGTGCGGCAGGCGTTGAATGAAATTATCAGCGCACACTTCGGTGGCTGCCCAGCGAACGCGCTCGTCAGAAATATCTTCGCGCCCCAGACGGATGTTGCTTTCAACCGTGCCCGTGAAAAGAAAGATGTCCTGGAGCACGACGGCGAAGTTCTCTCGCAGCGACTGCAACTCCCAATCGCGCACGTCGACGCCATCCAGCAGGACGCGGCCTTTCTGCACGTCATAGAAACGCATGAGCAGATTTGTAATCGTAGTCTTGCCCGAACCAGTATGGCCGACCAGCGCTACGGATTGTCCGGGGCTTACGGTAAAAGAAACATCTTTCAAAACCCAGTCCTCGTCTTTATAAGCGAACCAGACATTTTCGAACTCAATGCGACCCTCTGCGCGACCCGTCTTAAGCGGGCGGGCGGGAGTCGTAATCGCGATTGGAAGATCGAGCGCCTGGAAGATTCGATGTGAAGCCACGACCGCGCCCTGCAACACGTTGTATTTGTCTGAGATATCGCGGATCGGCTGAAACAGAAAGCCCGAGTACTGAATGAACGCGACCAGCGCGCCCAGACTCAGCGCGTGGTTCATGACGCGATAACCGCCGTACCAGATAATGAGCGCGATCCCCACCGCGCCGATGAAATCCACCAGGGGAAAGAAGACTGCGTAGTAGAAGATCGTGTCGATGTTCGCGTTGCGATGCTGGTTGTTGATATCGGCAAAGCGCAGCAAAGACTTTGCTTCCGCATTGAAAATTTGCACAGTCTGCGCCCCTGAGAAATGTTCCTGCAGAAAAGCGTAGATGCGGGCCAGGCGCGTGCGAACCATGTCATATCCGCGGCGCGCGCCCTTGCGAAACCAGGTGGTCGCGGCGAAAAGCATCGGCACCGTCAATAACGTAACCAGCGTCAACCGCACGTCCATCCAGAGCATCACGCCGATGATCCCCGCGATCATCACCAGGTCGCCGAGCAGATCGGTAACGCCGGATGTAAACAGTTCGTTCAGGGCGTCTACGTCGGCTGTCAATCGGCTCATAATGCGGCCCACGGGATTACGATCGAAGTAAGCAACCTCCTGATGTTGCAGCTTGTCATAGAGTTCGCGGCGCAAGTCGAACATCACGTACTGGCCGATGGTGTTCAAGAGCACGACCTGGAAATAAGAAAAAACAAATCTGACAAACTGCGCGCCTAGATAAACCATCGCGAAGAGCGTAATACCCTGTGTTCTGCGCGGCAGGATGTACCAGTCAATGGCGTATTGAGTGAACTTTGGCTGGAGAATGCCGAGCAGATTCAGCAGCAGCGTCAGAATTAGTGCCGGGACCAGTAGTCGCCGATACGGTCTCAGGTAGCGCAACAACCGCCGCGCTATCTGGAAGTCATACGTCTTGCCGATGGCTTCTTCTTCGTGAAATTGTTTGACTGCGGTAGACATGCTTCTGAAATTTCAGACTTCAAATTTGAGACAACTCTCAGGTCGCCGCCAGCTCTTCTTCCAGCAACTGTCGCTCGTAAAGGTCCTTGTATTCGCCGCCGCGGGCCAGCAGTTCATCGTGCGTGCCGCGTTCGATGATGCGGCCTTCATCCAGAACGCAAATCAGATCCGCGTGTCGCACAGTCGAAATGCGATGCGAAATGATAATGCTGGTGCGCTCGCGCATGACGCGCCGAAGCTGGGCCAGGATCTTTTCTTCCGTGTAAGTATCGACCGAAGAAAACGCATCATCGAGAATCAAGATCTTTGGCTCGCGCAGAACCGCCCGTGCAATCGCCGTGCGCTGTTTCTGTCCGCCGGAAAGAGTTATCCCGCGCTCACCGACGAGGGTGTCAAACCCGTCAGGAAAGTCGCGCACATCATCGGTTAATCCGGCGATGCCGGCGGCCTGCTCGATTTCTTCGCGCTCGGCCTGTTCCGCACCAAAGGCGATGTTCCGGTCCAGCGCGTTACTGAAGAGAAAGGTCTCCTGCGGTACATACCCGATGGCCGCGCGCAATTGCGCCAATGGATAATCGGCCACCGCAACGCCATCAACAAACACACTGTTTGGCTCGGCTTCAAGGACGCGGGGAATCAGGTTCGCGAGCGTCGATTTGCCGCTGCCGGTGCGACCGACGAAGGCAACCGTCTGGCCGGCTTCGATGGTCAGGTCGATATCCCGCAAAACCGGATCGCTGTTCGAATGATAACGAAAAGTCAGTTGCCGAAATTCTATGCGGCCGGTGAGCGGCGGTTGCACTTTGACCTCAGGCGCATCGGCGATCGCCGGCTTAATAGACATGATCGCTTGCATTCGCTGCCAGCTCGCGGTGCCGCGTTGATAGAGATTAACTACATAGCCAATCGCGATCAGTGGCCAAATCAACCGCAGCAGATACATGTTGAATTCAGTGAACTGGCCAACGCTGATTTCGCCGCGCACGGCCAGAGGCACGCCCGCCCAAATGATCAGCACGAACCCGATGCCAATCAGAAACGTCATCAAGGGCCGCATCATGGCGTCGATGCGCACGAGGCTGAGATTCTTTTGGGCGTACTCCCAGTTCAACTGATTGAAGGCGGCAATCTCCGAAGCCTCCTGCGCATAAGCTCTGACGACGCGAACGCCGGTGAAGTTCTCCTGCGCGCGCGCAGTGATCTGGGCAAAGAAATCCTGAATCTTCTCGAACCGGGTATGCACCTGCTGGCCAAAGACCTTTACCGTCAGCGAAACCAGCGGCATGGTCACGAACAAGAGCAGCGTCAGCTTCCAATTGATCCTGAACAGCAGCGGCACTAACACGATCACCGTAAACG
>WNFP01004715.1_pt1 | contig 20865 bp, 16 predicted proteins | sample 5400201 | NCBI WGS metagenome assembly WNFP01 (sample SAMN13153355, study PRJNA577476) | soil metagenome | isolation source: 115 cm saprolite under Madrone tree | place: USA:California | collected 2016-06-14
CTCAAAAACCTTTGGGTGCAAGCCCGTGGGGGTTCGATCCCCCCTCCCGGCACCATTCAAATCAGGTACTTGTTCGGGCAGGCTCAATCCGCCCTTTGCCACTCGGTTCCGAGGCGCCTCACTCTTTGGTCAACGCAGCGTCCGGCCACATCCCTGGCCGGATGACGAGATCCCCTTTCACGGCGCCTCCGTTCCGCAATGCAACCCGAACACTACCGTCCGCGGCTCTTGCCGCCTCCGTCCACTCATCTCCGTCGGACAACCATCGATACGACATCCCAGTGTCGCCCACACGGACCTCGATGCTTTCGTTGTAGATCGGCCTTTCAGGGTATTCGTGATCCCAGAGAAATCCGTCCCTCACGCGATGCTCGACGACTCGGATTTTGCTGCCAAAGTGGGAAAACGTCTCGCCTGCGTCGCGAAGCCGAGAGTTCATGAACGCCGTGTGCAGAAGGAGTCGCTTCGGAATGTCGTGGCGTTCCAACCGAATTGCGTTCTCGCAGGGATCCTGCTGCCGCCGATGAAGATACGTGCCACTTTTGCGTATAGAAAACACAAACTCGAAATCGTAAAAGTAGCGTTCCCCGGTAGCGGGAGCATTGGTTCCGATCTGAATATCGTCGAGCGAAATCTCAGCTCTGGTGTCGCCGAAGAGGAATCGCTGAATATTTTCGAAGCTTTCATAGCTGTTGACTATCCCGCGATTGCCAGAATGCGCCCGGTGAACGTTGGCCCAGAAACTCCGCTGATCATCGGGGTACTCGGTTCCCTCCTGGGGTCGCCCTCCTGCAACCACGTATGCGTGATCCTGTTTGACCAGTCCATCGCTGAAGCTGCCCGTCAGCTCCTTCGTCACGCCGTAGGATCTGAAGTCGCTCCCGATGATGCAGAAGCATCGCTTCACCGGAAATCCGAGTGCCGTGGAGGTATTGCCCAGACTGTGCACGTCATAGGTCTCGTCCAACTTGAGATAGTCGCGCATCCGGTCGTCTTTGAAGATGTTCGCATCAAATGGATTCAGTCTGGTCGTGAGGAAGTTCTCGATCAGGTCAGGGACTCGCCCCAAATCGATACCACGGTGTGGTGTGCCCATCGTCACCAGCCGATAGATCCAGGATTTCGGATCCTGCTTGTATTTGAGCGGCATGAGATTCTGGATGAGCGTTCGGCAGACGAGTCCCCCCATCGAATGGGCAATGAGAATCACTCGATAGTCACGATCATTCTCTCCAAGATCCACGCCGGCCTGCCGGAGTCGCTGGGGGATTGTCTGACACACAAGCGTGTACAGATCCTCGGCGTGGTCTTCGATCTTCCGGATCGTGTCACGAAAGACATCCTGATCGTAAAATCGCGCGACCCACAGGCTCCGGGCGGGATTCGAATGAAATACTTCGAGACCGCGGTTCACGGAATCTGCATACCCGTAGTCCTTGATCTTCATGAAGCGGATAAGTTGGCCCTCGAAGACATCCGCCTCGAAATACTGTGGAGCTGGAGCTTGCCGTTTTTCGACGGACGTCGCCGAAAACCCATAGTAGGTGTCGTTGAAGGTGTCCTCACGCTCGGCCATGCGCATGGCATAGCCACGAACGTACACGATCGGATAGTAGGGCTTCTCGATCTTGAATACCTGTGCGCTCATTCCCTGGCGTTCTCCACGAGACTCTACGTGCGCCGGAACCTGAAGTTGAACCGCCGAATCTCGAACTGTTGGTTCGGATTGGGTGTGAACTCGACGTACTTCTGCAACCCGTAGTCTTCGTACGGCTGGATGACCGGCAGCCACGGGAGATTCTCGAGGAAGATCTTGGTGATCTCCCTGTAGGCCTCGCCCCGGAACTTCTCGTCGACGGAGAAGCGCGCGGCATTGCCCAGCTCATCGAATCGGGCATCGCGCCAGTAGTCCATCGGCCCCCCGGGCCCCAGCAGCCGCCACATCATCCCGTCCGGGTCGCCCAGCGTCGAGGTCGGGTCGGACCACCACACACCCTTGAAGGTCTTCTCGCGGCTCTTCTGAGCGCGCACCGAGTACTCGATCACTTCGACCTTGGCATTGACGCCCACGTCCCTCCACATGGCCGCGATCGCTTCGGCCATGGGCTTGTCCTGCGACACGTACGCGACCGTCGTCTCGATGAACACTTCTTCGCCCTTGTACCCGGCCTTCTTGAGCCGCTCCCGTGCCTCCTTCGGGTTGTAGGCGAGCGGCGGCAGGCTCGCGTCGTAGTGGTTGTCCCCTTTGGCAATGGGCCCATTGGGGACGATGCCCCGCCCTCTCCAGAGCTCCTTGACGATGGCTTCGCGGTCGATCGCCAGGGACAGCGCCTGCTTGACGAGCGGGTTGTCCAGCGGCGGCCGCTTGCTGTTCACGCCGAGCACGTACAGACCAGCGTACAGCGCGCCCACGACCCGGGTCGTAGCATTCCCGGTAATCCGCTCGGCCTGGTCGGGCGGCAATTGCGTGATGATGTCCACTTCTCCCTTGAGCAGGGCGGCGATGCGCGGGGACGTCTCCGGAATGGCGCGCACGATCAGCCGATCCATGTCGATCTTGCCGCCCCAGTAGTCGGTGTTGGCCTCGAACACGGCCCGGTCATCCTTCACCCACGAGGTCAGTCGTACGGGACCAGTGCCGACCGGCTTGGCGTTGAAGGTGTCGCCGCCCACCGTCTCCAGGTACTTCTTGGGCACGATCTGGCCACCGTAGAAGCCCAGTCGCGCCGGCAGAAGCGGATCCGGCTTCTTGGTCTGGATGACGAGGGTATAGGGGTCCGGCGCCTCGATCCGGTCGATTGTCGACAGGGCGGTGGCCACCATGGTCTTGGCGGCGGGATCGTAGGTGCGCTCGATGCTGTACTTGGCGTCCGCCGAGGTGAAGGGGTCACCGTTGTGGAACTTGACGCCCTGACGCAGCTTGAACGCCCACTGCGACTGCCCCTGCAGCTTCCAATCCGTGGCGAGCCCCGGATGGAGCTTGCCGTCCGGATGCCGGCTGGTCAGGTTGTCGAAGACGTTGAAGCTCCAGCGGATGTCGTTGGACGAGGTGCTGAAATGGGGGTCGAACTTCGCGATGTCGCCCCCCTGTGCGACAACCAGCTCTCTCTTCTGGGTGGTCTGTGCCTGGGCCACCCTCGGCAAGGCCTGCGGTAGCGCTCCAGCAACGCCGAGGGCTGCCGCCCCTTTGAGCACATCACGTCGCGTGACGCTCATCGAATGCACCTCCATGCTTGGTGTGAATGCTGCCGTGTGTTCACCGCCTCGACGTCCATGGGCCAAGCGCCTGCGTCGAGGTTATCGAGCAGGCGGTACGTGGTGAGGAGCCTAGCATCGGGGGCGGACGAGAGCGAGGGAGTCTTCGGCGTGACCGAGGTGGGGGGCTACCTGCAGCCGGTGCCGGTGTGAGGCGTGAGGCAGTGATACAATCGCCGCCGATTGCCCAGCGTGGAGGAGCACACATGCGTAGCCCGACGAGACTAGTCGCGATGAGGGCGGTGCTGGTCGGTTCGCTCGTTCTGACGGCGTGCGTACGGTTTGAGGATTTTCCGAGGCCGTTGACAGTCTCCCACAAACCCCCATTCATGCTCGAGGACCGCCTGCGCACATTGAGGGAGCCCGTTCCTGGCGGTTGGGGAACCCTCGAGAGTGTGCCGGTTGGCCAGAGCCTGTGGGGCCTTTTTGACCCCGATCCTTCGGCGCCCGTCATTCGCTATGTCGCGTCGAAACTGGACGTGGTGTCCAAACCGAGTACTGGCTTCTACGATGAAGGCCTCCATCGGGCGACATACACGCTGACCGTGAAAGTCGACGGTGGCGGCCAGGAGCGCCAGATCGAGACCAGGGGAGCTGGACGCTCGGGACTGAGCTCGCCGGGGGCAGCCTTCACCGCAGTCGATGAGGCTCTTGCGAAGCTCTACCAGCAGCTGGTCACTCCCCCCTAGTCCCGTTCGGGACCAGCGTTGAGCCGCCGCGGAGATCGGAGATGACGATGACGCAAGACCTGACGGACAGCATCCTGGCGCGGGTCACCGATGAGCAGGTCCTCGCTCTCGAGCAAGCCGCGATACGTATTCCCAGCACGACCTTCGAAGAGCAGCGGATCGCCGACCTCTTCGCCAACTACCTGTCGGACATCGGCCTGAAGGTCGAGATGCTCGAGGTCACGCACCCCGCCAAGCCCGGCCAGACGACGCGGCAGCCCATCGGCCGCCTCGCCGGCGCAGGGGGCGGGCCGAGCCTCATGCTCAACGGGCACATGGACCCCGGCGTGGAAATGAGCGGGTGGACGGTCGATCCTTACGGCGCGAAGTTCGAGGACGGCTGGGTGTGGGGCATGGGGGCGCACGACGACAAGGGCGGCGTCGTCGCCGCCATCTGCGCCGTGGAGGCGATCGTGAAGTCCGGAGCGCGGCTCAAAGGTGACGTGTTCGTGTGCCCCGTCGTCGCCCACAAGCTGGGCGGGGCCGGCACGCGCGCCCTGCTGAAGCACGGCGTGCGGACCGATCTCGCCATCAACATGGAGCACTCGGCGAACACCATCGCCAACGTCTGCGTCGGCGTGGTGATGATCCAGGTCAAGACGCGCGCGCCCGAGCTATTCTTCCGCTACAGCGCCGAGGCGAAGGCCGCGTACTGGAACCCCATCGAGCAGCAGGCGGAGATCATCCGGCGCATCGGTCCCAGCCTGGATCCCATCCCTCCGGGCGGCTGGCTGACCTTCACGCCGCATCCGGATCTGCCCGGTTTCCCCACCCACACGTTCGATACCATGCACAAGGAACACTACTACCAGAAGAACTATACGGGGATGTCGAGCCGCGAATGCGACCTGCTCTTTCAGATCCGCACGGTGCCGGGGCAGACGGTGGCCGGCGTCCGCGCGGACATGATCCGGCTCCTCGACGGCATCAAGAAGGATCACGCCGCCTTCGACTACGAGCTGACCGTTCCGGCGTCGGGCACCGAGGAGGGCTGGTGCCAGGACCCGATGGAAGTGCCGCGGAGCCATCCGCTGGTGAGCGCGCTCGCCGAGGGCCAGCGGCGGGCCTCGCGAACCGAGCCCGTCGTCGGCGGCTGGGGGCGGCTCGGAAACGTCGGCGACGGCAATATCCTTCAGGAGGCCGGCATCCCGACCGTGCAGTACGGCGCGGGCGACATCCGCATCTACAAAGAGTGGCCGACGCCGGACGAGCGCGTTCCTCTCGCCGATCTCGTCACGGCCGGACGCGCAGTGGCCTACGCCACGTACCACCTTTGCCGCTGAACCTCGAGCGACCCGGAGGGCCTCATGGGGATCGGGAGTGGAAGCAGGGACACCGTCAATGTCGCGCGCCTGCACGAGTTCATGGACCGCGAGCGGCTCGCGGCCGTGGTCGCGCGCTCGGGCCAGAACCTCACCTACCTCTCGGGCCTCGCGTATCCGGGGACGCTCGCGCGCCACGTGGACATCACCGACTCCACGCGTGGAGTGCTGCTGCTGTGGCCGCGCCACGGCGATCCCGTCATCGTGCTCAATGCCATCGCGGAAAAGCTGACCCTTCGCGACTCGTGGGTGAAGCGGGTATCCGTCTACGACGCCTACAACGAATCGCCCTATAGCCGGCTCTGCGAAGTGATCAAGGAGGCCGGGCTCGAAGGGGAGCGGATCGGCTTCGAGAAGAACTATGTGAGCGCCGAGCACTGGGAGGAGGTGCGGCGCGGGCTGCCGCGCGTCGAGATGGTCGACTGCAACCGCATGATGGACGCCGTGCGCTGGGTGAAGACGCCCGCCGAGCTGGCGCTCCTGCGCAAGGGCGCGGATCTGCTCGACGACGCCTACGCCGAGGTGTTCCCGACCATCAAGCACGGCGAGACGGAGCGGGCCGTCCACAGCCGCCTCATCGGGAGCTGTATCCGGCGGGGAGCGAACTGGGCACACGGGATTCTGAACTCCCATCGCAACACCATCCCTTACGCGGGGGAGAGCGACGAGCTCTTCCTCCGGGGAGACGTCGTCCGCACCGACTACGTCGCGTATCTCGACGGCTATCCGGGGCATCAGTCGCGCGTGGCCATCCTGGGCAAGCCGAGCGCGGCTCTCCGCGACGACTACGCGCGCTATCGAGACGCCTACGTCAAGATCATCGACCACTGCCGCCCGGGTGTCACCGCCGGTGGCGTCTACACCTTCGCCGTCGAGACATTCGCCAAGCTGGGTTGGCAGTACACGTCCATCCTGGTCGGGCACAGCGTGGGGGCGTGGTGGCACCAGCAGGAGCCGATCGTGGCGCGCGGCCGCGACCTCACGCTGGAGGAGGGCATGGTGCTCGCCCTCGAGCCGCACGGGCTCAATCCCGGCCCCGGTTTTCTCCACCTCCAGGATATGGCGGTCGTCCGCCGCACAGGGCCCGAGCTGCTCTCGGCGAAGTTTTCCACCCACGAGATGTTCGTGATCGAGTAAGGAGGCAGCCATGCCCGCCCGCCGTATGTTGCGACAGATCACTCCCTGGCTCGTACTCGTCACCGTGCTCGGTGGCGTCGCGGTGCCTCGCCCCACTGTCGCGGCGAAGGCCGGCGGCCGGCTCGTCTTCGCCGCCCGGCAGGACATCGACACCCTCGACCCGCACATCACCAATCGCGCGGCCACCCGCAAGATCCTCATCCAGTTCATGGACACGCTGGTGGTCATCGACCCGAAGGACGGCAGCGTGAAGCCGGGTCTCGCGGAAAAGTGGGAGATCGCGCCCGACGGCAAGACGTACACCTTCCACCTGCGCCGGAACGTGAAATTCCACGACGGCACCCCGTTCGACGCGGCCGCGATGAAGTTCACCTTCGACCGCATCCAGACGCCGCTGGGGGCGCCGGGGGTGGCGCGCTCGTTCATCGGTCCGTACGAGGCCTCCGAGGTGGTCGACCCGAACACGCTGCGCGTGAAGTTCAAGCAGCCGTACTCGCCCTTCCTCCGCATGGCGGCGCTGGCGCCCCTCGGCCCCATCTCGCCCACCGCCGTGCAGAAGCTGGGGGACCAGTTCTCGCGGAAGCCCGTGGGCACCGGGCCGTTCATGGTGAAGGAGTGGATCACCAAGGACCAGGTCGCCCTCGTGCGGAACCCCGCCTACAACTGGGCGCCCGCGCTCGCCGAGCACCAGGGCCCGGCCTACCTCGACGAGATCGCATGGCGGTTCGTCCTGGAGGCGCCCACGCGGACCGCGGTCATCCAGACGGGCGAGGTCAACGTGGCGGAGGATCTCTCGTACGCCGACGTGGCGGGCCTGGAAAAGAACGGCGACATCCGCATCCTCCGCGCCGTGCCGGCAGGGACGCCCTGGACCATCTATCCGAACGTCCAGCGCCCGCCCACGAACGATCTCGCCGTGCGCCGGGCGCTCGGCTACGCCATCAACAAGGACGCGATCGTGCGCGTCGTCTTCCACGGCGAGAGCCGTCCGGCGTGGTCGCTTCTGCAGCCCACCACGCCGGGCTACGCGCCGCTCGCGAAGGACATCTCGCCCTACGATCCGGTGAAGGCCAAGAAGACCCTCGACGAGGCCGGCTGGAAGCCCGGCTCCGACGGCATTCGCGTGAAAGACGGCAAGCGGCTCGAGATCCTCTGGATCTTCGGCGCCAACAACGGCTACGAGGAGATGGCGCCGCTGGTCCAGGCGATGGCCCGCGAGGTGGGTATGGACATCCAGCTGCGCGAGCAGCCGCGCGCCCAGATGGAGGAGGCAAATCGCAAGAGCGAGCACAATATCGGCGAGGTCAACTGGTGGTTCCCCGACCCCGCGATCATGACCACCAATTTTCACACCAAGAGCCTCTTCGGCTTCAACCGCCCGCGGTTGTCCAACCCGGAAATCGACCAGATGCTCGACCAGGCGGCCGCGATGACGGCGGAGGGGCCGCGCATGGAGGTGTACAAGAAGATCCAGCGCACGCTCTTCGAGATGGCCGTCGCCTATCCGCTCGTCGACCAGGTCACCATCGTGGGCGTGCGCAAGGAGGTCAAGGGCTACCGATTCAACGTGGTGACCTTCCCGATCCTGTACGACGTGTCGCTGGAGAAGTAGCCATTCGGCGTCGGCGGCGCGCCGACGGCGGCCTCTCGCCGCCCCGCTGATGCTCGTCTACCTGCAGCAGCGGCTTGCCCTCGCCGTCCCCGTCGTCTTCGGCGTGTCGATCGTCGTGTTCGCCATCGTGCACCTGCTGCCCGGCGACCCCGTGCTGGTCATGCTGAGTGGGGCCAACGCCACGCCGGAGCAGGTGGCGGAGCTCCGCGCCCAGCTCCGCTTCGAGGATCCCCTCACCGTGCAGTACGCCCGCTTTCTGCGCCGCGCCATCGTGGGCGACCTCGGGCGGTCCATCTTCAGCAAGCGTCCCGTGATCGAGGAGATCACCGACCAGCTTCCCAGCACGATGGAGCTGGCCGCGGCCGCCATTGCCATCGCGGTGGCCGTCGGCCTCGTCCTCGGCATCCTGGCCGCGCTCCGCCCCAACTCCTGGCTCGATCGGCTGTCCATGCTCGTCGCGCTCGGGGGTATCTCCATGCCCAGCTTCTGGCTCGGCCTGCTCCTCATCTTCGCCTTCTCGCTCGAGCTCGGCTGGCTGCCCGCGACGGGCCAGGGGGGCTGGCGCCGCCTCGTCCTTCCTGCGGCGACGATCGGACTGGGCTATGCGGCCGTGGTCGCCCGCCTCGTACGCTCGAGCTTTCTCGAGGTCCTCGGCAACGCCTACATCGGGACCGCACGTGCCAAAGGGCTCGCGGAGCGGGTGGTCGTCCTGAAGCACGCCCTCGGCAACGCACTCATCCCGGTCGTGACGATCATCGGTCTCGTACTCCCTGATCGATCCCCGCATCCGCCATCGGGACGGCGCGGCGTGACCGTCCGCCTGCTCTCGCGGCGCAAGGCGGCCGTGCTCGGCGCCGCCGTCCTCGGGCTCGTCATCGCGCTCGCCGTCGCCGGCCCCGCGGCCACCCGCACCGACCCGTTGAAGATGAATTTGCTCGAAGCGCTCTCGCCGCCGAGCGCCGCCCATCCTTTCGGCACCGATCAGTACGGCCGCGACGTGCTCACCCGCGTGATCACGGGCGCGCGCCTCTCTCTCGTCACCGGCCTGGGCGCGGTGGTGATCGCCCTCGCGGGTGGGCTCGGCCTCGGCCTGGTGAGCGGCGCCGCCGGCGGCTGGTCGGATCTCCTGATCATGCGCGTGGTCGACGTGATGATGGCGTTTCCCAGCGTCCTGCTCGCGCTGGTCGTGGTGGCCGTGCTCGGCCACGGCTCGACGAACGTCATGGTGGCGGTGGGCGTGTCGCTGATCCCGACCTTCGTGCGTTTGATCCGCGGGAACGTGCTCGTCGTCCGCGAGCAGGCCTACATCGAGGCCGCGCGTGCTCTCGGCTGCCCGCCGCGCCGGATCACCCTTCAGCACATCCTGCCGAACGTGATCGCGCCCGTGATCGTCCTCGCCACCATCGCCATTGCATGGTCGATCATCATCGGCGCGTCCCTGAGCTTCCTCGGTCTCGGCCCCCGTCCCCCCATTCCCGAGTGGGGCGTGGATCTGAGCAACGGCCGCAACTACCTTCTCCGAGGCTGGTGGATCTCCGCAGGGCCGGGCGTGGCCATCATGACCACGGTGGTCGCCGTCAACCTCGTCGGTGATACGCTCCGGGATGTGCTCGATCCCCGGCTGCGCTCGCTGACGAATTTGTAGATGCGGGGAGATGAGGGCCCAGCGCTCGTTTGACGTGCCAGTGGCGATCTGGCAGGATCGGCGCGATGGCGACGATCGGTATCCGCTCTCGAGCATCACGGCAGTGCTGAACAAACGGGCACGCCACGGGTCGCCGTCGACGAAGACCGGCACAGGATCTGGCCCGCACGCGGGATTGCCACGCTTCTGCCCGCCCGATCGTGAGATCAAGAGCCGACTCGACCTGGCACAGGTCGCGCTGAGGTCCGCCGGCTTCGACGGGTTGCTCGCGTTTTCCGCGTTCCTCGCCAAGGATGCTGCCCGTGGGCGGGGCGCCCATCCTCCTGCCGGGGACGCGCTTCGACCGTATGGCGGTTTCGCCCCTGGTGACAGATGTTCGCACGAGCTTCGATCTCGGCGCTACGCTTCGAGAGGCGATCACCGACGCCGGCCTCTCCGCGGCGCGGATTGGCATCGCCGGAACAGACGTCATGCCCATGTACTACAGTGAATCGCTGCGGACGGCGTTTCCTCGCGCGCGGCTCGAGTCCGCCGACGACCTGATCGAGGGCCTGCGGATCGTCAAGAGCCCCTTCGAGCTCCGGCTGATGGAAGAAGCGGCGGCGGTGTGCGACAAGGGGCTCGAGGCCGCCTTCCGTGCGAGCCAACGGACGCGGGCCACCGAGAACGACATCGCGAGCGCCACCTACGTCGCCTGCATGAAGGCGGGCGCGGATCGGGTGGACCGCGTGCGCGTGCGGGCGGGCGACGAGGTGGTGGCGTGGGCGCGCTGGCCGTTTGCCACCGCCCGGCGCGTCCGTCGCGGCGACCTGATCTACATCGACCTCGTGGGCTGGTGCAAAAACTACGTATTCGACGAGGCACGCTGCTGGGTCGTCCCTGAACCCGATGCCTGGCAGCGCTCGCTGCTCGAAGAGGGGCTGCACCTCACGGAGCGCATGCGCGACACGGTGGAAATTGGTCGGCCCATCGGCTCGTGGGTGGCCGAGACCATCGAGTATTTCCGCAAGCGGCCCTTCGGTCAGGCGCTGAGCATCGTGGGCCACGGCGTCGGCCTCGAAGTGGTGGAGAACCCCTGGTTCGAGCGCGAAGAGTCGATGCCGCTGACGCCGGGCATGGTGCTCTGCCTCGAATCGGGGTTCGTCGTGCCCGGCCGGGCTTTGGTCCGGATCGAGAAGGAGATCGTCGTCGAGGAGCGCGGCGCCCGGTTCCTCGGCAGGTTCCGGTCGCGCCTGTGGAAACGACGCTGACGTTACGGCGGGCGTCGAGCGTATGAGGACTCCCCACGGCGCCGAGCTCGAGCTCGTGGCGGTGTCCAAGACGTTCGGAGCTGTCCTCGCGGTGGACGACATCTCCCTCACGGTGGCATCCGGGGAGTTCCTGACCCTGCTCGGACCGAGTGGCTCCGGCAAGACCACGACCCTCATGATGATCGCCGGCTTCGAATCGGCGACGGCCGGCGAGATCCTGCTCGGTGGCCGCCGGCTCACGCACGTGCCCCCGTACCGGCGCAACCTCGGCATGGTGTTCCAGCACTACGCGCTCTTCCCCCACATGACGGTCCGCGACAATCTCGCCTTCCCCCTCCGAACGCGTGGGGTGACGCGAGCGGAGACGGACCGGCGCGTGGAGGAAGCGTTGGACCGCGTGCGACTCCCAGGCTATGGGGCACGCTTCCCGGCGCAGCTGAGCGGGGGCCAGCAGCAACGCGTGGCGCTTGCGCGCGCGCTCGTGTATGGGCCGCCGGTCCTCCTCATGGACGAGCCACTCGGCGCGCTCGACAAGAAGCTCCGCGAGCAGATGCAGCTCGAGATCAAGCACATCCAGCGGGAGCTCCGCCTCACCGTGATCTACGTCACGCACGACCAGGAAGAGGCGCTCACCATGTCGGACCGGATCGCGGTCATGCGCCAGGGTCGAATCGTGCAGCTCGGGCCGCCCGAAGACCTGTACGAGCGTCCGGCGGATCAGTTCGTCGCGGACTTCATCGGCGAGTCGAACTTTCTCGAGGTTACCGTGCGGGGTGTCGAGGGCGGCGTGGCCACCGCGCTGACCGACGACGGGCTCACGGTGACCCTCACCGTCGCGGACGCGGGGCCAGACGGCACGCGGCTGACGCTGGCGCTTCGCCCCGAGAGGGTTCGGCTCGCCCCCGCGGGCGGGCAGGCCCGGGCAGCGGGCCCTGTCGAAGCGAGCGGGTATCGATGGTGGCAGGGCGTGATAGAGGAGGTGGTGTACATCGGAGCCACGCGGAAGTACCAGGTACGGCTGGGCGGGCAGCTCCTCGTGGCTCAGCAACAGGCGGGTTCCGATGTTCCGGGCTTTCGCGCGGGCGAGCGCGTGGACGTCGGCTGGTCGATGGCCGATGTGCGGGTCGTCTACAAACACTAACCAGGAGACAACCATGCGAAGACACGCCGGAACGTGGACATTGCTCGCGGGGGCCGCCCTGCTCGGGCTGGCCATCGTCACTCTTCTCGTCGCGCCCGAGGGCGCCGTCGGCCAGGACAAGGGCAAGGTGGTCGTCCAGATCGGGGGCGGCGACTGGGCCGATGCCAACTTCGAGGCGTACGTGACGCCGTTCGAGAAGGAGACCGGGATCAAGGTGGTCGCCGTGCGCGATTGGATGTCGATCGCCAAGCTCAAGCTCATGGTCGAGAGCAAGAAGGTGGAGCTTGACGTCGCCGACATTCCACGGCTGCACTACCTGAGCGCGGTGAAGGCGAACTATCTCGAGAAGATCGACTACAGCATCTACAACAAGACGGAGCTGTCCAAGATCGACGATCTCTCGAAACAGGCGCACGGCGTGGGCGCCGCGTACTTTTCCTACGTCATGGCCTTCGATACCGAGAAGTTCCCCGCCGGCAAGCGCCCCACCACGTGGGCCGAGTTCTGGGATGCCAAGAAGTTCCCCGGCCCGCGCACGCTCCGTGCCGGCGTCTACGGCACCGGCGCGTACGAAGAGGCCCTCCTCGCCGACGGGGTGCCGCTGGACAAGCTCTACCCGATGGACATCGATCGCGCCTTCAAGAGCCTCGACAAGATCCGTCCCCACGTCGTCACCTGGTGGAAGGAAGGCGCCGAAGGGCAGCAGCTCTTCGCCGACAAGGTGGTCACGATTGGCGACGTCTTCAATGGCCGGATCGGCAACCTCCAGAAGAAGGGCATGCCGCTGGACATCGAGTGGAACCAGGGCAAGCTCCAGCTGGACTACTGGGTCATCCCGAAAGGGGCGCCGAATCCGCAGAACGCACAGAAGTTCATCGAATTCGCCACCCGGGCCAAGCGCCAGGGTGCGTTCAGCGAGCTGATTCCCTACGGGCCGACGAACGTGGCCGCCTTCGAGTACATCAAGCCGGAGACGGCCAAGCAGCTGCCGACGTATCCGGCGAACCTCAAGAAACAGTTCCACCGCAACGAAGATTGGTACGCCGAGGCCGGGCCCGGAGGCAAGAGCAACCTCGAGCTGATCATCGAGCGCTGGAACAGGTGGACGGTCCAGTAGCTCCCCTCGCGTCGTCCCGGGCGCGTGACCCGCGTCCGGGACGACGCCGTTCTCTGCGTGCCCTGCGCGAGGCGGCCGCCACGCGGCGGCGCGGCACCGTCGGATTCCTGGTCCTTCCCGCCGTGGTCTTCCTGCTCGTCTTCTACGCCTTCCCGCTGTTCCGGCTCCTCCTGGTGAGCGTCGAGGCACCGCGCTGGAGCCTCACGCACTATGCCGACTTTTTCACGGAGCCGGCCTACCTGCGGATCCTCACGCGCACTTTCCGCGTGAGCCTCACCGTCACGCTCGGCTGCCTGGTCCTCGGGTATCCGACCGCCTACGTCTTGTCCCGCGTGAGTGGACGACTGCGACGGTTCCTCCTCCTGCTGGTCATCGTGCCGTATCTCACGAGCTTCCTGGTCCGGACCTACGCGTGGATGGTGCTGCTCGGTCCCAAGGGGGTCATCAACTCGCTCCTGTTGAAGGTCGGGTTGATAGACGCGCCGTTGAAGCTGCTCTACAGCGCGGTCGGGGTCCACGTCGGAATGGTGCACGTGCTGCTGCCGCTGATGATCCTCCCGCTCTACAGCGTCATGGTCGGCATCGACCGCACGCTGCCGCGGGCGGCCCAGACGCTGGGCGCCGGCCCCCTGCGGACGTTCGTCCGCGTGTTCCTCCCCCTGAGCCTGCCCGGGGTGCGGAGCGGGTGCGTGCTCGTGTTCCTGATCGCCCTCGGCTTCTACATCACGCCCGCCATGCTCGGCGGCCTCCGGGACTCCATGATCGCCATGCTGATCGAGTCCCAGATCACGCAGCTCGTGAACTGGGGGTTCGCGGCGGCCGCGGCCGTCGTGCTGCTCGCCGTCACGCTCGGCGGATTCTCGCTCGTCGGGCAGGTGAGCGGGATGACCCTGCTCGTGGCCTCCGAGGCGGTGGGCCAGGCGGTCCCGGCCGCCGCGTGGGATGAAAGGGCGGGCGGGCGGCGGAGGGAGGGGCAAGCCTGGCTGCCGCGCCTCATGCGTCTCGCCCCCATCCTGGCGCTCGGGCGGTGGCTGGACGCGCTGGTGAGCGCATGGCGCAGGCGCCGCTGGGCGCGCGGGCAGGGACGCGAGGTCCGCGGGGACGGACGCGGGCGCGCGGCGCTCGACCTGTACGCCGGCGCCGTGTTCTTCTTCCTGATCCTGCCCACGTTTGTCGTCGTGCCGATCTCGCTCAGCGCGGGGGACTTCCTTGCCTTCCCCCCGCCGGGCTGGTCACTGAAGTGGTACGTCTCCTACTTCAGCCAGCCGCCGTGGTTGCACGCCACCCTGCTCAGCTTTCAGGTGGCCGTGGTCACCATGCTCGCGTCCACGGTGCTCGGCACGCTGGCCGCGTACGGTGTCCTTCGCGGACGGCTGCGCCGACGCGCCCTGGTGGTCAGCCTCATGATCTCGCCGATCATCGTCCCCCCGATCGTCATCGGCGTCGCCATCTACGGGCTGCTCGCGCAGTGGAACCTCATCGGACGCTTTCTCGGGCTGGTCATCGGCCACGCCATCGGCTCCATCGCCTACGTCATGGTCATCGTGAGCGCGACCCTCGCCGGCTTCGACCGCTCGCTGGAGCGCGCCGCCATGAGCCTGGGGGCGGGCCCCCTGCTGACCTTCCGCCGCGTGACGTTCCCGCTCATCCGGGCCGGCGTGCTGAGTGGCGCCGTCTTCGCCTTCATCCACTCCTTCGACGAGGTCATCATCACCATGTTCATCAGCGGCGTGCACGTGCAGACGCTGCCCCTCAAGATGTGGGAGGATATTCGCAACCAGATCGATCCAACGATCGCCGCCGTGTCCTCGATGCTGATCCTGTTGCCGGTGGCCTGGCTCATCGTGCTCGAGGTGGCGCAGGGGTTGAACCGGGCGACCGCACGCGCCGACGCGACGGATCGAGGGTAGCGCGCGGGAACCGCCGCGGTTCCGTCGGGAGCGCGGTATGATCTGGGCTGGCCTTTGGCGCTGCTCATCCTGTCAAGGAGGTCGTGCATGGAAGGGACCAGGGTACGTCAGGAGTTCGCGGGACTTCGATTCACGCCGGGTTCGCTGGACAAGAAGACCGATGCGCTGCTCGCGTACGCCTGCGCGCTGATGGCGGGCTGACCCCCCTGAAGCAAGAATCGCTTCGCGGGCGCGAAGCAAGCGGGAGCAAGCGAGGAGGAGCTTCGGGAGGCGACGTTCATCGCCATGCGCCAGGCCGCGGCGCGACTGCGCACGCTGGCCGAGGAGGCCTCGGGGCTCGAGCTCGGAAAATGAGATGACGCCGCGCTGAGGGCTCGAGCCCTCAGCGCGGCATGGCCGTGACTTCGACGTCGATCATCGATCCCTGATCCGCGAGGGCCGGGAGCGAGATTCCCGTCGTGGCCGGGCCCGGCTCCGTGAAGCACGCGGAGCGGACCCTCAGGTTGTCATTCAGCTCCTCCGCAGTCCCTCCGCTTTTGAAGAACGCGTTGACCTTCACCACTTCGTCCATCGACAGACCGAACTCGGCGAGCAGGATCCGGATCTTTCCCATCACGGTATGGGTCTGGGGGACCAACGCGTCGGCATCGACTACCGTCCCTGTCGCGTCCGTCGAGACCTGGCCGCTCACATAGATCATCTCGCCGCACTGCAGCGCAAGGCTGAATGGCGCGGGAGCCAGCGCCGAGATGTGTTCTCCCGGCACGCTGCGCCGCGCGAGCCGACGCCCGTCCTCGCCCAGCATGGCGATGACATCGGTCTTGATCGCGAGGCCGTCCGGGAGCCATCGCAGGGGAATGCCGGTGACGACCGGGCCGGGAGAGCGAAAGAAGGCGCGGCACGCATTGATGGTCCGGCGCCAGGCGTCGAGCTGGCCTCCGTCGACGTAGTAACTATTGATCTTGACGACGTCATCAAAGGTGGCCCCGTGCTCCGACAGGATCCGTCCGACGTTTTCCATGACGTCGGTGGCCTGGCGCGCGAGGTCGCCCGGATGGCGGACCTCCCCCACAGGACTTCGCGCCACTTGCCCGCTGACGAAGATCATGTCACCGCAGCGCACGCCCTGGGAGAACGGGCCGGCGAGTTTCCAGTGCCCCGACGGGGCGCTCACCCTGCGCGGCAGCGCCGCCTGATCTTCGCCCCGCATCGCGATGGTGTCGATCTCGAGCAGCATGCCCGGATACGCGAGGTAGGGGATCGGCACCGTCGTGAGCGCCGGCGCCGGCCCTGCCCCGAGCTGCGACCGGAGATCCGCGAGGAAGGCATCCTCGTCCACGCTTCCGTCGTTCACGTAGAACGCAACGAGCTTGACGATATCGTCGAGGGCGATGTCGAGATCGCGCAGCACGGTCTGGATGTGATTCACCACGACGCGGGTCTGCGTCTTCAAATCGTAGTGGTGCAGGACGAGGCCCTCGATGTCCTTGTCCACCTGGCCGCCGACGTAGGCCATGCGACCTGATCGGATCCCGTGCTTGTGCGATACGGGAATCAGCCAGCCCCAGTGTCCTGCCGGCCACGAATACCTCCGCTTCATCGCCTCACCTCGGGAATGGCGTGGTGGTTTGGCGCCGGCGCGCCCAGGTCGATCAGCAACCGGGCCGTGGTCCGGATGCCTTGAAAGAGGTGATCGAGCCTCATGTGCTCGTTCGGGCCGTGCTGACGATTGTTCTCGTTGGCGTAGGGCACCAGCAACGTCGGGAGCTTCAGGAGATCGGTGAACACCCACATCGGCACGGTGCCGCCCATGGTGGGCAGGAGGACGGCGCGCTCGCCTCCGTGCGCCCGCTCGACGGCGGCGATGATCTCGCGGCTGACCGGCAGGTCCAGGGATGTCTTCGCGGCGTCGTAGCCGCTCTTGTCGACGACGCGCACGGCGTGGCCCCGCAGGTCGTCCGGCAGCGGCTCGTCCGCGGATTCGAGGACGGTGAAGCCCTGGGCGCGCAGATGCTCGAGCAGCCGTCCGTAGACCTTCGCCCACTGCTGGTTCTTCACCATGCGGATGTCGAGGGCCACGGTGGCGCGATGCGGAATGATCGTGTTGGCCTCCGCGCCGACGAACCCACTCTGCAAGCCGCTGATCGTGAGCGTTGGGTGGAACATGATGCGCTCGACGTAGTCGGCGGGCAGGCGAACGCCCAGGTCTTTCTCGAGCGCGGCGAGGTCCAGCGGCAGCGCCGCCATCATCTGCCGCTCGGCCGCCGTGGGTCCCACCACGTCTTCCTCGAAGGCCTCGATGAGCGGCACCCCATCGGACGTCGCCATGGAGGCCAGTAGCCCATTGAGCCTCCACGCCGGGTTGGGAGCGACGAAGTTGCCCGAATGGAGGTCGCGGCGGGCCGCCTCGATCATCAACTCGACCTTCACCATCCCACGCGCACCGCCGGAGATGGTGGGGCGCCCGCGCGCGTGCTGCGGTCCGTCCGTGATAATGGCGACGTCGGCGGCGAGCAGGTCACGGTGGGTCTCGGCGAAGGGTCCGAGGGAGGGACTGTCGATCTCCTCCTCACCGTCGAAGATGAATTTCACGTTGACCGTCGGCGACAGCCCCAACGCATCCATCAACTCGAGCGCGTGGAGATGACTCCAGATCGGTCCCTTGTCATCCGCGGCGCCGCGAGCGTAGAGCGACAGGCTCTCGAGGTCGTCATCGGGAAAATCGCCGAGCGCCTGCCCCGGCCCTCCCTCCGCCGAGAGCCCGCGGCGGAAGACCGGCTCGATGGGGTTGGGCTGCCGCCATCCTGTCTGAGGAATCGGTTTGGTGTCGTAGTGACAGTAGATGAGCAGGGTGCGCGTCGCGCCGGGCACGCGACGCTCGCCGAAGACGACGGGGTTGCCGCCGGTCTCGAGGAGCCGCCCGTGGAGGCCACGGGCACGCAGGGCAGCGGCCAGCCACTCGCCGGTGGCGCGCACGCGCGCCGACTCCTGGCTCACCGAGTTCAGACGCACGAACTCCACGAGTCCCTCGACGATCGCGCGACGGCGCGACGTGAGGTGTCGATCGAACGTGGCCCAATTGGTCATCGTCACCGCGGCCGTCTACCCCAACGTGCGTTCAGCGCGACAGATAGTCGAACGACGACAGCACGTGCATACGCACCACGTGAAGGAACTCCTCGATCTCCACGTGCTCATCGGCCTGCGCCATGCCGCGCGGAAAGGGTCCGTGCACGAGCGCGGGAATGCCGCGTTGGCGCCAGAGGCGGGCATCCGTGCCACCGAGACTCACGATCGGGGTGGGATCGGGGCGGCCGAGCGCCTGTGCGTTCGCGCGGAGGATGCCCATCATCTCGTGGTTCGGATCGCAGACACTTGGCGGACTGTAGTTGATCTCCTCGAAGGTGGCCTCAGGATAGCGCGCCACGATCTCACGGATCCCCGCCAGGATCTCCTCCTTGCCGAGACCCGGCGGGACGCGGATGTCGGCCTCGAACCAGCACGTGCCGGGAACCATGTTCACTTTCACGCCGCCGTGAATGACCCCGATGTTCAGCGTGACACGCTGGACGATGTCCTTCGCGCCCGGGCCCTGCGCCTCGTCGATGGCCGCGGCGGCGCCGGCCAGCGCATCGGCGATGTCGATCGGTACCGACGGACGGAGCATCGTCAGCTCCTCGAGATCGACGATCAGCCGCGCCGCCTGTTTTGTCGCGCTCGGCGAAAGATGCGTGTAGGCGCCGTGCGCACCCTTGGTCCGCAGCGTGAATTTGACCCAGAAGGGGCCCTTCTCCCCGAAGCGGATGGTGAGAGGGCTGCTTGGCTCCCCGTTCAGGCAGCAGTCGCCATGGACCTCTGGATGGTGCTCCATCAGATACCGCGCGCCCCACGGGCCGAATGTCTCCTCGTCGGAGACCGCGGTGAGCGTCAGCTTGCCCTTGAGGTGCTCGCGCACCCGATGGAGGTAGCGGTAGGTGAAGATCGACGCGGACGTGCCCGCCTTCATGTCGGCGACGCCGCGCCCGTAGATCCTTCCGTTCGCGATGGCGCCGCCCCACGGATCGTGTGTCCAGCCCTCGGCCTGTGCGTCGGCCGGGAACACGTCCATATGTCCGTTCAGCACGAGGTGATGACCGGGCTTGCCCGTGTCGAACGAGCCCACGATGTTCGGCATGGTCGCCTGGGGCGCGATCGTGCGAAAGGGCAGGCCGTGCGCTTCGAGGAAGCGCGTGACGTGTGCCGCGGCGAGCGTGGTGTCGCCGGGCGGATTCGGGCTCTTCGCGCGAACGAAGCCGCACAGGAATTCGATCATCGTGTCCCGGTCGTCATCGATCCACTTGGCGAGCTGCGTCTTGACGTCGCTCATGTCGGTTCTCCCCCTGGCGAGCTGAGTGGCAAGAGAATACACCGGCGGCGGCTTGACAGGGGGAAGCACTTGCCAGACTATTGCGTGCCTCATGGCCGATTCCTGCCTTTTCTTCGATGCGGGCGAGTACGGGCGGCCGGCGACGCGGCCGTGAAGCCCCCGATCACCTGGCCGTCCGGGGTACAGTCTGCCGTGTGCATTACCTTCGATCTCGATGCGGAGACGGCCTGGATTTCCCGCGACCCCGAGAACATCAACCGGCTCAGCGTGATGTCGCAGGGCGCATACGGGCCAAAAGTAGGCGTGCCGCTGATCCTGGACTTTCTCGACCGGAACCAGATCAGGTCGACGTTCTTCGTTCCAGGGTGGACGGCAGAGCGCTGGCCGGACGTCGTGGCCGAGATTCATCGTCGCGGTCACGAGATCGGCCATCACGGATATCTGCACGAAGCACTGGAGGGAAGGTCGCGCGAGGAAGAAGAGGCGATCCTCACCGGCAGCTCGAAGATCCTCGCCGACATCACCGGCATGCGGCCCGTCGGATACCGCGCGCCGCTCTACGAGATCACGCACGAGACGGCGGCCCTGCTCGCGAAGCACGGCTTCCTGTACGCGAGCAATCTACAAGACTCGCTGTGGCCTTACCGCTATGCCGACACGCCGTCCCTTGTCGAGCTGCCCGCGTCGTGGATTCTCGACGACGGTCCGTTCTTCGCGTTCGGTCTGCGACCGAATCTCTACCGTCAGATCTTTCCGCCGTCGGCGGTGCTCTCGGTGTGGCGGGACGAGTTTCTCGGCATTCACGCGCTCGGCGGGTTGACCATGCTCATCTTGCATCCGCAGTACACGGGACGTCCATCGCGACTCAACATGCTGCAGCAGCTCGTCGACGAGATGCGCGCCACCGGGGACGTATGGTTCGTGAATGGCATGGAGCTCGCGCGCTTCGCGCTCACGAGCGGCGCGAACATCGGCTCCGATGGGCGGCCGCGCGCCTAGTCACGCTCGCTGCGGCGGGAGATCCGGAACGGCCGCGAGCAATTCGATCGTATAGGGGTGGGTCGGCCTGGTGAAGATCTGCTCGACGGCGCCGCTTTCACAGAGCTCTCCGTCACGCATGACCATGACCTCGTCGGCGACCTGACGCACCACCGCGAGGTCGTGCGAGATCAGAAGGTAGGCGCAGCCGGTCCGCTCCTTCTGCTCCAGCAGGAGCTCGAGGATGGTGGCCTGCACGGAGACGTCGAGCGCAGTCGTAGGCTCGTCGAGGACAATGAGAAGCGGGTCGGTGACAAAGGCGCGAGCGAGCGCGACGCGTTGTTTCTCACCGCCGCTCAGCTGCGCGGGGTATCGTTCCAGATAGGCGTCCGTGAGCCCGACCG
>WNFP01004633.1_pt1 | contig 20860 bp, 21 predicted proteins | sample 5400201 | NCBI WGS metagenome assembly WNFP01 (sample SAMN13153355, study PRJNA577476) | soil metagenome | isolation source: 115 cm saprolite under Madrone tree | place: USA:California | collected 2016-06-14
TCACGACGCCGTCGCGGTCGATCGACACCCACTGGTTCGGTGCCAGGGCGCCCGCCTGCGCGCGCGCCGCGCGCCGGCCCGCCGGCCCCAGGTGGAAGCCCACCACGAGCCCCGTGCCCAGCGCGATGCCTCCTTTAATGAGGGCGCGCCGGCCGATCGTGCCTTGGCCGATCGCAGAGGCGGTCATCACGCGCCTCCTTTCCTGATCTGCGCGGCCCGATGGATGCCCGCGCGGATGCGCTGGTAGGTTCCGCAACGGCAGATGTTGCCTGCCATGGCGGCGTCGATGTCGCCGTCCGTCGGGTTGGGCTTGTGTGCCAGGAGCGCGGTCGCCGCCATGATCTGCCCCGACTGGCAGAAGCCGCACTGGGGCACGTCGAGCTCGATCCACGCCTTCTGCACGGGGTTATCGCTCTTGGCCGAGAGCCCTTCGATGGTGGTGATCTTCTTTCCCGCGACGGCGCCGACCTGCACCTGGCAGGAGCGCACGGGCTGGCCGTCCAGGTGCACGGTGCAGGCCCCGCACTGGGCGATGCCGCAGCCGTACTTGGTGCCTGTCAGCGCCAGGTTTTCCCGGATCACCCACAGGAGCGGCATGTCCGGCGGGACGTCGAGCCGTTGGGTCTTGCCGTTGACGATGAGCGTAATCACGAGCGCCTCCTAGCCTCTGAGGCCTGGCATGGCAAAGCCGCTCTTGTCGAGATCCCCCGCGAGCGAAGTCTTCTGTTCGCGCGTCAGCTCCACGAGCGGAGGCCGCACGGTCGCCCACGACGCGTCGCCCCCGTAGTGCGCGATGGCGGCCTTGAGCGCGGGGATCATCGGGTACTTCGCGAAGATCGTCCGGATCTCGTTCAGCCTCCCCTGCTGCGCGTCGGCGTCGTCGGCCTTCCACGTCGCGAAGAGCCGCGCGATCGCCCCTGGATTCACGTTGGCCGTGGCGCTGATGCAGCCGACTCCGCCGGCCCGCAAGCCCTGGAGCAGGAAGGTCTCGCTCCCCGGGAAGACGTCGAAGCCCTGGCTGGCGAAGTTAACCAGGTAAGCTTCCGTGTTGTTCCAGTCGCCGGAGGAATCCTTCGCTCCCGCCACGACGCCCGGATAGGCCTTCAACAGCCGCTCGATGAGCGGTAGGGTGATCGCCACCTGGGACACTGGCGGGATGTGGTAGAGGTAGATCCGCAGCCGCCGGTCGCCCACCCGCTCGATGACCTCCGCGAAGCTCCTGAAAAGACCGTCGTCCGACACGCCCTTGTAATAAAACGGAGGCAGCATCAGCACGCCGCCGCAGCCGAGTTTCATCGCGTGCGCCGTGAGCCGCACGGAATCCGTCAGGGCGCAGCAGCCGGTGCCCGGCATCATCCGGGCGGGATCCACGCCGGCGCCCACGAGGCGGTCCAGCAGCTCGACCTTCTCCTCGGTCGAGAGCGAGTTGGCCTCCGAATTCGTCCCGAAGACCGCCAGCCCCACGTCCTGGCTGAGCAGCCAGCGGCACTGCCTGATGAACCGATCGGGATCGGGGGTGAGATCGGCCTTGAACGGGGTGACGACGGGGGAGAGGACGCCCGTGATGCGGTCCGCGGTGCTCACGCTTGGAGCTCCTTCTCTCGGGGGGTGGCTGAGGCGCTTATCCTACCCTCACCAATTGACGATCGCCAGCAGGTTGTGGAAGTCGTCGGTCCAGACCCCGACGCGTGGGTTTTGCTCGAGCTTCGCCTCCGTCCAGGCCGGATCCCTTGCCAGGCCGCCGAGCGCCTCAGGCGTGCGGGACAGCACGGCCCACGTGGAGGAGCTCGCGCCCTCGGCCGCCGGGTCGATGTCGTGGCGGAGCAGGCGGCCGTCGAGCCGCGCGTCCTCGGCGAGGTTCGCCACCACCGCCTCGAGCGACAGGTACCGGTTCGAGAGATGGAGGGCGAGAAAGCCGCGGACGCTCAGCATCTCGAAGTACAGCCGGAACGCTTCCCGCGTGAGGAGGTGCACCGGAATCGCGTCGGAGCTGAACGCGTCCACCACGATCAGGTCGTAGCGCTCGTTCGGCCGCTCCCGCCGCACCTGGTCCATGCGTATCCGCGCGTCGCCCATTTCGATCGTCACGGTCGCCCCGCGGGCGATCGCGTCGGGCACGAACGAGAAATAGAACCGGTTGGTCGCGATGTCGCGCACGAGCGGGTCGATCTCGTAGAAGGTGAAGGTGTCGCCCAGGCGGGCATACGCCGCGAGCGTGCCGGTCCCGAGGCCGATCACCGCCACGCGGAGCGTCGGGCTGCGCCGATCGAGCTCGGCCATGAGGAGTCCGATGGGACTGCCGCGGTGGTAGTACGCGAGCGGCTCGCTGCGCCGCGCGGGATCGAGGCTCTGCTGGCCGTGAAGCGTCGTGCCGTGGCGGAGCTCCGTGTAGCCGGTGAGATCGTCGTCGCGCGAGACCTGGAGCGCGCCGAAGAAGCTCCGAGCCCGGAGAATCAGGTTGGCGTTCCGCGCGTCCACGAAATCTCCCACGCCGAGCAGGAGGACCAGGCCCAGCGCCAAGGCCGCCGGGCGGCGGCGGAGGAAGAAGAGCGCGGCCACCGGCGTGCCGTAGACGAGGAGCTTGCGCGCCGTGCTTTCGGCGGGGGTGACCCACTCCGCGACGACTGCGGACGGGATTCTCAGCAGGCGCGTGAAGAAGCTCGTGTCGACCCTGACGGTGACGAGATCGGAGAAGAGCACGAGCCCCGCCACGCCGACGGCCGACGCCAGGGCCACGTCTTCCGCGATCGCGCGCCAAGCCCCGGCGTGCCTCCGTCTCGGGCGCACGACGAGCAGGCAGCCGAGCGCCATCGCGAGCGGGTACTCGAGGAGAGAGCGAAAGAGCATCGGGGCGATCAGCGCGCTCGCGAGCCCGCCGAGCACGCCGCCCACCGAGAGCAGCAGGTAGAACTGGGTCAGGTGGCGCGCCGGCGGACGGGTGAGCGCCAGCTCGCCGTGGCAGGCCAGCGCGACGACGAAGAGCAGCAGGAAGTGCCAGAGCACGGTTATCCAGATCCGCTGCTTGAACCCGGAGAGCATCAGGAAGAAGACCACGAGCACGACGGGGACCATTCCCGCGACAACGACGCGATGCATGCGCGCCGGCCACCGGCCGAAGGCCAGGATGAAGGTCAGGAGGTAGATGGCGAGCGGCATCACCCAGAGGAGCGGCACCGCCGCGATATCCGTCGTGATGTAGGTCGTCGAGCCGATGAGGAGGCTCGACGGCACGAAGGCCAGCGCGATCCAGCGCAGGCAGAGCCCCCAGCCGGGCGGCGGGTCATCGGGCGCCCGCCCGCCCGACGCGCCCCCGCCTGACGCGCCGGTCCACGTCTCTTCACGCTCGGCCGCTGCCAAGCGCCACCAGAGCGCCATCGCGCAGAGGGCGATCAGCACGGCGAGCGCCGCGTACCCGGCGCTCCACAGCCGCGTCTGGGTCAGCCAGCCGTCTCCTCTCAGGCGCAGCGCGGGCTCGATGAGCGTCGGATAGCCGAGCAGCGCGAGCATGCTGCCGAGGTTGCTCGCGGCATAGAGGAAGTACGGGTCCCGGGCGGCCGGATGGCCCGTGCGCGTGAACCACTGCTGGACGAGAGGCGCGGTGGCGCTGACCACGAGAAAGGGCAGGCCGACGGAGAGCCCGAGCAGGAGGAGCACGTCGAGAACGGGGTTCGCGTCGCCGCCGCGCAGCAGGGCGGGATTGACCGCCAACGGCAGCACGGCGAGCGGGAGGGCGAGCAGCGCGACGTGCAGGAGCATCTGGCGACGGACGCCGAGCAATGCCGCGCTCGCGTGGGCGTAGGCGTAGCCGCCGAGGAGAGCGGCCTGGAAGAAGACCATGCACGTGCTCCACACGGCCGGCGTGCCGCCGAGGAGCGGCAGGATCATCTTGCCCACCATCGGCTGCACCACGAACAGCAGTGTGGCGCCGACGAACATCGTGATCGAGTAGAGCAGCAGGAGGGCGATCAGGCCGCGATCCTCATGTGGACCCAAAGCTAGCACAGGACGGTCGGTGGTAGACTACGCCTCGTGGCTTTGGCCTCGGCAGCGCCGCAACGCATCCGGACTTGCAGACAGAGAGGGAGAGCGATCCATGAGCGACACCGGTGACCTGCTCTACGATCCCACGGCCGAGCCGAGGATTCTCGCGGCGGGGCTGGCTCCGCGCCTCGCGAGCCTCGAGGGCACGCGGGCCGGCATCCTCGACAACAGCAAGGCCAATGCCGGCACGCTGATGCTGGCCGTGGTCCAGCGCTTGAAGGAGCGCTACGGCGTGCGCGACGTCGTCAAGCGCGAGAAGGGCATCGCGGGGCCGCCCTCGCCCGCCATTCTCGCCGATCTGACGACGTGCGACTTCGTCCTGGTCGGCAGCGCCGACTGAGGGTCGTGCACGTCGTGGAGTATCCACGGCGCCATCGTGTTGGAGCAGCACGGCATTCCGACCGTCGTCATGGGCACGCTGGAGTTCGAGCAGCTCGCCAGGCTCGAGGCCAGGAACCGGGGCCTGGAGGCGCTGCCGCTGGCGCTCATCCCGCACCCGCTGGGCGGCATCCGTGAAGAGGAAGTGGTGAAGAAGGCCGACCTCGCCGTCGACGTCGTCATGGCCGCTGTGACGAAGGCGTGAGCACGCTCGGCCCCGCGGCCAAGACGTTTCGCCTCGACGGCTCCTACGCCGCGATCAGCCGTCTCTACGAGGAGCGGGGATGGACGGACGGCCTGCCCATCGTCCCGCCCGGGGAGGAGAACGTCCGCGAGTTCCTGCGCTTCACCGACCGCGATCCGCGCGAGGTCATCGCGGTCCTGCCGCCGCGGCAGGGCGAAGCCACGGTTGAGCGAATCGCGGTGAACGCGGTCATGGCCGGATGCAAGCCGGAGTACCTGCCCGTGATCATCGCCGCCATCGAAGCCCTGGCGGACCCGGCTTTCAACCTCGACTCGGTCCAGGCCACGACGCATCCCGTGGCTCCGCTCATGATCGTCAACGGCCCCATCGCGCGCGAGCTGGAGATTCACGCCGGCTACAACGCCTTCGGCCAGGGCTTCCGCGCCAACATGACGATCGGCCGCGCCGTCCGCCTCCTGCTCATGAACGTGGGCGGCGGCCTGCCGGGCACGGGCGATCGCTCGACCCAGGGCAGCCCCGCCAAGATCGCGTACTGCGTGGCGGAGAACGAGGCCGAGAACCCGTGGGAGCCGCTTCACGTCGAGCACGGCTTTCCGGCCGACGTGAGCACCGTGACGACGCTGGGCTGCGAGGGCCCGCACAATATCCAGGATCACTACAGCTACACGGGCCTGGGCATCCTCAAGATCATCGCCGGAGCCATGGGCCAGGCCGGCAGCAACAACCTCCTCGCCTTCGGCTACCCGCTGCTCTCGCTCGGGCCCGAGCACGCGGCCACCATCGCGCGCGACGGCTACAGCAAGCGCCAGGTCAAGGAGTTCGTCTTCGAGCACGCGCGCTTCCCGCTCGGCCGCCTCGGCGAGGAGTACCGGCGCCTGCACATCGACCATCGGCGCGCGGTGGATTCGCCCGATACCTTGCTCCCGATCGTCAGGTCGCCCGACGACATCTCGGTGATCGTCGTCGGCGGCGCGGGCAAGCATTCCTGCTGGCAGCCGACCTTCGGAGACCAGACGGCGCCCTCACGTCGCCCCATCGCGCGGAAGGACGGAACACCGATCCGGAGTGTGAACGAGCTACGCGACTCGTAAGGGGCTGCGCCACTGGCAGGCCATAGCCTGCCAGTGGCGTCACACGCGGCTCGCGTCAGGCGCCGTTAGCGACGATCGTCCCTGTAGCTGCTATGCCGGTCGTCCCGGTGATCACCTCCGGACCCGCCGCCGCGCCTGTCGTCGCGATGGTCGTCGCGGTAGGACACGTGCCGGTCGGCGTACCTGTCGTCGCGATGGTCGTTGCGGTACACGCTCGGCCGCACGGGGCGACGATCATCTGCGTAGCCATGACGGTAGTAGTCGCCGTGGCGGTGGTCTTCCCACCGGGTTCCCCACGCGGGCCCCCAGCGGGGCGGCGCGTCATGACGCCAGTACGCCCACTCACGCGGCCGCGAGTGGTAGTAGTGCACGGGCACGGCAAGGATAGGCTGCGGGACGTACTGGGGCGGCAGCTCCGTCCAGGGCCCATTGTGTCCGGGACCGATATACCAGCTGGTGCCGAGAAAGACGAAGTACTGCCCGTCATAGGAAAAGAGGTTCGCTCCGACGGCCGGCGCGTACTGGACCGGGCTCGCCGGCACCTGCTCGAACTGCGGAGGAGAACCAAAGTGCAAGCCGAGATCCACGCTCAGCTGAGCATGGCCGGGGCCGGCCGAGCCGATGACGGCCGCGACCACGATGACCCCGCCTATCAGTATCTTTTTGAGCATCTCCGTATCCTCCTTGCCATCTTCGAGCTTGCTGCATGCGTGGCGCAGAGGCCGAAGAACCAGCGGCCCTGGCTCGCCTTTGGTCGTTACGACGCAAGCCACGTCCTATGTGTTTACGGGCGATGTGTTGACGAGGACAGGTTTACGGCTTGGCCGGGCGGAGCACCGAGAGACGCTCCGCCCGGCTGATCGAACGGTCTACCGCCGGCCGCGTCCCTGCATGCCGCCGCCTGAGCCCATGCCTGCAGACCGGGCGTAGCTGGTGGGCCGGGCATAAGCCTGGCGCTGGCCAAAGCCCTGAGGAGCCTGAGCGTAAGCCTGGCGTTGGCCGGAGATCTGCGGAGCCTGGGCGTATGACTGGCGCTGGCCGGAGCCCTGCGGCGCCTGCGCATAAGCCGAACGCTGGCTAGAGCTTCCGGGATTCTGGCCGGAGTTTCCAGGAGTCTGACCGGAGTTTCCAAAAGTCTGCCCGCGCCCACCCGAGCTCTGGCCCGAAGTTCCACCTTGCTGGCCGGAATTCCCGGGAGGTACGCCGGAGAGTGTGTGGTGCCCCGAATCCTGGCTGGCACCGCTGTCGGTCTGGCCGTGGCCACTGCCTGCCTGGCCGGAGCCTCCCGGGGGCACGCCAGTCCATGGCTGGGTCAGTGGGTGGCGGTCTGATCTCGGGTCCTGCTGAGAGTAGCGGTTCGAGTAGTCCGGGCGGCTGGCCGTCTGCCGATCCCCGTACCGGTCGCGGTAGTCGCTGTAGCGGTTGCGGTAGTCCTGGCGGTCGCCGTAGGAATTCCGGCGATCCTGGTTGAACTGGCGCTGGTCCTGGTTGCGATCCCAGACGTCGCGTCTCAAGTCCTGGCGGTCGCCGGAGAGATTCCGGCGATCCTGGTTGAGCTGACGCCCGTCCTGGTTGCGGTCCCAGACGTCGCGTCTCAATTCCTGGCGGTCGTTGCGAAGCTCACGCTGGTCGCGGCCCAACTCCTGCTGGTCGCGGTAGAGCTCGCGCCTGTCCCTCCCAAGCTCGGCGCGGTCGCTGGCGACGGCCCGCGAGTCGCCCTCCCTCATGTCCTGGCGGAGCCGGGCACGGTCCTGGGCGATCTCGCGCTCGTCCCGGCCGATCTCCCTCAGGTCTCCCCGGATTTCCTGCTTGTCGCCGGCGATCTCCCGGCGGTCCTGCCAGATTTCGCGGTTGTCGCGACCGAGCTCCCGCTCGTCCTGCCGGATATTGCCGATGTCGCGGCCAACCTCGCGCCGATCCTGACCGATATCCCGGCCGCCCGGCCATCCGCGATCCTGCTCCTGGGCACCCACCATGGGAGCCCACAGCGCGACCGTTGCGACCGCGCCCCCCACGAGCCACGTGAGACGATGCATAGTGCTTTTCCTCCTGTGCCCTTCAAAGGGCGTTTAACTGCACGCCCCCCCTAGGACGCGGGCACAGGAGTATCCATTTACATACGGCTGCGCCTTCCGCCTAGGCGCCGAAGTCCCGCAGCAGCCGCCCCGGCCTGCCGCAATTGGTCATAACCCCGTCGGAGTTGACGGCGCGGACGCCGTTGACCCAGACGCCGTGCAGGCCCACCGCGGGTGTGTCGAGCCGGGCTGCGCCCGTGGGCAGGTCGTTGACGCGGCGCTTCGGGCCGCGCGCGACGGTTGCCGGGTCGAACAGCATCAGGTCCGCCCAGGCGCCCGGGGCGATGCGACCGCGGTCCTTGATGCGATACGCGTCGGCGACGGTGCTCGTCACGGCCCGCACAGCCTGCGGCAGACTCATGTCGCTGCGCTCACGCACCCAGTGGCCGAAGAGATGCAGACCGAAGCCCGCGTCGCAGAGGAAGGAGAGGTGCGCTCCCGCGTCTGACAGCGCCACGGCGGAGCACGGATGGCGCAGCAGCTCCGACACTTTCTTTTCGTCCGTATTGAAGAGCCGGCAATCGAACATGGTGTCGAGATCGTCGTCGAGCCCGAGATCGAGAAAGACGTCCCACGGTGAACGCTTCCGCTCGCGGGCCAGCTCGCCGATGGTCCTGCCCTCGAGCGGGCGCAGCGCCGGCTTCCCCACCTCCATCACCGTGAGATAGTCCCAGTTCTCGTTGCTGATCCGGTTCGGCACCCCCGGCTGTCCCATCTCGTGGTCGAGCGCCCGACGGAACGACGGGTCCGCCAGGATGCGCCGGTAGCTCGTCTCGTCGGGCGCCGTCATGGCCGGCCGCCACGCCATCAGGGCTTCGAGCGGGTAGGGATGGCGCAGCGTGAACTCCATGCCCAGCGGGAAGCATCCGACCTGCGCCCAGAGCTCGCGGCCGCGGGCGCGCGCCTGCTCGATCTCGCCCAGCTCCTTGAACACGCGCCCTGGATCGCCCGGGTCCACGAACATGGCCGCGATCATGACCGGGCGGCCGTTGGCGCCCGCGATCTTCTCGAGCCAGGGAATGGTGGACGTCATGCCCTTGGTCAGCATGAAGACGCCGCGGCCGGCCTCGCCCAGGGCGCCCGTGAGGGCCAGCATCTCCTTCTCGTCCGCGAGCCGCGAGGGCATGGGGATGCCGTTTTCGCCGTTGTGCTGCTCGAGGGTGGACGTCGCGAAGCCGATGGCGCCGGCCCTGATCGCCTCGAGGACGATGCGCCGCATCTCCGCGATCTCGGCGTCCGTGGCCGCGCGCGTGGCCGCGTCTCCGCCGAGCACGTAGGTCCGCACGGAAGAGTGCCCCACGAAGGAGGCGACGTTGGGGACGATGCCGCGCCGCTCGATCGAGGCCAGGTATTCCGGGTAGCTCTCGAAGTCCCACTGGATTCCCGCGCGCATCGCGTCGAGCGACATGCCCTCGACGTGCGTCAGGTTGCGCATGATCACGTCGCGGTGCTGCGGGCGGCACGGGGCGATGGTGAAGCCGCAATTGCCGATCACCACCGTGGTCACCCCGAGCGCCGTGGACGGCGTGGCGAAGGGATCCCAAGTGAGCTGAGCGTCGTAGTGCGTGTGGATGTCCACGATGCCGGGGGCGAGCACCAGCCCGTGCGCGTCCACCGTCTGCCTGGCCGCTCCGAGGTTCCGGCCGACGGCGGCGATCCGCCCATCCGCCACCGCGACTCCGCCCTCGAGCGGCAGAGCGCCGAGGCCGTCGATGATGCGCGCGTTGTCGATCACGAGGTCATGCACGTTGCGGGGCCTCCGTCAGCGGGCGTTCGTGTCGGTGTGAGTCCGGAAGAGACGCGGCGAAGCGGGAGCTAGTGACGCCTGCGCCGGTTGGCCTGTCCGAAGCTCTGAAGCCCGTCTTCTCCCGGATAGCAGCGCGGATCGCCCACCACGATCGTGATCGGAGGCTCGACGGGGGGCTTGTCCATCTTGGGCTGGGGCAGGTCGCGCAGACTGGGAGGGGAGGCCGCGTCCGATGAGACGCGGTTCTGGGGCTGGGTGAGGAGCATGCGGATGTCGGGCGGCTGCTTGGTGTCTTGAGCGTGTGCTGCGGGGCCGTAAACCAGGGAAACGGTCCCGACCGCCACCAGCGCTGCGCCTGCCACGAGGATGATCCTGACCGTGCTCACGAGCCCACTCTATCCCCACTAGCCCGTCTTGTCATCTTCTAGCCCATCAGGAGGGCGCCGGGCACCTCGCGGCCCATTGTCTGGATCTGCTCCCGGCTTATGCCCTCCTTCTGGAGTCCCGCCACGAAGACCTGTAGTCCGTCGGCGGGCGTGGGGTTGCCGGCCTGGCCGAGGTCGGTGCCGAGAACGAAGTGCTGGGCGCCCACGCTCTTGATGCGCGCCGCCGTGTCCGCGGCCGGCACGCGTGGGGAATGGCGCATGAATTCGAGGACCGCCTCCGGCCCCACGAACATGCCCAGCGCGCAGATCTCCATCTTCGCTCCCATCGCGGCCGCCTTCTTCATCTGCGCCTCGTTCATGCCGACCACGTCGAACTGCGCGTGGGTGACCACGACGCGCTCGCACCCCTCCTCGCGTGCCGCCGCGATCAGCGCCAGCGCCTGCTCCGCCGAGGCGTGGCCCGTGTGCACGACCAGCCGCTGGGCGGCGCAGATCCTGAGGATCTCGCGCACTACGGGCAGGACCGCGCCGCGCTCGTCCACCACGCGGATGCCCTCGGGCGCGGTCCCGGCGCGCCGCACGTGGTTGTCGGCGTCGAAGGTCGGAAACCACACGACGCGGCCGAAGCCGCCCTGCATGCGCCACATCCATTCCACCGCCTGCGGGTTGAGCCCGCCGACGGCGCTGTTGAGCGTGACGCCGCCGAAGACCTTGACGCCCGGGACGTGCTTGCGCGCGAGCCACGCGCGATCGGCGGTCAGCGTGACGTGGCTCTTGAAGACCACGGCCTCCATCTGGCGCGCGGCGGCAAGCGAAGCCAGCTCGTCATCGTCCACCGAGCGGCCGAAGACGTCGGGAGAGGCATGCGTGTGAAAGTCGATGAGGCCGCGAATGGGACTGATGGCCGGCGGAGGCGGCGCGTAGCCTTGGACTCCGGTGTTCTCGGAGGCTTCACGCGCCGGGCCCTTGCCATGCTGGCCGCGCCCCGGGGGCGCCGCCCTGCGGGGATGCGCGCGCGCCGTGGCCGCGACGCAGCCGCACGCGAGCCCGGCCGTGGCGATCACAGCGTCATTCCGCCGTCCAGGTAGAGCGTCTGGCCCGTCATGTAGTCCGCGGCCGTCGACGCGAGATAGATGCCGTAGGGCGCCCACTCGAGGGCGAGCGCTCTCGTGAAGCCCACGAGCGCCGTCTTCGCGGCCGCGTAGATCGTCAGGTCGACGCCGCCGCGCGTGGACGCGAAGGAGCCGATGTTGATGATCTTGCCCGACCTGCGGGCCAGCATGTGCGGCCCGACGGCCCGGGTGCAGAGGACGGCCTCCGTCAGGTTGAGATCGAGGATGAGCCGGTATTCCTCGTCCGTGAGCGGACCGTTCGCCTTGCCTTCATGGCCGGGCAGGGGCACCAGCGGCTTCCGGATGGAGTCGCCGAGATTGTTGACCAGCACGTGCAGCGCGCCGAAGTCCTTGATGATCCGGCTGATCGCGCCTTCTACCTCGGCCGATTTCGTCACGTCCGCGACGAGAGGCACGACGCGGCGGCCGGTCGCCTTCGCGATGTCCGATGCGAGACCGGTGACGTGCTTGTCGGTGAGACTGTTGATGACGACGTCCGCGCCGGCTTCCGCCAGAGCCTGGGCTATTCCCTTGCCGATGCCCCGGCCGGCGCCCGTCACGAACGCGACCCGTCCGTGCAGGTCGAAATCGGGAAGGGGCATCGCTACGGACAGACGCGCTCGATGAACTTCTGCGGCGCCCGCTCGCCCCACTGCGACCGCAGCCCTTCGTGTGCCGAAATGAGGTTCGTGCCGTTCTTCACGTTCAGCCGGTCGGTGTCCGACCAGTGCTCGTGCACTCGGCCCCACGGATCCGACCAGTAGTCGAAGATCTGGCTCCCGAGGAGATGGCGCCCGATCCCCCACATATGCTCGTACTTGCCAAGGCGCTGTATGTGCTCGTGGCCCATGAAGACGTCGTCGATGTCCTGCACCTCGTACGACAGGTGGTTCAGTCCCGCGCGCTCGTTGCGAATACAGAAGAACGCGTGGTGATCGACGTAGGTCGCGCCGCGGTCGAACCGGTTGAAGGAGCCGATGAGGTTGTCCTTGCTCCCCTCGTAGACGTCGTCCGAGCCGATGAACCCGAGCGTCTCGCGGAACCACCCTACCGTCGCCTTGACGTCGGGGGCGGCCATCACCCCGTGGCCGATGCGCTTCACGCGCGAGGCGCCCGCCGGCAGCCGCAAGACCTGTCCGGCCCGCTTCAGCGCGTCCTTGCCCATGTTCAGCGGCTGGCGCTTCACCGGAATCGGCTTGAGCGGCTTGACCCCGAAGAGGACCTCGATCTGGTAGCCGTTGGGCTCCCTGAGCCGGACGCGCTTGCCGCCTCCGGGCTCGTCCACCGATTCCACGGCGGATGCCCCGGGCGCCTTCGCCACCCGCTTGAGGTCGTCCAGGCTCGCCGCGTGGTAGGCGAAGCCAACGAAGCCGGGCTCACCCTTCTCCGTCACGTGGATGTGGTGGGCGGGGTCCGTCCCGCGCATGTAGAGGGCCGACGGCGTTCGCTCGGCTCTCACCATTCCGAAATTGGTCAGGAATTCTTCCGCCGCGTCCAGGTCGGGGGCCCGCAGGCGGCCGTACGCCAGATCCTTCACTTTGATGAGGGCCATCGCGCTCTCCTTCGTTGCCCCACGCGGCCGTGTGGCCGTCGGGCGTGTGACTACGACCAGACCTCCTTCGGGAACGGGAGCCCATCGAGGTCGGCTTCGGTCAGCGGGGAGTCCGCCTGCACCTCCATGCGCTCGAGAAACCAGTAGATCTGGCGCAGGTGCTGGGCGGCGTGCCACGTGGTGCGCTCCATGAAGTCGTGCGTCGACTGCGGGCCGTAGTACGTGCTGACGTCGCCGTCGCACCAGCCGGGCTGCTGGCCGTACGCGGCGATCCGCCCACGCACCGTCTCGCCGTAGCGCGCGACGGCATCGCCGTCCGCCATCTCGGCCGGCGCCTTCTCTTCAAAGGTGTGCTCGGGGAGATGCCCCTGCTCGCGCGTGTCGACGAAGGCCGCGCTCAACCGGAAGACGTGGAAGCCAAGCTGGTGCACGGTGCGGTCGCGCCCAGGCGCTTTCATCCCGAGGTGCTCGCGCGGGATCTGGCGCATGGCGCGCTGGGTCGCCGCCAGCACGGCGTCGAGCCGCCGCGCCAGCTCGGCCGGCGGCAGCTGTCGGCGCTCCTCATAGGAGGCTCCGACCAGCTCGGCGAGCGCCTTCGGGTTCCAGCCGTGGACGACTCGATCGCCCAGGATGGTCGCCGGCACGCGCGGGACCCCGAACGGCTCGAGGTCCCGCCGGCGCTCGGGCTCGGCCTCGACGTCGAACCCCTCGAACTTCACTCCCCATGACGAAAGCAACTCTTTCGTCTTGGCGCAGGAGCTTCAGCCCTGCCGGTAGTAGACGCGCGCGGTATCCATGCGCTCCTCCCGATTGCGGAATGCCCCGAATGGTATCACGGCTTCCGCAGTCGCGGATCGAAGGTGAACGGCTCCGGCCGGCCGATGCGGACACGGCGGAACTGCGGATGCAGCGGGTTCAGAAGGTAGTTCAAGTCGGAGGGGATGAGCGCGGACGGCACCGCGAGCACGAACGTATGTTTCGCTTCGAGCCATCTTGCTCCGATCTCGGCCAGGCTCTCCGGCGGCGGCGTCGTCCGCCAACCCGCGACGAGATCGACTGCTCTGATCCGTGTGATGGACGCATCCTCCGGTACGTCCGCTGGAATCGCGACGAAGGAAGGGGGCGCCATATCTTTGTCCAGATGCACGAGAGCTTCCAGCGCAGCGAGCGGGAGCGACGACGAAGTGTAGACCACGGGAGTGCCGGGACGGTTCCAGCGACCGCCGCGAAGTCGCGCGCCTTCACCGTCGAAGGCTCGCCGGCGCACGCGCGCGATGCGCCAGACGCGGATCAGCTGTACACGCCGTAGTCGATGCGGACGAGTATGGTCTCGACTTGCTCCGCGCCCAGGTCCGAGCTGAGAAGGTCGAGCGGGGCGACGCCGCCGAGTGCGCGGTTCGGCTTCTGAAGCCACCGTCCCGCATTGTCGCGGTTCTCCAGCACATCCTCGGCCGAAGCAGCCGCTCGCGCGACACGCGCGAGCCGGTCCGACTCTGTGGCCGAGAAGCGTCCCTCCTTCTTCCGGCGCGCCAGCGTGCGGGCGGGCAGATCAATCACCCGCGCGAGAGCGGCCAGGGGAATGCCGTACCGCGTCGCGACGGCATCCAGCGCGGCGTACGGCAGTCCAGCCCGTACCCGGTGGATGACAGAGGTGTAGTCGGCTAGCCGCTCCTTCAGGACTCGTCTGCCCCCGAGAGTCTGCGCGATCGTCGAAGCCGTAACCATAGTTTTACCCTCCTGCTATATGGCATACAGAGTAGCGCCAAATGGCGGACCCGTCAATGCATGACGGGCAGATGCCGGCTCGGCCGGCTTCGTCTACGAGGGATGGCCGAGGAGGAACGACGGGTCTTGCGGCGCGACGGCGGGGCCGATCTTGGCGGCGCGCGCGGCGCCCAGCTTGTTGAGCCCGGCCAGGGCCGCCACCTTGTAGCACTCGGCCAGCGTCGGGTAGTTGAAGACGTGGTCCACGAAGTAGCGGACGGTGCCGCCCAGCGCCATCACGGCCTGGCCGATGTGGATGAGCTCGGTGGCACCCTCGCCGATCACGTGCACGCCGAGGAGCGCGCCGGTCTCGCTGTGGAAGATCAGCTTCAGGCGCCCGGTAATGTCGCCGATGATCTGACCGCGCGCGATCTCGCGATAGTGCGCCATCCCGACCTCGTAGGGGACACCTGCCGTCGTCAGCTCCTCTTCCGTGCGCCCGACGAAGGAGATCTCCGGGATCGTGTAGAGCCCGTACGGGAAGAGGGCCGGCACCGTCACCGTCGGTATCCCGAAGGCGTTGGCCGAGGCCACGCGCCCCTGCTCCATCGACACCGAGGCGAGACTCGGGAAGCCCACGACGTCTCCCGCCGCGAAGATGTGCGGCACGGTGGTGCTGAAGTCGGGGCCCACCTTCAGCCGCCCTCGATCGTCGGCCTCGAGCCCGGCCGCCGGCAGGTTGAGCCCGGCGGTATTGCCGTAGCGGCCGACGGCGTAGAGGAGCGTGTCGGCGTGCAGCGTCTTCCGGCTCTTGAGGTGTGCTGTGACGCCGCCGCTGGGATCGAGCTCGACCCGCTCCACGCTCTCGCCGCTCCGGAACGTGACACGGTTCTCGCGCATGTGGTACATCAGCGCCTCGATGATCTCGCCGTCGACGAACTCGAGCAGCCGCTTGCGCCCGTCCACCACCGTGACCATGGCCCCGAGCGTGGAGAAGATGCAGGCGTACTCCATGCCGATCACGCCGGCGCCGACCACGATCATCGTGGAGGGAATCTTCGGCAGGTCGAAGATGCCGTCGGCGTCGATGATGGAGGTGCCGTCGATCGGGACGTCCCGCGAGACGGCGGGCACCGTGCCCGTGGCGATCAGGAACCGTTCCGCGTGGATGAGCGCCGCCGCCCCGCTGCCCTCGATCTTGATCGTGTGCGGATCGACGAACGAGGCCGCGCCCTCGAGGAGATCGACGCCGTTGCGCGCGAACTGCGAGCGGTAGACGTCGTTTTCCTTCTCGATCACGTGGTGGCAGCGGAACATCAGGTCGTGGATCGTGATCGACTGCTTGACGCGGTACGAGTGGCCGTAGAGCCCGCGCTGCTGGAAGCCCGAGAGGTAGAGCACGGCCTCGCGCAACGTCTTGGACGGGATGGTGCCCGTATTGATGCAGACGCCGCCCACGCAGGCCAGGCGCTCCACGATGGCGACGCGACGGCCGAGCTTGGCGGCCTGGATGGCGGCATGATGGCCCGCGGGGCCGCTGCCGATGACGACGAGCTCGTACTCGGCCATAGGACGGCCATTCTAGCATCGCGGAAGGTGGTGTAGGCTAGGGGCGCGATGAGCAATATTGCGGACGTCGTAATAATCGGCGGAGGCGTGAACGGGGTGTCCATCGCCTACGCGCTGGCTGCGCGCGGCGTCAACGCCGTGCTCGTCGAGAAGGGCGCCCTCGCCAGCGGCGCCTCCGGCCGCTCGAGCGCGCTCGTCCGCATGCACTACACGAACGAGTGGGACGCGCGGCTGGCCTGGGCGAGCTTCCCCGTCTTCAGGAACTGGACCGAGCTGATGGGTGGGCCCGGCGTCTTCACGCGCTCGGGCTTCGTCAACGTCGTCGCGCCCGAGTTCGCCGAGCGCCTGCACCGCAACGTCGAGATGCTGAAGGGCCTGGGGGTCAACACGACGGCGATCACGGCGGCGGAGCTCCTCGAGCTCCAGCCCTTCGCCAACGTCGACGATATCGGCGCGGCGGCGTACGAGCCTGAGAGCGGCTACGCCAATCCGGCGGAGACGGTCGAGGGCTTCCGCCGGCGCGCCACGGAGCTGGGCGCGCGCGTCCTCCAGTGGACGGAAGTGACGCGCGTCGTCCGCCGGGAGAGCCGCGTGACGGGCGTCGAGACGTCGGCGGGGCGCATCGACGCGGGCGCCGTCATCGTCGCAGCCGGCGCGTGGTCGAGCCGCCTGTGCGCGGAGATCGGCCTCGACCTCCACGCGCGGCCGAAGGCCATCGACACCGTGGCCGTGACGCGCCCGCCGGAGCTCGACACCGGGCACATGGTCTTCATCGACAACGTCCAGGGCAACTACTTCCGGCCGGAGAGCGGCGGGCTCACGCTCGTCGGAGTGCCCTGCCAGGAGTGGGACATCGATCCGGACACGATACAGATCGGCCTGCCGCCCACGGCGGCGGATGTCGGCGCGCGGCTCATCACACATCGCATCCCCGTGATGGAGCGCGCGACCCTGTCCCGCGGCTACCGGGCCTTCGACGGCTACAGCGCGGACCGCCACGCCATCCTCGGACGGGTCGACGGCATCGACGGCTTGTACCTCGCGACCGCCTTCAGCGGCTCCGGGTTCAAGATCGCGCCGGCCGTGGGCGCGTGCGTGGCCGAGCTCGTGACGGAGGGGCGCGCCACGACGGTCGATATCGAGGCCTTCAGCATCAAGCGCTTCGCGGAGGGCCGCACGGTCGAGGGGCCCTATCCCTACGCGGTGCGGCCCGACTACATCGATCCCCGCTCGGCGCGCGTCGCCTGAACCCGGCCATGGAGACTCCGATCGACCGGCAGAGCATCGAGGCGACCTACGCCATCATCAAGCCGTACGTTCGCGTCACCCCGGTCGTCGAAGTCGGCGGCGAAGATTTTGGGCTGGATCCCTTTTCGCTCACGCTCAAGCTGGAGCAGCTCCAGCACTCGGGATCGTTCAAGGCGCGCGGCGCGTTCACCAACCTGCTCCGCAGGAAGATCCCGCCGGCCGGCGTGGTGGCCGCCTCGGGCGGCAATCACGGCGCCGCGGTTGCCTATGCGGCCATGCGGCTCGGCATACCGGCGAAGATCTTCGTGCCGACCGTGTCCTCTCAGGCGAAGATCGACAGGATCCGCGGCTACGGCGCCGATCTCGTCGTCGAGGGCCGACGCTATGCCGACGCGCTCGAGGCCAGCGAAGCGTGGGTGAGACAGTCCGGCGCATTGCCGGTGCACGCGTTCGATCAGGTCGAGACGCTCCTGGGCCAGGGAACCGTCGGCCTAGAGCTCGCCGCGCAGGCTCCGGCGCTCGACACCGTGCTGGTGGCCGTCGGCGGGGGCGGCCTGATCGGCGGGATCGCGGCCTGGTATGCGGGCTCCGCCAGGATAGTCGGCGTCGAGCCCGAGACCGCGCCGACGCTGACCGACGCGCTCAAGGCGGGCTCTCCCGTCGATGCCGAGACGGGCAGCATCGCGGCGGACTCGCTCGCGCCGCGCCGTGTCGGGGCCCTCATGTTCCCGATCGCGCAGGCGCACGTCGATCGCGTCGTGCTCGTGAGCGACGCCGCGCTCCGGAACGCCCAGCAGGCGCTCTGGTCGTCGATGCGGATCGTCGCGGAGCCTGGCGGAGTGGCTCCGATGGCCGCGCTCCTCTCCGGGGGCTATACAGCCTCGCCCGGAGAACGGGTGGGCGTCGTCATCAGCGGCGCGAACACGACCGCCGTCGATTTCGACTCCTAGAACTTCTCGCCGGCGCCGCCGCCTCCGAATCGCCCGCCGCCGCCGATGCCCTTGTCGTCAATGGTCTGCCCGGGGGTCTGCCCGGGCGCCGACGTGAATGTGGCGGCGACCGGGAAAATCTCCATCGCGCGCCGCCGTCGCTCGTCGGAGAAAAAAGGATCGGCTGTGAAGCCCGCGATCTCACTTCCCGGCGCCCGTCGAAGCCTCCGCTCGACCGCTAGGGCGAGGACGACCAGTGCCGCGCCGGAGAGGGTCAGCACCACCCAGACCGGCGCCCAGTGAACGTAGTGGCGAACGGTGACGAGCGAGAGCGCGGCGAGGACGATTCCGGTGTCGATGAGAAAGACCCGGCGCGACAGGAACCCCCACGCCAGCACGGCCGGCGGCATGATGGCGGTCGCCAGGGCCGAGAGCACGAGGAGACCCCGCGACGGCATCTCGCGCGTCCAGGTCCACCTCCCGAGATCTTCCACGAGATGCTTGTCGAGCGAGTAGATGTTGACCGCGGCATAGACAGCGGCGAGGCCCGCCATGACGAGGACCGCCGCCGAGCGCCGATGTGACGGCGCCCAGGTCGATTCATCAAGGCGGCGGGAGGCGAGAGCGGCCAGCGCGGCGCCGGCCAGGATCCAGAGCAGGCGCCCGTGAGTCATACGCCCGGTGAAGAGAAAGAACGACACGGCCGACAGCGCGGCGAAGATCGGACTGCCCCATCGCCAGGAGCCGGCGCCCCATGCGATGACGCCGGCGATGAGCAGCCTGTCGAGCCCGTCTTCGAAGCGCATGTTGACGGTTTCCAGGACAAAGAGGGCGAAGCCGATCAAGAGAGAGACGATACCGAGGAACGAGGTCGCTCCGGCCAGGCCGCGCCGCGAGAACCGCGGCGAGGCCTCCAGCGCCTCGGCCGCGCCGAGCGCCGCTGCCCCGAAGAAGAAGAGCAGGACCTGGTGTCCTTCCTTGTTTGGACGGAATGCTACCTCGAAGGCGCCAAAGGCGCAGACGATGACGACTGCCACGACGCAGGCCATGAGGACGCGCCACACGATTGACGGGGTGACGCACGGATCGGGATAGATGCGGCGGATCGCGCGCTCGGTCGCTTCGTCGATGGCCCCGGCCCGCCTCCAACCCTCCGCAGCCTCGCCGACTTCCGCGGCACGCTCCCACGCGACGGACTCGGCCCTCATCGGTCCTGCATCCTGCGATGGGCGGCAAACATGAGGATGATGACGCCCACACCCAGGAGGGCGGCGAGAAAGAAGGGGATGCTGCTCTCAGCGTGCCGGAACGGCTGGAAGACGAGCCTGAGGAGACCGACGTAGGCCGCCACGACACCTAGCGCAAAATACAGCGATCGGTCGAGACGGAAGCCGTGCCACATGACGACTCCGGCCGCGACGAAGAGCACTGCGAGCCAAGCCGCCCATGCGGTCTCGTCGTCGAGCGCTCCGGAGACCAGAGCGCCCAGGACGAGGACGAGCCCCGCGTTGGCGAAGACGGGCTCGAAGTGGGCCTTGCGCCTCGCCAGGACGGACAGCGCGGCCGCCGCCACGTACACCACTCCCAGGACGAGGGCGTTCTCCCGCAGGTCATCGGGCTGACTTTTCCACGCCGAAGCCAGGCTGACCGAAACTCCGCGCCACGCGGCGAGCGTCGTCAGCGCGAGGCCGAGGATGGTCCGCGAGTCCCACAGGTAAGCGGCTACGACGTACACCAGCCCGACGACCAGGAGATGGTGCGCCCAGTTGGCCCCGAGAAGCGTGAACTGCACCTCGCCGTACGCGAGATCGGAGGCGAAAAGGAGGAGACCCAGGAGGAGGATGTAGTCGAACGCGATATTCGGCGACGGCACCTCGCCCCACGAGAACGGCGCCGCCGCGCGAGAGATCCAGACGAGGCAGGCCGCCGATGCTAAGCCGATCGCCAAGGCGATGGCCCACGGACCGATCTCCCGGTGGTATTCCTTGACGAGGAGCCCCACTCCCGACGTCAGCAGGAGCACGCCGGCGTAGAGGAGCGCCCGGATCTCGATGTGGAGAGACACGAGCAGCCGTCGGGCGACACGGTCGAAGAGCGCCGCCTGCGCGCCGCTCAGGATATTGTCCGCTCGCAGGCGGGCGACGGCGCTGACGACGTCGGGGTTCACGTCAGCTTCGCCTCAGCCGCGGGGCGCGGGTGCCCGGGTCAGATGACCCCGTCACGCCGGAGCTTGTCGATCTCCTCGCTGCCGTAGCCCAAGAGCTCCCGGTAGATCTCGGCGTTGTGCTCGCCCAGCAGCGGCGCACGCGTGAGCGTGGTGGGCGACTCCGACATGCGCACGGGATTGGACGGCATCGGGTATTTGCCGCGCCTCGGGTGCTCGAGCTCCACCATCATGCCACGCTGGCGGAGATGCGGGTCGGCCAGGATCTCCGTGGAGTCGAGCACGGCGCCGCACGGGATGCCCACCGACGCCAGGGTCTCGAGCACCTCGTGCTTCGTGCGCTTTTCCGTCCACGCCTCGATCATGTCGTCCAGCTCGTCGACGAACTGCACGCGGTCGCGGCGGTCGGCGTAGCGCGGGTCGTCGCCCAGCTCGGGGCGGCCCACGATCGTCGTCAACGACTTCCACATCTCGACCGTGGCGATGTGAATGAAGACGTAGTCGTTCGGTCCGAAGGGCCGGCAGCGGTAGATGTTCGACGGCGCCGCGTTCAGCGAGCGGTTGCCCTGGCGCGGCACCGGCTTGCCGGTCGCATAGGTGTCACGCAGGTGAATGCGGAGCAGGCTGACCACGGCGTCCTGTTGCGCGACCTCGACCTG
>WNFP01004574.1_pt1 | contig 20806 bp, 20 predicted proteins | sample 5400201 | NCBI WGS metagenome assembly WNFP01 (sample SAMN13153355, study PRJNA577476) | soil metagenome | isolation source: 115 cm saprolite under Madrone tree | place: USA:California | collected 2016-06-14
AGGCACTTCTGAAAAAATCCACCTCCACCGTTTTGTCCGCCAGAAGTCGCTTTAGCTTGTTGACATCTCTACGAAGTCTGGATTCGCGGGAATTCTGTGTCGACACCGTCCCTTCGACTTGCGCGTCCGGTGGCTCGAGGCGGTACCGCCACTTGTACAGCAGAGTGCGGCTTAAGCCGAGTTCGCGTGCTAGCCTCACGATGTTGTCGCAGGCGTTCATCCGCGCCACAGCTCGGCGACGGAATTTCTGGCTGTATCACTCTTTCCATTTTCTTTCCACTTTGCAGCTCCTTTCCTGCAAAGCGTGTTTTGTCCAAAGTGTTTCAATCCAGAGATTCGGTCCACGTATTTGCAGACCTGTATCGTGAACCTCTTTTTTAGGCAATTGTGACTTGCGAATCAATCGCCATCGGACCGGAATCGGACTCGTTGAGTAACCGAGCGACTTCACTTCCTAGAACGGGACTTCAAGTCGCTGTATCGAAAGCGCGCCCGCGCACCCTGCCCGCACATCACTCTTCTGTCGATGCGCGCTTCCGATACAGCACTAGGACTTCTAGCCCGGAACGACTTCCCGTTAGCCCGGCACTCGGGCGCAATCCGGAAAGACCTGGATAAACCCAAGGCGAACACCTTTTGAGTAATCTTAGATAGCAAGACGAAACAATCAGTGGACGAAGGGCTTTAGCTACTTAGGCGGCCAAGGGCTTTGCAACTCCCGATAAAACTTCTGCAATGCAAAAAAGGCTTTCTTCTTCTCTCCATGATCGCTCACGAGACCTTTCCGGTTAAAGTAATCCTCAAACTTCGGCAGCGTTCGCCTGGGACTGCGAAAATCCTTGAGCACCCAGGGTGACATCCCGCGAAGAAAGGAGATGCGCTTCAACATCGCGATCTGATGCTCGTAAAGATTTTCCTGATATTCCTCGGTCCATCGAGCTTGCACGTTGCCGTGGTAGCCGAAGAGCGCGTCGGCTCCGAATTCACTCATGATGAGCGGCTTTCCGAATATCGAAGTCCAATCCGTCTTGTCCGCGTCCTCCGGGCGGCCAACATACCAGCCGATGTACTCATTGATTCCCAGGACATCGACGGTCTCTCCAATGGGATCGTTGATTTGCATCCTTACCCTCTCCCCTTGCATGGACCCGGCTGGTTGGAGAGCTGCGGAGACCAGCCGTGTCGGGTCTGCGGAATGAGCGTCGTCAATGAGCTGGCGCAGAAAATGATTTCGGGGATCGCTGATAGGCGTCTCGTTTCCGACGGAGTAGATGATGAGCGCGGCTCGATTGTGATCTCGCGCGATCATCTCCTTCAACTGGTTTTCGGCATTGTGGAGCGTTTCGGGGTTTTCCCAATCAATCGTCCAGTACACAGGCACCTCGGCCCAGACCATTACTCCCATCTGATCCGCCATGCGCAGCATGGGTTCATTGTGGGGATAGTGGGCGAGGCGAACGAAATTGCACCCCAGCTCCTTCACCCATCCCAGGAGCGTGCGCGCATCGTCCTCACTCCAGCCTCGGCCTGGGCGCAAGGGTGACTCTTCATGCATGCTGATTCCGCGTAAGAAGACCGGTTTCCCGTTGAGAAGGATGTCTGTGCCTCGCGTCTCAATCGACCGGAACCCGATCCGATCCATGATCTGATCGTTGTCGCTGGAAATGGCAACGTTGTACAATTTGGGATTTTCGGGAGACCAAAGGGTCAGGTCAGCACTAATGGAAAACTCGGCGCGTCCTCTGGAATCTGTCTGGAATGATTTGCTGACTCCGGCCTCGGCAATGCTGATTCTTACAGTCTGCTGAAGCTGCGCGCCGTTGAGCTGCACCCAACCCTTAATCTGGTGCGTTGAGCCCTTCTCCAGCTGGACAAAATAATCTTGAATAAATGTCTCCGGCACTTCCACGAGAGTCACCGGGCGCGTGATTCCGCCGTAATTCCACCAATCTGTATTGACGGGTGGGACTTGATCCTTTTCACGATTGTCCTTGACCCGCAGAACGAGGAAGTTGCCATGTTCCTTGACGCGGCCGGTAATCTCGAAATCAAAGGGTGTAAAACCGGCCTCATGCTCGCCAAGCTCCTCCCCGTTCAAGTAAACGTAAGCGTGGTAATTGCATGCTCCAAAGTGCACAAATAATCGGTTCTTCGGTGATTTTGAATAATCGAAGGACCGCTTGTACCAGACGCTTCCTTCATAAAACAGCAGCGACTCGCGCTGCGTATTCCAGTCGCCGGGCACTTGGAGCACGCCGGAGGTGTCGAAATCGTATTCGACTAGTTCCGATGCGGATTGCGGCTTGTAGTTCTTATAAAACGCATGGTTGCCCTTCAGCGGCTGCGCACGGTAGTCAACCGCCCCTACATCATAGGGATCAACAACGGCCTGCCACTGGCCGTCCAGGTTGGTGGTCTGACGCGCATTGATATTCGCGATCAGCGGCGCGACCTGCGCCGCAGCTTGGCCGTAGAGAAACGGCAGATACAAAGCAAATGTCAACAAACGCAGAGAAGTAGCCATTCCCGGAATCACATTGATAATCTGCCTTCTAGTCCGGAGGCCAAGAGCCTCAGAAATTGAATTTCCCGCCGAGCTGAAGAACGCGTCCTGGCAGCGAACCGGTGATCTGTCCAAACGAGCCGTTGCCAGTGTTATTCGCGGTCGGATTGTTCCAGTTCGCCCGGTTGAAGGCGTTAAATGCATCCGCCTGGAACTGTAATTTCATGCCTCCCCTGTGCAAATTGAATGTCTTCCGCGCCGATAGGTCCCACTGATAAAAGTTGGGCCCGATGATATTGCCGATGGGGGTGTCACCCGCACCGAGCTGCGTCGCCAGCGCAAAAGCGTTCGGATTGACCCAACAGATCGTCTTGGGGTTCGCGCACGTGCCGCTAAAAGCAATGGGTTGGCCTGGAACAATACTTGACCTCCGAGAGATGTTCGAGCCATTCAAGCCAGCGGCTACCGAAGCTGTTGCCGTGAGCGGCGCTCCGGATTGGTAGTGCATAAGGCCACTCAGCGACCACCCTTTTACCAGGGCGGCTTCTAGGCCCTTCATGCTCTTGCCCCACGGCGACTCGACCGTGAAACTTGAGGCGACGATATGCGTAGCGTCGAAGCTCAATTTGCCATAGTCGTATTGCTTCCAAGATTCCACCACGCCGCCGGTTTGTGTACCACCGGCTACGGGCAGAAATCCTCCATTGACGAGCACCGGATTACTTCCCCCTACGAAGGTTTTTGCAGGGGTCTCGTACCCCGTACTAACAAGGCAGGTGAAGGGACATTCTGGCTCTGGATTCTCGTTGTAAGCATCACCGTTGCCACCGCCATCTCCCATCGCCTTCGAATATGTGTAGGCTACCGTGGCAGTGATGATGCCCGCGCGCTTGGTCAGACTGAGTTGCAACGAATTGTAATTGGAATTGACGTCGCTTAGCGCCAAGCTAAGATCGGAGTACCCCAGGTACGGTCGAATCTGGTCTTTCGACAAACCGGCCGGTGCAAACCCGCCCGTGCACTGGTACGCAGCAGCATTTATGCCGGAAGGACACGCCTGCGTGTTCGGGTTCGGCGAGACGGGTATGAACCCCTGCTCCGTCCAAACGGCGTTGTTAATGTCATGCGTGCGCAGGATGTGGCGTCCCAGATTGCCGACGTACGACACCTGAAGCAACATTGCTGCTGGCAGTTCGTGTTGCACTCCCAAGCTATACTGGTAGCTGCGCGCCACCACCAGGCGAGGATCCACTCCAGCCATGCCAGTCAGAGTGGTTGGAGCTGCTACTGTACCCGCGCCGGGAGCGGAATCAAATTGCGATAGTGAAGCGTTGGTCCCTGAAATCGAGGCCGACTGCGCCCATGGTACATAGCCTTGTGAGTTGATACCGTTCCCAAGAAGATTGCCTTCCGGCTTATCGTAAAAAATGCCAAACCCTCCCCGAATCACGGTCTTCTCACCGAATGGCGCATAGGAGAAGCCGAAGCGCGGTGCAAACACGTGCTCCGGTTCAAAGAAACCACGCGCCGCAGTGGCAGGTATGGCAGCCAAGAGTTGCGGATCCGCTGAAGTGACGGGAACCCTCCGGGCTTGGTCAGCAGGCACTTGTCCGGGCCGCTGCAATCCGTTGCATTCGATGGTGAGTACCGGAGTACCCGCAACGTTTTGCAGAGGGCCGCTGCAGAGACCGGGTGAAGCGGGGTTAATAGTGCTGGTTGCCAGGCCACCAGTAAAGGTCGGATCGAGGGCAGGGTTGAATGCAAACGGGTTGAAGTTCGTCATGTTATTGCCCTGAGCGTAAGTGGGGGTCGTGTATACGTACCGCACGCCGAGGACCAAGCTAAGTTTGCGCATCACCTTCCAAGTGTCCTGCGCGTACGACTCAAAATCGTTGAAGCGGAATTGGCCCACGGTGACGGCCGAACTTTGTCCGAGAGTATTAAAGTTCCCAAGCAGCGCGTCAGCGAACGGGTCACCCGTGGAGTTTGAGCCGGTGGTCGCGCCCGCGTTAGGGCTGAAATTGATAGTGCCGTCGAAGTTCGTGCGCGAGTTCTGTGTCTTGCGGTTCCGCGCGAACTCTGCTCCGAATTTTAGCGAGTGACTGCCCTTCTGCCAGGAGACGTTATCCGCCGGATTTATATCCGTCGTGGGAGACGCAAGGTAGTTCGGCGCTGGACCATTCACCCCAGCTGGTGCGGCCGTCGGAAAATTCGTGACCGCCGTGAAGCTGATTGTTGGAAGCCCATTGGGGAACTGTGTTGGGTTTCCCAATGGCGGGATGAACGCGAAGCCGTAAGGCGTCCTCTCCCAGGCGGTCCCTTGCAGCGGTGTTCTTTGCTTATGCCAGTCGGCGTTGAATTTGACCTCATTGATCAGGGTCGGCCTGATCACATAAACCCACCCAATTTGATAGTTATATCCGGGACGATGGCGCGTGTCCGGATCCACCGGAACGGCCCCGCCGGCGCCGAACGTCGAAAAAGGAGCATAGATGTCAACGTAGTCGTGGAGATACCGGAAATAAATACTCTGTTTTTCGTTGGGGTGTTCATCCACGCGAATAATGTCCTCGCGAATGTTAAACGGGGTCGCGAGGTTGAATGTGAGGTTGTTGGGCGAAGTCGGAGTGGGTATTGTTCCCAATGCTCCCTGCACAGACAATTTCGCCGCCGACGTGTAAAGAGCCGCAATTGCGGCGCCATCGCCGGTGATACAAGTGGGGTTGATGACATTCGGCGCCGTATAGAGAACGCCGCCGCTGCAAGTCGCGGGGATGACAGTGGGAGTCGCTAGTGTGATTCCGGGTTGGCCTACGGCCGGCGGCAAAACGTCCGTGAAATTTCCTGCCGCCTGCAGTGCCGTGGGAAATGTCTGCGTTGACGACCCAGCCGGCCCTCCCGGGATTAACCCGCGAAGCTTCTTCCACTCCTGCCCGGCGAAGAAAAACAGCTTGCCTTTCCGCTGGATATACGGGATGGGACCGCCAAGGTCCCATCCAAAGTCGTTGTAGTGAAATGGGGGCACGGCCGAGTAGCCCGTGGCAGCCGGATTCGTCAGTTTGGTGCCCTTATTCTCCGCATTAAAAGTATTGTTCTGTACGAATTCAAAGCCTCCGCCGTGATATTGCTTTCCTCCGCTTCTGGTCACCACGTTGATCGTGGCTGAAGCGGAGCGCCCAAACTCAGCATCATAGTTCGAAGTCTGCACGTCCACTTCCTGAATGAAATCAATACCCACCTGATTGAACGTGCTGTTGTTCGAGCCGGAGTCCAGGTTAAACCCGCCGTCCACGCTAAAGTTCTGCCCGTCCCCTCGTTGTCCGTTGGTAACCGCGACGCTGGTATTATAATTTGTTGTCAAGGCGACGGGGTTAGTGCCCGAAGCCTGAAGGGCCGCGCCGGGAACCAAAGAAATGAGCGATTCGTAGTGCCGCTGGTTCAAGGCCATATTCTGTACTTGCTGCTCCGTGATGGTGGTCGAGATTTCGCCCGATGTTGTATTCACTGTATCTCCGGTCGCAGTTACAGTTACCGTCTCTGTGACTGCGCCGACTTCCAGACTCAAGTCCACTGTCAGACGGCCACCAGCGGATAAAACGTTGCCTATTTTAGAGGTCTTCCTAAAGCCACCCTTCTCTGCCACCACGGTATATGTGCCAGCTGGCAGCTCATCAGCAACGAAGTAACCATTCTTTTCGCTTGTCACGACGCGAGAAATCTGCGTGGCCTCGTTGATGACTGAAACCTTGGCATCTGGAACAGCAGAGCCGGACGAATCGATGACAGTTCCCACGATGCGGCCGAAAATGTCCTGAGCAACCGCGAGTTCACTCACCCCAAACAATAGCGACACGGCGAAGGCAATTGTCAGGGCATGGAGAGCTGCCAAACGAAAGCGTTTGATCGTTCCGCAACTCGTGGACAAGAAATGATTCTTCGGGCGAGCCGGAGACATTTTGATCGCACCGGCTGTGGCTTGCACAGCAAATTCCGCGGTCTTGATCGCATGAGATTTATTCCCGCTATGTATCCAAGGGGAAAACGAAGCAAATAGTTTTTTCATGACCTCACCCCGATCGAGTCAAAAGACTTCAGCCCCGATAGAAAGAAAACTAGCGAAAAGCTTGGAACTGGTTCCACACCCTAACCGAGCGAAAACCCCGTGTCAAGTGCGAAATCAAAAGAACAATCGGTTCGGCCGCCTTTCCAAATCCTTGCCTGATGCGCACGAGATCCGCGAATCCGATAGAAATGTGGCTGTGCTGGTGTGCTAGACTTACCCAGGAAAGAGGGGTAGAGGGTTTTTCCCACCGAACCTGGGCCAAAAACGGCAAGCGACAAAAGGGTCTTATTGTTATGGAAGCAGTTCCAAGGAAAACGACGATTCGCGAGGTTGCACGGGCCGCTTCCGTCGGCATCGGAACGATTTCCCGGGTGCTGAACTCCAGCTCTCAGGTGAGCCGCGAAACGCGTGCGCGAGTACTTGAGGCTATCCGACGTCTGGGATTCCGCCCCAACGCGCAAGCTCGCCGGATTCTCAAGCGGCGCTCAGAAATGGTCTGCTTTCTGCTGAGCAACCGCGATTTTCTCCATCCCTTTCATGCGCGCATCCTGCAAGGCGTTGAAACTTATGCCAGCAGCCTGAAACAGCATGTCTTGTTCGCCGCGCTTCATTATTCCCCGAGAACGCCGCCCGATAGGATCGACCTCCCCCCTGTTCTTCAGGAGCGTGGTTTGATCGACGGACTCATTCTGGCGGGGACGATTTATCCGAACCTGCTGTGCAGGATCGAATCCATCCACATGCCTTTTGTGGCCTTCAGCAACAATGTCGTTGGAATGGGCGAAGATCAGCAATACGACCAAGTAGGCTTCGATGACTTCAATGGAACGCTGCACGCCACGCGTCACCTGATCGGCAAGGGTCACCGCCAGATTGTTTTCGCGGGCGACATCTCCTACCCGTGGCTCCAGCACCGATTCGAAGGGTACCGGCAAGGAATGCGCGAAAAGAAATTAAAATCTGCCTTAGTCATGGTCCGAAATGCCGAGAGTTTTGTCGATTTCGGTCAAAAGAGCTCAGGGCGCATCCTGTCCCGGCAGCCGCGGCCCACTGCTGTGGTAGCCGGCAATGACGAAATTGCCTACGGGCTTTGGCGATCGCTGCGACAGCACTCGATCAAAGTGCCGGACGATATCAGCCTGGTGGGTTTCGACGACCGTGAAGAGGCTGTTCTGATGGATCCGCCGCTTTCCACCATCCGCGTCCACAAAGAAGAGATTGGCGAAACCTGCATGAAGATGCTCCTCGAGCGCCTGCATCATCCGCGAATGGCCTTCAGCCAGCGTATCCTGCCAACGGAATTCGTGATTCGCGGGACTGTCCGCTCCCTACACGAATGACGCGGCCTTACGAATCGTAAAAGGGTTCCCAGGTTTTCAGTCGGTACTGAAAATGGAAAAGTAAACTGATGGAACGGAAGTAAGTTAGAAAAATCTGGAGCCGAGAGTGGGAGTTGAACCCACGACCTGCCGATTACGAATCCCATTAAGTCTCTCCGCGCTCTTTTCTATCCTATATTGCGAGTACCTGCTTTTCGTGGCCATTTGGGCCCATTCGGTAGTCTAACTTGCAACGCATCTTGCAACGAGGCCGGGCATTCGTCCCGGCCTCTGTTTTTTCCCACACATCTGGCCGCTGGAGAAAGGAACACCCGATGAGCTTATTGGTCGCCTACTTCGATAAACTCCGCGCGGTTGTCGCATCCGATGACCGGGCCGTCGTCGAAGAAAACAGCACGCGCACTCCATTGCCTGGGCGGTTTCCGAAGTTCCGCATCCTCAAGAGCGCCGTCTTGGGCGCCGTCGTTTTGGGATTTGTCGGCCGGAATGACCTTGCGGAAAAATTGTGGGCCGGAACGGAGCGCATGATGAGCGGGAATCCTACGATGAGTTTTCGGGACCTCGCAGAGTCTCTCCCACAGTTCACCCGCATAGCTTTCAGTAAGCGCCAGCCTTTGCAGATCATCGAGGGCGACAAGCTCGATGGCCTGCTTGCAGGTTACGACCGCGCGCAAGGACGGATGCGCGTTCTCGTTTGGCGTTCGGAAGATGATTTCCACGTGGTCGAGCCCTCGCAAGATCCGAACGCCCGCGTTCTGGCCTTGGGCGCGTTCGAACTTTCAAACGAAGATGCGCTCCATCGGTTGACGGCTCGCATGCAGCGTGCCGGCCGGATGGAGTCTTCGTGGATCGTTGACTCCCTCCGATTTACGGTTGCCAAATTACACGACATGCATCCGCTCGTCATTGGCGCGCCGTCTTTTTACGCTGCGCTTGACCGGAGCGGCTCTGTGGAATTGCCGGCAGAATTTCCACCGCCCGACTCTGAATCGCTCTTGCCTTCTGCTGTCGGTGCACGGTTGTATGCGGGAAGATTTTTCGTTGGCTCGATCACCACGCCGGCTGCCGGCAAGCCCGACACAATCGGGAATGACGATGGCGGCGCCGGCGCACAGAGCGGCCAGGTCAACACTCACTATCTAGGAAACCTGGGAACTTTTTTAGCAATTACTCCGGGCGGCAACGGCGTCAAGACGAACGAACCGGCGATGGTGGACGGGAGTCTGAACGATCACGCCGACTTCACGGTCACCGGAAACTCTTCCGCGGCAAACACAGCAGCATCGACCTTCAACTTTTCGCAGCTAAGTCTAATCCGCCACCGCGGTCCGATGACGGTGAAGATTTTGTACGACATTCCAACGAACAGTTTGAACGGAGGCGGCGCGCAATCGCTCGCCGTCGTGGGAGTTGCTTATACAGATTCGGCCGGGGCCAACCAGCAGGCATTCCCTGTTTCCGTGCCTGCAGGAACAACGGTGGGCAAGGGAATTGCGTCGGCCGTCATTCCCGCCGGTAGTTCGAACTTCGCGCTCAATCCTAGCGTGCAAACTCGGACGATCGACACGTCGGGAACGCTTACGCTACGAGTGTGGGAAGCATGGATCGAAACGGCGGATTGATGCTCATCGAGGAGGGTGCATGTTCTGGCGGAAGAGAAAATCGATCGAGAAACCAGTCGAGTTCGAAGTCTTACGCCGGTGTCAGTTGCTCGGGGATTTGAAGTTGTGGGATGCAGCACTGCGTTCCTTGACCGATGATCTCCGCGACGAAAGGATGCGGTCGGGTTTGGCGTCCTACCAGGAACTGCCGACGGCAATGAAATCGCCGAAGATGCAAGCATTGCAGTTGGGCTTGATCCAATTGTCCAACTGGCATTCGCAGGCATTGGCGGAATACGCCTCGTTGGTCTGAAAGAAATTTGCCGCGCGCGCCTTTGCCTTTCCCGGTCGAGCGCGCGGCCGCTTACGAAAGGAGCATCATGGACTTTTCCAAAAGGTATTACACACCGGCGGAACGTGACGCCGAAATTAAGGCGGCGCGCGAAACCTGGAATCGTTGTGATCCTGAGCTCACGCATCTCTTAGGAAAAAGCGAGCAAGATTTCCTCGACTCAGTCGCGGCGAGTTGTCCGCTGGCGCCTCCGGAAATCAGCGCAACCCGACCGCTGACAGCGTTGGAAAAGGCGGAGCAGGACGCCGAACTCAATCGCCTTTCCCTATTCGGAGGAGCGTATGCCCCGAAAGAGTACAGCACTATCCCAGGAATCGCACAGATGGAGAAGGCGCAGGAGCGACAGGATCTCGAGAAACTTGTCGCCCCCGGCGTTCGCGCAAAGAACAGCCTTGATGGAATGATCGCCTCGGCGATCGAGAAGGCAGCCCGCGAGACGCTCACGAAAGGCGGCAATATTCCGCGCCGGGAATCCGAACGCGAACCGCTTGTTGTACGAACGTCGGGCGCAACCCATTTCACAAAGTCGGGCGGGCGCATCGAAGTCGACGACGACGAATGCACGGAGTACGGCGCCGATGGCGGTCTCCTGCGCTCCTGGACCGGCACTCCGAGTGACAGGCCACAGTTCGAGTCTCTGGCGGTTAGGTAGCGGTCGTCGAAAGCTTCGACGCGCGTCCCGGTCTGATAAACTTTTCTTTGAAAGAGGAACCATGACGACAAAAGAATTGGTTTTGCATCATTGCCAGAAAAGCGCCGAGCATCACGCGGCGATCGCCAAGTCAGAGCAGAAAATCGCGAAAGCCCACGGCGACATCGCGGAAGGACACACCGATCAAATTCTCGCTCAAGGGCACCGGGACCTCGCCGGCCAGCACACCGCAAGGGCGCAGCATCATCAGGCCCACGCGAAACATTTTTTGGAGATGCATCGCGGTCTCTCGGGACTCGCGCCCGAAATTCTCAACGAGCACTCGGATGCCGGCGACGATTTGCGCGATTCGGCTTCTGGGAACGATTTGTTGAAACGCTTCCTCGGTCGTGAAGCGGCATAAGTTTCCGTACGTGTCCTTGGCGTGCGGAGCGGGAAGCAGGACCTCCCTGCTCGAAGAGGCGCGGGTTTCTTCCATCTCCCGCGCCTTGCCCCGCTGATGAATCGGAGCAAGCAAAATGCAAAACAAAAATTTCACTCTGGACGGAAGCGGCAAGGCCACCATCACCGCGCCATGTCCATGTGAGGCCATCGATCTTTACATTGTCGGCGCCACGCCACACACATTCACTTTTCAGTACGCTCTGAGGCCCGATGAAGCCCCGATACTGGCGGTCGCCGGTGCCAACGCTAGCGGCGTGCCCGATCCATCGAAAGCCGGACAACCTATCGGGGATGCTATTTCGGCGGCGCAATGGTCTGCGAATTACTTCGAGTTCAAGGCAGAATCAGCACGGTTCAAACCGTGGGCTGCCGGCGACGTGATTGGCTTCGTTTCGGGGACTGCGGCCGACGTCGTTGTGGTGCGTCCGCGCCGGCCAGGAGGTTCTTGACCGCGCAAATTGAATCAGTAGCGGCAGTGAATGGAGAACTGAAACGTGAGAGGGTCACATCCCAACTCGTTGCGCAATTTGAAACCTTGGAGGCCCGGCCAGGTCCCGAATCCCGAAGGCATCAACCGCAAACGGCCGTACACGGACCGATTGCTCGATCAGGCGGAGGCGCGTCTACCCGAAGAGTTGCGGGCGAAGTTCAATGATTCGTTCCAAAAGCAATTTGGCAAAAGCGACATGCTGCCGCCGGGCGTGAGCTACGCGGACGTGGAGGTGTTGAGGTTGCACTTGAATGTCCTTCTCAAGGGCGATGTCGGCACAGCCAGCTTCATCTCCGACCGGATCGAAGGCAAGCCGCCGAATCGACTCGACCTGGTTGGACACGAGCGCCAGGAAATCACGATCCGTCTGGTGGAGGACCCGCCAATGCCGCCTCGAGATCGCATCGATGCCGTGCTCTTTCGCGACATCGTGACGCTCATCGAACAATCGGCGGACAATGAGGATGAACATTTCTTGACGAAGGCGGCGGAGCTTGCGCAGCTCATCAAGCAGCGAGCGCAAGCGAAAGGACAGACCATAGATGTCCGTGCGCAATAGACTACTCGCCCTGCTCGGCGTCCGGCGCGAAGAAAAACCTGCGCTGGTGAAGGCACCCGCGCCCATCATCGTCGTGCGTGAAGAAAAGAAGGAAGCATCCGCGCAGGACAACGCACCCGTTGCCAACGGCGCCCCCACATGCCCGGAATGCAAAATTTTGTTGGTCAACGTTGCTGGCGACATTCTGCGGTGTCCGCAGTGCGGCGAACAGTCCAAGCTTCCACCGAGGCGCGCGCCCATTCCGCCGGTTATCGCGAAGCCACACGCCACGGCGCCGACCGCCTGCCCATCTTGTGGCAGCTCATCACCACTGCAGGAGATTGGCGGGGGCGGATGGCGATGCCAGGCATGCGGTAAACAAACCGGTGTCCAGCACCCCAACGGACTCAGCCGCAAGGATCTCGAGAATTACACGGGCCCGCCCGCGCGCGCGCAAATGAATCGAGCACCGTTTTTTCAGGCGAGCGCGCGGATGCGCGGATTCGGCAACCGATAAAAGAAGACGCCCCGCGGCGAAGCGGGGCGTGGTGATGGGACGATGTTTTCCTGTCAGAGACGACGACGGAGGGATTCTATCATGGCAACGTCGCCTCAAACTTCCGCTCAGCAGTATCTCACTCGCGCACGCGCAGAAGCCCGCTGGAACCGAAGCCGGCGCCCGATTGGTCCCAAGCTACCGATTACCGCAGATGACGAACTTGCATGGGTGTTGGAGGAGGTGGGCAAGAGTGAGGCCAACGTGCAGCTCACTGACCTGCCCAACGAGCCCCTTTGGAGCACCGGCAGCGTGCTGCATGAAGCCCGCGAATTTGCCGCGATGCTCGGCCGTAACGGAAACACGATCGAAGATCTGAGAGCGTGCATCGGCATCAGCGACGTGGAATTGAAAGAGTTGAACGAATGGGCGGAAGCCGAGCCGCGCATCGCCACACACATCCAAAAGATGGTCCGCTTCCGCAGGGCAGTCCTGGGCGAGTTCGACTGTCTACTCGAAATCGCGCACAGAGCCCATTCTACGGGCGATCTCCCTGCCCAACCCAACTCCTCGACTCCGGCAACAATCGCTTCCCCTGTGCCGCCTGCGAAAGACGGGCATACAAATCTCACTGCATCGCAAACGGCTGCCGACTGAAAATTCCTCACGCCAAGAGTCGTGAAATCCGACCTGCCGTTAGGCGAACGGCAGGTCACTGCCAAACCGTTGAATTGAAAGGGCAAGAAGAGGGTGTTGTAAGAACGTTGCAAACTGCGAAGGTCAAATCCGACTCAGCGGTGCATCAATTCTCGAACGTATTTGCCGGACAGCTTGTGTTTCACCAAGAGCTCGGCGGCTACTTTCTCCACACAGCGCCAGTGTTGTTTCAGCAAAGCGCGCGTGTTGCTTTCCAAGCGGTTGATCCATGCGCGCAGCTCGTTTGAATCTCTGGCCTCACCGATTTTCTTGAGTGTTTCGCGCAATTCATAGCCCATATTCTCGTAGTCGCCAGCTACGCCTAACTTGTTGGCACGCCCTCTTGTGTGGCGAATTTCCGCGAGCGCGCCGGCAATACGGTACATGGCGTGCCGCTCTCCCTCTGCCAGCAGGATGTTTCTCCGTATCCTTCGGGCGTTCTCCCTTGCCCACGATCGTTGTCCTGGTTCGCGCTTTGTCGGGGATCACACTCACCGACACCAAGCGGAGCTTCAAAACGACAGCCGCCACAGCGTGCCCGGCTTCATGGTAAGCGCGGCGCTTAGGAATGCGGGCAACCCGTCCCATTTAGTCGAGCGTGTCCGCTTTCGCTTTATTCAAAGCTGGCCAATCGATCCACAAGCATTCACCGTCTAGTAGCAGGTACTTGTAGCGTTGGCCTCGCCAGGTGCGGTATTCGCCGAATCTCCGGATCTGACCAGCAAACCACTTCCATTTCGTTTTGTTGCTCTCAAAAAAAATCACATAGCGGTGTGGGCTGTTTCGGTATCGCGGAGAAGATGCTTTTTTCCAAGAGAACTCCCGGACCAGCACGCGGAGTCTTTCCCTGTTGAGCTTCGCTCTCGGCCCGGGGCGAGCTTTTCCGACGAGTTTCTGAACAGCGCGCACATCGCCCGGCGTCCATCGCCACAGCGTTTGATTCCGCATGGGGACCGCGACCGTTGGACGGATGCGCCCCGCAGCCAACCATCTCGCCAGGGTGACTCTGGTTATTCCCGCCAATTTAGCAGCCTGCTCAGTAGAAACTGTCTTCATCACTTTATGGTATAGACTGTATCATAATGCCCTTGCGTTGTCTAGTCTGGCGTGGTACAAAGAGAGCTCCTGCTGGCACCAGGGGCGGGGGACCCTCCGGCATGGCCTCTCAACTGACGGAACGCACTTACGTTTTCATTGACGGCGAGTATCTGCGGCAGAGACACCGCGAAGTAATGCGGGACTTCTTTGGAGTGGACGGCGAACTCGAACTCTCACCGATCATGCAGCAGGCTCGCGCTAGCCGGGCTTATTTCTACGACGCGATCGACTACGCCCGTCTCCCAGAAGAGACTGACGAAGCATGGGAAGCTCGCATCATTTTGCTGGAAAGGTATTTCTCCTACATTCGGTCACTCGATGGATTCCACGTTCGACCCGGCTCGGTCCGCCGCGGGAAAAAACGTGAACAGAAGGAAGTGGATGTGTCTCTTGCGGTCGATATGATGGAGCATGGTTTTAACGGCAGCATGAGCAAAGCTGTTCTCATCGCTGGCGATGTCGATTTTCGCCCTGTCGTCGAGGCTCTTGTTCGACACGGAGTGTTTGTTGATGTGTGGTATCACCGCAATTCCTTTGCTCAGGAGCTGCCGGGCGCTGCAGACTTCGGGCACGAGATTCGATTCCGTGATCTCTATTCGTGGAGCACGGGCGCATTTCAACGCGCCCACCGTATCCCGGATGAAGAGCGGCGGGGAGGACAGCGTTTTGGTCAACTCGTGAAGACAGGCTCAATGGCAGGTGTGTGTCAAGTCGAACTGTACAAAACGCAAATAGGCGACGGCAAGACTCGATTTGATCTTTGGATCGCCACTGGCCAACAGGAAGCAATGCTTTCACACATAATGGTTTCAGACAAAGATGCTGATCTCATCGGGCATTACGCTGCCGTTCAGTACGCTCCGATCGTGTGGGAATTGGGCGAGCACGAGCTTCGCGAGATGGCCGAGCGCGCCGACGCCGGAGAGAAGAAATAGAAAAGCCCCGGCCGGGGAAACCGGGGCAGGAGATAACGTGGAACGGATTGAAGACCATCATACATCCCGCGTCAATTCTTTCGCCAAGGAGCTGACCGCCTGGGCACGCCAGCGAAAGATAACCAAGGCGGCGCTAGCGGCACAGCTCGGCACGAATCGAGTGTCTGTAAGATTTTGGCTGGCGGGCCGTTCATTCCCAAGAGACGAATACTGCGACAAACTTCACGCCATCACGGAACTCGACTGTTTCGGTCCAGGGCGGGAGGCTGCGCGCGCCGAGCATGAGCGTTTGATTCCGCCCCAGGTGACGAAGGATCGCCACGCGAAGTACGTGGCTAACGCAGATTTGTTTCGTAAACGGTCGCGCGATTCGTGGCGGAAGAGCTACGAAGGGCAGCGGCAATTTGTGACGGCCGAGGAGCTGGCCGTGCTCCGTGCCGATCCTCGCAAAAGGAAAAACGTGTGCCGCGAATGTGGCGAGAGCCTTAGCGACGTCGGTCCGCATCTTTGGCCCGCCCACAAGCTAACGGCGGCGGCGTACAAAGACAAGTGGGGTTTCCTTCGAAGCAGGAATGCGACACGGTCAGAGGACACAAACCGAAAGCAAGCTGATGCGATGAAACGTATCAGGCACCAACCGCCGAAGTGGACACACTCTTGCCTCCCGGATGCGCAAAAGGCTTCGCTTCGCACGAATCGCCCAGGGTCGGCGAGGCTGGAAGAACGACTGAACGCGCGGGGCAAGAGACTCGCTGCCCGCCCGCAGCACTGGAAGCGCACACGTGGCGGCGATGTGGTAACGGACGCGCGCATCGCAGAGTTGCGCTTAACGGGAAATAGCGTCCCGGAGATCGCTGCGAGCGTCCAACTAACAGGGGCACCAGTATTCCAGCGATTGAAGCGCATGGGCTACCCGAAACGGTTCCGCGCATTCCTTCATGGGGAGCCTGTTGGCTGGAAGCACTACACCCTTCTGTGCTCTGACTTTAACCTCACCAACGACAAAGCTGCTGAGCTTCTCCACGTGGGCGGGGACTGGACGCGTCGGAAGCTCAGTCCCAAGCGCAAGAGCGAAGCGCTGTCTCTAAAACTCGCGAGAAGGCTCTTGAAAGTCAGAACGGAATTACTTGCGGAGTTCAGAAAGAAGCCGGCCAGTCGCCAAGGCGGGCGCCCGAAACAGTTGACGCCGAGCGAGAAGGCGGAATTGCCGACAAAGTACCATGCTCTTCATCGCGAACTGCGGGGGTTGCGCGGCTGGATACAAGAACAAGATCGCGCACCATCGGTCGAAGGTATTTGGAACTGGCTTTGCGAACAGTTCCGTGCTGGAGCATTTCGCACTCTTCAGTTCTCGCCGCAGTTCTTCCGGTGGACCGGGAGAAAGTTCGACACTCAGACGTTTCGTCGAGGCCAGTGGGTTCCTCGCGACCTCGCAGTTCAATTCCTGGCTGATGATTACGTCGCGAGTGAGGACACGATCGCGGGTGTCGTAAGCCATGCTCCAAAGAGTTGCACAATCTTGGTGCAACCACCTCCGAATCCCTGAAAGCGTAAGTTCTTCTAACTACAGCACATAACTGACGGTTCTTCCTACTTTTTGGCACAAGTGGGGTTTTTCCTACATTCGGCCTGCAATTCTGGCTCGTGAAAGGACGCGCTGCAACACACGCGACTCCATCCCGGTCGGACTGGATGCTCAATGGAATCATTTGTAAGCCGCGCACCAGCGCAGCGCGAACGTATTCTGACTGCGCTGCGAAAGGCCGGCAGTACCGGGGTTTTGAACGTCGAACTCTACAAAATTTGTCTGCGCCCCTCAGCACGGGTGTACGAACTGCGGCGCATGGGATTCGAAATCACAGGGGAATGCGAAGGCGACGGCATTTTTCGTTTCACGCTGATGTCGGAACCCAGCCGGCCGGGACCACTTCCGAGATTTACCGCCCGACCAAAGAAAAACAGCTTGCCGCTCTTCGCAGAGTGTGGCGCATGAGCCCGGCACAACTGGCGGTAGTCCCGCGACCGAATGAAACGCTGCATCCGGATATCTCATGGATGAAGAAAAATGTTCCCGTCCTTGAGGTTGCGAAGGCGCTCGGAATGCGCATCCGTCGCAGCCGAGCACAATGCTGGCGTCCTGAGAATCACACACATGGGGACGCCGATCCCTCCCTCTGTTTTCATGGGCGTCGTAACCGCGCGCGTTGTTTTGTGTGCGACATGCGTGGCGGCCACTCCAATGTAGATCTGGTGATGGGCGTCCTAGGGGTTGACGTCGGCTCCGCAGCGCTCTGGATTGCCGAGCGTTTCTGCGTGCCAAGTGTCAAGTGTGGCCGTCCGCAGGGAAGCCTAACAAAACAACCTGCTCCATATCGCATCGGCGTTCGTGGTTCCGAACTCGAAGTTTTGGTCCGGTCCGGAATGTTCGGGCAACTTTCCGCACCGGAGCGGAGCATTGTGGTAGCGCTACATGAATTTCGCGACCCCGATTCGGGCCTGACTCGAATGAGCTACCGAGCCATCATGCGCTATTCCGGGATAGCAGGCTGGACAACGTTGTCGAAAGCGTTGTCGCACCTGCAAAGACTCCATCTCATCCAGGTTCACCAAGGCGCGAGAATCGGCGTCCGGCGCGAATGCAGCGTGTACCGTGTGACGCTGGAGGATGAAAAGTTTCTGGAGCGCTGCAATGAAATTTACAATCGATCACGTAAAGAAATCGAGCAAGAGCGCATGTACCGCAAGCAACTGCGCAACGACCGCCAGCGTCGTTCTCGCCCTGAGGGGGCCACGTCAGGCGGAAGCATGGTGCAAGAGGAAAGTTGCTCGACATTTGCATACACGAACTTGGCAGGGGGACAGATTCCCCCTGCACCCCTTTCTGAAAGGCAACACCTTCCGAGGGAGAAGAACACCGGTACCTGTACAGGTCTAAACCTCTCTCCTACTACGGGAGTCAAGTCGAATAAAGCGCTCCTTGCCGAGGAGCGTGAAATTGGAGTTTCGCAGGAAATGAGTGGCCTGGGCGGAGTGGCAGGCGATGAGCCTGACGCTAGCTCAAGGCCGAATGTTGACTAGCCGTTAAGCCATCGGCTAATCAGCTTTTTGGCCTTTGTTTGCAGGGACTTGGGAGTGGCGTTGCAAGATTGGTGCAAGTTATGGAAACGCAGGGCACTCTAAAACCCGAGGACATTTTGACGCCGAAGGAAGTGGCAAAGCGTCTAAAGGTCCCGCTTGGTTGGATTTACGAGAAGTCGCGTGCCCGTGGACAGCACGGCGGCCGACCACTTCCCTGCATGCGCGTGGGCCATTATCTGCGCTTCTCCTGGGTAGACGTTTGTGCGTGGATGCGGAACGGATCGGGGAGAGCTGTTCAATGAAAACATTTGACAGCGGGATTGATGGGGAACAATATCTCCACCGCGATGAAACGAGGCAGACCATTCAAATCACCAGCCGACCGGCGCTCCGAAATGGCGCGCGTGCGCCTTACGAAGAGCGAGTACAAAAAACTCCGAGCGGCGGCGAAGCGAAGCGGCCTGAGCGTTTCGGACTACGCGAGAAAACAGTTGTTGAAGCGAGGAGACAGACAATGAGACAGCAACGCGGGTATGTTTTTCACAAAGGGAAAAGTTGGTTCGTTCGCTACGCCGATTTCGTTCGCGAATCGGATGGCAGCGTCAAACGAAAGCTGATTTGCAAGAAGCTGGACGTGGAATATGGAGACGAATTTCGCACACGCAAGAGCGTGGCGCCGTTCGTAGCCGACCTCCTTCGTCCCATCAATCTCGACCTGGTCGACGCACGAAGCACAATGCCGATCGTGGCGTTTGTTGAGGAGATTTATTTGCCTCAGTACGTCGAGCAGCAATTGCGGCCGTCCACTTACAAGCAGTATGAGGACATCTGGAAAAACCACCTGAAACCACGCCTGGGGAAGTTGACTCTGCGCGAGTTCCGCACGGTGCACGCCCAGCAATTGGTCACCAACGTCGCTGACCAGGCGAAGCTCGGCCGCAGTTCTTTGAACCACGCGAAAGCCTTCCTGAGCGGCGTTTTTAACCAATGCCGGCGGCTTGGTGTTCTCGATGCCATCAATCCATTGCAGGGTGTTAAGATTCCCCGCACGGACGAGCCCGCGGACACATACGCGTACAACTTACAGGAAGTGAAAAGCATTTTGTCGCGGATCAAGGAACCGGCTCGAACTGTCGTGCTCACTGCTGCATTGAGTGGGCTGCGCAAAGGCGAGATCCGCGGTTTGCGATGGGAGGACTTTGACGGAAAAGAATTGCGGGTTGCCAGGTCCGTGTGGAACTCTGAAATCACCCTACCGAAAACGAAGCGCAGCAGAGCGTCGATCCCCGTGGTGAAGATGCTCGCCGACGCGCTCGATGTACACAGAGAACGCGCCGGCAAGCTTACACAACCAAACCTGCCAATCTTCCAAGGTGGCACCGGAGCGCCACTCAACTTAGATAATCTGGCGAAGCGAGGCGTCATCCCAGCTCTCGAGGTCTGCGTGAACTGCAGGCGGCGCAAATCTGAGCACATCAAAACAGAAACGCATCTTTTTTCACTGGACAACTCGGTTCCGCAATGGCACGGTTGGCATAGTTTTCGTCGGGGACTGGCGACGAACCTTCACCAGTTGGGAGTGGACGACAAAACGATCCAAGCGATCATGCGGCACAGCAATGTGGGGATCACGATGAACGTCTACGTCAAAAGCACATCGGAGTCGCAAATCAATGCGTTGGGTGTGCTCGAAGGCGAGCTTGGAAAACAAACTTGCAACGACCTTGCAACGCTGGAGAAGGGGCCGGTGAACTGAGTTTGAAAAACCCTTTTCCATTCAACAGGATAGTTGGAGCCGAGAGTGGGAGTCGGACCCACGACCTGCCGATTACGAATCGGCTGCTCTACCACTGAGCTACCTCGGCCCTTGATAATAAAGGACTTATTCCCCTGCTTGGCCGCTTGCGTACAACTTGCGTTCTTCCCCTCTGGGTCCGGCACTGGATTACCTGACTTCTAATCGGAAACGCAGCACGCGCTCCGAACCATCCTGTGCTCTGCTGACCGGCGAAGGCCACGCTTCCGCCTTCCGAAACACTCAGGCATTTCTTGACGTGCCCAAGAGAATCCGATCGCGCGCCGGATGAAAGAAAGACAGCAAAGTGATTTTAGCTTTGTCTGGTTCCTTTCGCAAGCTCTTGAGTTTACGGCTCTTGGCTTAGAACGGGGCGTTTAACTGCCGGTGGCCCGAAAAAACCTAAGCGTCTTCTTGTTCGCGCCCCTGATGTTCGTCGCAGCTTTTTGCACGTAGCGATCGATGAAGTATTCCACCAGCAGAGTCTCGGCTTCCACTTGGCACTCTGCAAACGGACATCAGGTCTGGCGAGATTTCGCCATGCGTGTGCCCCCACTGCCGGTTCGCTCAATTATGAGCTGTGCGATCAGCGCTCTTTAATAAACTGAACGTCCAAGGTGATTGTCACTGCGTCGCCCACGAGCAGGCCGCCGGCTTCCAGAGCTGCGTTCCAGGTGAGGCCAAAGTCTTTCCGGCTGATCCGCGTCGTGGCAGAAAGCCCAATT